>Ga0182738_1002429_pt1 | contig 22086 bp, 20 predicted proteins | sample eDN5th30CBELigMG_FD_128876 | JGI IMG/M metagenome (GOLD analysis project Ga0182738, IMG submission 128876) | Enriched Miracle-Growth compost microbial communities from Emeryville, California, USA - eDNA 5th pass 30_C BE-Lig MG (version 2)... ...
CCGTCACGGTGACGGGCGCGACCTCGGACGCCTCGGCGAAGCGGATCGCGCTCTCGATCGCCAATTCGCCGCTCGTCAAGACCGCGATCGCCGGCGAGGACGCCAACTGGGGCCGCATCGTCATGGCGGTCGGCAAGTCGGGCGAGCGCGCCGACCGCGACAAGCTGCGAATCTCGATCGGCGGCGTGCGGATCACGGACGGCGGCCAGGTCGTGCCCAACTACGACGAGGCGCCGGTCGCCAGGCACATCAAGGGCAGCGATGTCGTGATCGACATCGATATCGGCATCGGTCGCGGCCGCGCCACCGTGTGGACCTGTGACCTGACGCACGGCTACATCGACATCAATGGCAGCTATCGTTCCTGAGCCGGCGCTCTCGGGCGGGATTGCGTTCGACGACGACTGCCCGGGCGGACCGCCGCCGCTCGGCGATCGGCCGCTCGTGCTGGTCGCCGCGGTGGCGCTGGTCGATGCCGATGGCCGCGTGCTGATCGCGCAGCGGCCGGAAGGCAAGTCGATGGCCGGGCTGTGGGAATTCCCGGGCGGCAAGGTCGATGCCGGCGAGACGCCCGAGCAGGCGCTGGTGCGCGAGCTGCGCGAGGAGCTCGGCATCGAGACGGCGACGAGCTGCCTGGCGCCGATCGCCTTCGCCAGCCACGGCTACGAGAAGTTCCACCTGCTGATGCCGGTCTTCGCCTGTCGCAAATGGGCCGGCACGCCGCAGCCGCGCGAGGGCCAGGTGCTCAAGTGGGTGATGCCGGCGGACTTCGCACGCTACCCGATGCCGCCGGCCGATATGCCGCTGGTCGCGCTGCTGCGCGATCTGCTCTGAGCTTTCCCACGAGCGGCGCTCACGATCAGGCCAGCGGCACGCCTTCTCGCCAGGCGGTGAGGCGCCGCCAGACGACCGCCTGCACGGTCGCGACCAGGGCGGCGCTGCCGTAGGAGACGAGGATCGCCACCGTCCAGGTGACGACCGCGGCGGCGGTGTCGGCACCGAGGTTGCGCATCAGGGCAAGTGGCACGATGACGGCGACGCTGGTTGCGATGGCACCGGCGAACAGGACCATGAGCAGGCTGCCGATGATCGCCCAGCTGTTGCCACGGCCATAGGCCCAGGAGCGGCGCGGCGACCAGGGCAGGTCGACCGTGGTTGCCGCCAGCCCGAAGCTCACCCGCAGCGCCAGCAAGGCAGATACGATGAAGCCGGTACCCAGCGGTGCCGCCATCGCCTGCCGCCGCACCAGGTCCGGATTGGCCGCCGCGTCCCCCAACATCGTGGGATCGATGGTTCCGACCGTGAGCGTGAAGGCGACGATCAGGGCGAACGTGACGCCGGCGATCTTGAGCAGGTGAAGCAGGAAGGCCGTCTCTCGCCGCGACCATCCGAGACCGGGCAGCCGCTCGATTCGCTCCGGCCCAAGCAGCACCAGCCGCATCCAGGCGACCTGGAACATGACGGTCGGGATCACGTCGATCGCCTTCTCGGCCAGCACCGTGATCAGGGTCTGCTCGGTCGCCGCGGAGGTGAGGATGCGCAGCCCGAGCGACAGGATCCAGGGAATGGTCACGAGATGGAAGAACAGGCCGAGGCGGGCGAAGAGGAAGCCGAAGCTCTCGGACAGGATCGCGCCGAAGGAAAGTTTCATGCCGATCGCATCCTAGCGCCGCTCCGCCTTCTCGCCCGCATTGAGCTCGGTCGTCCCCAGCGCCGCCGCCAGCCGATGCGCGGCGCTGCCCGGCCTGATCGGCCTGGGCTGCGACGCATGCGGCGCCCAGCCATGCAGGAACAGCACCTCGAAGCTCGCCTCGATCCGGCCCGATGGACGCACGAAGCGCTCGTCGTAGATTTGTGCCGCCCGCAGCAGGGTGCTGCGCCGGCTGAAGCCGCGACGGCGCTCGGCCACCAGGTTGCTCTCGCCCATGGCGCTGAGGTCGTGCATCAGGGCGAGGGCGCTCGGGTACTCGACGTCGATCGTCTCGCTGTCGGCGACCGGCAGGGCGAAGCCGGCGCGTTGCAGCAGGCCCGCCGCGTCGTGCAGGCCGGCAAAGGGCGAGACGCGCGGGCTGAGCCCGTCCTCGATCTCGCTCTCGGCGGCCATGAGCGCCTCGCGGAGCTGCCAGAGCGTGCCGCCACCGAGCATGCCGGCGAGGAACAGGCCATCCGGCTTCAGGATACGCCCGATCTGGATCAGCGTGCCCGGCAGGTCGTTCACCCAGTGCAGGTTCATCGCGCTCAGCACGAGATCGAAGGAGCAGGGCGCGAAGGGCAGAGCTTCCTCGTCCGCGACGACCGTCGGGCCCTGCGCCGTTCGCGCGAAGCTCTCGCCGATGTCCGCGCGCACCAGGAAGCCGATCGAGCGGCGCGAACCCAGAGCCGTCGCGAGTTCGTCGCGGTGACAGCCGAGGTCGAGCGCCAGCGGGAAGGAGCGGCGCACATCGTCGAGCCGCCCGACGAGACGGCCGGCGATCTCCCGCTTGAGGAAAGCCTGCTCGCCCCATCGGCGTGCCGCCCGCTCGCGCCGGCGGCGCAAGGTCGAGCGATCGAAGACCAGAAGCGGATCGGTTGTCACCGGCCGTATGTAGGGCGAAAGAGGGACGGCGGGTAGGGGCTGCCCTCTTGCCAACGCATTTGCGCGGCGCAATCGTCGGATGATGCTGGGGGAATGGTGCGCGACGGCAGCGCAGCGGCTGCTCGATTCGGTGTTGCCGCCGCTTTGCCTTGCCTGCAACGAGATCGTCGCCGGGCCGGGCGCACTCTGTGCCGCCTGCTGGCCGGGCTTCCGCTTCGTCGCCCCACCCCTTTGCCTGCGCTGCGGCGTGCCGTTTGCCGAGGATCCCGGGCCGGGGGCGCAGTGCGGCGCCTGCCTCGGGCGCCCGCCGCGCTTTCGCCAGGCGCGGGCAGCGCTGGTCTACGACGACAGGAGCCGGCGGCTGGTGCTTCCCTTCAAGCACGGCGACCGCACCGATATGGCGCGCGCCTGCGGCCGCTGGATGGCCGGCGCCGGCAGCGAATTGCTGGCCGAGGCGGAGTTGATCGCGCCGGTGCCGTTGCATTGGCGGCGGCTGTTCACCCGGCGCTACAACCAGGCCCTGCTGCTGGCGCGATCGGTGTCGCGGGCGAGCCAGGGACGGCTCGCGCCTGATCTGCTGCGCCGCGCGCGCTGGACGGGCTCGCAGGCCGGACTCAAGGCGCAGGAGCGGCGCACCAACGTGCGGCGCGCCTTCGAGCTCCATCCGCGCTGGGCCGAGGCCGTGAGGGACAAGACCGTCCTGCTGGTCGATGACGTGCTGACCACCGGGGCGACGGTCGAGGCCTGCACCCGGGCACTGGAGCGCGGAGGGGTCCGGCACGTTGATGTCCTGACGCTGGCGCGGGTCATCCGGGCAGCGTAATAATTTCGTGCAAGGAGCTGTCGATGGCCAGGATCGAGATTTACACGACGATGTGGTGCGGGTATTGCGCCCGCGCCAAGAGCCTGCTCGAGAAGAAGGGCGCGGCCTATCAGGAGATGGACGTGATGGAGGATGCCGCCAGGCGCGCCGAGATGCGCGAGCGCTCCAGGCGCACGACGGTTCCGCAGATCTTCATCAATGGCCAGCATATTGGTGGCTCCGACGAGCTCGCGGCGCTGGAGCAGGCAGGCAAGCTCGACGCTCTGCTCGCCCAGCCGGGCTGAAGGAGGATCGTTCGATGGCGAGCACGTTCAAGGCCGGCCTGATCCAGACCAACGTCAGCAACGAGATGGCCGAGAACGTGGCCTTCGTGCGCGAGCAGGTGCGCCTCGCGCGCGACGCGGGCGCCGACTTCGTCATGACGCCGGAGAATACCGGCCTGATCGGCGCGAACCGGACCGAGACCTTGCAGAAAGCGCAGACGGAGGATGAGCACGCGATGCTGGCGGCCTGTCGTGCCTCGGCGCGCGAGACCGGCGCGTGGTTCCTGGTCGGCTCGATCCACGTCCGGGTGCCGGGCGAGGAGCAGATCCGTAACCGCTCGTACCTGCTCGACTCCGGCGGCGGGATCGTCGCGAGCTACGACAAGATCCATATGTTCGACGTCCAGCTCGCCGGCGGCGAGAGCTACCGCGAGTCCTCGACCTTCAGGCCGGGCGAGCGGTCGGTGCTGGCCGAGACGCCATGGGGCGTGCTCGGCATGACGATCTGCTACGATCTGCGCTTTCCCTATCTCTATCGCGACCTCGCCCATTTCGGCGCGACGATGCTCTCGATTCCGTCGTCGTTCACGGTGCCGACCGGCCAGGCGCACTGGCACACGCTGATGCGTGCCCGTGCCATCGAGACCGGCTGTTTCGTCTTCGCGCCGGCGCAGGTCGGTACGCACAAGGGCTCCAACCGCAAGACCTACGGCCATTCGATCGCCGTCGCGCCGTGGGGCGAGGTGCTGGCGGATGCCGGCGGCGAGGCGGCAGGCTTCACGATCGCCGACGTCGACCTCGGCAAGGTCGCCGAAGCGCGCAAGATGGTGCCCTCGCTGCAGCACGACCGGAAATACTCGGCTCCCGCGCAGGTCGAGCCCGCCGTCGCCAAGGCGGCGGAATAGCCGTCAAGGCAGGCGGCGTGCCGCGATCCGCTGCACCATCGCCATCGGCGCGCTGACCAGCCGCGCTTCGTAAGCCGTCACCGAGAAGGCGCCGCGGACCAGCTCGAGCAGCTCGCCATCCTTCAGCAGGAATTCCGGCCGGCTCGGCTTCCCGAAACGTTCGTGGCCGGCCATGAAGGTCTGGTAGAGCAGCACGCCGCCCGGCGCGATCGCCCCGAGCAGCGAAGGCATCAGCGGCCGGTGCAGATAGTTGGTCACGACGACCGCACCAAAACGCCGGTCCTGTAGCGGCCACAGGCTTCCATCCTCGAGATCGGCGGCGAGCGCCTCTATGCGGGGATGCGCAGGCAAGCGGCCGATATCGCGGTCGACAGCCACGACCTTGTGCCCGCGCTCGGCGAAGAACAGCGCATGGCGTCCGCCACCGGCGGCGAGATCGAGCACCGTGGCATCGGGTGGCACGAGACCTGCCCATTGCACGATCCAGGGCAGCGGCGTCCCTCTTGCATCGTCAGCCATCACACCCCATCATCCTTGGCACTCCCTGATCGGGAGTGCCAACAACCGGAATTCGTTGATATTTCATGATCCTATACCGACTGCGCTGCTCCAACGGCCATGAGTTCGAAAGCTGGTTCAAGGACAGCAGGACATACGAGCGTCAGGAGAAGAAGTCTCTGATCGGCTGTGCCGTGTGCGGCGACAGCAAGGTCGCGCGGGCGATCATGTCCCCGCGCATCGGCAAGAAGGGCAATGCCGCCGTCGAGGTCGAGGCGCCATCCGCGCCGCCCGCGCCCACGGCCGGGCAGCAGCAGGCCCAAGAGCAGATGGCCGCACTTGCCCGCCACATGCCCAAGGAGCTGCGCGAGGCGCTCATGAAGGTCCGTATCGAGGTCGAGAAGAACTGTGAGCACGTCGGCGACAAGTTCGCCGAGGAGGCACGCAAGATTCATTACGGCGAGAGCAGCAAGCGCGGCATCTATGGCGAGACCTCCGACGAGGAGGCCGAAGCGCTGGCCGAAGAAGGTATCGAGTTCGGCCGCCTGCCCTGGCTTCCCCGAGGGAACTGACCGATTTCGCCGGACAGGCACGGGCCGCGTGGCTGGCGCGAGGTCCTTCGCTGCGCTCGGGGCTTGCGAGTTTTTGATTTCCGACGACGTGCCGCCAGCCAACCTGACCTGATCGAAAACTCGCAAACTCTCGGGACGACGGCGCACGAGCCAGCGAGGCTACGCCTCGGACCAACGAGCGCTTGCGCCGGGTCATCCTCATTGGACCGCGCGCATCCTGCGCGCTCGATCACGAGCGCGCAGGATGCGCGCGGTCCAATGATCATGATCGGGCAAGGCTACGCCTCGGTCCAACCGGGGAGGTCCAGCCTGTGTTCGGCGTTGGAAATCTGACGCGTTTGCACGCAGTTCGGCGACTCAAGCAGGCTAGCGAGTCTTGGCCGTCCTGAGGTTGAGCAGGTTGCCGGCCAGGATCAACGCGGCTCCAAGCGCGGTGAAGAGATCGACACGCTCGGCATAGACCAGCCAGCCGGTCAGGGCGGCGAACGGTACACGCAGGAAATCCATCGGCACCACGATCGTGGCATCGGCGTGCAGCAGGGCGCGCGTCATGCAGTAGTGCGAGTATGTCCCGCAGAAGCCGATCACCACGAGCCAGCCCCAGGTCGTGGTCGATGGCCACCGCCAGACCATCAGCGCCGGCACCAATCCCAGCACCGACTGGATCACCACCATCCAGAACAGGATGACGATCACGCGCTCGGTGCGGGTCAGCGCCTTCACCATGATGACCGACGTCGCGAAGCCGACCGATGCCGCCAGGGCGACGAGCTGGCCGGTGCTGATCTCGCCGCCGAATGGCCGCACGATGATGGCGACACCGACCAGGCCCAGCAGCACCGCGATGTTTTTCCACAGGCCCATGCGCTCGCCGAGGAAGGCGACCGCCATGATCGCCACCCAGATCGGCATGGTGAACTCGATCGACACGACCTGCGCCAGCGAGATCAGGCCGAGCGCGACGAGCCAGCCGCATTGGGCGCCGTAGTGCGCCACGTTGCGCAGGATGTGCCGCCATGGATGGGCGGTCCTCATCGCGCGCACCCCACCGGCATGGCGGATCAACGGGTAGAGCAGGCAGAACCCGATCAGCGAGCGCAGCTCCATCACCTCGAAGACACTGAGCTCGCGCGTCGCCTCGCGGCCGGCCACGGCCATCACGACCATGCAGGCGAGCCAACCCGCCATCCATGCCGCTGCCTTCAGGAGGGACGACGCTGGGCCTGCTTCAGCCAACGCCCTTGCTGCCGTACAGCATGTAGTTGACGTCGAGATCGCGCTTGTTGAGCGACCAGGCGCGGCTGAGCGGACTGTACACCACACCCACGATCTCCTGCGCCTCGACGCCTGCGTTGCGCAGGCCGCGCACCGCTTCCGAAGGCTTCAGGAATTTGCGCCAGTCGTGAGTCCCGCGCGGCAGCCAGCGCAGCACGTATTCGGCGCCGGCGACGGCGAGCGCCCAGGCCTTGGCGGTGCGGTTCAAGGTCGACAGGAAGACCAGTCCTCCCGGCCGGGCGAGCCGGCCGACGCAGTTCAGGAACAACTCGACGTCGGCCACGTGCTCGACGATTTCCAATGCCAGCACGATGTCGAATTGTGCGCCGTTCTCGGCCATCGCCTCGGCGGTGGCGGTGCGATAGTCGATGGCGAGACCCTGGCCGGCGGCATGCACGCGGGCCGTCGCGATGTTGCGTTCCGCGGCATCGATGCCGGTGACCTCGCCGCCGAGCCGGGCCATCGGTTCGCACAGCAATCCGCCGCCGCAGCCGATGTCGAGCACCGACAGGCTGTGGAGCGGCCGGCCCGACAGAGCGTCGCGTTGCCAATGAGACGCGGCGCGATCGCGTATGAACCCGAGGCGCACCGGGTTGAGCCGATGCAGCGGCGCGAACTTGCCGCGGGGGTCCCACCATTCGTCGGCGATGCGTGCAAAGCGCTCGATTTCGGCCGGATCGACCGTCGAGGCGTGCGGAATATGCCCTGACTCGGCCATTGCTGCCCTTGACCCAAATGGTGCACCCGGTGTCTATACCCCGCTTTCGAGCAGGTCCATGGCGCGCATCGTTCTCAAATTCGGCGGCACTTCGGTAGGCGATACTGATCGCATCAAGAATGTTGCGCGCAAGGTCAAAGCGGAAGTCGCACGCGGCAACGAGGTCGCGGTCGTGGTTTCCGCCATGTCCGGCGCCACCAACCAGCTGATCAAGTGGGTCAACGAGATTTCACCGCTGCACGATGCGCGCGAATACGATGTGGTCGTGGCGAGCGGAGAGCAGGTGACGATCGGCCTGCTGGCGATGGCGCTGCAGGAGGAAGGCGTGAAATCGCGCTCGTGGGCGTCGTGGCAGATCCCGATCCGAACCGACTCCGCCTTCGCCAAGGCGCGCATCCAGCAGATCGACACGACCGAAATGGCCGAAACGATGGTCGCCGGAGAGGTCCCGATCGTGCCGGGCTTCCAGGGCGTCTCACCCGACGGCCGCATCACCACCCTCGGCCGCGGCGGCTCGGATACGTCGGCGGTCGCGCTGGCAGCCGCGCTCGCGGCCGACCGTTGCGACATCTACACCGATGTCGACGGCGTCTACACGACCGATCCGCGCATCGTCGAGAAGGCGCGCAAGATCGACCAGGTGACCTACGAGGAGATGCTCGAGATGGCGTCGCAGGGGTCGAAGATCCTGCAGACGCGGTCGGTCGAGCTGGCAATGAACCATCACGTGCGGGTGCAGGTGCTGTCGTCGTTCGACGACACGCTGGGCAGCGACCTGCCGGGCACGATGGTCGTGGACGAGGAAGAGATCATGGCCCAGGGGCTCGAGAAGTCAGTCGTGAGCGGCATCGCCTTCGCCAGGGACGAAGCCAAGATCACCGTTACGCAGGTACCCGACCGGCCGGGCGTGGCCGCCGGCATCTTCGGCCCATTGGCCGAGGCCAACATCAACGTCGACATGATCGTGCAGAACGTCTCGGTCGACGGCAGCTCGACCGATATCACCTTCACCGTACCGCGCGCCGATCTCGCGCGAGCGGTCGAGCGGCTGGAGAAAGCGAAGGGCGAGCTCAAGTTCGCCGAAGCCAAGGCCGACACCAACGTGGCCAAGATCTCGGTGATCGGAGTCGGCATGCGCAGCCATGCCGGTGTCGCGCTCAAGATGTTCGAGACCCTTGCGGCCAAGGGGATAAACATCCAGGTGATCTCGACGTCGGAGATCAAGGTCAGCGTGCTGGTCGCCGCCGAATACACCGAGCTGGCCGTGCGTGCCTTACATACGGCTTACGAACTGGACGCGGCCTAGGCCCGTCGTCCCGAGCAGGGCGAAGGACCTGGCCGAGACCTGTTTTCGTCGCCCGACGAGAGCGTGCGCCGGGTCATCCTCATTGGACCGCGCGCATCCTGCGCGCTCATGATCGAGCGCCTTCATAGGCGCGTATGAGCGCGCAGGATGCGCGCGGTCCAATGATCATGATCGGGCACGGCTGCGCCTCGGCCCAACCGGGCGGGTCCAGCCTGCGTTCGGCGTTGGAAATCTGACGCGTTTGCATGCCGGTCGGCGACTCAAGCAGGCTGGCGTCCATTCCAGAGAACTTCGCCGGTCGTGGCGCGAGATCCTTCGCTGCGCTCGGGATCATCCCTGTCGGAAAAGCATGAGCTTCTCTCATGCTGGCGCCGAATAAGCGGGTAGGCAGTTCGGCGCACATCTTGCTATAACTTGGGCATGCACGGCACCCGGCACTACCTGGCTGTCCTCAGCGCCCGCCAATCGGCAGCCTGGCGCGTTTGTGCGTGCATCATCGACCGCAGCTTCGTCGTTATCCGACTCAAGCATCCCGCAGCCTGACCATGGAGAGAGGGACTCCCCTGGCCGGACCGCGAATGCTCCTCAAGCGGCTCCGGGACACGATGGCGCGTGGCGCCACGCCCGAGGAAACGCTGAGCGAGGTCGTGCGCCTGGTCGCCAACGAGATGGTGGCCGAGGTCTGCTCCATCTACCTGCTGCGCGCTGGCGAAGTTCTCGAGCTGTTCGCCACCCAGGGCCTCAATCCTTCGGCCGTCCATCGCACGCGCCTGCGGGTCGGTGAGGGCCTGGTCGGCGACATCGCCGCCCACGCCCGTCCGCTGGCGCTCGACGATGCGCAGAGCCATCCGCAATTCGCCTACCGGCCGGAAACGGGCGAGGAGATCTACCATTCGCTGGCCGGCGTGCCGATCGTGCGCGCGGGGCGGGTGCTCGGCGTGCTGGTCGTGCAGAATCGGACACGGCGGCTTTACGACGAGGAAGAGATCGAGACGCTGCAGACCATCGCCATGGTGCTGGCGGAAATGGTCGCGGCGGGGCACATCGTCAGCCCCAACGAGGTGCAGCAGGTCGACGGCCTGGGCCTGCTGCCGCTGCGCATCGACGGCGTGCAGCTCACGCCGGGCATCGCGATCGGCTACGCTGTCCTCCATGAGCCGCGCATCGTCATCCAGCGGGTCGTCGCCGAGGATGTCCGCGTCGAGCAGACACGGTTCGACGAGGCGCTGGGCGGCGTGCGCGAAGACGTCGACCGCCTGCTCGAGGCCGACGACATGCAGTCGGGCGAACAGCGCGAGATACTCGAGACCTTCCGCATGTTCGCCGACGACCGCGGCTGGATCGAGCGGGTGCGCGAGGCGATCGCTTCGGGGCTGACCGGCGAAGCGGGCGTGCAGCGCGCCTTCGACGACGTGCGCACACGGCTCGGCCAATCTACCGATCCCTACATTCGCGAGCGGCTGAGCGACCTGCAGGATCTCACCAACCGTTTGCTGCTGCGCCTGACCGGGCGCGTCGCCGTCGATCCCAGCGGCCTGCCGGAAGATATGATCGTCATTGCCCGCGACATGGGGCCGGCCGAGCTGCTCGACTACGATCGTGCGCGTTTGCGCGGGCTGGTGCTCGAGGAAGGATCGGCTCTCAGCCATGTCGCCATCGTGGCGCGTGCGCTGGACATTCCGGTCGTTGGCCGCGCTGCCGACGTGCTGTCGCGTATCGAGCCGGGCGATCCCATCGTGGTCGACGGCGACCACGCCCAGGTGCTGGTGCGGCCCGCCGAGGACATCCTGCAGAACGTCCATTCCGCGATCGAGGCGCGGGTCGAACGGCTGCGCAAGTATGCGGCGCTGCGCGATCTGCCGTCGGCGACGCGCGACCAGGCGCGCATCGGCCTGCACATCAATGCCGGCCTGTTAATCGACATGCAGCATCTCGACGAGACGGGGGCCGATGGCGTCGGCCTCTATCGCACCGAGATCCCGTTCATGGTGCGTTCGGAATTTCCCGACGTCGATGCACAGGCCTGGCTCTATAGCCGTGTCCTCGATGTGGCCGACGGGCGGCCTGTCACTTTCCGTACCCTCGACGTCGGCGGCGACAAGGTGCTTCCGTACGTTGGTGCGTTCGGTGATGAAAATCCGGCAATGGGTTGGCGCGCCATCCGAATTGGGCTCGATCGTCCGGCAATGCTGCGTCGCCAGCTGCGCGCACTGCTGCAGGCGGCGAACGGCCGGCCCCTGTCGGTGATGTTCCCGATGATCGCCGAAGTCGCGGAATTGCTCGGCGCTCGCAAGCTGCTCGATCTCGAGCTCGATCGTGCGAAGCGCCGTGGGCTGGCGCTTCCCGAGCGATTGCGCATCGGCGTGATGTTCGAGGTCCCTGCACTCGCGTGGCAACTGGACAGCCTGTTGCCGCACGTGGACTTTATGTCGGTCGGTACGAACGATCTGCTGCAATTCCTCTATGCCGCCGATCGGGGCAACAGCCGTGTGGCCGGCCGCTACGACAACTTGTCTCCGGCACTTCTTCGGCTTCTACATTTTGTGGTGGAAAAGGTGAGGCCTGCCGGAGTCGATCTGGCGGTATGCGGCGAGATGGCGGGCCGGCCGGTTGAAGCCCTTGCGCTTCTTGCAATCGGCGTGCGAACCCTTTCGATGTCGCCGGGCGCGATCGGACCGGTGAAAGCAATGGTTCGTTCGCTCGATCTGAGCGAGGCCACAAATTTTCTCTCGTCGGTGCTGACGCGGCCAGATCGCCCTCTCCGCGAGACTTTGCGACTCTTCGCTGCCGATCACGCGGTCGAAATTTAACTTCGAAAGCCGAATCGGTTTTGCCCTGTCAAATGCCCTCTGGTAGAACGACGCCTTGGGGGAAATAGAGGGGCTCATGCCGGACCAAGTCGATTGGCGGAGCATGGAGCGTGAGGCATCTCCTGGCCGTGCCGTCGGCCGGCTGTTGAGAGATCAGCGTGAAGCACGCGCTCTCTCGATCGAGGACGTTGCCAAGCGCCTGCGCATCCGTCGTCCTTACCTCGAAGCGATTGAGCAGGGTCGATTCGACCAGCTGCCGGGCGCTGCCTACATCCCCGCCTTCTTGCGAGCGTACGCAGCTCATCTCGAGCTCGATGCCGAGAAGGTGCTGATGGCATATCAGGCGTCAGGCCCCGTGCCGATCGCGCGGCCGGTCGCGTTGCCGGCTGATTTTCCCGTGGTCGACAAGCGCGCACCGATCGGTCTTGCCGTGCTGACGGTGCTGCTCGTGGTCGGCGCCGGCTATGCGGTGTGGCACTACCTGCCTCGCCAGGAGAACATCGTGGCGCAGAAGGTTCCACCGGTGCCCGATCGCCTGCTGGCGTCGCAACCGGCGCCGTCGCCGGAGCCGATGCCCGCTGCCCAGCAGACCGCAGCGCCGGCGCCCGAACGCACACCGATGCCGACGGCGACGTGGCCGGCACCCAAGCAGGAAACAGCGGCAGCTCCCGTCATGCCACCGCCAGCCGTGGCCGTGCCGGCGCCGCCGCCGCTGGTGGTCATGTCGGTGCCGTCGATCGGACAGGCACAGGCGGCGCAGCCTCCCGCCAATGAACGGGCGACTGGCGCCGACCCCCAGGAAGCCGTTGCACGCGGCTCTTCCGAGCAGGGCAACGTCGCCGTAAACGCGACGCTGCCGGTGAAGTCCGACACGCAGATCATCGCGCGCACCAACAGCTGGATCGAGCTCCGCTCGCCCGGAGGGGACGTCCTGGCGCAGTCCTACGTGCGCGCGGGCGAAAGCTACACGGTGCCGGCGGGCATCTCCTACCGGCTCACGGCCGCGCACTGACCTCTCGCACCGCCACCGGAGCGTTACCTTTCGCCGGTGGATAAGAAGCGAACCGGCGAGTACATTCCGGACCATGAGCATTCGTCCCTATCGCGACATCGTGCGTCGCAAGTCGCGGCGGATCATGGTCGGGGCCGTTCCGGTAGGCGGTGACGCGCCGATCACGGTGCAGACCATGACCAACACGCTGACGGCCGACGCCGACGCGACGATCGAGCAGATCCGCCGCTGCGAGGAAGCAGGCGTCGATATCATCCGCGTGTCGTGCCCGGACGAGGACTCGACGAAGGCGCTGCACAAGATCGTCAAGGCAAGCCGCGTGCCGATCGTGGCGGACATCCATTTCCATTATAGGCGCGCCCTCGAGGCGGCCGATGCCGGCGCGGCGTGCCTGCGCATCAATCCCGGCAATATCGGTAGCGCCGAGCGGGTGCGCGAAGTGGTGAAGGCGGCCAGGGATCACGGCGTATCGATGCGCATCGGCGTCAATGCCGGGTCGCTCGAGAAGGACCTGCTGGAGAAATACGGCGAGCCCTGTCCGGAGGCGATGGTCGAATCCGCGCTTGACCATGCGCGTATCCTGCAGGATCACGACTTCCACGACTTCAAGATCAGCGTGAAGGCATCCGACGTCTTCCTCGCGGTCGCGGCTTATCAACAGCTCGCCGACGCCTGCGACTACCCGCTGCACGTCGGAGTCACCGAGGCGGGCGGGACGCGCACCGGCACGGTGAAGTCGTCGATCGGCATGGGCTCGCTGCTGTGGGCGGGGATCGGCGACACGATCCGCGTCTCGCTCTCGGCCGAGCCCGAGGAGGAGGTGCGTGTCGGCTTCGAGATGCTGAAGGCGCTCAATCTGCGCCATCGCGGGGTCAACATCATCTCGTGTCCGTCCTGCGCCCGCCAGCAATACGACGTGATCCGCACCGTCGAGGCGCTGGAGAAGCGCGTGGCGCACATCACCACGCCGATGACGGTGTCGGTGATCGGCTGCGTCGTGAATGGTCCCGGCGAGGCGCGGGAGACCGACATCGGCCTCACCGGGGGCGGCAACGATACGCACCAGGTCTACATCGCAGGCGTGCCGCATCACCGGTTGAAGGATGCCGGCGTCGTCGATCACCTGGTCGAGCTGATCGAGAAGAAGGCCGCCGAGATCGAGGCCGAGCGACATAAGCTCGCCGCGGAATAGCGGCTTCAGGCCTTCTTCCCGATCTCTCTTCGAGGCGATTTACCGTGAGCAAGATGCAACCCGTGCGTGGCACGCACGACCTCCTACCCGACGAGTACCGGCGCTTTGCGCACGTCGTCGACACCGCGCGCGACGTGGCGCGCCTCTACGGCTACCGCGAGATGGCGACGCCGATCTTCGAGTTCACCGAGCTGTTTGCGCGCGGCATCGGCGAGACGACCGACGTGGTCTCGAAAGAGATGTACACGTTCCAGGATCGCGGTGGCGAGTCGCTGACCCTGCGACCGGAATACACCGCCGGCATCTGCCGCGCCTTCGTGTCCAACGGCGAGCTGACGCAGCAGCTTCCCCTCAAGCTGTTCGCCGCCGGACCGATGTTCCGCTACGAGCGGCCGCAGAAGGGCCGCCAGCGCCAGTTCCACCAGATCGACCTCGAGGTGCTGGGCGCGCCCGAGCCGGGTGCCGACATCGAGGTGATCTCGGTCGCGGCCGACATCCTCGACCGGTTGGCCATCCTCGATCGCTGCGTGCTCAAGATCAATTCGTTGGGCGACCCGGAAAGCCGGACCGCCTATCGCAAGGTGCTGGTCGACTACTATTCGGGACATGCCGCCAGGCTCTCGCAGGATTCGCGCGACAGGCTGCAACGCAATCCGCTGCGCATCCTCGACAGCAAGGACGAGGGCGACAAGGCGATCAACGCCGGGGCGCCGTCCTTCGCCGATCACCTCAACCAGGCGAGCCGGGATTTCTTCAGGTCGGTGCAGGACGGCCTGGCCGCGGCCGGCGTGCCGTTCGAGGTCGATCCCGCGCTGGTGCGCGGCCTCGACTATTACACGCACACCGCCTTCGAGTTCGTCACCACGCATATCGGGGCGCAGGGCACCGTGCTGGGCGGAGGGCGCTATGACGGGCTGATCGCCGAGCTTGGCGGACCGCCGACCGCCGGCATCGGCTGGGCAGGCGGTATCGAGCGGCTGATGATGCTGTGCAACGAGCCGGCGGCCCTGCCGCGCCCCGTGATGATCGCGCCGCTGGGGCCGTCCGCCGAGAGCAAGGCGCTCGGCATCGCTCGCGCCCTGCGCCGCGCCGGCATCGCCGTCGAGCAGGACTATCGCGGCAACATGAAGCGCCGCATGCAGCGTGCCAACAAGCTCAATGCCCGCGCCGCCATCATCCTGGGCGACGACGAGCTGGCCAAGGGCGTGGTGCAGCTCAAGGACCTCGACAGCGGCGAGCAGCGCGAGGTGGCGCTCGATAGGCTTGTCGAGGCCCTCGGGGCGTGATCGGCCGTTCGCGCTTCGATGGCGTTTCCGGCAATAGGCAATGAAGGCTCGCGCCTTGTCGCAAGCCTTCACCGCTTCGGCTCGGATCAACTGGATGAGGACGGAGTAGTCGGCTGTCGAGCGTCGGTCGAAGACTTCGCTCGGAGAGGCGCCGAACATCCGACCTTCGGCGTCCAGGTCACGAACGACAAGGCCAAACTGGCTAATCAATGACGAGTGGATCTTGGGCAGACGGCCGTGCCTTTGAAGGACGACGGTGCAGGCAGCGCCGGACATCGCGTAGCAGGCGGTCGAGGCGACGGCGGCTGGGAAATGCCTGCACGGGTTCCCCCGTCTCCATAAGCAAATCGAAGCTGATATGAGAGAGAATGGACCGATCTTTGGGGTCGGCCGTCCTTTGATGAAGACCGCGACATCCCGATCCGGGTCCTCGTGCGCATCGCCGCGCGCGCGATCCGCAGAGCACGATCTTCGCGACGCGCCGGGGCATCGCCTCCAGGGCGCGACGCTTGAACTCCCGCACGATGGAAAGATCGCTGGCCGTGGCAGATGATATCATATTTGCCTGCCACGACGCTTTTGTGTAACGAGCGGCGTCCCCCATGTCCCTGCTCCAGAAACTCGATCAGATCGTTTCGCGGCATGCCGAGCTGCAGGCCAGCCTGTCGGCGGGCAACCTCGATTCGCAGAAGTTCGTCGCGGCCTCGAAGGAATACGCCGATCTCGGGCCCCTGGTCGAAGCGGTCAACGAGCTGCGCAAGGCCGAGCGGGAGCTGACGGACACCGAGGCGATGGCCGCGGATCCCGACATGAGGGCGATGGCGGAGGAAGAGGCCGCGGTGCTCCGCAAGCGCCTGCCCGAGCTCGAGAAGGCCGTGAAGAGGATGCTGCTGCCCAAGGATGCGGCGGACGAGAAGAACGCCATCCTGGAAATCCGCGCCGGCACCGGCGGCGACGAGGCGGCGCTGTTCGGGGCCGACCTGTTCCGCATGTACCAGCGCTATGCCGCCGAGCATCGCTGGAAGTTCGAGATCATGGAACTCGCCGATACCGGCATCGGCGGCTACAAGGAGGCGATCGCCACGGTGAGCGGCAAGGGCGTGTTCGCCCGACTGAAGTTCGAATCGGGCGTACATCGCGTGCAGAGGGTGCCGGCGACCGAGGGCTCGGGCCGCATCCATACCTCGGCGGCGACGGTGGCGGTGCTGCCGGAAGCCGAGGAGTTCGACGTCAAGATCGACGAGAAGGATTTGCGCATCGACGTCTTCCGCGCTTCCGGGCCGGGCGGCCAGTCGGTCAACACCACCGACTCGGCAGTGCGCATCACCCATATCCCGACCGGCGTGGTGGTGAGCCAGCAGGACGAGAAGAGCCAGCACAAGAACAAGGCCAAGGCGATGAAGATCCTGCGCGCCCGGCTGTACGACGCCGAGCGCCAGCGCCGCGACGAGGCGCGCGCGGCCGACCGCAAGGGCCAGGTCGGCTCGGGCGATCGTAGCGAGCGCATCCGCACCTACAACTTCCCGCAGAGCCGGGTCACCGACCATCGCATCAATCTCACGATCTACAACCTCGCGGAGGTCATGGAAGGACGCGGGCTCGACGAGATCATCGACGCGCTGACGGCCGACGACGAGGCGTCGCGCCTGGCCGAGCTCGCGAGCTGAGCGTCCCGTACGACGCGCTGCTGCGCGATACCGCCGTCGCGCTGACGGCGGCCGGCATCGACAATGCCCGTTTCGAGGCGCGCCTGCTGCTCGCCCATGCCAGCGGTCTCCCGATCGAGCAGTTGATCGCCCGCGGCCGCGATGCGGCAGCGGACGGCGTCGCGACCCGACTGCGTTCCCTGACCGCACGACGCGTCGCGCGCGAGCCGATGGCCTACATCCTGGGCGAGCGGGAGTTCTGGGGCTTGCCGTTCGAGGTCTCGCCGGCCGTGCTGGTGCCGCGGCCCGACAGCGAGACGGTGATCGAGGCGGTGCTCGGCCTGATGCCGGACCGCGACCGCGCGTGGCGCATCCTCGACCTCGGCGTCGGCTCGGGCTGCCTGCTGCTGACCTTGCTTCGGGAATATCCGCGGGCAGGCGGCGTCGGCGTCGACGCCTCGACCGAGGCCCTGGCGGTGACGCAGCACAATGCCGAGGCGCTCGGCGTGGCGGGCCGCGCCCGGCTCGTGGCCGGCGACTGGCGCCGCGCGGGATGGGCTGAGGAGCTCGACGGGCCGTTCGACCTCGTGGTGTCCAATCCCCCCTATATCGGCAGCGGCGCGATCGCGGGGCTGATGCCGGAAGTTGCCCGCTTCGAGCCGAGGCTGGCGCTCGACGGCGGCCCGGACGGCCTGGACGCCTATCGTCTGATTGCCGCGGCCGGGCCGAAACTGGTCTCCCCCGGCGGCCATCTCGTGGTCGAGATCGGAGAGGGGCAAGCCGTTGACGTAAAAACTCTTTTCACCGAGGCTGGCCTGACGCCGCTGGCTTCCTGGAAGGATCTCGGCGGGATCGAAAGAGTGGTATCCGCCAAGCAATAAAGGGTTGGCAACTCAAAGGATTGAGACTACGTTCGCCTCAGCCCCTCAAGGGGGCATGGCCGGTGCCGGCGCTTCGCCGACGGCCAGATATCCCTCGCACCATTGAGCTGTGACGGCGCCCGAGGAAGGGCAGAGGGTAGCTAGATCAAAACCGTCCGGCGTGTAACTGGCCCAGGTTAATGAGACCAAACAATCGGCAGCGGTCGCGTGGCGGCCGCAGTGGTGGAAGCGGTGGTGGCGGCGGCCACAATCAGCACAAGCAGCAGCACAATCACAATCCGAACCGCCCGCCCAATCGAAACCAGATCTTCGACAGCAGCGGTCCCGATGTGCGCGTGCGCGGCAACGCCCACCAGGTCTTCGACAAATACCAGGCGCTGGCGCGCGAGGCGGCCGCCTCGGGCGATCGGATCGCGGCCGAGGCCTATTGGCAATATGCCGACCACTATTTCCGCGTGATCCAGACCATGGGCGGCTTTGTCCCCCGCGGCGGCAATCAGGGCTGGGGTGATGGCGCCGGCGAGGACGGTCAGCAACAGGGCCAGTTCAACGGATCGCAGCAGGCCGGTAGTGGCAGCGGCAATGGTCTCGACGATGGCGAGCCGCCGCAGAATCGCCAGGGCGAGCCCCAGCAGAACCGCCAGCAGGGCGAGCCTCAACAGGGCCGGCAACAGGGCGAGTCCCAACAAAATCGCCAGCAGGGCGAGCCTCAGCCGAACCGCCAGCAGGGCGAGTCCCGACAGGGCCGGCAACCGGGTGAATCTCAGCAAAGCTACCAGCAGGGCGAGTCCCAGCCGAGCCGTCAGCAGGGTGAACCTCAACACAACCGCCCGCCGGATGAGCCGCAACAGGGCCGGCCACAGGGTGAGCCGCAGCAAGGTCGCCAGCCGGTCGAGCCGCAGCAGAATCGCCAGCAAGGCGACTACCAGCAACGCCGACAGGGCGCGGGGCGCGGCGAGGACCGGGGCGGCACCGAGTCGGGCCTCGGCAGCGTCGCTTTCCTGCAGTCCGGACGGGGCGCGCCGGTGACTCCGGATCCGGCCGACGACGAGCAGCCGGAGGTTCCGGAATTCGTTCCGGCGGGAGCCGGCCGGCGGCGCTAGGGGCGCCGTCAGAGCGGACAAGGAGGCGCGCGAAGAAGCCGGAGTGGCGAAGCGTCCTGATCGCCCCCAAGCCGGTCGACATGAACATCAGCCACATCGCCGTGGCCGGCGCGGATGCGCCCGCGAACACGATGGCAAGATATAGGGTCGCGAGCCGTATTCGAACAGGGGCAGGCGGCCCGTGTCATGCCGCGGGACTCTTCCTCTCTGAACTGGCGCGGGCGATCGGCTCCTTCCGTCCTTCATTCGTCTACGGCTCCGATTCATGGCGCTGGCGTCTTGCGCCGGGCGTGACCTGCGCCGCGCGGCCAGCAGTCGAACTCTCCCTCCTTGCCGGCCAGAAATCGTCCGGCAGCGGTTCCTGGCCCGGCATCGTTACAACGAAAAGCCGCATCGCCTGTCCGTCTTGCGCCCACGTTTGGCCACACCATATCGATCGCAGGATGCCCGGATAGGGGTCCGCTCTTTCGCCTGCCGCTGGACGGGGGCGTTAAAAGGAAGGGTTGAGCGATGAATCAAGAGAAGTACACCGACCGCATGCGCGGGTTCCTGCAAAGCGCCCAGATGCTGGCGCTGCGCGAGGGTCACCAGCGGTTCATTCCAGATCATCTTCTGAAGGTCCTGCTGGACGATCCGGAAGGCCTCGCGGCCAACCTGATCACTGCCGCCGGCGGCGATTCGCGCGCCGTGCATCGCGCGGTCGAGGCCAATCTCGCCAAGCAGCCCCGGGTCGAAGGCCAGGGTGCGGGCCAGGTCTACATGGCGCCCGAGACGGCCCGGATCTTCGACCAGGCCGAAGCGGTTGCCGAGAAGGCGGGCGACTCCTTCGTGACGGTCGAGCGCATGCTGATGGCGATCCTGCTCGCGAAGGGCACCGACGCTGCCGAGGCGCTGGCGAAGGCCGGGGTCAAGCCCCAGGCGCTGGAGAAGGCGATCGGCGAGTTGCGCAAGGGCCGTACGGCCGATTCGGCAGGGGCCGAGGGCAGCTACGACGCGCTGAAGAAATATGCCCGCGATCTCACCCAGGCGGCGCGTGACGGCAAGCTCGATCCGGTGATTGGCCGCGACGAGGAGATTCGCCGCACGATCCAGGTGCTGAGCCGGCGGACCAAGAACAATCCCGTGCTGATCGGTGAGCCCGGCGTCGGCAAGACCGCCATCGCCGAGGGCCTGGCGCTGCGCATCATCAACGACGACGTGCCGGAATCGCTCAAGGGCAAGAAGCTGATGGCGCTCGACCTTGGCGCCATGGTCGCCGGCGCGAAGTTCCGTGGCGAGTTCGAGGAGCGGCTGAAGGCCGTCCTGTCCGAGATCTCCTCGGCCGAGGGCGACATCATCGTCTTCATCGACGAGCTGCACACGCTGATCGGCGCCGGCAAGGCCGACGGTGCGATGGACGCCTCCAACATGCTGAAGCCCGCGCTGGCGCGCGGCGAGCTGCACTGCGTCGGCGCCACCACGCTCGACGAGTATCGCAAGCACATCGAGAAGGACGCGGCGCTCGCCCGTCGCTTCCAGCCGGTGTTCGTCGCCGAGCCGACGGTCGAGGACACGATCTCGATCCTGCGCGGCCTGAAGGAGAAGTACGAGCTCCACCATGGCGTGCGTATCGCCGACGGCGCGATCGTGGCGGCGGCGACGCTGTCGAACCGCTACATCGCCGACCGGTTCCTGCCGGACAAGGCGATCGACCTGATGGACGAGGCCGCAAGCCGCATCCGCATGCAGGTCGACAGCAAGCCCGAGGAGCTCGACGAGCTCGACCGGCGCATCATCATGCTCAAGATCGAACGCGAGGCGCTGAAGAAGGAGACCGACCAGGCGTCGCGCGACCGGCTCGAGCGGCTCGAGAAGGAGCTCAGCGAGCTCGGGCAGAAGTCTGCGGCGCTTACCGCGTCGTGGAAGTCGGCGAAGGACAAGCTGGCCGACTCGCAGAAGATCAAGGAGCAGCTCGACAAGGCGCGCTCCGAACTGGAGATCGCCCAGCGCCGGGGCGAGCTCGGCCGGGCGGGCGAGCTGGCTTACGGCGTGATTCCGGACCTCGAGCGCAAGCTCAAGGAGGCGGAGAATCACGAGGTCGCCGGCGGACAGGGCGTGAAGGAAGAGGTCACGCCCGAGGACATCGCGGCCGTCGTGTCGCGCTGGACCGGCGTGCCGGTCGACAAGATGCTGGAAGGCGAGCGCTCGAAGCTTCTCCGCATGGAGGAGCAGGTCGGCAAGCGCGTCATCGGCCAGGACGACGCCGTCCGCGCCGTGGCCAATGCCGTGCGGCGCGCCCGCGCTGGCCTGCAGGACCCGAACCGGCCGATCGGCTCGTTCCTGTTCCTGGGGCCGACAGGTGTCGGCAAGACGGAGCTCACCAAGGCCGTCGCCGAATTCCTGTTCGACGACGACCAGGCGATGGTGCGCATCGACATGAGCGAGTTCATGGAGAAGCATGCCGTCAGCCGCCTGATCGGAGCGCCGCCGGGCTATGTCGGCTACGACGAAGGCGGCGTGCTCACCGAGGCGGTGCGCCGGCGACCCTACCAGGTGATCCTGTTCGACGAGGTCGAGAAGGCGCATCCGGACGTGTTCAACGTGCTGTTGCAGGTGCTGGACGACGGTCGGCTGACCGATGGCCAGGGCCGCACGGTCGACTTCAAGAACACGCTGATCGTGCTGACCTCCAATCTCGGCAGCTCTCATCTGGCCGCCCTGAAGGACGGCGAGGCGACCGAGACCGTGCGCGAGCAGGTGATGGAGGAGGTGCGGCGTGCCTTCAGGCCGGAGTTCCTCAATCGTCTCGACGAGATCCTGCTGTTCAGCCGGTTGAGCCGCGCGAACATGACGGACATCGTCGAAGTCCAGCTCAAGAAGCTGAAGAAGCTGCTGGCCGATCGCAAGATCGAGCTGACGTTCGACGGCAAGGCGCTGCAGTGGCTGGCCAATCGCGGCTACGATCCGGTCTACGGCGCGCGGCCGTTGAAGCGGGTGATCCAGCGCAGCCTGCAGAATCCGTTGGCAACGCAGTTGCTCGAAGGCCGCATCCACGACGGCGACACCGTCGACGTGGGGGTCGAGAAGGGCGAGCTCACCGTCGGTGGCGAGCGCGTGCTGAGCGAAGCCGCGGACTGACGCGGGCTACAACCTGCAAGAGAAAGGGCCGCGTCGAGCGGCCCTTTTTTGCTCAATCGCCGTCTGCGATCTGGGAGACGGCGCGGCCGTCCTTCGCCTCGGGC
>Ga0182738_1002430_pt1 | contig 22074 bp, 17 predicted proteins | sample eDN5th30CBELigMG_FD_128876 | JGI IMG/M metagenome (GOLD analysis project Ga0182738, IMG submission 128876) | Enriched Miracle-Growth compost microbial communities from Emeryville, California, USA - eDNA 5th pass 30_C BE-Lig MG (version 2)... ...
ATGATAATGCTGATTAGCAAGAAAGCATTCATTGCTAAGAAAAATTTATTTTGTCTTTCTTTAAATTACAAAAAAGTTGGGATTAGAGTAAAATAGTAAAGGGGAAATTTTTTGTTGGATTAAGAAATTAAGTCAAGCGGCAAATGTTAATTTTTACCTCTTGTCTAGATTTCAGAACGAAATAGAATTCAAGATTTGAGACGATAACATCTAACTAATCTAACTACTTTTTTAGTACCAAAAATAAATCAGCCCTTAAGAATTAATTTCACAGTATCGAATACGAATACCAATTTTAGAAGATATTTTTGGGCTTGGGCAAATGGAAATTTTCCATTTCTCTGAGATGCTCAGATGGAGTTCTCTCTATGAAATACGGGGTTATGTGAGAAAACAATACGAAGAATCAGTAGGTTTTGGAGGTTTCCTACTGAATGTAGGGATCACAATAAAGGGGGCGGAAAGAATTTCCTTAAGGAAAATTTTCATCCAAAAAATTTGTTGACAAGGAGAAGGGATTTTTAAATGATATGATTCGGAATTAATGTTCAATTCAGAGAGAGAGATATAGTTAAAACCCTTGGGAAAAGGGGAGAATATATACGTTATATTTATTTTGATTTTGAATATAAGTATATATAATGATATCAATCTGTATATGAATATTCACAAAAATAAAAAATCGGAGCTGGTTTAATTCATTTAGAAAATTGAGCAGCTTTCGCAGTTTCCTTTCTTGTTGGTAGCAAATTCAGATTCTCCCAAATCAGTCCTATGACGAAATTAGAGTTGATCTCAAACAAAATTCTCTTACAAATTAGCATTCTTATTTTCAACTTTTCTTTCTTTAGGAGTGCCGAAGGCTTGTTCACCAGAGAATTGGGCTTCTTCAACTTCATGACCTTCGTACTTTTCTTCTTTAACAGATTCACCTTGAGCGGTTTCTTCATCTTCAGGAGCACCAGCATGAGCTCTAACGTTTCTTTGGCCTTGAGGAGTAGGAGCCAAAGTTTCAAGGGCTTGGGAATCACCTCCGATTTGAGCGTAGTATTGGCCTTGGGTTCTGATTCTGTCGTTGGTAAGGGCTTTAGTTTCATTGAACTACCGAGAAGTTATAAGAAAGGGAAGGGGATGGGAAGTGTTTTACCAAAGATTTGAGGCCACCGAGAACTTGGATGTAGTGTCTAGAGTTGGCGATTCTGTCTTCAAGACCCTTGATAACAGTGGATAATTTAATGGAGTTGGTCATTTTCTTTTCGAGCAATTTAGTTTGCTAAGAGAAAAGAGGTTAGCAAGAAATTCAAAGGAGAAAATATTCACTTCATCAACATGAGCTTTATCAGCTTCGATTTGGTCGGACAAGTCACCGACTTGAACAACGAGGCTCATATAGTCCAAAAGAGCTCTCAAAGAAGGGTTTTGCTTCTTGGGAGTTTCCAAATCAGCAAGGAAAGGTTCTCTCTTATCAACAACTTGCTTGCAGTAGATCAAAGTATCCTTTCTGAGCTTTTGAACGTTGAGTCCTCTAAGTCTATTCATGAAATCAACACCCTTGTCCTTCTTGAAGACAGCAGACTATTCGAGAATTTAGGAGAGATAAAAATCGATAAATTACCTTGAAGTTCTTCCAGCCGTAGTCAGATCTGGCTTGTTTGTAGATACCTTCAAGAACCCACTTGAAGATATCGTTGGATTCGTCCAAATGATCCTTGAATTTAATGGCAGCTAACGGGAATTGGTAAGAAAAGGGCATTTTTTAAACAGAGAGGTACCAAGTTCTTCGGGTTTAATAGTTTCGATAACTTCTTTTCTTCTGGTGTTGAGTTGCTTTTGTTGTTCATGAGCAGCGTCGATTTTTTCTTGGAGAGTTCTAAGATGAGCTTTAACTTCATTATTTTGGGCTTCGTTGGCTTCTTGTTCAGGTTTATGTCTTCTGATTTCTTCATCGAGCTAGGGAGGGGTTGAGTTTAGTGGCATTCTTAAGAAGGAGTTTTTACCTTTTTAATTTTTTCTTCTTCTTGTCTGATGAAATCTTCATTAGCGATAGCAAAAGAGTCCAAAAAGGCCAAAGAACCGTTCAAGAATTGTCTCTAGGGGGATATTTAGTTCAACTCTCACAATAAACTTGGTTACTTCTTTTTGAATGAATTCATGTTCTTGGTTCTTGAGACCAGTGGAAAGTCTTTCTATCCCTTGAAGTCTATTGTCACTAAATTTAGCAGCTTCAGCCCAGTTGATGTTTGCAGAACCGTTATCGATTCTATCAGCAGCACCAAGATTAAACTAGAGGGGAATAGGTTAAATGAGGGTCTGTTGAGGAAGTTTACTTGAGCAGTAGAGTTCATTGAAAATGAGTTGTGAAAAATTTCTTAATTCGTTTGTTGTTTTATTTAATAAATATAAATAAATAATGAGCTGGTATTTAAAGAGTGATGAATCCTTTTATTATTAATGTCTATGCAAACTCTTAAAGATATTGATTATAAATTTGTTTCTCTCTGTCTCTGTGTTTTTTTTCTTTACGATGATCTCTCTTGATAATCCAATGCTTAAAGGACATATAGAAAGGCCCAGAAGGTCCTGTGACCTCAGGGAACTCTGAAGAGAAAAGGGAATTGCTAAAATTAGATACAGTATTAAACCCCCGCTTTAAAGATTTATTTTGGCTTTTCTGTTTTGTTCTTTTGATGAAATCCTTGCTGACTTTGGATGCAAAGCGTTAGATATTCCACCAGATTCCATTATGGGGCCTGAGTTGCTCCCCAGGATTTATTCAGAATTAAAATCAGGCAAAATAAATCCTTATTCGTTTCTTTTATGAGGGGGAAGAAGAAGCAGCTTATTGGAGAGAGGATATAAATTTTATTGAAGAAAAATGAAGGAAATGCAGGAGAATGACGAGGGAACTTTTTTGGAAGGAAATGATAGAGGTTTTGGAATGAAGAAGAGGAAGATATAGAGATGATCTATGAGTTTTTTTTCGCAAAGATATTCATGCACCTAATTATATGATTGATTCGCTATATTTAGTACAAAATTAAAACCAAGCTTCAAATATATAAAAGCCAAAGATTAATGTGACTTTTATACACATTCAAAGACTATTTTGTCATCTAACGACAGAACCCAATGAGAAACTCTTTTGATGAAGAAGAGTTGGCAAATATTTTGCGTGAAATCTAGTGAGAAAGAATCTTGTTTAAGGCCGTTTTTTGTTAGTTTATACTAGGAATGTTCACTTTGATTAATTTGAGCTAATCTAATCATTTCAATGATTAAAATCTCTTGATGAGATCCCTAAATAAAGACAGTTAGTCATGGCCTTCAGAACCCAATGATTTCACGGAGAATGAGTCAGAGCCGTTCGCTGATTAGGAAAAGGGTTAAAAATAGAAATCGTTAAGACAGTTAGAAATGGATATGTGATTAATAGTAGAAAATGACATCATGAGAAGAATTAAGCCTGGAATTCAACCTTTTGGAAGAAGAGATTTGAATGAAGAACAAGAGTTTAATGAAAAAGGAGCCTAGAAAATAATAATAAGAAGTTTACAGATGGGCGGCGTTACTTGAAAAATCTCGTCTTAAAATATCAAGATTAGACTCAAGATTAATCAAAAAGGCGCATTTGTGAATCTGGAAAATCAATCACTCAATCAGAAGATACATAATATTAATAAAAACAAAATTAATTTTGTATTAGTTTTTACATTGTTTTTTTGTTTTCCTTGAACTCTATGTCCCTATGTCTCTATGTTTAGTTTTTTCCAACAAAAATAGCTCTGGTTCTGGATAAAAACTCGCCACTGTGCTGTTGAAATATCTTCTTCAGGGGAAATCAATTTGATACTCATCTCATAAAATTTAAAATGAAGCCAATACTGCGAGCGGCACAGTCAAAAGAAAATTTAAAGACAGGCCAGATGAGGGTCAACAGAAATTAAGGGGATAGTTTGAAAATTAGGGTCGTTTTTTAGTTCAGATTCGGGCAAGAGTATCTTTGGGAATTCTAATGAAATTTTGGGCTAAATTGGAGGTTTTGATGTCTTTAAATAAAAAGATTGCTGTGAGAAAATGAGAGAGGTTTGGTAATAATTGATAGAGGAGTATATTGACAAAATATAAACCTTTATGAGTGATTCTTTGAGGTAAAAACTAAAATTAAGCAAAAGAGATACATTAAAAACTGCACACAGTCATCTATTTTTCTCTATTATTCGCTAGCTAAAAAGTCGAGTTCATCAACGTTATCCTGATTCGCGTTTTGATTTTCTTGATTATTCTCATTATTACTTTGGGAATCACTAATCTCCTTTGGACTTTCGATCTCTTCAGGTTCTTGTTGACCATTTTTGTCGCTTCCTTCTGATTCTCCTATCAACAACGTTGGCACAATATCTTGCTCATTTGTTTGAGTATTTCCTTCCTTGGCTTCAGCTGGGTTTCCCTCTTCAGGATCTTCAACATCTATCACATTTTCTCCTTCCTTTTCTTCTTGATTTTTATTCTTGGAGACCTCTTCTTCGACATTCTCCTCATGCTCTTGTTCTATGACTTCATCAGCAGGTTGAAGATTTTCAAATTCTTCGTTATTTTCAGTTTCTATTCTTCCATTTTCTTTGCTGAGTTTCTCTTCTTCTTCCTCCTCAATATTTTCAGCCTGTTTCTTCTTATTTTCGCTTGCTTTATCAGCATGACCAGAACGCCCTTCTTCTCTTTGAGGTTTGACATGTTTAAAGGTCAGCTTGGATTCATAAAAGTCCAAAAGCAAGTCTTTATCATATTTCCTTAATTCCAAACTGGTCATTTCTGTTGGTTTAGGAACTTTTCCGTCTTTACGAGCTTTCCAATTGACAAGGAAGATCAAACAATCTTCTTCTTTTCTGCCTTTTGAAATGGCTACAGGTGTATCATTAAATTGGAAATGTCCGTATTTTGGTTTTAAATTTGAAGGAGCTTGTACAGGAGTAGCTGTATCTTTTTCAGTCTTGAGCTTCTTCTTTGGCTTTATTCCTTTTTCAGCTGCGGGATTTTTACGTGGCTTCTTCTCTTTTGGCTCCTTTTCTTTGGGAGTTTTTGTCTTTTTTGAACCAGCCTTTTTGTCAGTTTCTTCCTCATTTGGCTTTTCATTATCACTTTCATCGTCAGAATATTTATCTACAAGAGATTCCTGGAAGCTTTTTAAAAGTTCAGGAACTGACTTGAGGTTTTCAACCGGTTCCCAGGTCGCTTGTGCCTCTGTGTAGCCTTCCCATTTGACTTTGTAAAGATATTCATGTTCTGAGTCCTTTTTTCTGGCGAGGATTTTTTCGACGTTGAAGAATTTATTTCCGTCCTTTGGGGAAGGTTTGGTAGTGTTCTTTTTGGTTTTAGGAGTGGATTTTGAAGGAGATTTGGATGTCTTTCGGGTAGTTTTCTCTTTAGGTGGCATGTTTTTTTGAAGGCTTTGACGTATTTGTTAAAAAAAAGAAATCAAACAAGATTTTTAATTTTTGAAAAATTCGCAAAAAAAAAACAATCAAACCAATTTAAAAGTGGATGGAACATGTAAAAAGATCTAGAAATCTTATGTGAATGAAAGCAGGCCAAAATAGAGAATAAAGCATCGATATATTGGGGTGGTTGTTATCTTAGAGGTCGTGGGAATTTTTATTGAGGCATTGGAAAGCTAATATAATTCTGAAGGAAATTGGTTTTTCAACCAATTTATTCAAATAAAAAAAGGCTCAATTTGGAGAATAATTTTCATGAAAAAAACATCACTCGGATCTTGAAGGAAAACTATCTGGAAAGATCTATTGGGATGTAGTGAACAAAGATGAATGATTTTTCTGAATGTTCAAGGGGGTTAGAATATTGAATATTTGAATAAAAGATTTAAGACAAAATGATGGCTATTTTCAGTTTTACTTGAACTAATTTTTTTCCGATTGGAGAGTGTTCTTTTTTGAGAGGTTAAATGTCGATGTGATAGAAAAATATGACAAAATTTACGAGCAATAAATTCACGCAATTATTTTCATATAATATTCTATTCCGAAATTTATCCCAGTATTTTGATTCAAAAATGTTTTTTTGGATGATCTTTAGAATTTTTATTTCAAATTCTTTTTCAAAGAAGAGAAAAATATTGTAATAAAAAATATCCCCAAGAAAAAAGAGAATCTTCTGACAAAAAGAAAAAACTTTCTTTTTTGAGTTTGGACGAGTCAGAGAAAGAAAATTTAAATGAGGAAATTTGAAAGAATTTTTTTTTTTTGGCAAGATCAATGTTAAACCTTTGCTTCTGAATTATTTATGAGGTGGATAAATGGAGAAATAAGATTCATCAGAGACATCTCAAAAGTTTGGACTTGTTTTGAGAAGAACTGTGGCTAAAAAAACTCCGAAACCTTATCTAAAAGTATCATCAATCTGATAAATATGATTATGTAAGAATTCAGTCATTGATAGATTTTCGTTTTAAGTGTTAATTTTATTTTTTTAGACTTTTCAGGTTTTTCTTGAAAAGCCTTGCAAATAAAATTATCAATGAAACCCCACCAAAAGAATCAACCCTTACTCTACGTTCCTTTTCAGCGTCGTCCAAAAGATGGAATTGAAAAAATGGCCATGTGTGGAAATTATTTCTATATATCATCCTTTCCAAACTTTCTTCAGGAGCTAAAAATAGCTGTGAATGAAAGAAGGATTCACTATCCCAAACGTATTGCTTCTTATCCAGAGATCGCATCTTATCACAAAAATGAACTGATGAAGGAAATCTCTGAGATTATGCCTTATTTCTATCCTCTTCGCAAGTTTCAGATCGGATTTTATCACCTAGATGCAGTTTTCCAAAACCGAAAAGTTTCAGAGAAAGCAAGGTCGAAGATTTTGAAAAGAATGCAAAAGCTTCAAACCCTTTCTATTTACTTTGGTTATCAATTTTGGTCCACGAAGAAAGTCGATAAAGAAATTTTGCAATTTTCCAAACTAAGCTGGTTCAATATGAGACAACAACTCTCATGTTTGCAGCGCTTAGAAATTACTGTTTGCCAGCCACGTGTGTCTCCTCTTTGGCCCAGAACCTTTATTCGTGAATTAAGAGGTCAATATATCAGATTGAAAGCATTGTCGCTTTCTTTTGTCGACTGGAGTATGTTCACAGATCAAGACCTAAACTTACTAATCCAAGAGATTTTCTCACAATTTCAGAATCTAGGAGAGCTACACCTTCACTTTAGAAGATGCCACTCGATTCCTTGTCAATATTTAGCTTTCTTTGAGAAGGGACAGGAGATTTTGAAGCTCTCAAAGCTGACATTGGATTTTGAAGGGATGAGAATTGGTGATAGGAGCCTGAATGTTCTCGCTGGCCAAATTTATTTCATGAAGATGTCGCTGAAAGAGTTATCTCTTCGTTTTAAAAATTGTCAGGAAATCACCAGTTTGGGACTGACATTTTTGAGTGAAAATTGCTTACAATATCTTGGGGATTTAGATAGGCTTTCTCTAAACTTCAATGATTCTGGTGGAATAACAAATGAAGGATTGTTTGCTTTGAGTAAAATTGGTTTGGTTAATCTCAAGAACTTGAAAGAATTGAACTTATGTTTTGAAAATAATAATGAAATTGGTGACGGAGGTATTCGGACTCTCAGTGTGAGTCTTGTATAAAATTTGCCTCGGCTTGAGAAATTCCGTCTGCGCTGTTTTCAGAGTCAGCCAAAAATCTCTCAAGGATGCTTAATTTGCTCTTTCCTTGCACTCACTACAAACCTAAAGAATTTGAAAGAATTTCGATTAAAAAGATCATTATATATCGAAATAGGACCGAAAATTCCTGATATTATTCAAAATTTCGAAACCAGTGCTGATTTGGTGATTCCAAAGGTCCGTAGGAATAAGTGTTAATTTATATCAAAGGAAAATGTATTTTATGAGAAATCTATTTGTTACTTCAGAGAAGAATCCTTTTATTGTGAATTTTAATATTTTTATATGTCCTCAAAAAAGACGTAATTGCTCTCGAGAAATGATAGTATAACGTTTTATTAAACTGCATATTCAAGAGGTGGCCGATTGAGGCAAAGCACTGTCTTCAAATAAGGAAATTATTTGATTCATGTTTTCAAATAAAGGAATTTCAAGCGGATCGAAGTTTATTTTTGTTCCATGAGATGAATAATACCTTGAAAAAAGTCAGTTTTTGTTTTGTCTTTGTTGAATAGGTTTGAGAAATGGGTTAAAGAAGGTTTAAATATCTGCAGGTTTAATTTTGATTGCCTTCAATTTTCAGAAAGAAACTCTTCAAAATAATATTGTTAAATTAAATCTCTGAAAGACACACTTAGTTTTTGAGAATTAAAAATTGAAATCCTCGGGAATGTCCTTTTTTTGAGCACGTAAAACAGAGTATTTTTTTCTCATGATTTTGGACAGCTATGATCCAGATTTGAGTCAATTTGAGGAAGCAGAAACTTGATTAATTTTACAAGGAAAAAATAGGCTGCAGACAGGAAGAAAATTTTGAAACTATTTTTCAGACAAACGAAAGGAAAGAAAGAGAAATGAATAGAGGCTTGTGCTTTCTTCTCAATCAAACCTCTATATCTGACTTTAAAAGTTCAAAGAAAAAAAAGACAAACTTTATTTTGAAATAAAAATATTTATTATAAAGAAAATTGAGCCCTTAAAATTATCCAAAATAATGACTTGAGAATGTTGAGCTCTTCAACTCTTCAGAACTACAAGAAATTTATTTTCAAAATGTGAAATGCATCACAAGAAGTGACTCTCTCAAAGGAGGACGCCGTTTTTTTGGCAAGATAAGCTTTTAACTAATCTTTAAAATATTAGTTATATTTTTGGTTGATTGATTCGAATGGCAAAATTTTTTCTTGAATTCACAACGCAGGGCTTCTTTGTCAGCAAATTGGAAGGTCCTTTGGACAAGATAGCTTGATTTCTTGAAAGGAAGTAAATGAGCTCCTTGTTTGTTTTTCATTATTTCTGATCTTCAATAAATAAATTATTTTTCCTTCTTAATTAAAAATGAATTTTACAAGAGAAAAATCTGGAGAATATGGAGAGACATTTGGATAAAAGCGAGAATAAAGAGAGTTTGTTGATAAACTGAGGGCTTTCGGCAAGAAGAGATCATGCTGGAAAGATAGAAAGGATGTCAAAAATTCGGTCAATTTTCAAAAGACTAATTTTCTAGAATAATATTAAAAATAATTTTTGGCCGCCTTGTCTACAATTTTGTGGGTGAGAGCTGTGAGAACTCACCATCTCGCCCACTAAAACATATTCAGGTTGTCAGAATTGATAATCAGCAACATATAAGAGGAGATGTAGCGATAGATAATAGATGGTCATGTGTGGGACTTTGTGGAAGGAACATTTTTTTTGGAAAAAAAATTCTTGAGTGTTTCGTGAGGCTGAGGACATGTAGTTTACATTATAAAGAGATTAATATGTTTGGCTTGGGTTCATTACTTTGAACTTTTGGTTCTAAATAGCGAAATTTGTGATTTTATATATTTTATTTTTAGAAAAGAATTTTCAACTAAAATAATTTTTTTAAGACAAGCACGATTTTATTTATTATAAAATTCTCTCATACATCAGCTATATACTCTGTAATGACGAAAATTCGCTCAGCTCCTGATATTTTTCGGAGGTTATTGGGTCCTTCGGGAGTTCTCCCTTCTTCAGCGTCAAGAGGCCTGAAGTTTTTCTTGACAAATTTTGTGTGTTGAAAACACGTATTCGGATTACTATCATTTTTTTAATTTATATATGATAACTCTATTTTTTGTTGGCACGAGTCCTGAAGGAAGAACACAGGGATTCCCTTGAGAATTCTCAATCGCCAGCCAGTTGAAGTTCTAATCTCCAATGAAAAAATGAGCCAAGAACAAGTTTTGGTGATTTGAGCTTTTAACTAAAGCAAGCTCTTTTTGCTATGTTAAATGAACTAGTTGTTAAAACTTTCTTGAGAGCCTTAGGCTAATGGCGTCTTGAAGGATTATAAACAACAATACCCTCTAGGGCAAGTGTGAAAAGCTCAACAAAATTTTATAATAAGTTCAAAAGACATCATTATCAAACACGGATTTACTATAAAAACTAAAAGAGAATAATAATGACCAAGTTTATCGAGATTAAAAAAATAGTTTATTGAAAAAAAACTTATTAAAAACCAAGTATAACAAAATCAACGTGGAAATAATACTGATCTGTATTCACCTTTAGGGTTCTTAAACTTAATTTAATAAGTAAATCAATAATTTTGGACTCCAAATCACCCAACCTTTCCCCCTATTTAAGCAACGTTAAAAATTCAATAATTTATAATCAAATAAAAATCATTTCGCGTCTTTAAAAATGCAAAGCCAACCTCCTACCAGAAACTTCCGTTCCATTAACCCTGCCACCAACCAAGTTGTCGCAGAGTTCCCTTTCCTTACTGACGAAGAAGTCAATAAGAAAATTGAAGTCGCTTGGGAATCCTTTAAGAAACTCAGAGAGACTGATTTTGAATCAAGACGCCAAAAGATCGTCAAGTTCGCTTCCATTCTTGAACAAAACCCTGAAAAGTACGCTAAGCTTGTTACTGAAGAGATGGGAAAGCCCCTCAAGGCCGCTATTGGCGAGGTCCTTTTCAGCGCCAATCAAGCTAAATATTATGTTGAGAAATCTGAGAAGCTCCTCAAGCCTCACGAATACACCTCAGGAGCCAAGAAGAGCCTCGTAGAATACCACCCTATTGGTCCCGTCTTCTACATCGTCCCCTTCAATTTCCCCTTCTTCTTGTCATTTGTGGGCACAGTTCCATGTTTACTTCTTGGTAACACTGTGCTTTACAGACCTGCTGACAGTTGTCCTCGTGTTGGCAAAGCCATTGAAGAGCTTATGATTGAAGCTGGGTTCACTAATAATGAGTTCCAGACTGTGTTTACCTCACCTGAACAAACTGAGCTCGTTTTGTCCAATAAGTACATCAGAGGTACCTCCTTTACTGGCAGTACTAGATCTGGAAGAGTCATCGCTTCTATTGCCGGAAAATACGCCAAAAAGGCCACCATGGAACTTGGTGGTAGCGATCCTTTCCTTGTCCTTGACGATGCCAACATTGACAAGGCCGTCACCACCGCCTTGGACAGTAGACTTAACAATTGTGGACAAGTCTGCTGTGCAGGAAAGAGATTCATTATTGCTGACAGCATCTTTGATGAATTCAAGAAGAAATTGGTCGAGAAGGTCGCTGAATATAAAGTCGGTGATCCAATGAAGGAAGACACCCAAATGGGCCCCCTTGCCAGACCTGACTTGCTCGCAAATATCGAAAGACAAGTCCAAGAAGGTGTTAAACAAGGTGGTAAATTGTTGTTCGGAGGTAAAAGACCTGAGGAGCCTGAATTGAAGGCAGGAAACTTTTATATTCCTGCTGTGTTTGAGCTTGACAATCCTGAGAATATTCTTTTCAAAGAAGAAACATTCGGACCTGTTTTCGCTTTGGTAAGAGTTAAAGGAGAAGAAGAAATGGTTCGTCTTGCTAATGATACTGAATATGGACTTGGCTGCACAATTGTCAGTGAAAATGTCGAAAGAGCTCAAAAGCTCGGCAAGAAGATCGACACTGGCACAGTTGTCGTCAACGGTAAAGTTTTCCCTGATATCCCTGTACCCTTCGGTGGTGTGAAAGGTAGTGGATTTGGCCGTCAGTATGGTGAGTTTGGTATGCATGAATTTGCCAATATCAAGACTGTCACTGTCGATGAATCCCTCAACTAGAGGAGATGGGAACGTGGGAAAGAGAGGCAAAGCACCAGTGAGAGTCCCGAAAGGGATTGAGAATATGAGAAAAACTAAATAAATTACTTTTATCTAATCTATCGTATCTAATCAATAAATATTATATTGCTTTGCTTATAAAATAACGCTTAACTTTATCTAATCTAATTAACTCAAACTACTTCTCTCTCTTGTGAAGCTTTCTTTCTTTTAATGATTTAGAAATATTTGACTCTCTTTGTCATCGGAGGAAGTTTATAGAGTGTATTTTTTTTACAAATACTTATTCATAATATATCCTTAAAGGAAAAGTATTTATTCGTATCCATTGATATCTTCAGCTACAGTAGGTCCATTTTGAGCATTTTCAAGGCATCGTTGAAGTTCTTCAGTTTGGGTCCAGCCGCATCTTCCATTAGCTTGACGTTCGCAAGTAGCTGCTCTGTAGCATTCAAATTGAGGTCTGTATATGCAAATACTAGCGAGGTCTAAATCAGAGCAGACCTCTCCAGAGCAGCCTGTTCTGAAACAGTCTGAAGAAAGAACCAGAGAAACGTTTAAAATGACAGCAAGAATCATAATCAAAGAAAATTTCATTTTTTTGTTTTGAAAAGTAAAGAATAATTTTGGAGGATTTTTGTTTAATTATTATAAAGGAAAAGTTTTCATTAGCTATATATAGTAGCAGGATACTTTTATTTGGCCTTGAGAGGAAGAATTCTGTGGACCTATTTTCAATCAATTGAATCCATTGGTGGAAATTCTAGTCTATGACGTGTGGATTAACAGTTGATTCTCCCGGTTAATTTTTAAAGAATTTATATAAAAAATCCCTCTTTAGATTTTCCAGAGTCAGACATGAAAAGGATTGAGGGAGAGATTGATGATAGAGGTTGAACGGGCTCAAAAAAGGATGCGATGGGCGGAGCAAGTTTTGATGCTGGGAGTTTCAATGAAGCAAAAAATCTCTATTCACTCTGAAGAAAGGAAAGGAAGGGGAAAAATTACAAGTATTAATACCGCCAATTATTGTATTGTATTGGATTTGGAAGGGAAAGGAAAGGGAAAAGTCAGATCTCAATAAGGATTTCTCTTTAGTATTGAGAATGAAGGCATATTTCTTTGTGAAGTTTTGAGAGGCAACATTGATATCTATTTGATAACTTTAAAGAGAAAAATATTTTCTCCTTTTTAAAAAGGAGTTAAAAATTTAAGAGAGACCTTTCTTGTCTATGAATCCTGCAATTTTTATGATTGCAATTTCTTTCTGAAATCTGCTCTGTCAAACCAAAATAAATGACACATGACTTTTAAAGAAAGAAAAACCGCTGGAAATGCAAAATAATTTTTGATCTGTTCAGGAAACTGATGATAAAAACCAATCCAGTGAGCAAGTTCAACATCAGACACACAGAAATGAATGTAAAAATAGCCAGAAGATCCGACCAACAAAAGGGAAACAAATGAGCTCAGTATCATTTGTTTTAAAGGCTTGGAAGTGAAATTTTCTTTCGAAAAATGTCTTGGAGATGTTATCAATCTTTCAAGGACAGCCTGGAATAGAATGAAGAAAAAGATCAAAAAGATTGCAAACAGGACAAAATTTGATAATGATTGATTCTTTGGAGCAAATCTATTCTTGAGATACGACCAATCGTAGCAAAATAAGATGCAAAATATTATGAGAGATGGCCAAATGAAAAAATAGAAGAGATAGACGTTCTCAAGCTGTTCATCAATAGTGTTGATTTGTTTTGAAACCTTGTTTTGGTCTCTGAAGAGTTGAGTGTCTTGGCCTGGAGATGACCCAGCCATTTTTGGAAAATAGTTGAAGTTTAATCTCATTATTATTTATTTTTGGGTCAGTTTTGTTTAAATAGGGATGATAAAGTGGGATGAGGGAGGGGAACTCAGAGTCATATCTGGGAAAGATTGAGAAATAAGACGAGAAAATGTATCCTTTATGGCAAGCCAATGAAAACGAGATCCAAAAGAGTTCATTTTTTTAGTCAAGTCAATAAAACCTTTAAAGGATTCAAAATCAGAAAGGATCAGATGAGATAAAAAATTAATGAAAAATTTTGACAAGAAAATTTGATCTGAGAATTTCTTATTGCTTGTATTTGAATAAGAGGAGAGTCACCAAAGGGGCTTTGATTGAGGAAGAATCCGTGAATGGAATTAGAAGCTCCATAAGATTCTGAAAGAATTTAGAGGATTCAAAGAAAATTTTGCTCAGAATTTGTTTTGAGGTAATATACTTAAACTCTATGAATCTATCACGAGAAGGGTTTGTTATTGTCAATCTCAAAGGAAGGAAATGCTGAAAACTGATTTCTCTCTGCCTCGTGTTATTTTTCTCACAAATAATAGAAAGTTCATTAAAGTGAATATTGATTGAAAAAGAATAATTTCTCATGCAGTATCTTGAAAAATATGGAAAAGATCTATGAAGAAAATCGTTATGCATATGCATCTGAACAAAGAGTCATTATTATTTAGATTTTGTGTAAAGTGTTTCGAATAGTTTGTCTTGACAAAAGATCATTCCTGACTTTGATAGCTGGCAAAAGTGTGAATAAAATATTCGTTGTTGTAAACACTAATGAGAATATAAGGAAGATGATCATTTCTTCAGAATTATTTGCAATCCATATTGCAGATCTTGAATAAGATGCAGAGTACTGAAAAGTCTTATAACCAAGGAAGAGAGTGTGCAAAACGGAGACAACTGTGTTGAATAAGATGATCTTCAAGGCAAAATTGGCTTTAGCTAAATCCTTTTTCAACATTGCCCGTGTTTCAAGGAAAGACTGCAAGAAGAGGAGTGTGAAGTACCCATAGCGTGCTAAAACTTCAAAGACTTGCTTTTCTTCTATTATAAACATCTCCGGAAAACTAAACCGGACGCCGCAGAATGCCCCCACGAGGACAGCATAAAGCCAACAGTGGGACAAGAAGTGTGAATCATAGAATCCTTCGTCTATCTGTTTGAGATTTTCGTTGGGGTCTTGATCTTCATTTAATAAGGGTCGAGTAATGTCTGCCTTTTTTCTGTTTCGCAGAATTTCGTTTTCTGCAGAGAGAGGAGGAGGAAGATTGATCTCAGTGTGTTGATTGTGAGAGAAAGTGTTCATTTTTTAGAAAGTAGAAATATTAAGTCTTTATTTTTGGCTCCCAGTTTATGAAGAGTTTGATTAAATTTTTTAACTTTGAGAATATGAGGAAAATCCTCTCAAAATTGGCTGGGATTTGAAGAGAGACCGTAAATATCAAAAAGGCTGAATAAAACATGAACTATGAGTTCAGGTCAGGGGAAAGATGACACTTCGAAACTCTATTCTGTTTTGAAAGATTTTCGAGAGGGAAAATTTTTTGAACGTGTGAAATTTTTCAAAGATATATTATAAAAGAATTTTTCTTTCATTTTCAAAAGTTTTTGAAGCAAGGAGAACCTTGTAGCCAATACGTTGACAAAAAGTGATGGTTCAATAGATAATTATCAAAAAGTAAACTCCAGCTGACGAGTTCGAGTGCTATTTGAAGTTTGCTCTTTTTCATTTCCAAAAATTAATGAAGCTTTTTTCTGTTGTATAAAAAGAGAAAGATTGTTCAATGAAGGTTTAAACACAGCGTTGTCTCTTCTTATTTGATATGCACCTGTTTTTTAGTCTCTAAATTGAAAAATTTAGATTTTCGAAGATGGAAAGTCCTGTGAATTGTAAATTATTTTTGAGCGAATAAACCCCTTAATAAAGATTGAAGGCTTTCTATTGCCAAGGTATTTCAGAAGAGAAAGGTCGAGAAAGGCGATAAGCTTTCTAGGACTGCGGAAGTGTTTTTTTTCTTAAATAACAGAAAGTTGACTGTAAGAATCTCTTTGAAAGAGGATGAAAATTTACGCTACAACATAGATTGCATTTCCTTTCAAACCCTTTAAAAAATTTATCAGAGAAATCTCTATGCATATGTATCCCAAGAAGAGTCATTTATCTCCCAGAAATATACTTTATTATATTTTTTGCAAAGCATTTTGAACAGCTTGTCTGGACTCAAGCTCCTTTCTAACTTTGAGAGCCGGCCAAAGTGTGAATAAAATATTTGTGGCGGTGAGGCATATGGATACAATTTCCAGGTCTTTGATATCTCTTTCAAATTTCATATAAATCCTTTCCTCATGTTGAAGATTCGACGCGATCCAGTCAAGAAGGAAAGTGGAAACAAGAGGGATAAACGTGTTGAGTTTGATGAGCTTGACGGCGAAATCGGCCAGAGTTGGATCTTTTTTTCGCATTGCCAGTTCTTCAAGTCCATATTGGAAGAAAATAAGGATCAAGAACACAAAACACCCCGAATGAACCAAGACCTCTGGGATTTCTCCCCTATCTTCGACAAACTTCTGATAATGATACGGAAAAGCATTCAAGAAGAATAAGACACCATAAGATGAGACCAAAAGACAGGGGAGAAGCCAGCAGTGGTAAAGGAAGTAAGTGTTGTCAAATTTCTCGTCGATTTATTTGAGATTTTCATTCGGATCTTGATCTTCATTTAATAAGGGTTGAGTAAGGTCTGCCTTTTTTCTGTTGCGCAGAATTTCGTTTTCTGCGGAGAGTGGAAGAGGAAGATTGATCTCAGTGTGTTGGTCGTGAGAGAATGTGGTCATTTCTTTTTATAAAGTAGTTTATTTTTGGCTCCCAATTTATGAAGAGTTTGATTAAATTTTTTAACTTTAAGAAGATAAACGAAAGTCTTCCCAAAGTCTGTTACCGTTTAAATAAACATCGAAAAGGCTGAATGAAGAGTTCAGTTCAAGCAGAAGAAGGCATTGAGAAACTTTTCTTTTCAAAGATTTTTTGTTGGGAGTTTTGTTCAATTTTAGAAGAGGGAATCTTTTTTTTTGAACGTGTGAAAATTTTTCAAAATTTATTATAAAATTTTTTCTTTCATCTTGAAAGAGTCTTGAAGAAAGAGGAGAAATTCAAAATTGGTTTGTCGGCAAAAAGTGATATTGATTCTCCGAATCCAAGAATTGTGGAAAAATAAAACCCGACTGACCGGTTCTGGGGCCTGAAAGAGCTCCATATGATTCAAAAAAATTTTCCCATGTGAAAGCTTCAAAGACTTGAAATGAAGGTTTCAAGCGCACAGCTCTCTGGCTTGATTTTGAAAGAATCTCGCATCAGTTTTGACACTTTACAACTTGACACCTTGTCTCCAAAAAGTTCAAAGTCCTCTCAAACTAATGAAAAAAAAATAAAAGAATTTTTTCCGTTCAAAATCTTTGAATTCTAAGTGAAAGACATTTAAGCTTACTGACCACAAGCCAAGAAAAGATGTCATATATCATTTATATAGAATGAACTAAAATTGATGCATTTATAGCAAATTAAGCAAATTTTAACTTTCTCATTTATGATGGGTTCACTTGGTTTGAGAAACTTCAAGAGTGGCTAGGAGAACTTTTCTTTCTTGAAAATTACCCCTAATTTTGATAGCGGGAATAATTGTGAATAAAACATTCGGAATTGTGAATACAGATGCAATGACAATAGCGGAGATCAGTACTCCTCGAATAAATCCAACATCTTCACGGGATACTTCTATATAGGTTTGTCGAAGAGCATAGCCAAAAAACGCAACCAATCCGAAGGAAATAATTGTATTGATTATCATAAGGTTCAAAGTGAAATTTGCTATTGATGAATCTTTGCTGTAAATTGCCCATTTTTCAAGAATAAACTGAGCGAAAATTGACATATAGAATGCAAAGTCTCTAAGATTGTTGGAAATAATATCAGGAGGACTGTATTTGAAGGAGTTAGAAAGAACTCCAAAGGAGTGGAATAATGCATATCCTGAGACTGCAATCGTAAGATATAACCAGCAGTTGTACCAGAAATAATTTGAGTTGAACTTCTCGCCAAATTGCTTAAGAGAGTCGTTGGAGTTCCGGTATTCATCTAAAAGCTGGTGATTGGAGTGAAGATTTTTACTCATTTTTGGAGAAAGGGAAGGAGAAAAGGAAAGTTATTGATTGAGAAATCTTTTATAATTGATTTGAGGGATAGAAATGATGAAAAAGATCGATTTTAGCGTGTGAAATTTTCAATTAAAAAAAATATATATTTAATTTTGAAACATGCATTCAAGATTTCAAATAAAAATTTTTGATAATTTGAAAGACAGAGATTGACTTTACTTGTCAAGAGATACGAAGAAATCAAGCGAAGATCAGTAAATGAAGAAGATAAATATTCAAAACAAAAGGAAATCTTGGCAAAAGATTTTGCTCTTCCAATTGATAACTGCTGAGAAGGGTTTTCTAGAAAATGTCTTGAACAATTTTCAAGACTAAACCAAGCGAGATAGAATAGCAACTGAAAATCAAAGAACTTGAGATCCTATTAAAAAGGGTGCACTGAAAGAGGAATGATATTTCATTTAGATTTCGAAGAATGAATGTGAAAGAAATTTTTTAAATTGTTTTATTGGACCAAGGAAATCTACATATAAATACAATAACATTTCAATGAGAATATCCTAAGAATGATACATTTGATTTATGAAGTCAAAATTACATTATGTATTTATCGAGAGTCAGGCAATAGATTAAGAGAGGCTTCAATATTGACTTGAACCATTTCTCTATTAACCAAGTCATTTCTCACCTTAACAGCTTGAATTTGTGTGATAAAAACATGAGTTAATGAAAAAAGAGAAGTGACTATCAGACACAAAAGAAGCATTCCTTGAGCAAAAGAGGTGGATTCAGAAGGTTCAGGCATATTTGTAAAGAACTCGTAAACACTATAGCCAGAGAATGCAGTAAGTCCAAGAGAGATGAATGTGGTAATTGTAATGATATATAAAGCAAGGTTTGCTGCAGATAAATCTTTAGTGGATATGGCCCATTTTTCAATGAGAAATTGAGCAAAGACCCACAGATTGAGCACAAGAAGAATAAGCTGAGCCAAGAAACTTTGAGAGCCATAATGAAAGGAGGCGCGGAATGCTGAGGCTGTGCAGACGAGGGAGATACCTGAGACGAGAAGCATGAAGTTCAGCCAGCAGTTGTACAAGAAATAGTCTGATTTGAGTTTTTGGTCAATTTGGCTCAAGGTTTCACCATTTTGGTTGAGGGGTTGGAGGTTCATTTTTTATGATGAAGTTCAGAGAAGGGAAGAATTTAAAATGAGATGAATAATTGTTTATATTCTTTTTGACATTTTAAAGGGTGAAATTTTATGAATCATAAAGGAAAAAATCACGATCTTTTTGCGAATATTGGCGCTTTGTGGGTTATTTTGGAAGAGTCTGAGTGACAGACAATGAGGAAATCATGTTAGGATGCGGACTGGATAGGATTTGAAGTCATATTTTTTCAAATAGAGAAGATTTCTTTTGAGGCTTTTTCTTGTCCTTTAGGAAGAAAATTAGCTTTAGCGTGTGAAATTCTCAATTAAAAAAAATATAATTATTAATTTCTTTAGCGTGGGGAAATTTCACACAAAAATTATTAATTATTAACTCTCTCTCTGTTTATGTAAGTCAATTAAAGTTAATTTTTCGATCGATATTCATTCAAAATTTCTTTTTTGAATGTTGTCTTTTCAATGTTGAGTTTTTTTATTTGACCAGAAAAATAGATTCAATCTTTCGGCCTTTGAAATTCATTTATTTGAAGAAGTTTTCTTTTGAAAAAAATGAAATATGGCTCTCTGTCTCTTAATAAGAAAGAATGAGCGCATAAACTTTGTTTAATACGTTTGTAACAAAACTTGGAAAACGAAATTCTGCATTGGAAAGTGACATTAAAGGATATCAAAATTTCAAAGATCTGAGTGTTTTAAGGAACGTTCAATGAACTTAGAAGGCTACAAATTTACACAGAATAAAGAACTGATATTGGGAGTAAATCAATCGGATCTTGAAGGCCAGCTTTGATTTTCTCTCTTTTTATCAAATCATTTCTGACCTTTATCGCTTGGAAATGTGTGATAAAAATTTGAGTTCCTGAAAAGAATGAAACAACGATCAAGACAAAAGTCCGCAGTGTTGTGAAAAAATCAGCGTTTTCGTCTTTTGAATCCTCAGTTTTATTTTTTGAGTCGTAATCATAGAGATCATAGCCGGCATGTGCAGTCAGCACAAGAGATAGGACTGAAAAAAAAGTTATGATTTTTAAAGCGAGAGTTGCTGTGGTTAAATTTCTGGTGGATATTGCCCTTTTTTCAAGGGCGAATTGAGCCAAAAACGCAACGTGGAGGGCAATAGACAGCAAGCAAATGAAAAAGCCACTACTGATGCCATGATCTATCATCATCTGAAAAAAAGCTACCACTACTGCAGCTACTGTCTGTGCGAGAAAAGACCCTGCAATAATAATCATGAGAATGAGCCAGTAATTGTAGCAAACATAGGTTGAATCAAACTTGGCATCAAACTGTCGTAAAGGTTCAGCTGATCTCTGAACTTGGTTCAGCATAATTTGTTGAGCATCAGGGTCTTCTTCGTGGGTGATCTGGGAGTGTTCTAAGTCTATGGAAGAGGAATCTTGGCTTGAGGGGGAGGAAGTCATAGTTGAGGGAAGAGAGAGGACAAGCTATTGAATTTAATGAATAGTTTTCCATTTTGATCTGGTACAAATAGTAAGGAGGATTTTAAATTAAGGAAAATGAAGCAAGATCTTCTAGGTGAGTTTCGAAATTTGCAAAAGAGTTTTGTGAGTCTGAGTTGAGAAGAGATTTTGGTTTGGTTTTGTGGAGATCAAGAGGAGAACTGGGTTGATAAAGGTGAATGTTGGGAGTGTTGTTAAAGCGCTGAAGAAAAACATTTGACTTTAGCGTGTGAAATTTTCAATTATTATTAATGCCTTAAATTTCCGGCGAGGATTTTAATTTTCGACAAGCAAAATTTTCAGGAAATTGGAACCTTAATTTTCGGCAGTACTTCAAATTTCGGCAAAAAAAATTTTCCCTTTTTCTCTCTTCTATTCTGGTCCAGAGAGGCTAATCTGCTCGAAATCAACTCACAGCCTCTAATTGAGGCTCAAACATTAGGAATTTAAGAAATCAACCTGTTTTTTTTTCAAAAGAAATTTGGAAGTTCTTGTCTCGGAATTTCATCAATTCTATTTTAAATTGGAATGAATAGCTAGAAACAATTCGTTCAATATTTTTCAGCAACCAGAATTTCCGGCATCCTTTAAAAGGACCTTGCCGAAAATTGAGGTAACTGAATGATATGGTTGCCCAAAATGAAAGCAATTGGCAGTCAACAAAATACAACGATTAATTCATTTAGCTTGGGAAAATTTCAAGCAAAATTGATTGATTATGAACTCTGACTGTGTCAATTAAAATGATTATTTCAACAGATTTTCATTTGAATTTTTTTACATTTTACAAGAATTTTATCAGGATAAATCCCTCAACGAACATTCAGGAGACGAAAATAAAGTCTCAACTTTACAAATTTATGGATAAGCCAACAGGATCTTGAAGGTTAGCCCTGATAGTTTCTCTCTTTGACAAGTCATTTCTGACTTTTATAGCTTGAAGATGTGTGAACAAAATTTGAGTTACTGAAAGAAACGAAACAACAATCAAGAATAGAGTCAACAATGCCTTGCTCAAAGCAGTGGATTCTGAAGACTCAGTTATATTTCTTGTATAATCATAAAGATAATAGCCTATCCATGCATTGAGAGCAAGAAAGAGAACTGTATTAACTGTGATTATCTTTAAGGCGAGATTTGCTGTGCCTAAATCTCGGGTGGAGATGGCCCATTTCTCAAGGATAAATTGAACAAAGAACGCAGTATTGAATGCAACAGACAGCAGTAAAAAGAGAAAGTCGTTCCTGATGCCATAATTTCTTATTGAAACAAAAGTTCCTGCAATTGTATATATAGCGGAGAATCCTGAGATAAGGATCATAATAAAAAGCCAGCAATTATAGAAAGGATAGCTTGAGTCAAACTTGGCATTGATCTGCTGCATAGTTTCAGCTGTGCTTTGAACTTGGCTCAGCAGGATTTGTTTAACATCAGCCTTTTCTTCTTGGATGATCTGAGAGTGTTCTGGGGCAATGGAAGAGGGATCTTGGCTTGAGGGAGAACCTGTCATTGTTGACGAAAGAGAGGAAAAGTAATTCAATTTTATGAATAATTTTCCATTTTGGTTTGGTTAAATAGTGAGGGGAGTTTTATTAAGGATTTTAAATAAAGGAAAATGAAGCAAGATCTTCTGCATGAATAAAGGAAGTTGGAAAGGAATTTTATGAGTA
>Ga0182738_1002431_pt1 | contig 22067 bp, 10 predicted proteins | sample eDN5th30CBELigMG_FD_128876 | JGI IMG/M metagenome (GOLD analysis project Ga0182738, IMG submission 128876) | Enriched Miracle-Growth compost microbial communities from Emeryville, California, USA - eDNA 5th pass 30_C BE-Lig MG (version 2)... ...
AGGGGTGCGCCATCCAGCCTCCACCAGCTCCACAGAGGATCCTTGCCCCGAACCTCGCGGCAATGGGCCGTCGCCTCGACGCCGGCGTCGCCGTCCCACCACAGCGCCTTGCCGCCGGGCAACGCAAGGCACAAGCCAAGCGCATCATTGCGCTGTGACCGGTCACGGGTCATGGCCCGAACCTCGCGGAAAGCAAGCTGCCCCGATTGCACCCGACGGGTTTCCGCAAGTCGCGGCACGCCCGACGGCACCCGCCACCAGCCCGTTTCGGCCAGAAGCTCAGTCAGCCCGGAAAACGGGGCGGCAACGGCGCGGAAGGCATCGAAATCGAAGCGGCCCGCCGCCAGGCGCGCGGGCTCGCCCTGGAAGGTGATCTGCATCGCCTGCACATCGCCTTGCGCATCCAGATCCTGCTCTATTCGCCAAAGGGGAGCCGCATCGACCAGGATCCTTTGGCTGGCCGCGCCAGCTGCCGTGGCAAACGCTCCGGAGTCCTTGCTGTTATCGGCAATGCCTTGCAACCGGGATACATCCTTGCAGTACAGACGCAAGGGCTTTCCGGGCTCACCCGCCAAGCCATGTGTGCGACCATCCAGGATCTCGACGCGGCTGGCGGCGCAGGTGGCAATCGCATTGTCATCGGCACCGGCCATGACGACCAGCCTTGCCGGGTCAAGATGGCCCAGCGGCGCGTCGAAGACGCCCGCGTCGGTCACAAGCTGCAGGCCCCGGTCATGCCAGGCGAGAAAACGCGGCTGGTCGAGCAGCAAACGTCCCGCCAGCCAGCCAGTCGGATGCCACTGCCCGCCAAGGTCAAGGCGATGCACCGCCGCCTCGCCCCGGTCGATGCCATAGCGCAGGCGGCCGGTCTCAAGCACCACCCGGCCCGAGGCACGATCTTGGACGGCAACCGCCTGGGCCGGTCCAACCGCAGCCAACGCCGAGCCATCCGCGCGCAGGACGCCCGTCGAGGTCAGGACATAGAGGCCGGGCTCCAGTCGCGCGGCCCCATCCAGCGGCACCGATGCCGGCTGACAGAACAATTCCTGTGCGCCAGCAACATGGAACTGCTTTCCGGCCAGACGCAGCACCTCGGCATCCCGCCACAACTCGGCGCGCAGCGATCCGCAGGCCATGCTGTCGGCCAGGCTGTCATGCGGCAGCCGCCCCCGAAGCGGTTGCCGCAGGGATAGCTGCGCGCCGCCTTCCAGCAGATATTCCCCCTGCACGGCCCCGTCGGATTTGGTCCAGCGCCAGTATCCGGTCCGGGCGACGAGTTTCGCGGCGAGACCCGACGCATCGTCGCAGGTGGTTGGCGTGGCCGAGATCGCCGTGAACTCCACGCAGCCCGACGCAAATCCGGCGACGATCCTGTCTGGAGACGCGGCGGGACGGCCAATCGCGCGCACGGCAAGCGCCGCCGCGCGGTCGCTTGGCACGATCAGGGGCTGATTTGCATAGCCATCCGCCTGCGGTGTCAGCCGACGCAGACCAAGCCGCGTCCCCACCATCAGCGCGGGATCCTGCGGATCGCCATGGATCGCGGTCACGTCATCGAACGGCATGACCTCGCCCGCGTTCCAGCTAAACGGCAGGCTGGCGGGGGTCGGCTGCCCGATTACGTCGACCGCAATCTCGAACCAGGCTTTGCCGTGGTAGCCGGCACTCATATCCTCGAGAGACGCCAGCTCGCGCGTCTCCCAGGGACGTTCGTCGCCCGCTGGCAGCCGCCATTGCGACCGAGGCTCGTCCCAGATCCGATACCCTGCCGCATCCCGGTGAAACAGCACATGCTGCGCAGGTGCCGACCGCACCGTATCGAGTTCCCCCGCGCCCGGAGCAGGCCCTACCGGAGCGACCAGGCCCGCAAGACCGGCAAGCTCGGGCGCGATATGGGTGCCGGCGCGGGTGATCGCCACGGCCAGTTGCGGCGTCGCCGCAAAGGCCTGCAACTGGTCGATGTCGAAATCCAGCCCCTGCCGCGCCAGCCGCCAATCTTCCGCCGGCCGGGCAGAGCGCAACACCACCGCACCGTCCTGTCTATCCCAGAGGCGGCCGTTCTCGGACGCAAGACGACCATCCTTGAAAGGCTCGGATGCGCTGTGCCACTGGCCTTGGCCGTCCTGCTGCAGCCATTCGGCACTCGTGCGCAACAACAAGCGACCATTTTCCGCCTCAAGCCGCTGCGCGCCCGTGGGGGATGCCTGCGCGCCGGCCAGTTGCGCCTGCGGGACCAGCCCCACGGGGGTCAGGTAGGTTACTACTCCATTCATCTGGGTCGCGGATTGGCGCTGGTCATGCAGAAAGCCGCGCGAGGCAAGCGCCGGAATCTTCCGACCCGCCACAGCGATGGTCGCCGCCACCTGCTGTTGCAGGGGGTCGACGGTGAACTCCAGCGCGTCAATACGCAAAGACCGCGGCCCTGCCCCGGCAACCACAGTTCCATCCGCCGCAACCAACCCGCGCCCACCGTCAAGGAATATGCCCTGATAAGCCGCCTGCGGTAGTGCCATGCCCTGGTCCGAGACGTGGCGCATACCCTCCGCGCTCTGGTGCCAGAGGCCAAAGGCATTCAACCAGGCGACCTGGCCACCCGCCAGGGCCAGACCGCGCGCCGGATGGGCCGCCAGGAACCGGCCGCCGCGGATCGCCTCGTCGGGCGCCATCTCGAGCGGCTGCGAGGATGCTGCAAAGCGCACACGTCTACCTTGGCGCTGCCAGCCGATCCAGCCTTCGTCAAAGGCCTCCAGTATCGCGGGCTTCAGCGGCGAGAGGCTGATCCACTCGCTCACCCCCGTCATCTCGCTAGCCGAAAGACGAGGCGGGTTCAGATAGGACCTGCCATCGATCTCCGATAGCATCCCGATCAATTCCTCCTGCCCTTGCGGATCATTGGCCAGCGGCGTTGACGCCACAGCCCCGGCCAGCGCGCCATCGGGGCTGAACGCCAGGGTGCGCCGGTTGGTCACGAGGGACAGCCCACCCCCGGGCGGCGACAACAAATCGATCACATGCTCGTCCGGTTCCAACCTGACCGGAAGATCCTGGTCCTTCACACAGGGCTCGATGACCGGCGGCAGGTGGACGACCGGCGCCGGAGGGCCGATGAAGTTGGGCGGCAGGGGCGCAGGTGGCGGAGCCGGCACCTCGCAACGGTCCGCCCAGATCAGGCTTAGCCGCCCGCCCCGGATCTCTTGCAGCCAGCGCTGCCCGCCCTGGTCGTCATCGGGCACGGGCAACACCGTGACCAGATCGGCTGCAAAACGGATCAGCGGGTCCGAGCGCAGGAGACCCTGCCTTGCCGATGCGACGCCGCCCCGGGTCAGCACGACATGGCCGCCCTGCGTGTAATGCACATGCGCTGGTGGATCGCCGCTGGGCAGATCGGATTTCTGCGGCTGGATCACCTGGCCACCGACCATGCCCTTCACCTCGTCTCCGACCAGTGCGGCGTAGCCCCTGTCGGTGCGGTGCAGGAAATCCACGCCTTCCAGGACGCGGATCGCCTTGTTCTGCTCGATCCGCCACAATGCCCGGCCCGGCCCCTCCCAAAGCATCGGCACGCCGTCGCTGCTGAACAGCACGCTCCGGAGACCGGCGACCGGCCCCTGCACGCGGCCGAGCGGGCGTTTCGCATCGCCCAGCAGCCACAACGCATCGCTCGTCAACATGAGGCCGTCAGCCCGCAGGAAGCCGCGGATATCCGACGCCTCGATCTGCATCGGCGGTCCGGCCAGCAGGCGACAATCCGGCATGGCCTGGCCCCGGACTGGGGTGCAGCGCCATGCGTTCAGCCCCTGATCGATACGGAAAAGCTCGGTTTTCAAATCCGCGGAGGAATAGGTATAAGTCCGGTCCGTTCCCGGCAGGTAGCCGGCTGAAAGCGCGGCCAGTCCTGCCTTCCCGGCAACCTGGCCATCGATGCGATGAATGGCGACGGGGGCGGTGATCTCTCCGTCGATCAGGATCAGATCCGTGCTGCCGTCCGAGGCCAGCCGCCATCCGACATCTGGCGCCGGCAACACGATGTCCGCCCGCGCCTCCTCGGTGCCCGAGTCATAGATCAACAGGCGCCGGTCCGAGAGAACCGCGATGCTGTCGCGGAATCTTGCCATGTCGCGGATCTCGGCCGGCGCGATCGGAATCGCAGGCAGGACCGGGCGCACCGCCTTTGCGAAAGCGATGACAGCACCCGCCGCAGACTGCCCTTGCCACAAGGCGCCATCGCGATCCCAAAGCGAGATCAGCGGCGGCGTGCTGCCAGGGGCAAGGTCGAACTGGATCACGTCGCGTGGCGCACCAGCAAACTCCTGCTTGCTCCAGGTCCGCTCTGGCAGGCTGTAGTGCCACAAGGCATCGGGCACCAAAACATGAAGGCCGCCACCCGCCGCCGCATAGACCTTGGCGGGTCCGGCAATGGCAGGACCGTCGCCGGCTGCGGGCGCAACCGCCGCGACCTGACCGCCCGCCCAGCGCCACAGGCTGCCATCCGCCATCAGCACCAGAACCTCCGGGGCGCCATCGACCTGGCTGGCTTGAATACCCGTCAGATTGACCTGCCAGTCGATGCCGACAGCGTCCGTGGCGCAGGACTGCACGTCCTGGATTGCAGCGACCGGGATCGAGAAAACGCCGTTCGGCTCCAGCCGGACCAGATGTCCGCCCAGGTTCAGGAAACGACTGTCCCTGCCCCCGCCCAGACCATCGGCCCGCAACCAGCGATGCAGGTCGGGCTGATAGATCCCCGCCTCGGTCGCGGTGCGCACCAACAGACGCTCTTGGTCAAGCGGCACGACATCCCTGATCTCGCCCCGAGGTGCGGCCACGCCCATGTAGAGGCAAGTCTGCCCGGACGAGATATAGCGCCGGCCGTCGCGTTCGCCCATGGCCACTGCGCCATGCGCCCCCATCCAGCCGTCGACAAATTCATCGCCGTTGAAAATCGGCTTGTCACCGGCATAGACGCCACCGCTGTTTTTCCACAGCGGGACATCGTTCGCGACGTCCAGGATCTCCGCGTCCCGGCCCGGCGCCGTCCAACTGGAGCCAAAGCGCCGTTCGCCCGGCGTGTAGTCTTGCACGACCGAATCCGAGGCAAGGAAAAGCCGCTTGCCCGATGCCATGACGTCCTGCACCGCGGCCGAGCCGAACTGTGCCCGAACCGGACCGCCATAGACCTGCCGCCAGCCGTCCTCGACCGACGAATAGACCGTTCCGTTTCGATCCAGCCCCACCAGCCGATCGCCAGCGATGGCAATATCGGCCAGGCCCGCGCCACCCTTCGGAGCCGCCACCGGCCCAAGCCAGGCCCGCTGGCCCTGATCGTAAAGCCAGAGCCAATCCTTTGCCGCGAAGAAATAGGCGGAACCGGATGCCGCCATCGAAATCGGTCGCAAGCCTTCGGGCAAGCCCGGCCCGACCTGCGGAACGATCTGCGCCTCGGGCGAGGCCAGGTGCAGCAGCGTGCCATCGGCGGCCACAAGCGCCAGCCCCGGCCCATCCGCACGCGCCCGCGCGACGGTCCTGCCCGCACTGCCGTGACTTTCGACCGAAAGCTGTTTGGCCGGGAAATCACCCTCGATCTTCAGGGACCGCACGTCACCAGAGCTTTGCGAGACGATCCACAGGCGTCCCTGTCCGGGCACCAGCAGCGCGTCCGATACCGGCAGCGGCGGCAGGGCAGCGGCAGGGGTAAAGCTGTAGCGCCGCGCCGCGCTGTCATGCACCAGGATGCCATCCGGCCCCAGCGCGACGAACATTGATCCAACGGCCGCGGCGCGGGTGAAGCGCGCGTCGGGCGGCGCACCGGGATCCGCCTCGGCCAACACCTGCGCCGTCGCGCCACCAAGCTTGAGCACCCGGCCGCGGCTGTCCAGCCCGAAGACGTCGGTGCCCGCGCCCGGCAGGATCTGGCGGAGCGGGGCCTCCAGCGGGGTGCGGCGCGCCACCTTGCCGTCGCTGATGACGATGAAGCTATCCGGCAGGCCGACAAGCAGCCGGCGGCCGTCGGTCTCGGCGAAATACGCGGTCGGCTCCTGCGCGGCCAAGATCGTCCAGTTGCGCGCCGCCGCCGAGTAAAGATGCACTCCCGCCGCCCCGAGCGTCACCAGATCTTCACCCTGAAGCGCGACATGGCGCAGGCCGCTGTCGTTCAGATTCGGATCGATCTGCAGTTCGGCGTGCAGCGAGACGACCCCGTTGGCGGAGCTAATGCCGAGCAAGGACAGGCAACCGCCCTGCCCATCGGCACAGGACATGCGTCGCAGCGCCAAGAGCCCGTCCGAGACGCTTTCCGCCAGATCAAGGATCTCGCCCTCGGTCCCGGGGACCAGCGTCTTCGCCGCATCGAAACCGGGCTGATCCAAGGGCAGCCGGTGCAGCCCGTCCTTAGCACCCAGCCAGAATGCGCCCTCGTGGAACAGGGGGCCCTTGTCGGCATCGGCGATCGCCGCACGGCGGCGCCAGGCGCCGCTGCGCTGGTCGAACAGGCCAAGCCCCTTGCTTCCCGCATTGACCAAAACGAACCGGCCATCATCCGAGACCGCCCAGCCCGCGACATCCGCCTGTTCCACTGGCGTGCCATCCGCCGCGAGAAAGGCGCCGTCGCCCAGCAGCACCCGCCAGCTGCCGTCCCGCCGCTCGGCCAGGCCACCCTGCGTGGTAATGGCATAGACGCTGGCCCCGGCCGGACAGCCCTCGGCAGGGCAATCGGTGGACAGCAAGGCCAGATCACCGCTGAACTGGTCAGAGCGGGGCAGGCTTTCTGCGGCGAAGGTTCGCCCTGCCATATCGAAGCGGTCGATCGAACCGTCCTGCCGGCCCACGAGAAGATCATCCCCCACGGCAACCATGTCGCGCATGGGCGAAGCGTTGTCGCGATAATCCGTCAGGATCCGCCGGTCCTGAACCTCGGTCACCAGCGGAGGATCCAGTCGCCCCGAAGCCGCGATCCACGAGGCCACCGCATAGCTTCCCGCGCCGGCCACGGCGATCAGCGCCGCACCGATCATCAGCAGGGCGCCATCCAGCCGCTGCCGCGGGCGCGGGTCGGCGAAGCGGCGTTGCGCATCCTCGATCGCCCCTTGCCGCGCTGTCGCGCGCATCTCGCGCATATCGCTGCTCATTCGCTTTCCATCCTGCCGATCGCCAGAGGTCGTCGAGCCATCGCGATGGCCGCCACCTCGCCCAGCGGCCGATCCATTTCCACGCCCGGCAACAGTTCGGCCAGCCAGCCGGGGCGCGCGCGGACGATCAGCGCGCGTTCGCAAATTGCGGCCCAGAACTCGAAGTCGATCATGCCCTCGGCTTGAACTAGGTCGTCGCGCGCGATGTCCGCGCGATAGCGTTGCCGCGCCCATTGCGTGAACCAGGCCGATGCCGCTTCGGGCTGCGACAGGATCGCGCGATGCACGATACCCAAGGTCAACAGCGCCAGTTCGGCCGGTGCGCGGCCGGGCGCCGTCAGACCGCTTACTGCGTCCGGAATGACCTCGTCCGCGATCATCGTCATGGCCTCGATCCTGTCGGCGGTCTCGTCGCCCCAGATCCGGCGCAGCTGGGAACGCAGATCGGCCCCCTCGTCACGCTCCAGCATCACGGCCAGCAGATGCTGCTCCGCACAGCGGGTCTGGGCCAGCGGCATGTTGGCGCGCAGATAGGCAAGACCGACGGTCATGCGGCACAGCATCGTCACATCCTGCTCCCGCCCCGCTTCGATGGCCGCCTTGGCCTTGGCCTCGGCCTGCCGAAGCTCACTGTCGATGACCGCGACCAGCAGCCCCTCATGCCCGCGCTTCCAACCCAGGATCTGCTCAAAGCCGATCAGGGCGCGTATCCAGTTGTGCCGGAGCCCGTAACGCAAAGCCGCCACCTGCAGGCGTCGCAGCGGTGTGCCGAAACCCAGGAACTCGATCAGGGCCAGCACCAGAAGCACCGCGAAAGGCCCGAACCACAACAACGACCAATACCCGGCACGCAGCCATAGCCAGGACCATAGTGGCAGCCAGACCCGGTCATGCGCTGCATAAAGCAGATATCCGATGCCGGTAGGTGGCAACCATTCCGTCGCCACGATCCAGCCCAGCAAGACGAGACACCCGAGAACAGCCGCGACCACCATCCGCCGCAGCATCCATCGGCGCCGGCGCAGAGGCTGTTCCCGGCCCATGTCCAGCACCGTCGAGCGACCCAGCCGCATATCGTTCGGCTGCGACGGGACGGCGGTCATGGCCCCGCCCCGCCCGCCGGCAGACGCGGACCGATGAAATCGGGCACAAGAGGAGGTTGCGGCACAGGGCCGCCCAAGTTTGACACAAGATCGCTGATCCAAGGCCAGTAATGCACCAGCAGGAAGATCAGGCCGGCCACGACCAGAAACAGCAGCAGCCACCAGCGGATCGCGCGCCAGAAGCGCAGCAGATGCAGACCCCGGACCCGCCGGCGCAGCCGTGCCTTGCGACGCAGGACAGCATTCTGGAAGCCTTGGCGCGACTGCTGCATCCCGGACAGGGTCACGGCCCAGCGTTGCCTTGCGAAATCCAGCCCCTGCCGGTCGTTCAACGCCGTGCGAAGCGCTTCGGCCTGCCTGCGCAACCCGTCGGACCTGGCAAGCGTATCATCGACCCCTTCCAGAGAGACATGTGCAACCCGCAACAGAGAGGCCAACCGACGCGAGGGATCCTGCATCATTCCAGCTCCAACCTGTCGCGCAATGCTTCGACGCGATCCTTCAGCGCGGCGATCTCGATCTCGGCATCGCGCATGATGCGGTCGCCCGCAGCCATCTCGGCGCCATACTGCTGGAAAAATGCCAGGCGTGCTGCGGCCATGCCCGGCAACTCATCGGCCATGGCGAGCATCTCCTCGTCCAGCCCGCCAAGCGCCTTGCCAAGACCGTTCAGCGAGCCGGTGACCTGCGCCAGCCGGCCCTGCGCCATGTCGATGAAGCGCCGCGCGGTGTCCAATTGGGCCTGCAGTCCCCTGACCTCGTCCGCCACTGCGTCGGACAGGCGATCCAGACAATGGATCAGCTCGACCTGGGCCTGCTGCCATTCGAGGCGCAGCCCGTCCACCTCGCCCGACATGGTTTTGCGCAGGTCGCGGGCAAGCTGGCCAGCGTAAAGCGTCTCGGCCAGTTCGCGCAGTTCGTCGGGATCGGCCACGCGCGGAGAGCTGGCAAGGATATGCTCGTTGATCCAGCGCAGGCTCAGCTTCAACGGCGCAAACCGGGCCAAGTCGAGCAGTTCCACCCCGATTTCGTCTCGGCCACCGGCCAGATGGCTGAACACGAAGGCCGGCCGCGCCTGACTGTCGTCCAGGACCGCCGAAGCGTCGGCGAACAGATTGCCCAGCACCAGCCGCAATGTGCCCGAAACCGAACTGCCGAAACTGTCGATATAGGGCAGGATCCGCTGGCCATGCGGCACGAACACCATCGGCTCGTCCGGGTCCGAGGCTCGGGCCTCTTCGGCATGCGGGTCAAGCCAGAAACCGATCGGGCTGTCGTCGGACACGGCACGCCAGTAGAATTCGGGCAGCACACCGTCGAACTGCACCTGGTCGGGATCATAAAGCACGAAATGCGCGGGCTCGGCCCGGTCCGCAGCATGGCTGGCAGCATATTGCAGCCCGGCATTCTCGCGCAGCGCGCGCGGCATGCGGCGCAGCCCGTCCACCAGCGCGGGCAATTGCGCATCGCTGAACCGCAGCAGGCGCAGCTGGGGGCGCCCGAGGGCCTGGATCAGCGCGATCCGCGCCTCACGCTCGTCGATCTCGGCGCGAAGCCTCTCGATATCGTCTTCGCTGGTGGAACGGTCGCGGATTACGTCCAGGCTGATCCGGTAGCCCAGCGGGAAGCGGCGGTCATTCAGCCGCCTGTTCAGATCCTGCTGCGCCTCGGCATCAGGGCGCAGATGCAGCACCTGCATCCGCAGCGCAGGGCCGGTTTCATCCTGCCGCTCGGCTCCGGTGATCGTCTTTGTCAGCGCCTCTGCCGGGGCAAGTTCCGAGGAAGCTTCCCCAGAGAGAGCAAAGGCACGGCATTCGTCGTTGAACCCGGGAACGAAATGCAGCTCGTCGTTGCGCTGCAACAGCCCGGCATCCGCCAGGCCGTTCAGCAGTTCCGAGACGGTAACCCGGCCCTCTGCCGCGAAGGCTCGCCCTTCGGGCAGCCACAGCGACATGGCGGCAAGCCCATGCTTGCGCAGCAAGGTCACACCAGCGGGTAGGCCGCCGGCACGCAATCCGGCGATGGTAGCACCACGGGCGGGATCGTCATCGAACTCCAGGACCGTAACCGCATTGCCGCCCGTCATGAAGCGCACGTCCCGTGCACGGCGGGAAATGGCAGCAAATGCTGCGGCGCGGGCGTCTCCATCCGCCTCCAGAACGGCGCGGATGGCGCCGGGCTCGGCAACCTCAGGCTCCTCCGGCGCGGTCTGAACGACACGCGACCACAGGAAGGCCAGCATGCCTTCTGTCAAGGACGGCTCGTCCTGCAAATCGCGGCTTTGCGTCGGCAGACGCTCAAGCTCCGAAGCCAGCCGACCTGCCGCCTCGAACGCCTGCGCCAGACGGCCGAGCAACGGGGCCATGTCGGCGGGCGCAGCGTCGATCCGTTTCGGCAAGAGCACCAGCAGGCTGCCGCCGGGGTCCAGCCGCAACCGCAGATCCATCTGCGCGGCCAGTGCAAAATGTGGAGCAAGCGCCAGCAGGAAGGGTTCGACTGCCTGCGCCCGTAAGCGTGGCAGCGCCCATGTATCACGCTTGAGCGACATCAAGGGCCTCCAGCGTCACATCCATCATCCACAGCACCAATGCCCCCATGAACTCGGCCAGCGCCTCGTCGCGGGGTTCATCCGAAGGCTGCGGCAGGGTCAGGTGCAGTTCCTTGCCGCCATCCGCAAAGCCCAACAGCTCGGGCGCCTGTTCCGTGGCGCCGCCGCGCCATGTCAGGAAAGCGATATGTGCCTTGCCGCCCAAGCCGCGCCCGAGGGTCGAGGAAATTTCCGCGCGCAGCTCGTTCCAATCCGGTTGACGCGGTCCCGGCCGGCACAGCATCACCATGCGTCGCCCGTAATCGGCGGCCAGGACCGCAGGATCACGGCGGCGCGACGCCGCCAAGGGCGCAAGCCCGGTTCGCCACAGTCGCAGCATGGCGGCTTGTGCGCTCGCCGGGTCGGCCCACGGCACCGGCGGGGCCATGCGCTCTGGCAGGACCGCGAAGGCCGGAAACAGCGAGCGCATCAGCATGTCTGCCCGCACCCGCCCGTCGATCATCAGGGGCGGCAGCTTGTCCAGCCCCGGCTCGGACAACTGGCAGTCCAGCACCGTGGCATCACGGCCCTGCTGCGACCAGACCAGATCCGAGTTCGCCAGTCCCATCTGCGACAGCGCCACCCGCAGCCGGATCGCCGCATCCGCCCATGCGGCCTTGACCAGCAGGCCCATGCCGTCGTCGCGGTCCGCCATCTGCAGCGAAACCGCCAGTAGGTCGCGGCGGGGGTCGCGGCGCGGCGGGCGATGGCGGACCAGCAAGCCTTCGTGCAGCAGCTTGTTGGCCAGCAGCATCCGGGGCTGGATCATCTCGCTGAACAGTCCATCCGGCAGATCCTCAAGGCTGCGGGACTGGCGGATGCCGGCCACGCCGCCCTCTTTCGGTCGGATACCGGCACGGCGATAGGCCGAAACCTGCCTGGCCTTGCGGCGCGGCCGCTCATGCTGGCGCGTCAGATCAAAGCGGGGCGGATGCAGAAAGATCAGCGCCGCCAGCGCCGGATCGCATTCGCCAGGCGCCGCAGCGGTGTTTGTCCGCGCCCTGGCCGTCGCCTGCCGGTGCGCTTCCTGCAGCAGATCCAGCGCGGCATGCACCCAGAAGGGTCTGCCCATCACCTCTGGGTCGGTCAGCGCGGCCTGGGCTGCCAGCTGCAGCGAGGCTTGCGCGTTTTGAAATTCCTCGGGCTCGACCGGCTCGACGCCATTGCCAACCAGCGGCAACAGGCCCGTGCGTCTTGCCGCATGGCGCAGGACCGGCTCGGCCACGATCAGCGGAAAACGCTGCATCGCGTTCAACATCAGCGATTGGCCGCCGACAGCACCGGAAATTCCCAGCGATTTCGCCATGCAGCCAAAGGCCCGCCCCCAGAACGGGTCCAGCAGCGGTTGCCGCGATGCGAGGAACCGCTCCAACATGCTGGCTAGCGCGCCAGGCAAGGGAACATGCCTTTGGGCGAAAGCATCGCGCAAGCGCATGGCTCCCACGCTGAGCGGACCGGATTCGCGCGATATGATCAGCCGCGGTTCACTCATCCAAGCAAGAGATCCTGCCGCATCTTGGCCACCGCACCCGGATCGTCCTGGTCCAGCCCATAGGTCAGGATGACGCCCAAATCGCGCGGCAGGACCTCGGCTGCAGCCGCATCCGCCTGCGCGCTGCGCAAAAGCGCCTCGGCCAGAACGATGGCAGAGAACTTGACCAGGCGCCGGTTCGACATCTCGGACAGTTCCTTGGCCCGAACCCCCGCGACCAGGGCGGCAAGCTGCGGCAGAGCCTTGCCCATGGGGTCGACCACGAGCTTGCCTTCGGTCGTCATGGTTTCGATCGCATCCCGATAGGTTTCAAGTGTGCCGGGAAGATCCCGGAAATGACCTTGCCCGGCATCGGCGTGGCTGTGGGTCTCGGTCCAGGCCGCCGAAAGCAGTTTGGAGATAGCTTCGTGCCCTGCGGGAGCATTCTCCATACGGCAGCGCAGCAGAAAGCGGTCATACACCGCGCCCAGCCCCTCTTCCCGCGGAGAATGGTTCGTCGCGCCGAACAGCATCCTGAGCGGCGTCGAATACACCACGCCCCTGTCATGGAACTTGCGTTCGTTCATGAAGGTCAGCAAGGCGTTGAGGATCGCAGAGGAAGCGTTGAAGACCTCGTCCAGAAACACCACCTCGGCGCGCTGCATCTGTCCTAGAACGTTGCGCTCCAGCCTCGGGTCTTTCGGGTCCATCAGCTTGGACAGGTCGAAATAGCCAAAAAGTTCGGACGGTTCGGTGAATTGCGTCAGCAGGTACTCGAAATAACGCTCATCCTTCTTGGTTGCGCCGCCGTCGGTTCCCTTGTCCTGTTCGCGCGGATCGTGGTCCAGCACACCGATCAGGCTGCAAAATGCGCGGATCAGGCGCGACTTCGCCGTGCCGGGCGGCCCGATCATCACCATGGCTTCGCCGGTCATGGCGGACAGCATCATGCAGCGGACGGCTTCTTCCATGCCGTAGAAACGGCCGATCAGCGCCTTTTCCAATTCGAGCACCCGATCCAGCATCGCCCGGTTGCTTTTATAGATCGCCGTGACGGCTTGCGGGGTGAACATGAAGGGGGACTCCGGCTAGATCAGGGGGCAAGTTCCAGGACGCTCGGCCAATAGGCAGGCAGGCAGGCCGCGATGGCATCGGCCGCGTCAAACCCAGCCTCGGGGGTCCAGACCACCCAGGGCAGACCAGCCAGATCCGGTGGCGCCGCCCATCCGGGGGCTTTGGCCATCAGGCGTAGCAACCATTGATCCCAAGGCCGGCAGGGTTCTGCCAATTCGGCCACCGCCGCCTTCAGCAAGGCATGGCCGGCATCGGGTGCGAACACGTGGCCGGGCTGCGAGACGATCAGCAAGCCCAGCCCCGCCGGCGAGAAATCCGGATGTGGCGGCGGGCCTGGATGGAACAGCACATGCTGGCACAGGAAAATGCGACAGGCTTCGGCGAGTTCGTGAAGAAATACCGGATCGGTGAAGGCTTGGCGTAGAACCACCCGCAGCAGGATGTCCGGACCGAAATCAGGCCCCGGTCTGGCAAACGACGACAGGGATTGCGGCTTGCGCAACAGCAACTGTACCGCCTCCGGTGCAGGTTGCATGATGGAGACCGGCGACTGTTTCTTCGCCCGCCTCAACCGCCAGCGGCGCTTGGGCGGGGGCAGTCGGGTCAGCGTCTCGACATCCTGCGCCGTCAAGGCAACCGGCGGCTGCCCGGTGAGCAATGCGCGAAGATTGGACAGAACGCCCCGTTGCAACGCTTTTGTCAGCACATCCATCTCGGGCGCGCGAAACCCGCGCAGATCCTCGACCGCCTGATTGCCGTCGAAAAGCCGGTTGGGATGGAACACTCGCGGAAGAACGGATCTCATCACGAATTCAGACTTCGGGACCAGACGCCTGCGGCAAGGAAAGCAAAGGCGAGGGACAAGAACACATGGGCAAGAATAACGACCTCGTGAATACTCGTTGACGAGTAAGCGGAAATTTGCCGCTCCGCAAGCGACATTCCGCCAGTCAGCTGCTCGGCTGCGCGGAAGGTTTCCGCATCAAGGCCGAAATCAAGGCTTTCCGTCCGATGCCCGGAAATGACGGTGACGGGAGGGAAATCCACGGGGATCCGCTGGATATTCGCGCCTTCCTGCAAGACCAGCAGGGCACGCTCAAACCCGTCGGCAGCAGGAGCGGAGAAGCTGCCGACAAATCCTCCCTGTCGCTGATCGAATTGCAGGGAAATGCCGCTCGAATTGCCATTCGACCAGTTCAAGCTGGCCGACAAGGCGCCCTGATGGATCACGCCCGCCTCGCTAGTCGGGGTCACGCGCAGCACATAGCGGTCGCCGTCATCGAGCAGTTGCACCAGGTAACGGTCCTGGTCGGGCCAGCCCAGCAGGCGCTCCAGCATGGCCTCGGTCGCCGGCAGGGCAGACTGCCCCCATTGCGCGTCCATGGGCCCAAGGAACACCCCCGCGACCACCCCCGGCCGGCGGGCATCCCGGCGCCAGGCAAACAGCGGATCGGGCGGCGGAAGGGCGTGCAGCCACTCGACCCGCGCATCGCTGCGCGGATAGGTGATGGCCATCCCGTGCACGCCCAGCCCGGGATCGGGAAGTCCGTCCCCGCCGACAGACAGCGGGGTGAACAGGCCGTCCCGGTAATATTCCTTGCGCTCCTCGGGCTGGAAATAGCGGAACGGGATATTGTCGGCGCTTCCGTCCTCACCCAGCAGAATCTCTTCGCCCCAGGCGCTGACATCCATCGGAAACCGCGAATCCGACACCGAGATCGCGGTGGTGAAGCATTGCGGCGCAGATTTCGGCGGCTCGAACTCGGCGTCCGAAATGAAGAAGAAGGCGCAATAGTTCGACACGAAGCGGGCCGAGGATCGCAAGGTCGTCTCTGGCGCCGTGCCGCCGCCGGCAGAAAGCCCGTCGGTATATCGGCGGGCGGCCTCCAGCGTCTTTTGCGTGGCCGTGCTTTTCTGGAATGGCGTGTGCGCATCACTGGAAAACGGCAATATCGCGATGCTGTCCTGGGGCCGCAATTGCGCCAGGATGGCGCGAATGGCGCTTTGTGCCGATCCAAGGCGGCGACCGCCCATCGAGCCGGATACGTCCACCATGACGACGATGTCGCGCGGCGGCGGCTCTTGCACGAACAGGCGCGGATCGGAATCGACAGGCAGGATGGGGCCCAGCACTGAGCGGTTCCAGGCAGAAATCACCTGCTCGTCCGTCACGCTGCCCCGCAACCCGCCGTTGACGATCATCAGCCCGGTCCCGTCCGCCGCCGCCAGCAGTTCGTCGACATGGCCGGGCGGAAAGTCCTGCGGCTCGAGCCCGTCGATCACCACCAGATCATAGTCGGCGGGCGGCAGCGGCGTGGCAGGGCTGGCCCGTTCGACCCGCCAGCGCGCTTCAGGCAGCGCATCCGCCCAGGGCGCCGGACCATAGATCAACAGGCGCGCCGGACCGCGGACCAAGGTGAAAAGATTGCGCTGCTGCCGCACGTTCGCCATGTCGAAGCCAAGCTGCAGTCCCTGCAAACCCCGCCGATCGAAAGCGGTGGTCAGGCGCAAGGGCCGAAGCGTGTCGCCGCCTGCCACCTCCAGCGTATCGCTGCGCTCCTTCTGCATGACCACCAGCCTGCCGGCGCCCAGAGTCGTGCCGCGCAGCACCGCCTCCTGTCCGATGCGGTGCTCCGGGCCAAGGTTGGCCGCCACCAGCCCGGACGCAGGCGTCGATGCGCCCGCCGCGATGAAGTCCACCGGAACCCCCAGAGCCCGGAATTCGGCCCATAGTGCGTCATCCGGAGCCTCGCTGGCCAGCCCGTCGCTCAGCAGGATGACCCTGCCTTGCCCGTCCCCGTCCCGCAAGGCGGCAAGGCCGTCCAGCAGACCGGCCCGCAGGTTGCTGGCGTCTTCGCCCCGGTCCACCCGGTAACCCCGCAACGTGTCGGCCAGATGGGCCGCCGTGTTTTCGCCTCCAAGCCCACCGCTGGCCCGGCCAAAGCCGCGCAGTTCTCCGCGCCACCCGGCCGCCTGTCCGTCCGGCATCGAGGCAAGGAACGCTTCGATCCGGTCGGCCGCCAGATTCAATGCGCCGCGCGCTTGAGGCGGGTCGCGCCAGAAGCTTTCCGACTGGTCCAGCAAGACGACGATCTTGCCGCCCTGGGCTTTGTCGAGAGAGCGCCGCAACTCCGGGCGTTCGGTGGCGACCGCCAACAGGATGAAGCCAAGGGCGAACAGCGCCGCGGTCAGGATGCGCTGCGGCAGGGGCCGTCTCCGCGCACGCAGCGCCAAAAGCAGGGTTGCCGCGATGCCCGTGATTGCGGCCGCATAGGCCCAGGGCGCGGCGGGCGCGGCGGGACAAGCAAGCTGCCAGGCGCCAAGCGTGATGCCGTCAATCAAGCGACAGATCATGACACAGCCTCGGATCGACGGACCAGCCGCAGCAGCCTTTCCGCCAGCAGCGCCAGCAGCGAGGCCAGCACGAGCCAAGGCCAGAAAGGGGCGCCCATGCGGACTTGGGAAACCTGCGACAGGCGATGCAGATCAGCGGGGGAACCCAGCGGCCGACCGATCATGCTTTCGCGCCAGGCGTCGGGAACGATACCACCTTGGCTGTCCCGCCATTCCAACGCCTGCTCCTTCGTCTCCGAAACAGCCAGATCTGCCAGGGCCGAAAAGAACAGCGTCAGCGACAGGTTGCGGGCAGGGTCCGGCAGATCCGGCACCGGCGCGGGCACGATCAGGCCTTTGGGCTGTTCACGGCGCGCAACCAGAACCCCGCCTGCATCATCGACCAGCACCGGCGCAAAGCCGGGCGGAAGCGGGCCCGGCCAGGCGGAAGGCATCGCCGCCTCGAGCGCGTCGAAACTGACCAGTGACAGCAACGCTGGATCTTCGACGAACGGGCCGATGTGGCGTGGCTGGCCGCCGGCAGTGAACCCGGGATAAGTCAGCAGGGCGGGTCGTGCCAGAGCATCGGGGGGCAGTCCATCGCCGTCCGCGACCAGCAGATCGCCGGAACCGCCCTCCGCCAGCCCAACGGGGCGCGCCAGAGCAGAAAGGCGCCAGTCGACCGCGACGCTCGCCGGGCGTTGGACCTGGGTCACAACCTTGTCATCACCGTCATAACCATCTGCCGCCCCAAGCCGCGCGGCATATTCACCCGGACCGGCATAGGCACCCGTTGCGAACCATCGCCCCTCGGTTTCCGGCATCGGGTATATCGGCAACCGCTGCTGGCCCGACGGACCGTCAAGGACAAGCTCACGCGGAAGGTCCTGGCCAGAGACCACGCCCTCGACACGGATCTCGGAGGAGGTCTGACCGAAGGCCGACTGCATCAACCGCAACTGCCGGATCCCGGCATTGCCAACCGGGGCACCGACCTGATCCCAGATCACGTCCACGCCGTCGCCCGCCGCGACCATGACCGGGGGCATGTCGGTCAGCACCAGAATATGCGTCAACGCGCAATCCGCCTGCGGAAGCAGCCCAGCGGCGACAAGGCTGCTGACCTCCGCACCTTCGAAGCGCAGACCGCCCGCCAGCGTGTCGGGCAGCTCACCGGCAAGCGGCAGAACTTGCACGGCTCCGGGCATAGCCCCCGCGCCGACCAGTTCCAGGCAGGCGGAATTCGCGCCGGCCTCGGCAACCTCGCGCCGCGCCTCCTCCAGCCGGACAAGCGCCCGCTCCAGCCGCGTTATGCCTCCGTCCTGGACGCCCATGGATGCCGACAGGTCCAACACGACTCGCAGCCCCAGGTGCCGGGGTCGGGACGACTGGTATTCGCGCCGCCCATCCAGCAGCGCCCAGATCGCAAGCGCCGCCGCCACAAGCAGACAAGCCAGGGCCCAACCATCGCGGGGCCAGGCCAAGGCGAAGCGTGCCCGCGACGGCGCCATCGGCAATTGCGGGATGAAGCGCGCGAAGGAAACCGCCATGTTACGAGGCCTAGGCCTTTGCATGTGCCAGCCAAGGATCGCCAGCCCCGCAAGGACGATGATTGCCGCCGCCCAGATCACGCGATCCCTCCCAGGGTCAGGCCCGCCAGCATCGGAAGACCGGGAAAGGTCCGGGAGAAATGCGATCTCAGGGCCTCTGCGCCCGAAAGATCAGGTTCGGGCCATGTCACCGGCTCGAACGGCCAGTCCAGCCCCCCGGCCTGGATTGCGTGACGCGACATTGCCAGATGCCTCGCGACAGCATCCGCTGCTGCTGCCAGCACGCTTTCGTCAAACTGCTGCGTTCCCTCTTCGACGGCATGGCCGGGACGGAGCAGCCTGAATTCCCGTTCATGGCGCAAAAGGGCGGTTTCATGCTGCAGGCTGTCCAGCTGCAGCACCGAAAGCGAGCGCCTCTGTCCCTGTGCCGCGCGGGCAAACTGCATGAACCGATGCTCCTGATCGTCAAACAGCATGTCCGAGATCACCACGACCGCCCCCGCCGGCCGTAACCGACGGACCAGCCTGGCAAGATCGGCGAAATCGGGCTGCCCCGCATCACCGGCCCGAGGATATCCGGATCGCGCATCGCCGTCTTGCCAGATCGCATCCGCCCAACGGCGCGCCTGGATCTGCGCGGTGCCATCGCGCAAACGGGCAATCGCCGGCGCCGCGCCAGAAAACAGCCGTGCCAGCACGACCTCATCTCCCTGACCGAGGGCCAGAGTGGCGAGCGCACGCACCGCCCATAAAGCGTAGAGCAGCTTCGGCATTGCCTCGGGCAGCCTCATGTCCGGGCGGTTGTCCAGGACGATGACAAGGGTCAGCTGCTGCTCCGCCTCGAAGCTGCGCACCAGCAAATCCGATCGGCGCGGCATGCGCGACGAGGCCCGCCAATCGACCGTCCGGATATCGTCACCCCGCTGATAGGGACGATATTCCCTGAACTCGAGGCTGTGGCCCTGGCGTCGCCTGACATGCACACCCAGGCCCGACGCGGGCACGTTCTGCCGCAGGCGCAGCACGGCGCGGCCGAGTGCGGCAAGTGGGATGGGGGGATCGGTGACCGACATCGCCCTGTCCTAAAGCCGGATGTCCTTGCGGGCCCGATCGAGGAAATTCCCGAAATCCTCGACATAGTTGCCTGTGGCAGGCCCCTCCGGGGCGCAGGCGATCGCAAGTTCGCGAATGAAATCGTCCAAGGCCGCTGCCTCGGCATGAGGTGTCGCCATGGCCGTGTAATCATGCGAGATCCTGATACGGTGCCGCAGAACAGGCACGAGGATCTCGGCCAGCGCACGCGGCGTCTGCGCCGTGGTGGCATGGGCCGCCTGCGCCGGATCGACCAGCACTACGGCGGCCCATCCCACCGCGGCCCGCGCCAGCGCCATGCCCGCCCGCGGTCCCAGCGGATACGTCACGCGGCGCTCCACCAGGTCGCGCAAGCTGGAGACCCGCGCCGGGCCAATGCCACGCAACTGGTCGAAATGCCGGTTGCTGGCCTGCACCAGGTTATTGATGTGATCCCGCACCAGCGGCGAAAGGCCGACCGAAAGCACGGATTGCGCGATCTCGTGCAGCCGCGCGCCGGCTGCGGCGACCTGAACCGGATCGTCCGCGGTGATCTGCCGTTGCTGCGGTGCATCCAGGGGTTTCAGCGCCTTTGCGATGATTCTGCCCATCACCTCGGCACCCGGCATGGACAGGTTGATCTTGAACATGAACCGATCGGACTGCGCTTCGGGCAGGGCATAGGTGCCCTCCTGGTCGATGGGGTTCTGCGTGGCCATCACCATGAACGGGGTGCGATAGCTCTCGCGCCCCGCATCGCGCCAATGCCGCAGCGGATAGGTCTGGCCCAGCACCGTCACCTGATATTCGGCCATCGCCTCCAGCATCGCGGATTGGGTCTTGGGCGTCGCACGGTTGATCTCATCCGCAAGCAGCAGGCTGCAGAACACCGGGCCCGGTCTGAAGTCCAGCCGGCCCGAGCCATCATCCGCAGGCATTTGCGTGCCGGTGATGTCGGCGGGCATGAGGTCCGGGGTGAACTGCACGCGCCCGACCGCCTGCTTGCCCAATCCCAGGGCCGATGACAGCGCGCGCACCAGTGCCGTCTTGCCAAGGCCGGGATTGCCCTCCAGCAGCACATGCCCTTCGGTCAGAAGCGCCACCACGAGCGCGTTCACCACGTCTGCCATGCCGTGCATGTCCAAGGCCTCGACAGCAGCGGGGATCCCGCGAAGATGGGCGATATGGCCGGCCTCAAGCAACGAAGGGTCAAGTATCTGGTCCATGCGCACCGCTCCTGTCATTTCATCAATTCGTCGATCCATGCGGGCAGGATTTGCCTTGCCTCGGCCGGTGTCGTCGCCTGCGATGGGGACGGCACGGGCTCATCCGACAACAGCCGCGCCTCGACCGCTTCGGGCACCTCGCCCTGCTCTGCAAAGAGGGCGGCCGGACCGCCCGCCTTCAGCTCCAGCGCAACGTCGGCCTGGGGCGGCTGCGCAGCCTCGCGCAGTTCAACGGTCTCGGTCGGCGTCTCGGCTGTGGCATCGGCAAGCGGCGGTGAAATCAGCAATTCCTGGTCCACTTCATCTGATGGTTGTCCGGTCTGGATGATCCGGGCGCCCTGGGGCAGCTCGTCGACACGCTCCCGCGTACCGTCCCGAGCTTCGCCGTCGAGGTCATCTTCCAGCATGGTATCCGAAGACAGGCCCGCCTGGTTTTCGTCGGCATCCCGCCCCGGCTCGGCCGCCGCATGCGTGTCCGCAGGAGATGATGTGCCCCCGCCGGCCCGTTCTGTCTCGCTCGGATCGCCGCCAGTCGGGACACCATCCGACATCGCCGAATCGCCAGAATTTTTCGTTTCCGGCCCATCGCTTTCGCCCGCTGCGCTGTCACCCGGCGCACCCTTGCCGCCGCCGGTGTCCTGCGATTTCGCACCGTCACCGCGCTCATCAGCGGTTTGGCCTTCGCCGGGCTCCTGATCCCGTCCATCCTCATCGGCGCCCGGCTTATCGCCATCGGCACCGCCGGCCGCATCGGATGCACCTTGCTTACCTTGCTGCGCTGCATCCTTGCCGGCTTGGGACCCGCTCTCGCCCACCTGCCCCCGCTGATCCGCATCTTCCGGCGATTGTCCGTCCTGCCCTTGGCCGCCGCCGTCTAAGACTTCGCCCCCGGCCCGACCCTCGTCAGCGGCTTGGCCTGCGCCGGGCTCCTGATCCGGCCCGCCCCCATCGACGCCCGGCTTTTCGCCATCGGCACCGCCGGCCGCATCGGATGCACCTTGCCCACCTTGCTGTGCTGCATCCTTGCCGGCTTGCGTTCCGCCCTGGTCCACCTGTCCCTGCCGATCCGCACCCGCCGGCGATTGTCCGCCCTGCCCTTTGCCACTGTCACCCTCGCCTTGGCCGGATGTCGGGTCGCCCCCGTCCTGTCCAGCGAAGGCACCGTCGGCATCCTGTTCCCCGGATGCGGCCCCATTCCCGCCAGATGCACCCGACTGATCCGCAGCGGAGTCATTGCCGCTCTGGCCCTGCCCACCATCCGGCTTGTCAGGATCCTGCGGAGCTTCCTCGGGCGGTGGCTGCAAGCCGGGCAGTTGCAGTTCATTCAGCGGCGGTATTCGCAAAAGATCCCGGGGCAACAGCGTCACCGCCGCCAGAGCAAGGATTGCCGCGAGTGCCATGGCCGCGCCGCCTGCGCGCCCGCCGGCAAACATCAGGCGAAGCTCGGAGACGACGGATTTCGGCTGCAGCCGGACCGGAACGAAGATGGCTTGCGGACTATATTGTGCCAACACAATCTGGCGGACCT
>Ga0182738_1002434_pt1 | contig 22053 bp, 22 predicted proteins | sample eDN5th30CBELigMG_FD_128876 | JGI IMG/M metagenome (GOLD analysis project Ga0182738, IMG submission 128876) | Enriched Miracle-Growth compost microbial communities from Emeryville, California, USA - eDNA 5th pass 30_C BE-Lig MG (version 2)... ...
CGAGCGGCCCCGGGGCACCGGCCGCGGCCGGCCCGGCGGCCATCGCGGCGCCGGCGACCGGGGCGAGGAGTGCCGGAAGGAGGTGACGCAGACGCAACATGGGGAAAGCCTCCGTCTCGTGGTGGGGGCTCGCCCCGGGGACGCGTCCCGGCGTCCCCCGGAGTCGAGCCGGGATACGTCAGTTGCCCTGGATGACCACGGCCATGTTGCCGCGGCCGCGCTGGTGGGTCTCGGCGTCGAGGCCGTTGCCGATCTGGATCACCGCCGTGACGTTGTTCTTGCCCTTCTGGGTCGCCACGGCCTGGTTGTTCTTGCCCATCTGGGCGACGCCGACCAGGTTGTTCTTCCCGCCCTGGTAGGCGAAGGCGTAGTTGAACTTGCCGTCCTGGCCCGCGATCATGCGGTTGCCCTTGCCATTCTGCTGGGCGGTGAGGCTGTTGCCCCGGCCCTCCTGCAGGATGCGCGTGAAATTGCCCTTGCCGTTCTGGCCCGCGGCGGCGGCGTTGCCGCGTCCGGACTGGTCGATGACCACCCGGCTGCCGGCGCTGGCCTGCGTGACGCTCGTTGCGACAACCAGCCCGAGCGCGCCAAGGGCGATAGCGAACTTCTTCATCTCTCGTCTCCATCGTTTGGCTTCCGACGATCCCTCGCGCTCCGGAAGCTGACGGTGTGGAGACTAGGCGGGGGCCGATGCACCCGCTCTGAACGCTCCGTTGTCGGGCGTTCAGCTTCGGCGGCCGGTCACGACCAGCCGATATCCATGACGGTCCCGGGGCCGGACAGCGCGAGGATCCGCCGCATCGCGGGAAGGGTGACCGCGACGCAGCCGGCCGTCGGCGTGAAGCCCGGCGCGGCGAGATGGAAGAAGATCGCCGAGCCCCGGCCCGGCACGGGGCGGGCGATGTTCCAGTCGAGGATCACGACGATGTCGTAGACCCCGTCCTCCCGCCACATCCGTTCGTGGCCGGCCGGATGGGGCAGCCGCACCGGCCGGTTATAGGCGCGGTCGGCGGGGTCGTCGCACCAGCCGTCGTCGGGGCGGATCGGGGAGACCGGGAGCCGGGTGGAGGGACGCGGGAGGCGGTCGGCGCGGTAGCGGCAGGCGAGAAGCCGGAGCGCGCCGGCCGGCGTGCCGCCGTCGCCCTCGCGTTTCGCCGCGGTGAGCCCGCCGCGCCCGAGCGCACAGGGGACGGTGAGCCGCCCGGCCGCGAGCAGCCCGCGCAAAGGGTCCGCCGGCAGTGGACGGACGATGATCCGCGCAAGCCGCCCGAGGCCCGCCGCACCCGCCATTGTTCACCCTCCTGCCGCGGGCCGCCTTGCGTCGGCCATGGGTTGGGGTCTACATCCTCAATGGCCGAATCCGAAGCGTTCCGCCGATTTCCGGGCGGAACCGCGAGACACGACGACAGAGGCGAGAGATGCCCGTCCGCAAGATCCTGGTCGTTGACGACGACGACGTACTCCGCGACAGCCTCGTCGAGCAACTCTCGCTCTACGAGGAGTTCGAGACCGCCCAGGAAGGCACCGCCGCCAAGGGCATCCAGGCCGCCCGCGGGGGTCATGTCGACCTCGTCGTGATGGACGTCGGCCTGCCCGACATGGACGGCCGCGAGGCGGTGAAGCTGCTCCGGAAGGGCGGCTTCAAGGCGCCGGTGATCATGCTGACCGCGCAGGATTCGGAGTCCGACACGATCCTCGGCCTCGAGGCGGGCGCCAACGACTACGTCACCAAGCCCTTCCGCTTCGCCGTGCTGCTCGCCCGCATCCGCGCCCAGCTCCGCCAGCACGAGCAGAGCGAGGACGCGGTCTTCACCATCGGGCCCTACACGTTCCGGCCGAGCGCCAAGGTGCTGACCGACGACGGCGGCCAGAAGGTCCGGCTCACCGAGAAGGAGACCGCGATCCTCAAGTTCCTCTACCGGGCCGGCGAGAAGGTGATCGGCCGCGACGTGCTGCTCCACGAGGTCTGGGGCTACAATTCGGGCGTCACCACGCACACTCTCGAGACCCACATCTACCGCCTCCGGCAGAAGATCGAGAAGGATCCCTCGCGGGCCGAGCTGCTCGTCACCGACGTCGGCGGCTACAAGCTGGTGCCGTGAGCCGATGCGACCGGATGGGATGACCCCGTGAGCCTCGACCGTGACATCGCGCTTCTTGCGCGGATCCCGCTGTTCAGCGAGCTCTCCACCGAGCAGCTCCGCCTGCTCGCCTTCAGCGCCGTCCGCCTCAGCCTCTCGCCCGGCCAGGTCCTGTTCCGCGAGGGCAGCATGGCGGGCTCGGGCTACGTCGTGGTCTACGGCGCGATCGAGCTGTCCCTCGGCAGCGCCGGCCGGCGCGAGGTGCTGACCACCTGCGAGCAGGGGAGCCTCATCGGCGAACTGGCCCTCTTCATCGAGACGCGGCGCCCGGCGACGGCGACCGCGGTGGTCTCGACCGAGGTGCTCGACATCGACCGGAAGCTCGTCACCCGGATGCTCAACGAATATCCGCATGTCGCGACCCGGCTCCACCGCATCCTCGCCGGCCGGTTGACCGCCACGATCGGGGACCTGACCGAGATCGGCAAGCGGCTCGAGGCGATCGACGCCCGGGCCCGGCGGACGTAGGTCGCCCTACCCGCGCGCCGCGGCGTCCTCGCTGAAGAAGGCGTTGAGCGCGGCGCCGGAGGCCGCGTCGTCGAGGGCGTCGAACCGCCCCGCGGCGAGGTCCTTCCCCACCCGCATGACGCCCGCCCAGGCGGACCGGGCGAGCCCTCCGCCGACGCTGACGCGGCGGACGCCGAGCCCGGCGAGATCGGCCAGCGTGAGGCCGCCGAGGTTGCCGGCGAGGACGTTGACCGGCTTCGGCGCCACCGCCCTGACGATCGCCGCGATGTCCTCGCGGCGGGTCACGCCCGGCGCGTAGAGGCAGTCCGCGCCGGCCTCGGCGAAACGCTCGAGCCGGTCGACGGCGACCGCGAGCGCGTCGTCCCGCCCGAGCAGGAACGCCTCGCAGCGGGCGACCAGCATGACGCCGCCGCCGTCCTCGTCGATCGCCTTCCGCGCCGCGCGGATGCGCTCGACCGCGAGCCCGGTATCGTAGAGGCGGCGCTCGGCGTCCATGTCCTCGATCGAGAGGCCGGCGACGCCGGTGCCGATGCAGAGCGCGACGTTGGGGAGGAGATCCTCCGGCTCGTCGGCGAAGCCGTTGAGGAAGTCGGCGTTGACCGGCACGTCCGCCACCGCCGCGATCTCGGCGATGTGCTCGAGCATCACGTCGCGGGCGAGGGCCCCGTCCGGATAGCCGTAGCTCCAGGCGGCGCCGGAGCTGGTCGTCGCCAGCGCCTTGAAGCCCTGGCGCTCGAGCCAGCGGGCCGAGCCCATGTCGAAGGGATTGGGGATGACGAAGCAGCCCCGCTCGTGGAGGTCCCGGAAGGCCCTGGTCTTCGCAGCCATCGCCGCCATCGCACCCTCCCCGCCACCGTTGCTTTCCCCCCTCTTATGCGCCAAAAGTCGCGCCCGCGGCAACCCGCGGGGGGAGGAACCAGAACCGTCATGCTGACCACGATCGCCGGCTTCGACCGGATCGGCGAGGAGAACGCCTTCGCGGTGCTCGCCCGCGCCACGGACCTCCAGGCGCAAGGCCGCGACATCATCAATCTCGGCATCGGCCAGCCGGACTTCCGCACCCCCGAGCACATCGTCGAGGCCGCGATCAGGGCGCTTCGCGACGGCCACCACGGCTACACGCCGGCGACCGGCATCAGGCCGCTCCGCGAGGCGGTCGCCGCCGACATCCACCGCCGTCTCGGCGTCGAGGTCTCGCCCGAGCTCGTCCTGGTCGTGCCGGGCGGCAAGGTGACGATGTTCGCCGCGATCCTGATGTTCGGCGAGCCCGGCGTCGAAATCATGTATCCCGACCCCGGCTTCCCGATCTATCGCTCGATGATCGAGTTCACCGGCGCGACGCCGGTGCCGATCCCGATCCGCGAGGAGAACGGTTTCGCCTTCTCGGCCGAGGAGACGCTGAAGCTCATCACGCCGAGGACGCGGCTGATGATCGTCAACTCGCCCGCCAACCCGACCGGCGGCGTCACGCCCAAGGCCGAGATCGATACGCTGGTGGCCGGGCTTGCGGCGCATCCGCATGTCGCCATCATGTCGGACGAGATCTACGGCCAGATGACCTATGACGGCCTGCCGCATGTCTCGCTGCTCTCCTATCCGGAAATCCGCGACCGGCTGATCCTCCTCGACGGCTGGTCCAAGACCTATGCGATGACCGGCTGGCGGATGGGCTTCTCGGTGTGGCCGCAGGCCCTCTACGACAAGGTGCGGAAGCTCGCGGTCAACGCCTGGTCCTGCGTCAACGCGCCGGCCCAGTTCGCCGGGCTCGCCGCGCTGACGGGGCCGCAGGATTCGGTCGCCGCGATGGTCGCCGAGTTCGACAACCGCCGGCGCATCGTGGTCGAGGAGCTGAACAAGCTGCCGGGCGTCTCCTGCATCACCCCGAAGGGCGCCTTCTACGCGTTCCCCAACATCTCCAAGACCGGGATCAAGGCGAAGCAGCTCGCCTCGCGCCTCCTCGAGGAGGAGGGCGTCGCCACCATCGGCGGGCCGGATTTCGGCGTCCTCGGCGAGGGCTACATGCGCGTCTCCTACGCCAACTCGGCCGAGAACATCCGGCGCGCCATCGCCCGCATGGCGGAGTTCCTCGCGCGGAACCACAACCGGGGCTGAGGAGGCTATTCGCCCTCCCCCGGCTGCGGCGGTACCTCTTCCGGGCCGATGACCGGCGTCCGCCCGGCGGGGGGCGGGGCCACCGTCAGGTCCTCGTCGCCGACCGGCGGCGGGGCGAGCACCCCGTCGCACGGCCCGAGCACGTCGCTGAGCGTGTCGTCGCCGGACGTCCCGGGCGTTCCCGGCACAGCCTCCGGGACGGGCGCCGCCTCGCAGTCCCCGACGGAAGGCAACGGGTCGTCCACCGCCTGGGCGCGGACGGAACCGGCGCCGAAAGCGACCAGCCCCGAAGCGAGGATCATTGCCGGCAGATGTCGCATGGCGGGTCTCCGGTGTCGTCGCTTCGACACCAACCCGGCCCGGCGTACTTCGTTCCGGCGGCGTGAACCGCCGGACGCCGGGGAGGCTAGAACCGCAGGCTGAGACCGGCGAGCGGCCCGTGCAGCGTCAGGTCGAGACCGCGGGTCTCGTTGCCCGAGCCCTCCTCGTAGTCGACCGAGAGGATGCGGTAGCCGAGCGTCGCGGCGAGCCGCGTCGCCTTGCCCACGTCCCACACGTGGCTGTAGCCGCCGAAGACCTGCCAGGAGAACCGGCTGCCGACGCCGAAGCCGCCGATGTCGGCGGCGAGCTGGAGCTCGTCGCGCGCCGTCAGCGCCTGCTTGACCTTGAAGCCCACGAGCGGATCGACCCAGTGGGTGCTGCCGCTCCGCGCGATCGCCCACTTTCCCTGGCGCTCGAGCCCGAGCTCGGCGAGGTCGACCTTGCCGGTGATCTTGAGCGACAGGTCGGCGTCCATGTGCCAGTAGCGCGCGCCGGCATAGACGCCGAGCGCGGTGTTGCCCGTCCGGATGATGTCGTAGGCGGCCGCCACCTGGGCGATGGTGAGCCTGGTCTCCAGCCCGGCATCGCCCGTGGCGCTGATCTCGAGCCCGGCGACCGGATTGAGCTGCACCGACTTCTCCGCCGAGAAGCCGAGGTCCGAATAGAAGACGTCGCCGAAGACCGAGAAGCGGCCCTTGCCCGCCTCGACATAGCCCATGAACGGAATGAGCTTGTCGCTGTCCCGGACGAGATCGACGAAGCTCATCGAGGTGGAGATCGAGCGGCCGGCCGCCGTCACCGAGCCGTTGAGGCCGGTCAGCCAGGCATAGGGCGTCACCTGGAAATGCCAGCCCGCGGGCGGCACCGCCTCGCTCGCCACCGACGGATCGGCCATGTCGAAATCGGCCGCGAGCGCCGGCGCCGAAAAGAGCCCCGTCGCCACCACCGCCAGGCCCGCGATCCACGCCTTCATGCTCGCCCCTCGTGCCCCTTTACGCCCTCCGTGCCCGCGGGAAACGGAGAGATTCCCGTTCCGGCATGTTCGGGCATGGCGCTCCCGGCGTCATCCGAAACCTCCGGACCCGCGCACATTCGCCATGCTTGTGACATTCACGCCACGACCGGAACGCCCCGGAACGCGGCGGACGATCTCAGCCGCCGGTCCACTCGCGCCAGTGGCTGGGCTGCACGAACACGGGCTTGCCGGTCTCGGCATTGACCCAGCCGCGCTTTCCCTGCCGGCAGGCGAAGGCGAGCGCGCTCGCGCTGCCGTCGACCATCGTGCCGAGCTGGACGGAGCGATCGCCCGGCGCGTCGCGGATCGGCCGCCAGGGATTGTCGTCCGGGGCGGCGTGCCCCCCGCTCGCCACGGCACGGACCGGCACGCCGGACGCGAGCGCGGCGAGCGCCGGCACCACCACCCGGTCGTAGAGCGCCTTCTGGGCCCGGGTCAGGCGCCCGTACCCGATGTCGATGGCGGCGAGCGCGACCCCATAGGCAGGATCGCCCTTGTCGAGGTGGCCACGCTCGACCAGCGCCGCGACCCGGTCTGCAAGTTCCCGATCGGAGGACATGTTCTCCAAGGATTGTCTCCTTTTCTTGTCGCAACACCGATTCGCCAGAACCCCGGGGTTTGCAAGCGATCGCACCGAGCAACCTTTGCACGATTCGCGCCAGACGTTTGCCGGCCGCACCCTGCACCCATCGCGACGCGGGGGCCGCACCGACCCCCGCGACGACGCGTGCAGAGCCGCCGGCGTTGTGTTAGGAAAGCGCGGGCGCAGTCGGACGCCTCGACGGCGGCGTGCCGCGACCTGGGGAGAATGAGGGGGTTTCTGCCGTGGCGTTCAGCGATCGTCGGGTCATCCTTCGCGCCGTGCTGGCGGCCACCCTGGTCTCCGCCGTGGGGCTGGCCGGCTGCGGGCGGAAGGGCCCGCTCGAGCCGCCGCCGAAAGCCGACGTCACGAGCGGCGACGAGGGCGGCTCCGGCAACAACAACAACAAGCCGAACCGCAGCTTCCCGCTCGACTTCCTGCTCTAGGGCGCCGGCAGGGCCCGCCTGGGACGCCGGCGCCGTCCGTGCGCCCTCATCATCGGATTCCCGCGCGTGAACCACTTCCACTACCGCCACGGCCTGCTCCACGCCGAGGACGTCCCGCTCAACGAGCTCGCGGCGCGGATCGGCACGCCATTCTACTGCTATTCGAGCGCCGCGCTCACCGACCAGCTCGACGCCTTCCGCGGTGCCGTGGCCGGGCTCGACGCCATGGTCTGCTTCGCCATGAAGGCGAACTCCAACCAGTCGGTCGTCCGGACCTTCGTCGCCGCCGGGGCCGGCTGCGACGTGGTGTCGGAGGGCGAGCTGCGCCGGGCGCTCGCCGCGGGCTGCCCGCCGGAGCGCATCGTCTTCGCCGGCGTCGGCAAGACGCCCCGCGAGATCGCCTTCGCGATCGAGGCCGGCATCTACTGCTTCAACGCCGAGTCCGAGCCGGAGATCGACCGGATCTCCGAAATCGCCGCGGCGAAGGGCCGGACCGTGCGGGTCGCCATCCGCGTCAATCCCGACGTCGACGCCAAGACCCACCACAAGATCACCACCGGCAAGGCCGAGAACAAGTTCGGCGTCCCGTGGCTCCGGGCCCGCGAGGTCTATGCCCATGCCGCGCGCCTCCCCGGCATCAGGGCCTCGGGCGTCGACATGCATATCGGCAGCCAGATCACCGACCTCGCCCCCTATGACCAGGCCTACGGCCTTCTCGCCGACCTCGTCCGCGACCTCCGCGCCGACGGCCACGAGATCGATCATGTCGATGCCGGCGGCGGCCTCGGCATCCCCTACCGGCTCGACGGCGACGTCCCGCCCGATCCGGTCGCCTATGGCGACATCGTCCGCCGGCGGCTGGGCAATCTCGGCTGCCGCATCCTCTTCGAGCCGGGGCGGTTCCTGGTCGGCAATGCCGGCGTGCTGGTTAGCGAGGTGGTCTACGTCAAGAAGGGCGCGTTCAAGACCTTCGTCGTGGTCGACGCGGCGATGAACGACCTCATCCGTCCCACCCTCTACGAGGCCCACCACGACGTCCTCCCCGTGGTCCGGCCGGAGCCGCATCGCCCCCGCATCGTCGCCGACGTGGTCGGCGGGGTCTGCGAGACCGGCGACTACCTCGCCCTCGACCGCCGCATGCCGGAGCCCGCGCCGGGCGACCTTCTCGCCGTCATGAGCGCCGGGGCCTATGGCGCGGTCCAGGCCTCGACCTACAACACCCGCCCGCTCCTGCCCGAGGTCCTCGTCCGCGGCGCGGACCATGCCGTGGTGCGGCCGCGCCAGACCTACGACGATCTCATCGGCATGGATCGCCTCGCGCCCTGGCTCGCGGAGGTTTGACCCGCCCGGGTCCTCGAAGACCTCCAAGGCCCTCTTGGCGCCGCCTCGAAATCCCCTAAGTCTGTGCTAGGCTCGACCGTGGGGGCGTGCGGCGAACAGGGCGATTTCTGGCGAATGGCCAAGGCCGGCGACGATCAGGCGAGCATGTCCCCGCTCGAGACGGCGGCGCGGCGGCGCATCGAGAGCGCGATCCGTCGCGCCCGGGCGGTGCTGCTGTGGGAATCGGCGTGGCCGGTGCTGGCCGCCGTCCTGGTGCTCGCCGGGCTTTTTGCCATCGTCTCCTGGTTCGGGCTGTGGCGGGTCGTCTCCGATCCGGTCCGCATCGCCATCCTCGTCGCCTTCGCGATCGGCGCCATGCTCCTCGCCGTCAGCGCCTTCCGGCTCCACGCGCCGGCGCGGGCGGCGGCGCTCCAGCGGGTCGAGCAGGCGACGGGCCTCCTCCACCGGCCGGCCACCGCCTTCGGCGACGCCATCGCGGTCGGCCGCGACGATCCGGCCGCCGAGGCGCTCTGGCTCGCGCATCGCGAGCGCCTCCTCGCCTCCCTCGAGCGGCTTCGCGTCGGCATGCCGGCGCCCGGCCTCGCCCGCCGCGATCCGCTCGCCCTCCGCTTCCTCGCCGTCCTCCTTTTGGTGGTCGGCTTCGTCTATGCCGGCTCGGAGCGGGCCGACAAGCTCCTCGAGGCATTCCGCGGCGGCGAGCCGGTGGCCGTCACGGTGGCCCGCATCGACGCGTGGGTGACCCCGCCCGCCTATACCTCGCGCCCGCCCATCTTCCTCACCGGCGACCGGGCGAAGCCGTCCGGCTCCGACTACTCGGTCCCGGTCGGCAGCATCGTCACCGTGCGCACCGGCGGCGCCAACGACCTCGCGGTGGTCGCGCTCGACGAGGGGGGCGAGACGCCCGCCGCCCTGGTCGAGGCTCCGGGCGCGGCGGCCCCCGGCGACCTCGCGCCGGTCGAGCGGCAGGTGGCGCTCGAGAAGGGCGTCGACGTGGTCGTGCGCAAGGGCGAGCGCGACGTGATGGCCTGGCATTTCAAGGTCGAGCCCGACCGCGCCCCCGAGATCGCCTTCGTCAAGCCGCCGGCGCCGGCGCGGAGCGGGGCCCTCGCCATCACCTATTCGCTCAAGGACGACTACGGCGTGGTCGCCGCCGCGGCCGAGCTCGCCCCGGTCGAGCCCGACGACGGCGGGGGAGCCGCGCGCCCCCTCTTCGAGGCGCCCGAGGTGCCGCTGTCGCTGCCCCAGCTCCGCACCCGCGACGGCGCCAGCGAGACGATCCGCGACCTCACCGCCCACCCCTGGGCCGGCGCCACGGTGAAGATGACGCTCGTCGCCCGCGACGAGGCCGAGCAGGAGGGACGGAGCGAGCCGCTCGAGGTGACGCTGCCTGCCCGCGCGTTCACCGACCCGCTGGCGAAGGCGGTCGTCGAGCAGCGCATGAAGCTCGCGATGGACGCGGGCGCCGCCCCCGCGGTGGGCGACGCGCTCGACACCCTGACCCTCGCCCCCGAGGACACCTTCGACAATATCGGGGACTACCTCGCGCTCCGCAGCGCCTATTTCCGCCTCCAGCACGCCCGCAGCGACGACGACCTCCGCGAGATGGTCGACTACCTCTGGCAGATCGCCCTCGGCATCGAGGACGGCGACATGTCGCTGGCCGCGCAGAAGCTCCGCGACGCCCAGGAGGCGCTTCGGAAGGCCCTCGAGCAGGGCGCCTCCGACGAGGAGATCGCGCGCCTCACCGAAGAGCTCCGCCAGGCGATGCAGGAGTTCATGCAGGCGCTTCTCGAGGAGGCCCGCAAGAACCCCAACATGGCGAACATGCCGATCTCGCCCGACACCCAGATGCTCCGCTCGCAGGACCTCGAGCGAATGCTCGACCAGATCGAGCAGCTCGCGAAGAACGGCGCGCGCGACGCCGCCCGGCAGATGCTGAGCGAGCTCCGGAACATGCTCGAGAACCTCCAGGCCGGGCGCCCCATGCAGGGCAACCAGCAGGGCGGCGACCAGATGATGCAGAGCATGAACGAGCTCGCCGACATGATCCGCCGCCAGCAGCAGCTGATGGACGAGACCCACCGCGCCCAGCGCGGCCTCGGCCAGGACGGCCAGCCGATGTCGCCCGGCGAGATGGCCGAAGCGCTCCGCCGGCTCCAGCAGCAGCAGCAGGCGCTCGGCGAACAGCTCCAGCAGCTCATGGACCAGATGGAGGGCATGGGCCTGCCGCAGAACGGCAAGCTCGGCCAGGCCGGCGAGGCGATGGGACGCGCGACGGGCGCCCTCGGCGAGGGCCAGCCCGGCGACGCGGTCGGCAACCAGGGCGATGCGCTCGAGGCGCTCCGCCAGGGAGCCCAGGCGCTCGCCCAGCAGCTCGGCAACCAGCCGGGCCAGGGCATGGCGGGCAACCCCAACGGCCAGATGCCGAACGAGGACCCGCTCGGCCGGCCGCAGCGCGCCATGGGCCCCGACCTCGGCAGCACGGTCAAGGTCCCCGACGAGATCGACATCCAGCGCGCCCGCGAGATCCTCGACACCATCCGCCGGCGCCTCGGCGATCCCGGCCGCTCGCTCCTCGAGCGCGACTATCTCGAGCGCCTGCTCGACCGGTTCTGACGGGCTGCCCCGCGGGGGCCGGAGCCCCGGAGGAGGGAATCCCTGCCCCCTCCATCCGCGCCGGTCACCCGGGACTCGTGCCGCAGCGAAGGGCCGGCACTCCCGCGGCTTGCTTCGTCCGCCCGTTGGCTTTACGCGGTGCTCATGAGCATGTCCTCCCCCGCCATCGTCGTGATGGGCGTCTCCGGCAGCGGCAAGACCTCCGTCGGCGAGGCGCTGTCCGCCCGCTTCGGCTGGCCGCTGCTCGAAGGCGACCAGTTCCACCCCAGGGCCAACATCGACAAGATGTCCTCGGGCACGCCGCTCACCGACGACGACCGCTGGCCCTGGCTCGACGCCATCGCCACCGCGATGCGCGACGCGCCCGACGGGGTGATCGTCACCTGCTCGTCGCTCCGCCGGATCTACCGCGACCGCCTCCGGGAGAAGGCCGGGCGGCCGGTGATCTTCGTCTTCCTGAAGGGCTCGCGGGAGACGCTTGCCTCACGCCTTGCGGCGCGGAAGGGCCACTTCATGCCGGCGAGCCTCCTCGACAGCCAGCTCGCCACGCTGGAGCCGCCGGCCGCCGACGAGCCCGGCATCGTCCCGGTCTCGCTCGAGCCGCCGCTGGCCGAGGTGATCGCCGCCGCGATCGACGGCGTGGCGAAGGCGCAGGCCTGACCGGGAGCGTTACCGCGCCGCCCAGGCGAGGCCGCGCCGGAGGATGGTGCGCATCTCCGGCACCTCGAACTCCTTCGCGACGTGGCCGAGCGAGGAGTAGAAGACGCGGCCGGCGCCATGCCTGCGCTTCCAGACGACCGGCATGACGACGCCGTCGATCCACGGCGCATGGTCGCCGTTGAACGTGGTCGTCGCCAGCACCTCGTTCGAGGGATCGACGTGCATGTAATACTGCTCGGAGTGGTAGTCGAAATCGCCGATCCCGGCCATGACCGGGTCGTCCGGCCGGGTGACCTCGACCCGATAGTCGATGACGTTGCCCGGGTGCGCCACCCACTGGCCGCCGACCATGAACTGGTAGTCGGGCGCGTTGCGGAACGCGTCGCCCATGCCGCCGTGATAGCCGCCGAGCCCGACGCCGCCGCGGACCGCCGCCTCGAGGTTGGCGAGCTCGTCCTTCTCGATCGCCGCCATGGTGATGATCGGCACGATCAGGCTGAGGTCGCGGATCGCGGGATCGGCGAAGGCCGCGGTTGCGGTCTCGACCCGCACCGTGAAGCCCTCCGCCTCGAGCAAGCCCCTCACCGCCGCGGCGCCCTGCTCCGGCTCGTGCCCCGGCCAGCCGCCCCAGACGATCATCGCATCGCGCATCGCATCCTCCCTCAGTCGAGATCGCCCGGCATCAGATCCGCCGGCAGCATCGCGGGCCGCTCCGGACGGCTCTCGATCGCGATGTGGCGGCCCTCGTCCGAGGAGCGCTGCACCGCCTCCATCACCTCGAGCACGTGATACGCGAGCGCGCCGCTCGCCCGGTGCGGCCGGCCCTTACGGATCGCATGCGCCATGTCGGCGACGCCGATGACGCGGAAATTGCCGTTGGCATAGGCATGCTCGGTGATGGCGGCGCGCCAGTCGCCGGTCGCCGTGCCGATCTCGATCTGGCCGCCGAACCAGTTGGGGTCCGGCACCGCCATCGACCCGTCGCTGCCGTAGAGCTCGATCGGCCGGTGGCGGTGGCGCGGCACGTCGAAGCTCATCACCATCGTCACCACCGGCCCGGAGGCGAATTGCAGCGTCGCCGCCGCATGGGTCGCGACCTCGACCGGGATCGTGGTGCCGGCGAGCGGCTGGCTGGTGACGGTGCGCGTCCGCCGCCCGGTCGCGGTGATCGCGGCGACGCGGGCCACCGGGCCGAGGAGGTTGACGAGGTCGGTCACGTAGTAAGGCGCCATGTCGAGCACCGGGCCGCCGCCGCGGCGGTAGTAGAAGGCGGGGCTCGGGTGCCAGCGCTCGTGGCCGGGACACATGAAGAAGGCGGTGCCGGCGAGCGGCTGGCCGATGGCGCCCTCGTCGACGAGGCGCCGGCAGGTCTGGTGGGCCCCGCCGAGGAACGTATCGGGCGCCGAGCCGACGCGGACGCCCTTCGCGTCGGCCGCCTCGAGCAGGCGCCGCGCCTCGGCGGTGTCGATGCCGAGCGGCTTCTCGGAATGGACGTGCTTGCCGGCGGCGACCGCCCTCAGCCCGACCTCGACATGGGCGAGCGGCACGGTGAGGTTGACCACGATCTCGATGGCCGGATCGGCGAGGAGCGCTTCGACCGGCAGCGCCGGCACGCCGAACTCGGCGCCGCGCGCCGCGGCGGCCGCGGGGTCCAGGTCGGCCACCGCCCGCACGTCGAGGATCGGAAAGACGCGCGCCGCCTTGAGGTAGGCCGCGCTGATGTTGCCGCAGCCGATGACGCCGATGCCGACCCGTTCCATGGCTCCTCCCCGAGCACATCGCCCCGGCAGGCTTCGCTTCCTCCCGAGGCCCCTCCGGCGCCCGGCCGTTCGCCCTCGTCGGGCCCGGCTCTTCGGCATGCAACCTCGGGGTTCCTGCGTTCTTTGAGTAGATCGCCGGCCGTTGCGATGCAATCGATTTCATCGGCGGATACCCGCCAATGCGGAAGGGGCCGGCGCGTGCGCCGGCCCCTTCGTCGTATCCGGCCTCCAGCGGGCCGGACCTCACTTTCCGGGATTCTTCCACACCTTGAGGAGCTTCCGGTCGAACTCGTCGGCCGTCATGCCTCCGGTGTCGTTGGCCGCCGCCTCGAGGCAGTTCAGGGCGACCGCGTCGATGCCCGAGGCCAGGTACCGCGTCGCGGTGACGAGGAAGGAGCGCACCTGGCGCTCGGCTTCCATGATCTGGCTGGCGAATCCGTTCTCCTGGGGAGCGCCGCCGGCAAGGATATCGGTCATCGTGAAATTCTCCTCTGGAGCCTTTACCCGCGTCCGCCGCGACGGTCAGTGATGCCGGTCACAGAACCGCTTCCTGCCCTCGCGCCCGGACGCCGCCGGGACGATGCGACCATAGTTGACGGGCGATTAATCCGGCCTGAACGGGGCGGGCGGCGGGCGTTCAGGATCGCTGCGGCGGGGCGCCGCAGGCGCGACGAAAAAGGCGCGTCCCGGGGGGACGCGCCTCGACGCGGCGACGGCGATCCGGAGCGGTCAGCGCTCGCGGAAGGTGTGCATGATCTGGTCGGCGAGCGGCTTGGTCAGGTAGGACAGCACGGTGCGGTCGCCGGTGACGATGAACACCTCGACCGGCATGCCCGGCACGAACTTCTCGCCGAGCTCGTCCAGCGCCTCCTGCGGCATGATGATCCGCGCCTTGTAGTAGGAGATGCCGGTCCGCTGGTCGGTGATGAGGTCGGGCGATATCGTCTCGACGAAGCCGATATATTCCGGCGTCTCGCGGGAGCCGAAGGAGGTGAAGCGCAGCACCGCCTCCTGCTTGGCGTGGACGCGGTCGATCTGGCTCGGGCTGATCTGGGCGTCGACCACCAGCTTGTCGTTCTCCGGCACGATCAGCATGATGTCCTCGCCGGGATTGATCACCCCGCCGATGGTGTGGGCAGCGAGCTGGTAGACCACGCCCGAGATCGGCGCCGTGATCGTCTGCTTGGCGAACTGGTCGTCGGCGGCGATCTTGCGCTCGCTGAGCTCGTTGAACCGCGAGGTGTTCTCGGCGAGCAGCTCGGACGCGCGGGAGCGCGCGTCCTGGTCGACCTGGATGATCTGGAGCTCGGCGCCGGCGATCTCGGCCCCGGTCTGGGCGACCGAGGCGATGATCTGGCCGAGCTGCCCGTCGAGCTGGGCGGCGCGGCTCTCGGCCTCGGTGATCCGGGCCATCGAGACGAGGTCCTTGCCCTTCAGCGAGCGGAGGCCCTCGACCTCGTCCTTGGCGAGCGCGATCTGGCGGCGGACAGCGTCCTCCTGGGCATGCAGGCCGACGAGCTGCTGCTCGAGCTCGTTGATCTTCTTGCGGAGCTGGTTTTTCTGGCCGGTGCGCGCCGAGACGCCCGCGTCGAACGCATTGGTCTCGATCCGGATGATCTCCTCGACCTCGGGCTGGGCGGACAGCGCCAGCAGGTCCTTGGAGAAGCTGATCTCGGTCGCGCCGGAGCGCTCCGCCTCGAGGCGGGCGCGCTGGGCCATCGCCTCGTAGAGGCCCTTGGTGACGATGCCGCGGTTGGCCGCCGCCATCGTCGGGTCAAGCCGGATGAGGACCTGCCCGGCTTCCACCTTGTCGCCTTCCTTGACGAGGATCTCGGCGACGGTGCCGCCGTTCTGGTGCTGCACCTTCTTGACGTTGCCGCTGACCACCAGCGTGCCGTGGCCGACCACGGCGCCGGCGAAGTCGATCATCGCGGCGAGGCCGCCGACGCCGAACACCAGCGCCCCGACGGCGATCAGGCCGATCGCGAGGTGGCGACCGAGGCCGGAGCGGATGCTGCGGCGGTGATGGTCCGGGTCCTGGTGGTCCGGGCCGCCGTGCGGGGCGGGAAGCGCTTTCATCATGGCCATGACGCTGTAATTCCTTCGCGGCCTTTTTACGGCTAGCCCTGCGCCTGCTGGGCGGCCGGCGCCTGCGGCGCATTCGGCTTCACCGGCACGACGTTCGGCCGGAGGACCTTGCGCAGCACCTCCTCCTTCTCGCCGAAGGCGGCCATGCCGCCGTTGACCATGGCGAGCGCCATGTCGACGCCCTCGAGCGCGCTCGGCCGGTGCGCGACCACCACCGCGACGCCGCCGCGGCGACGGACGGAGAGGATGGCCTGCGTCAGCGCCGCGTCGCCCTCGGCGTCGAGGTTCGAGTTCGGCTCGTCGAGGACGACGAGGAAGGGATCGCCGTAGAGCGCGCGGGCGAGCGCGACGCGCTGGCGCTGGCCGGCGGAGAGCGCCGAGCCGCTCTCCCCGATCTGGGTCGAGTAGCCGTCGGGGAAGTGGAGGATCAGGTCGTGGACGCCGGCGGTCTGCGCCGCCTCGACGATCTTGTCGGCGCTGGCCTCGGGATCGAAGCGGGCGATGTTCTCGGCGACCGTGCCGGCGAACAGCTCGACGTCCTGCGGCAGGTAGCCGATGTGGCGCCCGAGCGAATCGGGGTGCCACTGCTCGAGCGCCGCGCCGTCGAGCCGGACGCGGCCCCGGGCCGGCGCCCAGGCACCGATGATGACCCGCACCAGCGACGACTTGCCGGCCCCGCTCGGCCCGATCACGCCCAGCGCGCTGCCGGCCTTGATCGCGAAGCTCACGTCGACCACCGAGGGGCGGCTCGAGGCCGGCGGGATGACGGCGAGGTTCTCGACCTTGAGCGCGCCCTTGGGCGCGGGCAGCGGCATCGGGTCCTCGGTGTCGGGGAACTGGGCGAGCAGGCGGTTGAGCCGGCCCCAGGCCTGGCGGCTGGCGACGAACCCCTTCCAGTTGGCGACCAGCATCTCGATCGGCTGGAGGGCGCGCGCGCCGAGGATCGAGGCGGCGATGATCACGCCGAAGGAGGCGTGGTCGACGATGACGAGGTAGGCGCCGAGGCCGAGCAGCGCCGACTGGAACATCATGCGGAACACCTTGGAGATGCCCGAATAGGTGCCCGAGCGCTCCATCACCGTCTGGTGGCTCGCCTCGTAGGAGCGGTTGACGGTGCCCCAGCGCTGGGCGAGGCGGCTGCCCATGCCGAGCGCGCGGAGCACCTCGGCGTTGCGCCGGCTGGCCTCGATCATCGCCAGCCGCTCGCCGCTCTTGACCGAGGCGTCCTCGGTCGCCTGGCGGACCGTGACGTCGGTCAGCATCGTGAGGAAGAAGATGATGATCGCCCCGACGATCACCGCGTAGCCGATCAGCGGGTCGATCAGGAAGCAGATGACGATCTGGAACGGCAGGAACGGGAGGTCGGCGAACGCCGCGGGACCGCCGCCGGCGATGAAGCTGCGGATCTGGTCGAGGTCGCGGAGCGGCTGGAGGCCGTCGCCCGGCAGGGCGTTGCGGAGCGGCAGGGTGACGATGGCGCGGAACACCTTGGGGTGCACCACCTCGTCGACATAGGCCGCCACCCGGATCAGGATGCGGGCCCGGATGTTGTCGAAGAAGCCGAGCGAGGCGTAGAGCAGCGCGGTGATCAGAGCGAGGCCGATCAGCGTCGGGATGCTCTGGCTCGGCACCACGCGGTCGTAGATCTGGAGCATGAACAGCGGCCCGGTCAGGGTCAGGATGTTCATGATCCCCGAGAACACCACGATTCCGCCGAGCGCCCGGCGGCAGTCGTGGAGCGCCGACGCGAGCTCCGATCTCCCGGAGCTGTCTGCCCGCCTGCCTCGCCCGAACATTGTGCAGAAACCCTTTCGCTCGTTCGGAACTTGCCTTCGCGTTCCGGTCGGGTTCTATGGCACCGATACTATGGCGGAATCAACGGAAACACTGTGACGGCAGCCACACGCTGCGATTAATTTCCGTTAATGCGCCGCCTGGACCTCGACTTGGAGTAATTCAATGTTTTCGACGTCCGCTTGCTCTGTATCCCGCCGGTCACCGGCCGGCGCTACACCGCGGGCGCGGACGTCGCCGCCATATCCCACGACGCGCCGGAGGTATTGGCGACCTGCGGAGAAGGTCACGTCATGGCGCGGATAGCGGTCGTCGGGGGCGGCATCGTCGGTTGCGCGGCCGCGGTCTGGTTGCTTGCCGAAGGGCATGCCGTGACCGTCTTCGAGCGCGATCCGGCAGCGCGGCCGGCCTCGACCGGCAATGCCGGGCTGATCGCCCTCGCCGAGGTGTCGCCGCTCGCGCGCCCCGGCATCATCACCAAGGCGCCGCGCTGGCTGCTCGATCCGGTGGGCCCGCTCGCCGTCCGCTTCCGCGACCTGCCGGCGCTCACCCCGTGGCTTCTCCGCTTCCTCGCCTCGGCCCGGCCCCAGCGGGTCGAGGCGGCGGCCGCGGCGCTCTCCTGGCTCATGGCGAGCGCGCTTGCGGACCACCAGGAGCTCGCCCGCCGGGGCGGCCTCTCCGGTCACATGCGCCGGACCGGCGCGCTCTACGTCAACGGGACCGAGGCCGGCTACCGGGCGGCGAAGCCGGAATGGGAAGAGCGGATCCGCCACGGCGTGCCGGCGAAGGAGCTTTCCGCCAGCCAGGCGCGGAAGCTGGTGCCGGCCCTCGCCGGGTCGTTCTTCAGGGCGTTCCTCGCCCCCGAATCCTGGACCGTCACGAGCCCGCTCGCCATCCTCGAGGCGCTCCGCCGGCGGCTCTCCGCCTCCGACGCCTTCGTCAAGCAGAAGGTCATCGCCCTCCACGGCGACGAGCGGGAGGTGGCGGTGCTGACCGAGGAGGGCGCCGATCTGCCGTTCGACCGGGTGGTGGTGGCCGGCGGCGTCTGGTCCCGCGACCTCGTGCGCAGCCTCGGCCTCAAGATCTGCCTCGAGACCGAGCGGGGCTACAACACCACCTATCCCTCGAGCCCGATCGACCTGCCGATGCCGGTGTTCTTCTCCGACCACGGCTTCATCGCCTCCCCCCTCGCGGTCGGTCTCCGGGTGGGCGGGGCCGTGGAGATGGCGTCGCCCGAGGCGCCGCCCAACTTCGCCCGCGCCGCGGCGATGCGGAAGGTGATGCGCCGCTACGTGCCCGACCTGCCGGAGGAGGGCGGGGTCGAGTGGATGGGCTGCCGGCCCTCGACGCCGGATTCGCTGCCCGTCATCGGCCGCGATCCCAACGACCCGCGCATCGTCTTCGCCTTCGGCCACGGGCACCTCGGACTGACGCTCTCGGCCGTCACCGCGCGCCACGTCGCCGCGCTCGTCGCCGGGCGGCCCGACCCCCGGCTCGCCCCGTTCGGCATCGAGCGCTTCCAGTAGATGGACCTCTCGGAAACCCGCAGAGCATACGCCATGCGCAAGACGTTCTTCTGCATCGACGCCCACACCTGCGGCAACCCGGTCCGGGTCGTCGCCGGCGGCGGGCCGCCGCTCGACGGCGCGACGATGAGCGAGAAGCGGCAGGACTTCCTCGCCCGCCACGACTGGATCCGCACCGGCCTCATGTTCGAGCCGCGCGGCCACGACGTCATGTCCGGCACCATCCTCTACGAGCCGATGCGGGACGACACCGACTGCGCCCTCCTCTTCATCGAGACCAGCGGCTGCCTGCCGATGTGCGGCCACGGCGCGATCGGCACCGTCACGGTGCTGATCGAGGAGGGGCTGGTGACGCCGCGCGAGGAGGGGAAGCTCGTCTTCGAGGCGCCGGCCGGCGTCATCGAGGCCAAATACGCGCGCGACGATCGCGGCCACGTGGTGGAGGTGAAGCTCCGCAACATCCCGTCCTTCCTCTACCGCACCGGCCTCTCCGTCCACGTGCCGGACCTCGGGCCGCTCGTCTTCGACGTCGCCTATGGCGGCAACTTCTACGCGATCATCGAGCCGCAGCCCTCCTATGCCGGGCTCGACTCGGTGTCCGCCGGCGACATCCAGCGGCTCTCGCCGGTCGTCCGGCGCCTCATCAACGAGACGTACGACTTCGTCCATCCCGAGGACCCGACCATCACCGGGCTTCGCCACGTGCTCTGGGCCGGTCCCGCCCATCACCCGGAGGCGCACGCCCGGAATGCCGTCTTCTACGGCGAGAAGGCGATCGACCGCTCGCCCTGCGGCACCGGCACGTCGAGCCGCATGGCCCAGCTCGCGGCGCGCGGCGAACTCGGGGTCGGCGACGCCTTCGTCCACGAATCGATCATCGGGAGCCTGTTCCGGGGCCGGGTGGAGGCGGCGGCGCGGGTCGGCGAATTCGACGCCATCGTCCCCTCGATCGCCGGGCAGGCCTGGATTACCGGCCACAACACCATCTACCTCGACGACCGCGACCCCTTCGTGAAAGGATTCAGCGTATTGTGACCGACACCGATTTCGACGCCCCCGCCACCGCCCGCACCATCCTCCGCGTCGCCGCCACCGGCGGCCTCGGCACGCTCGGCAGGGACGGCGCCCCCTTCACGACGCTGGTGACCGTCGCAACGGCGCTCGACGGGTCGCCGCTCCTCCTCCTCTCCGACCTCGCCGTGCACACCCGCAACCTCAAGCGCGATCCGCGTGCCTCGCTGCTGCTCGTGGCACCGGGCGGCGAGGACGGCGACCCGCTCGCGGGCGCCCGCGTCACGGTCTCGGGGGCGATCGCGCGTGCCGACGACGAGGACGACCGGCGCCGCTTCGTCGCCCGCCACGGCGAGCGCCAGCACCATGCCGGCTTCACCGACTTCAACTTCTACCGGATGAGCGTGGAGCGCGGGCACCTGGTCGCCGGCTTCGGGCGCATCGTCTCGCTGACGCCGGAGGAGATGCTGACCGACGTCGCGGGCGCCGACCAGCTCGCCGGAGCCGAGGCGGGCGCGGTGGCGCACATGAACGAGGACCACCGCGACGCGCTCCGGCTCTATGCCACCGTGCTCCTCGGCCTGCCCGACGGCGATTGGACGACGACCGGCGCCGACCCCGACGGCCTCGACCTCCGCGCCGGATCGATCCGCGGCCGCCTTCCCTTCCCGGAGCGCGTGACCACCTCCGCCGACCTTCGCCGGGTGCTGGTCGAGCTGGTCAAGGCCGCGCGCGAGAAGGCCGCCGCCTGAGGCGGAGGGAACGGGCTCCGGCCACCGCGCGTTGTGGTCGCCATGAGCCGCACCCTTCGCCTGTTTCCCCTCCTCGTCCTTCTCGCCGCCCCCGCCGTTGCGCAGGAGGCCGTCACGCCGCCCACCGAGCCGCCGCCGGCCGCGGGCGCGCCGGAGCCGGCGCCGCCCGAACCGGTCCCCCTCGACCCCGCGGCGGTCAACGCCGCCACGTTCAACGGGACGCCGCTTCCCGAAGGCCGGAGCCCGATCGTCCTCAAGGTCCAGGTCCTCCTCGACCGCGCCGGCCTCTCGCCCGGGGTGATCGACGGGGTGATGGGGGGCAACGTCGCTAAGGCGATCACCGCCGCCGAGTTCGTCACCGGCCTGCCGCAGGACGGCCTCCTCGACGCCGACGTCTGGGCGGTCCTCGCGCCCATCGACCAGCAGCCGGTCCTCGCCCTCTACCGGATCACGCCGGACGACCTCGCGGGGCCGTTCATCCCCGACCTTCCCACCGACTACGGCGCGCTGGCGAAAATGCCGTCCTCGGCCTACAGGACGCCGGCCGAGATGTTCGCCGAGCGGTTCCACATGGACGAGAAACTGCTCCGCGAGCTCAACCCCGGGGCGGACTTCGCGGCGCCCGGCACCGAGATCGTGGTCGCGTCCGTCGGAGCGCCCAAGGAAGGCCCGCCGGTGACCACGCTGATCGCCGACAAGGCACGGCGCCAGCTCCTCGGCTACGACGCGCAGAACCGGCTGGTGGTCTCGTATCCCGCCACCATCGGCAGCGCCGAGAACCCGTCGCCCGCGGGCACCCATGTCGTCGCCGCGATCGCGCCCGAGGCGGCGTACTACTACCGGCCGGGCGTCAACTTCCAGCAGGGCGACAACGACCGGCCGCTCACCATTCCCCCGGGGCCGAACAATCCGGTGGGCACCACCTGGATCGACCTCACCGAGCCGACCTACGGCATCCACGGCACGCCCGAGCCGTCGCTGATCGACAAGACCGCGTCCCATGGCTGCGTCCGCCTCACCAACTGGGACGTGGAGGAGCTCGCGGCCCTGGTCGCCGAGGGCGTCCCGGTCGAGTTCCGCTAGGCTTCGTCCCCCTCCCCGCCACCGGCGGCGCGCCCGCCTTCCGATTCGACCCCCGGGCGGGTTCGCGATAGTCTCCGGAGACGGTCTAAAGAAGCCCCCGGGCGACAGGGAGTGCCATGCGTCACGAGGCGGTAGCCCTTGGCGACAAGTACGATTTGGCGAAGAGCCGCATCCTCCTCACCGGAACGCAGGCGGTGGTGCGGCTGGCCCTGGCGCAGCACGCCCGCGACCGGCGCATGGGCAGGCGGACGGCGGGCTACGTCACCGGCTATCGCGGCTCCCCGCTCGGCGGCCTCGACCAGCAGTTCGAGCGCGCGGCAGACATCCTCCGCCCCGCCG
>Ga0182738_1002435_pt1 | contig 22048 bp, 15 predicted proteins | sample eDN5th30CBELigMG_FD_128876 | JGI IMG/M metagenome (GOLD analysis project Ga0182738, IMG submission 128876) | Enriched Miracle-Growth compost microbial communities from Emeryville, California, USA - eDNA 5th pass 30_C BE-Lig MG (version 2)... ...
CCCGGCGGTGAGTTCGAGGCCCAGGTTGAAGCCACGACGAACACGCTCGAGTTCGACGTGAAGGCCAAGGTAGACAAGTAAACGAAGACTTCTTCCCCCCTCTTCGTGGGGCAGGTTCTGACATTCCGCTTCGTTTGGGTCATTCGCCCTTGACTGACAACAATCACAAACGGCCGGTGTTCCTCCTCGCGGAAGAACACCGGCCGTTCAATTTGGTCTTTGGCCTGAAACGAGAGGACCGGTTGAAAGGCCGTGCTTCTCTGCCTTGATTGGCTAATCAGGACAGGCCGTAGCGGGCGCTGGAGCCAAGCTCTTCTTCAATACGGAGGAGTTGGTTGTACTTGGCGATTCGGTCGGAGCGGGAGGCGCTGCCGGTCTTGATCTGGCCGGCGTTGGTGGCGACGGCGATATCGGCGATGGTGGCGTCCTCGGTCTCGCCCGAGCGGTGGCTGATGACCGCCGAGTACTTGTTGCGCTGGGCGAGCTTCACGGCGTCGAGCGTCTCGGTCAAGGTCCCGATCTGGTTGACCTTCACCAGGATGCTGTTGGCCACGCCGCCGTCGATGCCGAACTTGAGCCGGTTGGAGTTGGTGACGAAGAGGTCGTCTCCCACCAGTTGGACCGAGTCGCCCACGGCCTGGGTCAGCAGCTTCCACCCGTGCCAGTCGTCCTCGGCGCAGCCGTCCTCGATCGATCGGATCGGGTATTGCTTGACCCAGGAGGTGAGGAATTCCACCATCTGCTCGGGGGTCTTCTTGGGGGCCTTCTCGTTTTCGAGGGTATAGACCCCATCCTTGAAGAACTCGGTCGAGGCGACGTCGAGGGCCAGGAAGACGTCCTTGCCCGCGCTATAGCCCGCCTTTTCGATGGCTTGAAGAATGACTTCGATGGCCTCTTCGTTGCTCTTGAGGTTGGGGGCGAAGCCCCCCTCGTCACCGACGGCCGTGTTCAGGCCCTTCCCCTTGAGGACGGCCTTGAGGCTGTGGAAAATCTCGGCGCCACACCGCAGGGCTTCCCGGAAGCTGGGGGCTCCGGTGGGCATGACCATGAATTCCTGAACATCCACGTTGTTGTCGGCGTGGGCGCCGCCGTTGAGGATGTTCATCATGGGGACGGGCAGGACCCGAGCGTCGACCCCGCCGAGGTAGCGGTAGAGCGGAAGCCCGTGGGCGGCCGCGGCGGCCTTGGCGGCGGCCATCGAGACACCCAGGATGGCGTTGGCGCCCAGGTTCCCCTTGTTCTCGGTTCCGTCGGCGGCGATCAGGGCGGCGTCAAGGCTGGTCTGGTTAGCGGCGTCGAGGCCGATTACCGCCTTGGCCAGCGCATCGTTCACGTTCTGAACGGCCTGGGTAACCCCCTTGCCGAGGTAACGCTTGGCGTCGCCGTCCCGAAGCTCAACCGCCTCGTGGGCGCCGGTGCTCGCTCCCGAGGGAACCGCGGCGCGGCCGATCGTCCCATCAGCCAGAATCACATCCACTTCAACGGTCGGGTTGCCTCGGCTATCCAGAATCTCTCGTCCTCGGACGGCGGCGATCGGGGCGGGATGCGTACTCATCGTTGCGTCAGAACTCCTTGAGCCAGTTAGGTTTCAGTCTAGACACTCATCTCGTCGCGTGCCGCGCTGGCCTAGCGAGCCACCCGTGTCAGGCGTTTCCTTCGCGAAGCCTTCGCTTGGGCAAGAAAGCGTGCCAGGTTGACCCGGGCAGAGGAGGGCGGGCCCTTTTATTTCGCGTGGCGACGTCAAACACGTCTCACTTCGTAACAGGTTTCCAGGTCCGCGGTCAAGTCAACCGACTGATCGAAAGATGGTCATTTTTGCGAAGTTCATTCGCGAGGCGGTCCCGTCCAACAGGTTGGCGTTTTGGGCAAGGTTTAGGAGAAAACTCCTAAACGGAGCAAAGGACGGGGACCGCCGCGCGGTGGGGCGTCACGGTGTCAGTTCTCGTTGACACTCGCCTTATGAAAAGGAGAGCGCACGGGCCGGGTCCAGGCTGGTCTCGCCTGGGCACGGCCCACGCGCTCTCTTTGGTTTTGGCGAAGCGAGACCCAGTGAGGTCGAGCTCGCGGGCTCAGGCCTTCACCGGGCCGGTCATTGCCCCTGGGGTTTCAGGTGAGTGATCTTTCTTCATCACCACCTCCAGGCCATTAGGTTATCGGCGCGAGACCTGACCGGCTTGACCCCGAGCTCGAATCAACTTTGGGAGCCTCGGCAACCCGCAAGAGCGGCACGACGTACTTCCTGAGAAAGGCCGGATTGTCCGGACCGACATGACCCCCAAGATACCCGGTGCTCGCCATCCCCGGCTGCCATCGCACCTGGCGAAGTTTCGCGTAGTGCTGACGTTCCACCTCGTCGGTGGAGTCAAGCGGACGGAACCCGACCAAGCCCGCGCTGATGGACTTGATCCGATCGATCGTGCCAAAGATTCGGGTCCCAAAGCCAAGCACGAAAAAATCCAAGGGGGACCAAAAAACCACCATCTCTCGGTGCACGGCCTGGAGCGCCTTGAGAAGGTTGTACTGAGGCGAGATGGCCGGCGAGAGCAGGACCACCGCCTCAACCGCGTTCTCCGGCAACTGCTCGAGCGCCTTGACCACCAGGCCGGTTCCTCCCGACTTCCCCACGAGGTAGACGGGGGCGCCCGGGGCTACCTTCCGAAACGCGTTAACCTCCGCGGCGATCTCGGCCGCCTTCAGGTCCCGGTTGCTCTCATTGGTCAGGTCGGCGTGCCAGCGCCCGAGCCCATGGCCCCACTTCATGACACGCACGGAAAGGGGGACCGCCATCGAGCCCATCACGTATCGCAAGCTCGTTCCGCAGAGGTCGAGGCCACCCACTCCATCCGCGACCAGCACAAGCCCTTTCTGTTGACCAGCCTCGGATAGGTCGGGGGGCTCGCCATACCACTTCCGAAAGATCCCCTTGACCAGGCTCGAATATAGCATCTCCATTCCGCGATCTCGTCCCGCGACGTACGGTGGGCCATGGGCGTTCAGCCGATTCCCCACCGTGAACTGATTTCCACACACTTCTATTCTAGGCTCATCCGTGGCGAGTTCCAGTTCCAACCGGCCGTGGACGGTTACGATTTTCCCCTTACAAGCCCGAAGCGCAAGCGAGTGAATCTCTTTTTATTGCATAAATTATGAATGAGCCAATTAGCTCGTTGGGCGGTCGCGATTTTCTCTTTACAAGCTCGAAGCGCAAGCGAGTGAATCTCTTTTGTATGTAATGCTGTGGAAATTGAGATAAGTGAAATACGATTCACTCGCTGGCGTTTCGGGCTTGTAAAACCGAAGAGATTTGATTCGCTTGTATTGTAGGCATGATAAAATGCGATTCACTCGCTGGCGCTTCGGGCTTGTAAAACCGGAGAGATTCGCTCGTGGGCGCGGAGAAACCCAAGGCGCGATGTGATTCCTGGAAACGTGGGCGTCCCGCTCGCAATGAAAAGAGGCGAAGAGCGGGCCGGAGGCCCACGCTCCCAGGAAATATCCCCTTCCTCGGACCCCTTCATGACGGTCTTGAAGGAAGGCGCTCTGGAGGCGATTTTTTGCGAGTTATCTGAATTTTATAAATTATTGACAATGTTGACGTGTTCCTTCGGAAGGTGGATGCCGCGAACGTCGTCATATCCGTACATAAGCTCGCGTTTGACGGTGTACTGGTCGGGTAGGCCCAGGGCGTGCCCGAGCTCATGGGCCACCGACTCCGCGATGTCCTTGGCCCCCTTGTCGTCCAGGAGAATGTTCGTGCCATCCTGGAATCCGGTCTCGTTGCCTGGGTTGTCGGTAATCTCGACCTCCCAGACCATGAAGATGTTGAAGTCTGCCCCGTTATCTCTTTCCGGGTAGATATCCACCTCTTCGCCAGGACCACTTTGCAGGGTGGTGATGACCGGGCCAAGGTCTTTCGTGATCTTTCTCGAGCGGCTGAACCGAATCTCGAATTTGACGTTGGCCTGATTCGTGAAGATATAGTTGACCTTCTTGAGCCATTCCGCGGCCTGGGCGGGGACTCGGAACGTTTTGTGGCCCCCTCCATCTTCCATGAAGGTGAAGGTGACGCGGACGGTCTTTTGGAATTTTACGTCGACTTCTAGTTTAACCGAGCCTCCACTGCCGGTCGCCTGTAGCTCGGCGCTCCCCTTGAAGACGCCGAACAGCTTGAAGATGCGGTCGCTGGCGAGCAGCGGTGTGCGTTCATGCCCCCAAACTCCAGCGGGCAGATCGGCCGCGGTCACTTCAGTCACCACGAACACCGTGGAGCTGGACGAGGTCACCGTCATTCCGGTGCCCCCTCGCAAGATAATGTAGCGCACCCCGAGGAAGGGAACCATTTGCCATCGAGGTGTTCGATGGATATCAAATCCCTTCATGTTGATTGCTTTGAGAAATTCCGCCATGGCTTGCCCTGCCTAACGGTAACACGAGACTTGCCGGCCGCTGGCTGACCGCGCGGTGCTTAGGACCCTCCCATCGGGTGCCAATTAATCGCTCCACGCATGCGGGGGATCATCCAGGCCCGTTTCGCATCGCCAGGTTTACTCGAACGTGTCATCAAGACAGGCGACTTCTTTACACGAGCCAATGTTTGAAAGGCGATGCGGAATCAGTAAGTTCGGTACGTATTGATGCGCGGGCCGTGACGGCCAGGCCGGCTGGATTTCGAATCAGGTCGCACGCCTTTGTTCTTGCTGGGGCTTTCGAGTGGTTGCGGACGGGTTGGCATAAGAGGGAGGGAGGGGGGAGGGGGCGGGAGCGAAACGCGTTCAACCCGCGCGTTCGGGGCGGCCCGGGGCGGGTTCGATCTCGGCGTCCTGCCATTTCATCGCGCGGGCGTGGCGCATGGGGGCGATCCTCAAGATCACTTCCCCCTTTTGAAACAGGCGGACCGTGCCGGTCGATTGGCTGACGACCACGGCCAGGGCCTTGGTGACGTTCGTGATCGCGGCGGCGGCCCAATGCCGAGTTCCCAGGCCTTTGGGAAGGGTTAGCCCGGTATTGGGCGCGTCGATGATCCGGCAGGCGGATTCCACCGTGCCATCCCGCGCGACGATGAAGCCGCCGTCCATCTGGGCGATCTCCTTGATCGCCTCGCGTACGCGCAGGTCGCGCACGTTCCGATCCTTGCGCTTGTATCCCTTGAACGGGTCGAACCCCAGCGCGCGCGTTCGGCTCAAGACGTTGCGCACGTCTCCCACCACGATGAGACTTCCCACCATCTTCCCTTCGCGCCCTTCACGGCCAATCTCGACCGCGACGTCGACCACCGCCTTGAGCGTCTCGAACGGGACCGAGGTCTCCAGCGCGCGCAGGTCGCGCGAGCTGAGCTGCTCGAGGTGCTCGCCCAGGCGGACCACGGTCAGCGAGTCGAGCGTCTCCGCCTCGAAGCCCGAATAGAGCACCACCACCCGGGCGCCCGCGGTGAGCTGGTCGTTGGCGACCGCCTCGAGCAAGGCCAGCGTGATCTGCTCGGTGATGGCCGACTGCGTGGGCTCCACCTCCACCCCTACCAGCCCGGCCCCGTTCACCGCTTCGAGCTGACGCTCCGACGTGACCGCGACCAGAATGGGGACCTCGTCGGCTAGCGAGGCAATCGCATTCCAGTTCATCGGGCCTTCGGGCAAGATCAAGACACCCATCGCACTCATGCGACGCGCAGCCTCGCACGCGAGAGCCAGGAGGGTCGTCGTCGACTTATTCGAGCCGGTCGGGGTCACGGAGGCATTCTCTCTTGGCGTTGTTGCGGAGTACGGTATCGAGCGGGTGGAAGCCAGCGAACCGAATGGATTTTAAGGAAGAAGTGATCCAAACCTGGCCGAATCTCATCCATCGCGAGCGATCAACCCATGATCAATGAAGAGCAAGCAAGCCACTTTATTCATCAACCAGATCAGGGGCAACACTCGTAATTGCCGATCAATCAAATCTTCTCAACTGACCTGATCACATCTCCCGTGGCATTGGGCCTGAAGACTTTGTGCCAACTGGCCAAATTCCCTGTTTTGCGTGATTTCATTCGTTGAAGCCAGAGACGAACGGGCCCCCTCCACTCCCAGGAGAAGTCCGAAGCGGACCACTGCTGGGAGTGGAGGGGGCGCCGGGTGATATCAACCCAGAGAGATTTGAGCCGAATTAGTTCTTCGACTCGTCCTTTTTGGTCTCTTCCTTGGACTCAGCCTTGGCTTCGTCCTGCTTGGGTTCTTCTTTCTTTGGTTCTTCCTTGGCCTCTTCCTTAGGCTCAGCCTTGGCCTCGGGCTTCGGCTCTTCCTTCTTGGCCTCTTCCTTGGGTTCAGGCTTTGGCTCTTCCTTCTTGGGCTCAGGCTTTGGTTCGGGCTTCGGCTCTTCCTTCTTGGCTTCTTCCTTCTTGGGCTCAGGCTTTGGTTCGGGCTTCGGCTCTTCCTTCTTCGGTTCCGCGGCAGCCTTGGCGTCTCGGACTGCCTTGATGTGTTTGTTGAGGACCTCGGCTCGCTGGTCGAACAGGGCCTGGAGTCCCTTTAGCGGTGGGACGATCCGGACGTCCTTGGACGGGTCGATGGTCGCCGCGGCTTTACCGTGGTTGGTGAACCAGGCACCGAAGACTTCCGGGCTGACGCCGGTTCGATCCGCGATGGCGGATTCGTCGTTGGCGCGGCCGGTGATCAGGATGTCGAGGATCGGAGGAGGGTCGATCGTGGTTTTGACCAGGCCGGCGTCCTCGGCGGCAACGATGGCTTCGGCCACGGCGCGTCGGGCGGCCTCGAGCTTGGCTTCAACCTCGGGAGGAATCGGAATAGGCGTCGACTCTTTCTTGGCCTCGGCCTTCGAGGCATCTTCCTTCTTGGTCTCGGAAGGGGCGGCGTCCGTTTTCTCCGGAGCCTGGGCAAACATGCGGTTCGGCGCAGTCAGGCCAAGCAGCAGGGAGAGCGACAGCGCGATCGTGACGAATCGGCGCACCAGAGAATCTCCTGAAATTCGTGACTAGTGTTCGGAAGATCATCCTCTCATCCGCGCCCAGATGGCCGGGATGTGTCGAGTGTAACGGTCTTTCCGCCCTTGTGCTAGGGCCTTTGAAGTCCGGCGCGACCTTCGAGGATTCACGGGTTTTGGGGTGTGGGATCGGGCGAATCCACCGAGGTTTAGAGCTCAAGGAATTCATTCGAGCCGTCCTGGCCCCTCTTGAACTGTTCAATCGGCAAGATTGGAGGTCGCGGTCCAGTGTGCCTGGAGCACGTTTTCATGGTTCGAGCCAGGGGCTTTGGAATGAATTCGTGGATCTCGAGGAGCTTTGGTCCCTTTTCAGAGAAACTCCTCGGCGGTTTGTGTCGATAACTCTCCCTGAATGGGCTGGGTCGGTTGGAATGGCTCGAAGCCCGGTGCGAGCGGCGGATGCCGTGTTATCTCGCGACTCAACTCAAAAGGACTTGAGAGATGGCCGGTCGAGCCAAGCCTAAGGGAGTGTGCAATGAATGAGTCTCAGACACGACCTCGTCGAAGTGCTCGCCCCTTGCTAGAAGGTCTGGAAGACCGGAAATTGATGGCCACGGCCGCCGGGACCACCACGGCATTGATCGAGGCGGCGAATGCCCGTGTGACCAATCACAAAAACGGGATTTCGCTCGAAGACCGGCGTTTGTCTTACACGACCTCTCGAGGGACGCGTGTCATTGTCACCCTCTACGGCGTGGGGAGCCTGGAAGGGAGCACGATCGACCCCGATGGGGCGCTCAACCTGGTTTTCAGCAAGACGAACTCGCAAACCGGGATCGTGGCCCACGTCGCCGGCGGGGATCGCCGCGCTCCGCTCCGAAGCATCCGTCACAAGGACCTCGATTTCGACGACCTGAGCGGTGTTGGAAGCAGCCTGCTCAACGTTGTGAACCTGAAGAACTTCGACCTGGTGGATAACGGCCGGATCAACCTGACAGGTGGAATGCATGCGCTCTACCTGAACTCGGTGGGCCGAAACACCCAGATCAACTTGCGTGAAGAACCCGTCGAGCTGCTCAACCAAACGGCGGACTCGGCCAATCCAACGATCTCGAGAAACGGGGTGACGCTCGGGTTCGTGCTCGACTTGCTCGGCGCCCAGACGTTGACGAGCGTGGGAGGGCAGTTCATCCCCGACTTCAATGCGATCGCCAACAGCATGCCCGAGCAGGGGGAAGACACGCTGGGGAACAAGCCGGGTCCGCCCCCCGCGCCTCCCGGCGTGGTGGCCGTGATCAACCAGATCAATGGAGCTTCTCGCCGACGCGCGGGGCTGGAAAACCCACAGGTATTCGGGCTCGACCCGACCGACCAGACCTTGATCCGGTTCGACGCCAAGACGGGGGCCGCGCTCCAGTCGATCCCGCTGACCGGCATGGGGCCGGCCGCCACGGGGGTGGCCCTCGGGCGCAACGCGGGCCGACTCGTCGCCCTGGTGGGAGATGGCACCAACATTCGCGCCCTCGACGCGGTCACCGGCGAGGCGGTTGGGCAGTTCACCACGGGTAACCTCGGCTCGCTCGGCCTGGTGAACATCGACGGCATCGGCTCGACCGACACCCAGACCGTGATTACCGACTCGTCCGCGGGGGCAGGGGGGCTGGCGCTCTTGATTGACGTGACCGCCAGCATCGCCACCGGCCATGCGGTGGCCATCGGCCAGCCCTACGCTCCGCAGCGGCAATTCGAGCTTTCAGGCGGGCTGGCGAGCGTACCGGCAAACCCCACCATGTTCGCGACGGGGGCCGCTCATTTCGACACGTTCCAGCCCAACCTGGTCCAGTACGGCATTCTCTCCCTCGATACCGATGATGGCAAACTCTCCGAAACCGCGCGCACCGCGCTGAAGCAAGGGGGGAATTTCGTCGATGTGGGGCCGGAAGGCTCGGTGGATCAACTGCCGCCCCAGGCCCTTGGTAGCATTGACCAGAGCCTGGCCCTGGTGCGTGGCGTCGCCGACGGCAAAAACGTGGTGAACTTGCTCAATCCCCAGACCCTGGCCTCGAACGGGACGCTCAGGCTCGATGAGCCCGACCTCCTGACGGGACTCAGCGAGTCGTTCCGTCCCGAGTTGGCTGGCTCGGCCCTGATCGACGTGCAAGGCAACGTGCAGTCGATCCGGTCGAAGAGCGCCAACGGCCTGGTCCTCAACGCGGCGGGATTCATCAACCTCGCCAAGATTAGGCGGGCGTCCAACTCGGTCCTGATCGGCCAGCCATTCGGGCATGCGGAGATGCCCAGACGTTCCAACGTCCAGATCCTTTCGTCGGCCAGGCCCGTGGATGGGAGAAATGACGTGGTGGTGGATGAGAACCTGAAGCCGATCGGTCCCTTGTCGCTCCCCGGCCGCTGAGTCGTTCCTTCCTCTTTCCCTTCCTTCCTAGTAAGACACCTGGATTGAGCCGCGGACCGACGTTTCTCCTCTTGGAATTGGAAGCGCGGTGCGTTTCCCTGGGAACGCGGGCAAGAAGCCCGCGCTCCCAGGGAAGTTTGGCTTCCTCCCGTGTTTCTTCTCCCTGGGAGCGCGGGCGTCCCGCCCGCATTTCAACGATAGTGCCGAAGCGCTCCGAGCGACGCTCAGGACTCTCCCTTTCTCGCAAGCGTGAAAGTCTAACCCCATTCGCATGCCTCGAAATGCGGGCGGGACGCCCGCGCTCCCAGGGAAAAAACGCTCCGAACACATCGGCACGCCCCAGGCGGCAAATGCCCCACGCCTTGAAGGATTGACCCACTCTTGGGATGGGCTGATTTGAGATTCGGGAACGGCCAAATTCTCCCGGAAGTCGTCTCAACGGGGTATTTCCTCATCATTTCAAGACTTTGGACTGGCCGGGTTAAGATTGGTGGCCTAGCGTTCTATAACGCATGATGACCGCGCTCTCGATTTCCAAGTTCCCGGGCCGGCCCCTTCGACTTGTCTTGTTCTTTTGAGTGACGCCCCCATGATCCTCCAACCCATGAAGCCCATGCGACGTAAAGGCATGATCGTGCCCATGCTGGCGATCTGCATGGTGGTGTTGCTCATGTTCGTGGCCTTGGCGGTTGATATTGGGCTGATCGCGGTGGCTCGGACTCAGAGCCAGAACGCGGCGGATACCGCGGCCATGGCCGGCGCCCGTGCCCTCAATGGCGACCCGGCCGCCAACTATAACCAGGAAAATGCCAGATCCATCGCCCTCAAGAGCGCGACGTCCAGCATCGTCCATTCTAAGAAGGTCACGGGGCCGCAGGTAGAGATTAACATTGGGTCGTATACGTATAACTATTCGTCCGGGATGTTCGTGAAGTCGATTCCCGCGGCCTCGACCGACACACCCAACCTGGTCACCTCGAAGGTTTCGGCCTCGGGACCCACGTTGTTCGGCAAGGTGATGGGGAACTCCGCTTTCAATCTCCAGTCGACAGCCACCGCGGTTCACCGTCCGCGCGACGTGGCTGTGATCTTGGATATGTCGGGATCCATGCGCTTCGATAGTCTGCTCGGGATCGGGTATAGCGGAGCCCGAAGCCAGTCGAATAACCCCGAAACGGTCTATCCCGAGTTTGGCCACTATTCATCGACGAGCATCAACCTGGAAAACTCGAGCCCATCGACGTTGGGAGGGGACAGCTACGGCCTGGCCAATATCACGGTCGCGACGGATGCGGGCGACGCCATCGTCAAGGATTTTTATCAGAGTGTGCAGGGATCCTCACCCGTCCCCGCATTCACGCCCGCCCCCGACAGTTACGCCACCAATCCCGCGGGCGACCGACCCCTGGTTAAGTTCAAGACCACCACGCCGGCTCAGACGGTCACTCAGATTACCAATAGTACGAGCACCCTCTTCAACGGCTACACACCCACGCCCTTCACGGGTTATACAGGGCCCGCCGTATCTGAGTTCAAGGGGTACACGCAGGGGCCGCGTTACTGGGGTAAGACGTTCTTCATCTGGCCGCCCGATCCGCGCTATCAAGCAGGTCAGTATAACGATTGGCGTCGGAAGTTCTTCGGCACGAACGATAATACCGACCTGTGGACCTCGGCAGGGGTGTGGAGAGCGCCATCCTCCACGACCTATACCGTCAACTATTCCGCGATTCTTGCCTGGATCAAGCAGACTCCAAACCCGTTTCCACCGCAGTTGCGGGCGGGGCGAATACTGTACTATGATGCGATCCCTGACTCAATCAGTACATCAAGATATCCGCCGTCTGACCCCAATCAGCGATTTTGGAAGGAATACATTGATTATGTCCTGGGGCTTTATCAGAGAAGCTCGACAACTTATGACGTGATTACGAAGTACACCGGCTATGGAGACAATGTTGCCTGGGGAACTGCGTCCTGCACGGCTCCCCCAACGACTAAGCCGAGTGGCGCTTCGTTTATCCCTTACATGAATTATAATGATAATCCCCGCCGGCCCTTGCTCCAGTTCTGGTTTGGTCCGATGACGATGGTTGACTTCCTGGGCAATTATAATATGTGGAGCCAGTACAGTGGCTGGAACCCGTACTGGCCGGGGAACTGTCATGAGGGGCCGCTCTGGGGCTGTAAGCTGGGGGTTCAGGCGGCGCTTCTGGACACCAAGGCGAACCATCCTAATGACTTCGTGTCATTAATGTTCTTTAGTACGCCCAAGTACTCGGCCAGTGATAGCGGAAGTTTTAATCGGGTGCGCGTTCCCCTGGGACGCGATTACGACCGGTTGATCCAGACGCTCTGGTTCCCACCCTCTACCATCGACTCGCCCGGTACCGAGATTCGGCCTTATGACGACGACAACCTCGACGTGCCTCGTTCATTCGGCGGCACGACGACGGTCATGGGGTTTATGTTGGCCTACAATCAGTTTAGTAGTAACGCGTCGTTGCGTACCTATGCTCCTTCCCCCGCGCCCCTGGGCGAGGCGGGGGGATTGGGCCGCAAGGGAGCCCAGCGACTCGTCATCTTGCAGACCGACGGGATGGCGAACACCGCCGCGAGCGCGTCCTTGGTGAACTCGGGGGCCAATAACTCATACTACAAGGTTCGCCAGCCAGGAGAGTATCCGTCGAACTCGGGAACGGTCACGACGCAGATTTACTCGGTGGTGAACCAGATCTGTGCGTTGGAGACCGCGAACCCGCCCGGCTATTCCACCGTGCGCAAGCCGGTGCTCATCCACTGCCTCGCGCTTGGGCCCATATTCGACCCGGCGAGCGGGAGTAGCCAACGGAGCACCGCGCTCGACCTGCTGGAAAATATCCAGTATATTGGTAAGACACAGCCTTCGGCTTCCACACCCCTGGCCTCGTACAAGATTATCACGGGGACCACCGCGGAACGCATTGAGAAGACCCGGCAGGCGTTCAGCACAATCATGCAAGATGGTGTTCAGGTCTCCTTGATTGAATGAATGAATGAGCTGAATTCGCCCCTTTGATGAGCAGAAGAAGCGAGGGACTCGGTGTTGTTGCCCACACTTGCCGTCGCCGAGTTTCGAGGGGCCGGCAAGGTGTATCGCAACGCAAAGCCCGGCGCCTGGGCCTTGCGCGACGTGAATCTCAAAATCGAGGCAGGGGAAGTCGTCGGCTTGCTCGGGCCGAACCGGGCAGGAAAGACCACGCTGGTCAAAATGTTACTCACCCTCTGCCGTCCGAGCGCGGGAGAGGTCTTCCGGTTCGATCGGCCGGTCGAGGTGAGAAGGACTCTCGCCCGAGTGGGCTACGTTCACGAAGCCCCCGCGTTCCCACGCGACCTGACCGCCGAGGGGTTGCTCCGCTATTACGGCGCCTTATCGCTGGTCTCCACAACCGACCTGCGCCGAAGGGTGCCGGCCTTGCTCGAGCGCGTCGGCCTGGCCGATCGCCCGCGCGAGCCAATCGGGCGATTCAGCAAGGGGATGATCCAACGCCTCGGTCTGGCCCAGGCCCTGCTCAATGAGCCCGACCTCCTGGTGCTGGACGAGCCGACCGAAGGACTCGACCTTTCCGGCCGCCAGCTCGTTCGCGAGATCGTCTCCGAACAACGCCAACGCGGGGCGACGGTCCTCCTGGTTTCCCATGCTCATGCCGAGGTGGATCAACTCTGCGACCGGGTCGTTGTGCTCGTGGAAGGGCGCGTGGTCTACGACGGGTCGCTCGAGAACTTGAAACAAGACCCAGCCGCCGTTGAACCCCTTGCTCCTTCTCATTCCGCATCGAATCTCATACCGATGCCGGCATTTCCATCCGTATCAAAGCTTGAGCAGGCCCTTGGTCAACTTTATGGGAGACCGGCGGAATGAGTGTCACCGGTGCGCTTCGGACGGTGCTCTGGCTGACTCGCGATACCTTTCGCCAATCTCTGGAGTCACGGGTTTTCTGGATGATGCTGGGTCTGAGCAGCCTGGCGATCTTGCTCTGTCTGAGCATTCGAGTCGAAGGGGGAGCGGCGCTTCATCGCCCCGACGAACGCCCCGACTTCCTCCCGCGAACCGTGCGGGGAAAGGATCGTGAGTACGCTCCTCGGGATGGGGTGGAGATTCCGAACGGGACCTTGAGCGTGGCCTTTGGCGCGTTCCGGGTTCCGCTCGACCGCGATGCGCTGGACGCGGTCCGATTCATTCAACTCGTGCTGGCGGCAGGGGCGGCCGACACGGCGGGCTTGCTGCTGGCCCTGGTTTGGACCGCGGGGTTCTTGCCCGCGTTCCTCGCCCCCGGAGCCGTCACCGTGTTGCTGGCCAAGCCGGTTCCCCGGCCTCTCTTGTTTTTTGGCAAGTGCGTGGGCGTCTTGACGTTCGTGGCTTTCCAGGCCCTCGTTTTCTTCGTGGGAACCTGGGCCGCGCTGGGGGCGAGAACGGGCGTTTGGGATTCAGCCTACCTCTGGGGCGTTCCCTTGCTGGTCCTGCAATTCGCCGTCTTCTTCAGCGTCTCGGCCCTGATTGCCGCGGACCGCAGGCGCACGGTGGCCTGTCTCTTCGGCTCGCTCCTTTTCTGGCTGCTCTGCTGGGGCATGAACTACGGCAGGCACGCCGTCGTCGCGATGCCCGAGTTGAACCGGGACCTCCCCCGGCCGAGCCCTTGGCTGCGCGGAGCGGTCGAGGCCGGATACTGGATTCTTCCCAAGCCCGCCGACCTGAGCCTGATCTTGAGTCGCTCCATTGACTCGAGACGAGTCTTCGCCACCGCCGACGAGTTCGAGGTCGTGCAGCGGCTTGGCCAATTTCATCCTGCGCTCTCGGTGGCCACCTCGCTCCTCGCGGCGTGTCTCCTCCTGGGGATCGCCGCGCACCACTTCAAGCGGGCCGACTACTGACCGGAACGTCCCGCGCGGTGGTCGGCCAGCCAGCCAGGCTTAGTTGGCCTCGCTGCGCATCATGGCCTGAGCGGTGATCGGAATGGTCGAGCCCATTCCGAAGATGCTGGGGAGGGCGGGCCGAAACGTTCCCGTGAGCTCAACCATGACCCACTCGCCGAAGGAGGCGTTGGTCCAGTCGCCCAGGTTGGCGCCCGTGGCGTTGGATCGAAAAACGCGGACCTGGGCGTTGATTTGCGCCGACTGACCCCCCATTCGGTTCAGCACAAGCTGCACGATCTGGGCGGTGGTCTTATCGTAGGTATGCACCACCGCCTCGCGAGCCCCTTCGCGAACGGCGTGGTCCGCCAGGTTGCGCACCATGATAAACCGGCTGTATTCAAAAATCCCGAACAGAAAGAGCAGAAAGACCGGCAGAACGATCGCCGCTTCTACCAGGGCCGCCCCATTTCGCCTCGGGCGTTTCTCAACGTCGAGTTGAGACCGGGTGATGATCATGGTCGCTTCGGTTCCTCTCGGCGGGGAAAGCCACATCCCTCTTGGATTTGGGTTGCCCGACGTTTTATCCAAAAGCCAAGAAACGTGTGCTCTTTTACGCGTCGCCTGGGGAAGATCGGCTTGGTTTTGGCTTGTACGTCAGCGTCAATTGATTGGGATCGAGTTCGTCACGGTGAGCGGAAGGTCTTTCATCGAGCTCCAGACGCAGGTTGATTGCAAGGTGTTCGACCCGATCATATTCTTCAGGAAAATCCAGCGCACGCTACTCGACGGAAGCGTGGCGGTGACCTGAAACTGATCGAGCTGGGAGGCGGAGGTGGGATCGGTGTTCCCGGTGTTCGTTAGATTGACAACGCTCACGGTCAGGCCCGTGGTGTTGATCCCCGCTTCGGATAGATAACTTTCAATGGCGGAGCGGATCTGCGAGGCGTTTCCCATGCCCGTGGACGCGTATCGACCCCCTTCGCGAACCGCGTTGTTGAGAATCTGCGCCACATTCACAAGCCGGCCGATATCCCAGACGCCGAGCAAGAGCATGATCAGAAGGGGAAGAACCAGAGCGAACTCAACCGCGATCGCTCCCCGTCTTGGGGTTCTCCGGGCGCGTGGGCGAGTTCCTCTTATCGGATTCAACGGTTGCTCTCCGCCTTGCCTAGTCTAAACTCTTGCAGCGCGATCTGTTCCCAACGCCTGATCATCTCGCGAGCCCGGTGGAAATCTCGGGCCAACACCTCGAAAAGACGCCCAAGCCAGGGTTCGATGTCCCTTCTTGTTATCATAGAACGTGAATTAGGGAATGCGATCCTAAGTGGGGTGGAAGTCTTTAGTAAGCCGATTTCCAATCCTCATGTTGATTTGATACCACGCGACCTGATCTGGAATCGAACAAAAAGCGGAAGCCCATTGAGCGGGCCGAAATTCCCTGGATCAAACTTTTCGGTTGGTTGCCAGGGGTATGGGGGGCAGAATGCAGGCGACTTCGGGGTATGAGTTCCCATGAGCGGTGGTTCGTTCTCGTCTTAAATCGTCAGGACCTGGCTTGAGTTACGGACGACGAGGCCTTGAGGTTTCTTTTTCTGGGTCGAAATTCAAAGGAATCAAAAAAGGTGGATAGTCATTTATTGGAAAGGATGAGCTTCGACATCGAAGCGTTGTTTAAAGCCCACCCACCGATCTGGAAGCACCGGAACAAGCAAGTCGTTTACAACGTGGCGTGCCCACCAGGATCCAAGCTGACTGGTCAACTCGATTACAGTCGATGGGGATCACTGCCGCTCCCGCCGACTGTGGACCTATCCTCCGCGCTGGACAGGCTGGCGGAACGTCCGGGGTTCTTCGACTATGCTCCCGAGCCTGATTTGCCCCGCGCGGTGGAGTGGCACGTCAACTTCGCCGACCCCCACCTGTTCTTCGGATACGGTTCCGGCCTGTTCGCGCAGGATGAGATGCAGGCCACGGAGCATCCCGCGCTCGGGGCTTTGCTCGAAGCGTTGCAGGCTTTAAAGCTCAATCCTTTCACGGTCGAGAGCCACGAACCAACCCCCGTCCTGGTGATGGGAGCGCCTCGCTGTTGCCAGGTGCGAACCGACCCGAACGAGCTTGAGGGACGGCCCGGAGGGCTCTACGGCAATGCGTTCTCCATGGCGCCCGCCGAGTCTGTTAGGCGAGCGACCACGCGGATTGATCCCCCCACGATCAGCCACGTGATCGCCATGGCGGCCCCGGCCCATGGATGGGGGCCTTACACCTTGGAGGAAATCCGCTATGTTCTGGTCACCGCCTACACCGCGTTCCGGGCTTCGTTGATGGAATCGCGCCGAAGGACGAACGAAAGTTCGCCGGTCGTGGTTCACTCTGGATTCTGGGGCTGTGGCGCGTTTGGTGGAAATCGAGTGCTCATGGTGACGCTTCAACTCCTCGCCGCCACGATGGCGGGCCTGAATCGGCTGGTGGTTCACACTGGTGGAGCGGATGGCGACGAGGCATTGCGCGACGTGCGCGTGCTCATTGAGAAGGAATGGAACGGTCACTCGGTCGTTCGAACTGACAAAGTGATTGAGGGGCTGCGCACGATGGGCTTCAAGTGGGGGGTGGGAGACGGGAACTGATCGAGCGGTGGACTGGCCTTGGTTGGCTGAAAATGCAAATGGATGTTGGATGTACGAGTAAGGCGCATGGGCGAGGCCCTGGGCTCCAGCCCTTTTGACAGGGTGAAGCCCAGGGCCTTTTGATTTTTTGATTTGTTGCTAGAATCCGACAAGATCGGGTCTTGCAGACGAGGTATTGGCCGGCGCGGTTGCACTCGCGTCAAGGCGTGCGCGTTCGGGGCCGCACACCGATCAAGGGGACCGGCTGGAGAAGTTCGCCCGCGCCGGTGAGTGACCCGATGATGACCGCCGCGAGCGAGATGAGCACGCCAACCAAGGTCCACCAGGTCGCGGCTCGAGCTCCTTCGACCGCCACGGCGGCCGCCTCACGCACTTCCGGTTTATCGGCCAGTTCACGAGCCACCTCGGGGGCGGCGCCAGGATCCTTGCGGATCCGCTCGATTGCCGACTTCGCTTCTTCCTGGGCCTTTTTGGCCTGTTCTTCTGTCAGCCCGGCCTTCTTCATGTCTTCAATGAAGCGATCGCCGCCGAACTCGGTGTCATAGCGATTGCGGATCGCTTCAAGCATCCCCGGCTCGCTAACAGGGTTCGAGTTGGCCTCGTCACACGCCACGGTATAGGCGCCGGAGGCCAGGCCGACCATGCCCCCAAAGCCTGTCCTGACACCCGTTGAGAAGAGCCAGATCATCCCCAGGAAGAGCACCCCCCAGAGAATGAGACCATACAATGCGGCTTCTTGCTTACTTTCGCCCACGGCGAGCCGACTGGTCGCCCAGCCACCGAAGAACATCGCCACCAGGATCGTCAGGATCGAATAGATCGCGGCGCCTGCGCCGAATTGATCCGTCGCGTGTCGAGACGCGGCCTCAATTCCCACGGCGACTCCTAACAACATAAGAACAATGTAGATCGTGAGCGAAACCATCGCACCGGCGGCGATGGCCCCCCAACTCACACGACTCCGCACTCCCAGTACATCCGAAGCATGGGGCGTGGTTGTCTCAGACATCTTGGTTTAGCTCCCTTTGAAAAGAGAAGAAGCCCGTCCTTACTTGGCGGCGATCCCGGCTGTTACACCTACGCCACGAGGCAGGTGGCCGATGAAGAGGTTGAAAAGCAAACATGGTGCCATTCGCTCAACGGCCGCATTTCTCTTTCAGGAAATGGGATTTATTTTAAGCACGGTGAGGATTAATTCATTCTTGTTGATGGCTACGGCGATCAACGGTGTACTGGTGGTCAATCGGATTGGATCAAGGGCTTGGACTGGATGATTTTCCGCCGTGCTCGATCGATCCCGACCAATCCTTGGGTGATCGGGTCGATGGCGATCCCCTGGCCGGTGAAGGGGATCTTTTGCTTTTCCACCAGGGTCAGCCGGTTTGAGGAATCCAGGGTGAACCGAAAGAGCACCGGGTCGTCGTGACCGGTCAGGTGCAAGGAGTCTTCGTGCCAGATTCCTCCTGAGAAGCTGTAGTTGTGCAGCTCGGAGAAGACTTCGGCCGGGTAACTCCATCGTCCCGTTTCGTTCCAGGCGTCGTCATAGCGTACGAGAAACGTGCTGGCGTTATCCGGCCCATACTTCGCGAAGTTGCACCACCAACTTCCCTGGTGGCGGATGGCCCAGGTCAGGCTTCCGCCCGCGTTACCGAAGTCCTTGAAAGTGGAGAGCTGCATGGTCTTGGGGTCGAGGGCCATGATCTTACTTTTCTCGGGAACGCGCGGGTAATTGGAGTGAGCGCAGTAAAGCTGTCCCTTCCAGAAGAATCCGCTGTTCAAGTGTTCGGCCTTCCCCTGGCTCACCGCCATTCGCTTGCCGGTCTTACGGTCATACTTGGCGATCTTGGTGCTCGAGATGGCATAGAACGCCTGCTCGTCGGCTGCGGCGGCCTGGACTGCCTCGGAAGCGGGGATTTCCCGCGCGGCTGACCAGCCGCGGTTAGAAGGGGCAGGGGGGGCCGCCGAGGTTGTTCCCGCCATGGGCCCAAGGTTCAGAACCAGACCCATCCAGGCAGAGAAAATGCCGTATGTCCAATGGTTAATTGATGTCAAGGTGTCGATCCTTTTCCCTTGGTGGGTTGGAGCGGTAAGACGCGTTGGGCGACGAGCCGGGCCGACTCGCGAAGCGGAGAGAGGGGTATTGGTCTGGTTCTGATTCCGTCGGCTTGAGCAGAGGAAAGCGAGGCAGATGGATCCGATCCTGTCAGGCCTTATTCGCGGTGCGCTCGAACAATGCGACGAGCCGGGGGATGGTCACGTCCAGCGCGTACTCTCGGCGGATCAGGTCCGACCCATTGGCGCCAAGCGCTCGGTACGCTTCCGGATCCTTGAGGACCTCAATCGCCTTGCTGGCGAGCCCTTCCACGTCGAAGAAGTCAGCGAGCAGTCCGTTCTCTCCATCGATGATCATCTCTTGCACGGGGGCCGTGTCGGACGCCAGGACCGTGCAGCCGCAGGCCAGGGCATTCATGAGCGACCATGATAGGACAAAAGGCGCGGTTAAATAGATGTGTAAGTCGCTAAGGCTCAGCAGGTCGATCAGCGTGGTGGGGGGGACCATCCCGGTAAAATGAAAACGGGAGAGATCGTAGTCATCCTGGGCCAGGACGTGCTCTCGGAACGTCTTGTGTTGGATCCGCTTCTCATCGCCTCCGTAGCAGATCCGGTCCGACCCGACCACCAGGAAGATGACGTCGGGGTGGCGCTCGTAGATGAGCTTCGCCGTTTTCATGAAAATGTCGAACCCGCGGAGCGACTCGAAACCCCGACTTACGTAGGTAATGATGCGCGTTGAGTCTGGGATATTGAATTCGCCGATCTTGCGTGGAACTCCCGCTCTGCGTTGAAAAATATTGGTCTCAATCCCATCAAAGATGACCTCGATCTTGGATCGCAGCTCGGTGGGGAACAGCCCGCGCTGATACTGGGTTGGGCTATACGCCGCCTGGCAATTCATGAGGTCGAGCAGAATCATGGCGTTGCGGGCACGCGACCGCAGGCGGTCGAGCTCGGCCGGAGGTGCTTCGGGGCGAAAGTCCAGATCGGAATTCTTTGAATGATAATAGTACTCAAAATAATTGATGATAGGTGTGTCAGGATAGATTTCAGGCAAGAACAGGGTTGAGCCGAACCCGCTATGACCGACGATCAGGTCTGGCGGAGCGCCGGAGTTGGAATCGAGATCGGCCTTGCACGCCTCGAAGACGCCATGACTGTTCCAGATGGCATTTTCGAAGGTTCGGCTACAATAGTGATTCGTCGCGCGGGCTCCCCCCTTGGTGTTGTACTGGATCTTTCGGATGCCGCTGGTTTCGCCCCCGGGCAGCTTGGAAACAAAGGTGCATTCCCACCCTCGATTGCGCACGAGGTGCCTGGCGATATGCCCGAACTGGGCGGGAAAGTTCTGGTGAACGAAGAGCACGTGCATCCTGGAGATACCCTGTCAGTTCAGTCGGAGGCTGATGGAACGGATCGAAACGGCACGGCACGAAATCAGGAATGGAATCCATCTTGCAGGAGCCGTTCGAATGGAGTTGCCGGCCTCCCGCGCTTTGGTCTCGAAAGGCTCGCGACGGGCCGAGATTTGGTTGTAGCGTGCCCGTAAGGACTCGTCAATTGGTTGCGTCATTCCAGGTCAAGCCGATTTACTCGGAGGTTTACTTCGCCATCCCCGCCCATTTGGTCAGGCACGACCGGCTTCAAGCACTCGCCCTTGAATTTTCCCTTTCTTCCTGCCAGCCCGAAGCGCAAGCGAGTGAATCGCATTCTACAAGCCCGAAGCGCCAGCGAGTGAATGGATTTGATTGAAATTGGCGAAAAGAATTTATGTGTACAAATAAATGAAACTGTGACTTATTTTAGATATTGTAATTTTGTTGTGCGTGGTGCGAAGCGGGAAGAGATTCACTCGCTGGCGCTTCGGGCTTGTAAAAAGAAAGAATTAAGAAAAAGGTGATTGCAGGGGGCATGCGAAAACGCCTCGTCTCTTGGGCGGATTGAGCACCGGCACGAGAGAAGAGGCGATCAGGTTTTATCTCAGTGGAGGTGATCGGGTCTCCTACTGGGGCGTCGAGGTACTCCGCCCCGGTCACTCCGCGGTGTTTGAGCGGCCCGGGGGCCGCTCAAACCAAACCAGACCAAACCCCTTGGGTTGCTTTCAGCGAGTTCGGGCGGTCCGGCTCGCCTGAGCGGCCAGACGCCGAAGCGTGGTACCTCGTCCCGCGAAGGGGGACGTGGTGGGCCGGTTGAGCCGGTTCTGGAACGCGGGGGGAACCGGCTCGTTGCGGTAGGTCGACCCATCGCCCGGCTGTTCGATGTACTGGCCGGACGGCGGCTGAATGATCACGGTGAAGACCAGGCGCGAGGGGGACTCGGCGGGGAGGGCCGGCTCGATCAGGCCGCCTTGCACGTACACGCGGTTGTAGCCGCCGTCGAGTGCGCCCGTGTCTCGGGCTCCATCGTGGTTCCAGTGGCCGAACATGATGTCGTTGCCCGAACCGGCCACGACCGTTTCGGCGATCCCGTCGTCGCCGGCATCCAGGAGGTTATTCCCGGTGCCGCCGTCGACCTGGTCGAACCCATCGCTACCGAGGATCACGTCGTCGCCGTCGTTGGGCAGAGACGGGTCGCGGACGGCGTGAGGAATGTTCGGGATGCCGTTGCCACCGTGGAGGTAGTCGTCCCCGGCGCCACCGTAGATCGAGTCATTCCCGAATCCGCCCAGAATCTGGTCGTTTCCGTCATTGCCGAAGAGCAGGTCGTGCCCTTCCAGCCCGAGAATCGAGTCGTTGCCGGTGCCTCCGACGATCGTGTCGTCTCCATCGTTGCCGATGAGGGCGTCGTCGCCGTCGTCACCCCAGATCTGGTCGTTGCCTGAACCCCCTTGAACGGAGTCGTTGCCGGCCCCGGCGAGAACCACGTCGTCTCCGTCGTCGCCCAGAATGACGTCGTCGCCGTCGTCACCGGTGATCGTGTCGTCCCCAGCGCCTCCGGTGATGGAGTCGTTCCCGGCCTCTCCGCTGATGGAGTCGTTGCCGACGCCGCCAGAAAGGTAGTCGAGACCGTCTTGCCCGAGGATCGTGTCGTTGCCGGCTTCGCCCAGAATGACGTCGTTGCCGACGCCGCCCTGGATGGAGTCATCGCCATCGCCACCGAGCAGGGTGTCGTCGCCGCTGTCTCCATAGATGGAGTCGTTGCCGGCGCCTCC
>Ga0182738_1002436_pt1 | contig 22045 bp, 19 predicted proteins | sample eDN5th30CBELigMG_FD_128876 | JGI IMG/M metagenome (GOLD analysis project Ga0182738, IMG submission 128876) | Enriched Miracle-Growth compost microbial communities from Emeryville, California, USA - eDNA 5th pass 30_C BE-Lig MG (version 2)... ...
GAGGCCTTCGAAATAGCCCACCCGCACCGGCGGGATCGCCAGCACCGGAGTCATCAAGATGTCGAAGTCGGCGATCCTGCGCTGCGAACGTGCGGTGATCCGCGGCTCTGCGGCGACAGCCCGACGAGCCAGCCAATCCGGGACTAGCCGGCTGGTGCGAGCCTCGGCCTGCATACGCCGTTCCAGCAGTTCGGTTTTCGGGAGCCGCTCGATCTCGTGAGCGAACCCGTTCATGAACAGTGCGAGCACCGCCGCGATCCCCATGACTGGATAGACCGGGTCGCGCTCGATGACCTCGTGGCCCATCGAGCGCAACAGCTCTGCGGTTTCCAGCACGGGCCGGCGAACCTCGTCGCTGACGCGCACCGGCACAACGGGTTTGAAGGACATCGCGATCCGCAGCGGTCGCGGATGCGCCAGTAGGGCTTCCATCAGTGGTGGTGCCGGCGGCGGCGAGGGAATCTCGTCGTCGGGTTCGGGACCGGTCATCGCGTCGTGCAGCAGTGCCGCATCCATCACGCTGCGGGCCAACGGCCCAATGTGGTTGAGCCCGTGGAACCGGTATGCCCGCTCCGGCGACTCCTTGGTGCTGACCCGGCCGCGCTGGCCCTTCAGTCCGACCAGCCCACAGCAGGCGGCCGGAATGCGGACCGAGCCGCCACTGTCGCTGCCGGTAGCACCGGGCACCATGCCGGAGGCGACTGCCGCAGCTGAGCCGCCGCTGGAGCCGCCCGGGGTCCGGTAGAGATCCCACGGGTTACGGGTCACTCCCCACGTCGCCGATTCGCTCACCGGGTAAGCGCCGAATTCCGAGAGATGAGTCTTGCCGATGATCACCGCGCCCGCAGCCCGGAGTCGTCGCACGGCTGCGCTGTCGGCGCTCGCCGGGCCGACGTCAATTCCGGTGCCACACATCGAGGAAACACCCGCCACATCGGTGTCGTCCTTGACCGCGATGGGCACACCGGCCAACGGCAGTGCTTCGCCGGCCGCCAGTCGCTGCTCGACGTGCGCCGCTTCGGCCATCGCCTGATCACCCATCACGGTCCGGAAGACGTTCAAAACCGGGTCAAGACGGGCGATTCGATCCAGGTACAGGGTCACCAGCTCGCGCGGCGACACCTCACGCGCGCGCACCAACTGCGCCAAGCGCGCGACGCCGGCGAAGGCCAAGTCATCATCGTGCGCGGCAGACATCATTGCGTCCTTTCCCCCGCGGACAACAATACCTATCGTGCGCTGGCGTAAACGTGTGTCCGCGTTGGCGACACACTAAGAACTACCGAGTGGTTAGTTCCCCGCCGCGGGTTCGATGTTGTGGTTCAAGGTGAACCGGTTGGCCGGGTCCAGGCGTGCCTTGAGTTCGGCGAGACGTTGGTATCCGGCGTCACCGAATGTCGCGCGGATGCGGTCTTGGCCTTCGTCGCCGACGAAGTTCAGGTAGGCGCTGTCCGGGCCCAGCGGCCGCAGGATCTCGAAGGCCTGCCGGGCCCACGCCGTGCAGCGTGCGCTCTCGGCGGGGTCGGTCCACGTCGCCATCAAATGAATGATGTACGGGTGCTGGCGGGCGACGATGGCCGTCGACTCCGCCGGAACTCGGCTTGCGTACCCGCCGAGCCGGATCAGGTGCAGCCGGGTCTGCGCCGAGGGCCGCGACCGGCCCAACAGAGCGATGCGCCGGATCGCCTCGTCGGTGAGCTCGGTGACGAACAGTGATTTCCAGTAGTTCAGCCAACCGTAGGGGGCCGTATAGTCCAGGGCCTGCTGCCAGGTTGAGTAGTCCAGCTTGTGCTGCAGGGCCACCACCGGCTTGGCCGCCACGCCGCGAACGTTGAGCAGGGCGCTGACGTCGTCGCTGCCGGTCTGGTCGGTCCGTGTCGAGCAGGCCAGGACATTGACCAGCGACTGGCTCGTCGTGAGGTCGGTGGAGAAGTCGAGAATCGACGCCAAATGGTCCGGTGCGTTGTCCATCTGAGCGCGGAAGTGCTTGAGGGCCGCCTCGGCGTCGGCGTCGGGGTAGGACTGCACGCCGGCCACCACACCGTCGATCGGGTGCAGGCGCAGGACGAACTGCGACACGACCCCGAAGTTGCCGCCCCCGCCGCGCAGGCCCCACAGCACGTCGGCGTTCTCGGTCTCGCTGACCGTCAGCACCTCGCCGGATGCGGTCACCAGGGTTGCGCCGATCAGGTTGTCGCAGGTCATACCGTGGGCGCGGGAGAGCCACCCGATGCCGCCGCCGAGCGAAAATCCTCCGACGCCCGTCGTCGAGACCACCCCGCCGGGGCAGGCCAGGCCGTGCCTGCTGGTGGCCGGGTCCACGTCGCCCCAGGTGGCGCCGGCGTCGACGTAGGCGATCCGGGCCTCGGCGTCGACCCGCACCCCGCGCATCTGCGTCAGGTCGATGACGATGCCGCCATCGGTGGCCGAGTGGCCGGCGACGCTGTGACCGCCGCTGCGCACGGCGATCTGAGCGCCGGAGTCCACGGCATAGCGCACCGCGGCGACGATGTCGTCCTGCGAGCGGCACCGCAGCACCACCCGCGGCCGCTTGTCGATCAGGCCGTTGAAGACCTGGCGCACCTCGTCATAGCGGGTATCGCCGGGATAGACGGCGTCGCCGGCAAAACCCGGAACGGTGGGGGTGGTGGCTGTCATCGCATCCTTAACGGGTCAGCGCGGCGAGCTCACTCGTCGCGCAGTTCGGTCGCCGGAGTGGACCGGGTGCTCTTCCAGGCGGGAATGATGGCCGCGAAGACCGCGGCGACGGTGGCCAGCACGGCGTAGACCACCGCGTCGGTCCAGGGGAACACCAGCGGGGTGACCAGCCCGACGTTGACGACGGCTGCCCGCCGCACCGCCTCGGAGATGGCGATCGCGAGCACCGCGCCGAACAGTCCGCCGGCGGCGCCGGCGACGACGGCCTCAATGGTGGTGATGCTGAACACGCGCAGCCGGGTAGCACCCAGCGCCTGGATCAGCGCCACCTCGCGCCTGCGCCGGATACCGACCAACAACAGCGTCGACAGCACCGAGATGAAGGCGATCGCGAGTAGGCCGTACTTCAAGGTGTTCAGCGGCGTGAGATAGCGGCCGATGGAGGCCGCGATGTCGGAGGCGTACCCGTCGGTGTCGACCGCGATCAGCGGCTGGTCGAACTGCGCGGCCTTGATGTTCTCGATGACCTGGCCGGCGGTGAACCCGGACGCGGGGGTGGCGAAGATCAGGCCGGCGGGCTGGGGGCCGTAGATCTGCTCAGCGATCGCGTACGGCATGTAGATCCGACGTCCGCCGTATTCGGGCGTGGCCACAATGGTGCCGATACTCATCGCCTGCGCATCAAGTCCACTTCCAAATACAAGAGTGTCACCGATGTGGAGATTTTTCTCGCGGGCCAGGACGCTACCGATGACGACCTGATTGGCTTTCTGGCTTGCCTCCGGGGATTGCCCCGCGAGTAATCCGAACGGAAATGTCGGCCGATCCTGCGCCTGAATATGCGCCAACGACCCGTCTTTGAGACTGATCTCGATTTCAGCCATCCGCTCGGTCTTTTCCACCCCGGCCACCGAGTTCAGTTTGTTGACCGTCTGCGGGGCGAATCGGGCGTCAATGGGCCCGTAATCGGCGAACTGTGTCGTGGTGATGGCAATGCGGCCGTCCGCCTGCGATTCGGCGACCTTGGTGGCGCCGATGTGGATCGCCACCAGGAATCCGGACAGCAGGATTGCGACCACGACGGGCACCGCGATAGCTCCGGAGATGGCCGCGGTACGTGACCGGTCCGAGCGCAGCGCGTTGAGTGCGATGGTCAGCGTCGCCCCGCTCGACTTGTCCGGTCGCGGGCGCAGGCTGGTGATCGCCTGCGCGCTCAAGTACGCCGTAGCCAACAGCAGGCCGATGAGGGCGACGACCGCCCCGATGTCGGCGATGATGGCCTGCCAGGCGACCAGCGCGCCGGACAGCGTGGCCAACCGCGCCGCGAGCACGCCGGACAGCCCGATCGCCAGCAGCAGCAGCGCCTTGAACCAGATCTTGCGCTGCGTGGTCTGTTCCTGCGCCGCCCGCCCCGACAGCTCGGCTGCGATGGGAGTGTTGGACGCCGACAAGGCGGGGCCGATCGCGGCCCCCACCGCCAGCAGGATGCCGGCTAGGACACCGACCACCAGGATCGCCGGCTTGAGAATCACCGGGACGGTGACGCCGACGAAGCGTTCGGTCAGTTCGCTGGCGCTGGCCACGATGGGTTCGGAGATCACGATGCCGGTCAGCACGCCCATCGCCGAGCCCACTGCGCCCAACAGCCCGGCCTCGCTGAGGAACCCGGTCATGATCGATGCGGGCGAGGCCCCCAATGCGGAGGCGATCGCGATTTCACGCCGGCGCTCTTCCACCGAGAGCCGAGTGATCTGGGTGATCAGGATGACCCCGACACCGATCGAGATCAGGGCGAAGATCCCCAGCAGGGGTAGCAGCACGTCGTTGACGTTGTAGCCCTTCGCCGGCTCGCTGCGGGGCTGCACGCTGTAGGTGGGGCCCAGGGTGGTCTTCAGTCGCTGCTGGACCTCGTCGGCGCTGGCGTCCTTGTTCAGGGTCACGTACAGCATGTCCACCCGGTCCCCGCGGGCGAACTGCACTTTCGCCATGCTCAGCGGCAGAACGGCGACCAAGCCGTTGTTGACGTCGTCGAGGTCGGCTACCCGCTGGAACTTCTCCACCGACAGCTGCCCGACATCGGTGACCAGGGTCGCCGTGGCGTCCAGGGAGTCGCCCAGGGTCTTCGAGATTGCCGGCGGGGGTTCGGCCTGCCCGGTCTGGCAGACCTTCGGGTCGACGATCCACTGTGCGGAGCAGTCCACGCCCAGGCCCAGCCCGAAGCTTTCCTTGCCGTCGTTGCGGATCATGGTCACCCCGCGGATGACCGGCACCACGGCTGCCACCCCGGGCACCGCCCGGGAGTTTTCGACGACGGCGGGACTGATGCCGCCGCGGGTGGCCGCCCCGACCACGCGCAGCGGGGCGGGCCCGGCGATCTGGTAGCCGACGTCTTCGACGGCCTTGGAGACGCTGGTGACCTCGATCATGACGGCCACGACGACTGCCACACCGCCGCCGAGTGAGAATGCCGCCAGTGCGGCCCGGAATGCGTGTTTACGGACGGCGCGGAAGTTGATTATCCGCAGCAGGCCGAATGTCGCGGCTAATGTTCCGCGAGCCATGTCACATTATTTGCCGCGTGAGCCATTCCGGTGTCGGTCTCAACTTCACCGTCGAGCAATGAAATCAGACGAGGAGCGTCGTCAGCTATTTTCCGGTCGTGGGTCACCAAAACAATTGTCTGACCGGCCGCATTCAAGTTATACAATGCGTCAATAACCCGCTGGCCATTTACGGTGTCGAGATTGCCGGTCGGCTCGTCCGCGAGAATCACGTCGGGCTTCATGAAAAGCGCCCGGGCGACGGCCACGCGCTGTTGTTCGCCGCCGGACAATTCCGACGGGACGCGCTTGGACTTGGCGGCCAGGCCGACTTGGTCGAGCAGGCTCATCGCATGCGCGTGCTGGGCGCGGCCGGACTTACCTGCCAGCAGGCCCGGGAGCATCACGTTCTCGACTACCGAGAGGCCCGCTAGAAGGTTGAAGGCTTGGAAGACGTAGCCGAGTGTCTGACATCGCACAGTGGCCAGCTGCTTGCGGGAGAGTTGCGAGACGCTCTGGCCGTTAATGAGGACCTCGCCACTGGTGGGCGTGTCCAACAGGCCGAGGATGCTCAGCAGGGTGGACTTGCCCGAACCCGACGGGCCGACCATGGCGACGAATTCGCCGCGAGTTATCTGGATATCGATGTTGCGCAAAATCGGCGTGGCAGTATCGCCCTCACCGAACTGTTTGTTGAGTTTGCGCGCTTCAAGGACCACGGGAGGCCTAAGAACGACCGGCGGCGTGTGTCCGTTCCGGTTGAGCTCCATATCCACGGTATGCATCTCGGTCCTGATCATGAATCTCCGGCGGGCGTCGTAAAATACCGATCATGCCCGCGTTGGGCGCGTTTCTCAATTCAGTACGCACTCCGCGAAGTTGGTGCGCTACGCGGCGCTATGGGCCGATCATACCGGCGTCGGTCGCCTGCCGAAAATCGTTCGGTCGTGACCCCGACCACCCGCGGCCGTCGCGCTACCTGGCCGATCCCGGGGTCAGCCGGTGTTCCCGGCAGCCTGGTGCCGGCGAGAAAGCGCCAGCTGACCTGCGGCGATCCGAATCATGAATTTGCGGCCACCCAAGTGCACGATGCTCCGGTCAGGTGCGCCGAGCGGCCCGGGTGGCGGGGTGTACAGCGACCAGGCCGAGCTCGTTACGTCGCTCGCAGATCGCCGCCAGCTCGGCATAAGCCTTGGCCCCGAGCAACTCGGTCAGTTCAGGCGCCAGGCTCTGCCAGACCTGCCGGGCGCCGACGTGTGCCGCCGGGTCGCCGGTGCAATACCAGTTCAGGTCTTCGCCGCCCGGGCCCCAGCCGCGCCGATCGAATTCGGTGATCGTGGTCTTGAGGATCTCGGTGTCGTCGGGGCGGGTGACCCAGTCTTGGCTGCGCCGGATCGGCAGCTGCCAGCACACCTCGGGCTTCATGGTCAGGGGTTCCACGCCGAGCCGGACGGCCTTGATGTGCAGGGCGCAGCCCGCACCGCCGGCGAATCCCGGCCGGTTCAGGAAGATGCAGGCGCCCTTGACGGTGCGGGTGCGCAGTTGTTGCTCACCGTCGTTCTCGTCGTATTCCAGGTAGCCCTTGCGGCCCAGACCTTTGTCGCGCAGCTGCCAGTCGTCGTCGGTGAGTTGGGCGACCGCGTCATCGAGGTTGGCCCGGTCGTCGTCGTCACACAGGAAGGCGCCGTGTGAACAGCAGCCGTCGTCGGGGCGGCCGCCCACGATGCCCTTGCAGGCGGGGGTGCCGAAAACACAGGTCCAACGGGACAGCAGCCAGGTGAGGTCGGCGGCGATCAGGTGTTCGGGGTTGTCGGGGTCGTAGAACTCCACCCACTCGCGGGGGAAGTCCAGATCGACTTCACCGGGATGGGAGCGGTGCTGCGCGGGGGTCACGAAACTCCACGCTAGACCAGAAATTCACGTTGCCTCACCATGTCCGGGCCGCGCCCCACTAAGTTGGGTGCGTGCGATTAGGGGTGCTCGACGTCGGCAGCAACACCGTCCACCTGTTGGTGGTCGATGCCCACCGTGGCGGTCACCCGACTCCGATGAGCTCGACCAAGGCCACGTTGCGCCTGGCCGAGGCGACTGACAGTTCCGGCAAGATCACCCGGCGCGGAGCCGACAAACTGGTGTCGACGGTGGGCGAATTCGCCACGATCGCAGCGAGTTCGGGTTGTGCGGAGTTGGTGGCGTTCGCCACCTCGGCGGTGCGAGACGCGTCTAACTCCGAGGAAGTGCTGGCCCGGGTGCGGTCGGAGGCCGGTGTCGAGCTGCAGGTGCTCGCCGGCGAGGACGAATCCCGGCTGACGTTCCTGGCCGTGCGGCGCTGGTTCGGCTGGAGTGCCGGGCGGATCAACAACCTCGACATCGGTGGTGGTTCGTTGGAGATGTCCAGCGGTGTCGACGAGGAACCGGACGTGGCGCTGTCCCTGCCGTTGGGTGCCGGGCGGCTCACCCGGGAGTGGTTGACCGAAGACCCGCCTGGCCGGCGTCGGGTGGCCATGTTGCGGGACTGGTTGGACACCGAATTGGCGAGTGCCGCCGCGGCCGTGCTGGACGTCGGCCCGCCTGATCTGGCGGTCGCGAGCTCCAAGACGTTTCGTTCGCTGGCGCGGTTGACCGGGGCGGCGCCGTCGGCCGCCGGCCCGCGCGTCCGGCGCACATTGACCGCCACTGGCCTTAGGCAGCTCATATCATTCATCTCTAGGATGACCACGGCTGATCGGGCCGAATTGGAAGGGGTGAGCGCCGAGCGAGCGCCACAGATCGTGGCGGGTGCTCTGGTGGCGGAAGCGAGCATGCGAGCGCTGTCGATCGAAACGGTGGAGATTTGCCCGTGGGCGCTGCGGGAAGGGTTGATCCTGCGCAGGCTCGACAGTGAAGCCGACGGTGTCACCCTGTTCGGATCCCCCGCGGCGGACATGGCCGCGGCGCGGTCAAAGGGAGGGCACCGATGAGTGGACCCAAGCCTGACCCCCGCGATGTCGAGACGCGACCCATCTCGGTTGCCGAACTGCTCGCCAAGAACGGCAATATCGGCGCCCCACCGGTCACCGGGCGACGCCGGCGTCGGCGCGGCAATGCCGACGCCGTGACGGTCGCCGAACTGACGGGCGAGATCCCGATCATCCGCGACGAGGTTCTTCCCGAGGTTGACGCCGCGACTCCGCCGTCGGCAAGAACCGACAGTGAGCCGAGCGGCGCTTTGCCCATCGGTCCGGCACCCGGCTTCGTCGAGGAGGACCGACCGGCGACCGGGCCGCGTCCCGTGCAGCGGGTGGAACCCGCCCAGCGGCCGGCAGCCGAGCCGCGCTGGCCTAAGTCCCCGCCGCAGGCGCCACGCGGAAGTGGACCCGAGCAAAGTGCCTACCCCCGACCGATGCGCCGGCCCGACCCGCCCGTCGCAGAGGACGGCCAACCGGACGAATCCCGGCCGACCGGCTCGGGTGCCGAACGGATGCGTCCGGATCCGGTTGATACCTATACCGATATCGCTGTCGACGTCATGGAGGGCGACGTTCGCGATGTCGATCTGCCGACCGGCGACTCGGCATTCGTGCGGTCGTTTCTGACTAAGGGGCGCTCCACCGAACGTGCGGGCGGCGCAGCCCTGGTTGCTGACGCCGACGGGGACGCCGAGGTTGCCGGCGCCGACAGCGCCGCGGCGGCCGCTGAGGCCGAGCCGGACGACCAGTACGTCGGCCGGCCGGGCGTGGTGGGCGGCTTGCTGGTAGTGCTGCAATCGATGCTGGCGGTGGCGTTCGGTGGCGGCCTGTTCATCGTTTTCGACCAACTGTGGCGGTGGAACAGCATCGTGGCCCTGGTGCTCACGGTGCTGGTCACACTCGGTCTGGTGGCCGCGGTGCAGGCGGTCCGCAAGACCGTCGACATCGTCAGTACGTTGATCGCGGTCGCGGTCGGTTTGCTGGTTACGTTGGGGCCGCTGGCGTTGCACGCCAATTAGCCGTTCACTATTACTTCGTGCGCCCTGCCATCAAGGTCGGATTGTCGACCGCGTCGGTCTACCCGCTGCGGGCCGAGGCTGCCTTCGAGTATGCGGCCCGGCTCGGCTACGACGGTATCGAACTGATGGTGTGGGGGGAGTCGGTCAGCCAGGACATCGGCGCCGTCCGGCGGTTGTCGCACAAGTACCGGGTGCCGGTGCTGTCGGTGCACGCACCGTGCCTGCTGATCTCGCAACGGGTGTGGGGCTCCAACCCGATCTCCAAGCTGGAGCGCAGCGTCCGGGCCGCGGAGCAGCTCGAGGCCCAGACCGTGGTGGTGCATCCGCCGTTTCGCTGGCAGCGACGCTATGCCGAGGGCTTCAGCGATCAAGTCGCCGAATTGGAGTCCACCAGTGATGTGGCGGTGGCGGTGGAGAACATGTTCCCGTTCCGCGCCGACCGGTTCTTCGGTGCCGATCAGTCCCGCGAACGGATGCGTCGCCGCGGAGGCGGTCCGGGAGCGGGTATTTCGGCGTTTGCGCCGTCCCACGATCCACTCGACGGCAACCATGCGCACTACACGTTGGACCTGTCGCACACCGCGACCGCCGGCGCCGACGGGTTGGAGATGGCCCGCCGGATGGGCTCGGGGCTGACGCACCTGCACTTGTGTGACGGCACCGGCCTGCCGGCCGATGAGCATCTGGTGCCCGGCCGCGGTGACCAGCCCACCGCCGAAGTGTGTCAGCTGCTGGCCTCCAGTGACTTCACCGGTCACGTGGTGCTGGAAGTGACCACCTCGCAGGCGCGCTCGCCGCACGAGCGCGAGGCGCTGCTGACCGAATCGCTGCAGTTCGCCCGGACGCATCTGCTGCGCTGATCGCCTGATCGCTGAGATACAAGGAGCCCGCGCGTGACCTCATCCACGCTGTTCACCGATGCCATGACCCTGGTGCGCCTCGACGGCCATGACGACAGTGACGACGTCGCGTCATTTACCGGTGAGCTCAACGAGCACTGGACCATCGGCCCGAAGGTGCACGGTGGCGCGATGCTGGCGTTGTGTGCCAACGCCGCCCGCACTGCCCACGGCGGCGGACTGCAACCGGTCGCGGTGTCGGCCAGCTATCTGTGGGCACCCGATCCCGGCCCGATGCAGCTGGTGAGCACGATCCGCAAGCGTGGCCGCCGGGTCAGCCTCGTCGATGTCGAACTCAACCAGGGCGAGCGCACCGCGGTGCGCGCCGCCATCACGCTCAGTGAGCCTGAACACCATGCGCCACCACTGCTGTCGTTCAACCCGGTGGTGCCGCTGATGACGCCGGAGCCTCCGCCCGGCTTGGAACCGATCGGTCCGGGCCACCCGATGGAACACATCGTGCACCTGGCCCACGGCTGCGATATCCGGCCGGCGCTGACCACGCTCGGCCCCCGCTCGGACGGCGGCCCGCCGGTGATCGAAATGTGGGTGCGCCCGAAGGATGCCGCGCCCGACGTGCTCTTCGCGCTGCTGTGCGGCGATGTGTCGGCTCCGGTGACCTTCGCCGTCAGCCGCAACGGCTGGGCGCCCACCGTGCAGCTCACCGCCTACCTGCGGGCTATCCCGGCCGACGGCTGGCTGCGCGTGATCTGCAGCTGCGTGCAGATCGGCCAGGACTGGTTCGACGAGGACCACACCGTGGTCGACTGCGAGGGCCGCATCGTGGTGCAGACCCGTCAGTTGGCGATGGTGCCGGTGCAGTAGCGGGCGACCTGTCCTTATTTGCGGGCGACCCGCCTGTGGACTGGGCTTCACCGCGCTGGCAGGCCGGGTCTGAAATGCTGTCGCCATGACCAGAATCGCGATCATCGGTGGCGGCAACATGGGCGAAGCGTTGCTGGCGGGGCTGCTGGCTGCTGGCCGCCCGGTCAAGGACCTGGTGGTCGCCGAGCGATACGGCGAGCGGGCCCGGCAGCTGTCGGAGAAGTACTCGGTCCTGGTGACATCGGTCGCTGATGCGATCGAGAACGCCTCCGTCGTGATCGTCGCGGTGAAGCCGCAGGATGTGGACGCCGTGGTGGAGGAGTTCGCCAAGAGCGTCACCGCCGCCTCCGGGGACAATGCCGAGCAGGTGCTGGTCACGATCGTGGCGGGTCTTACCACCGGGTATGTGGAGTCCAAGCTCCCGGCCGGCGCTGCGGTGGTGCGCGTCATGCCCAACACCCCGGTCAAGGTCGGCGCCGGCGCCAGCGCACTGGCAAAGGGCCGGTTCCCCAGCAACGAACAGGTAAGCGAGGTCGCTGAGCTGTTCGAGTGCGTCGGGACGGTGGCGATCGTTCCGGAAGAGCAGATGGACGCCGTCACCGCGGTATCGGGATCCGGGCCGGCCTACTTCTTCTTGGTGGTCGAAGCGCTGGTGGACGCCGGCGTTGCGGCCGGATTGAGCCGGCAGGCGGCCACCGACTTGGCGGTGCAGACGATGGCCGGTTCAGCGCAGATGTTGCTGGAGGGGCGTGGCGAGGTCGATGGGGCGCCGAATGGGAGCATTGACACCTCCCCAACCCACCTGAGAGCGATGGTGACTTCGCCTGGGGGGACCACTGCGGCCGCACTGCGTGAATTGGAGGCCGGTGGCCTGCGGACCTCGATCGATCGGGCGGTGCAGGCCGCAAAAACACGCTCTGAGCAGCTAAGAATTACATCGGAGTAATTCACTTATTTTTCACATATTGGCTCTCACTAGTCGCAGGAACCCCATCCGTCCCGCTATTCTCCTCTATGTCTGTGCGTGTGGGCGCAGCGGAGGGGAAGCCGCTGAGACTGCACGTGCCTGATTGAAATGGGTAACGATGACGTCTGCGAACGGGCCTTCGGCGCGTGACACGACACAATTTCTCACCGTGGCCGAGGTGGCTGCGTTGATGCGGGTCAGCAAGATGACGGTGTACCGCCTGGTGCACAACGGCGAGCTGCCCGCGGTACGGGTGGGACGGTCCTTCCGGGTGCACGCCAAGGCGGTGCACGACCTACTGGAGACCTCCTTCTTCGACGCGGGCTAAAGAGCCGGTCGACAGGTAAGCGCCCCCCGGGCGTCGCCGCACGGCGACGCCCGGGGTCGGCTGTCTTGGTGGCCTGGCGGTCGGGTCCAGGTGCGGTTTTCCGGTCCGTGCCTGCCTACGGGTAAAGTAACCGGGTCGATCAAGTTCAGCAGCGCCCATTCGGCGGCGCGGGCAGAAGCAGATAGCGGAGTTCATGGGTTCAGTCATCAAGAAGCGGCGCAAGCGCATGTCGAAGAAGAAGCACCGCAAGCTGCTTCGCCGTACCCGCGTGCAGCGCAGAAAACTCGGTAAGTAACTCCGCCCGGGTCTGGGCCCTGAGCCGCGCCGGGTGTGACGTTGGCTTCGCGCTCGATGACGGGCCGATCGCCGGTATTGCTTTTCCGGCGTGGCCGTTAGGCTGACGGGGTGGACGAGGCCGGACCCCCGAGCGACGGCACGCGAAGTGACACCCGGCATTACCCCAAGGTTGTGTTGGTCACCGGTGCGTGCCGGTTCCTGGGTGGATTCCTCACCGCAAGGCTCACGCAGAACCCGTTGATCAACCGGGTGATCGCTGTGGATGCGGTCATGCCGAGCAAGGACATGCTGCGCCGGATGGGGCGCGCTGAATTTGTCCGTGCCGACATCCGTAACCCCTTTATCGCCAAGGTGATTCGAAACAGCGAAGTCGACACCGTCGTGCACGCAGCGGCGGCGTCGTACGTGCCGAGGTCCGGTGGTGGGGCGGCGCTCAAGGAGTTCAACGTGATGGGCGCGATGCAGTTGTTCGCCGCCTGCCAGAAGGCGCCTTCGGTGCGGCGCGTGGTGCTCAAGTCGACCTCGGAGGTCTACGGGTCGTGCTCGCGCGACCCGGTGTTGTTCTCCGAAGACAGCACCAGTCGCCGTCCTCCGACGCAGGGGTTCCCCCGCGACAGCATCGACATCGAGGGCTATGCCCGCGGGCTGGGTCGGCGTCGGCCCGACATCGCGGTCACGATCCTGCGGATGGCGAACATGATCGGCCCGGCCATGGACACCGCGCTGTCGCGCTATCTCGCCGGCCCGCTGGTCCCGATGGTGTTGGGCCGAGACGCACGCCTGCAGCTGCTGCACGAGCAGGACGCGCTGGGCGCCTTGGAACGGGCCACCATGGCCGGTAAGGCCGGCACCTTCAACGTCGGTGCCGACGGGATCATCATGATGTCGCAGGCGATCCGCAGGTCAGGTCGCGTTCCGGTGCCACTGCCGGGTGTCGGGCTGTGGGTCATGGATTCGCTGCGCCGGGCCAACAACTACACCGAGATCAACCGGGAACAGCTGGATTATCTGAGCTTTGGCCGGGTGATGGACACGACTAGAATGCGAACCGAACTCGGGTACAGCGCCAAGTGGACCACCGCCGAGGCTTTTGATGACTACGTGCGGGGTCGGGGGCTGAACCCGATCGTTGATCCCAAGTGGGTCCGTTCGGTGGAGCGGCGAACAGTGAGCGCAGCGCAGCGCATGGGGGATATCAGCTTTAATAGGGTGCGGGGAGGTTAGCGCTATGACTAATGATTCGAAGGCGAAAGTCATTCCGCTGCACAAGCATTCGAGTTCATTGCGCAGGCACCCGTCGGCGCTGGCGGGGCCCGCTGAACAGGCTTCGGCCAAGCAGGTCGCCGCGGTCGTCCGTGAGCTCGGCGATCGCCGCGGCACCGCGGGGACCACCGGCGCCGCCGCCCCGCCCACCCCGAGCGAATTCACCCGCCGGGTGAGCGCGGTCGCCGCGTTCCTGCGAGAGCGGATCACCGGGGATTACCAGGTCGACGAATTCGGTTTCGACCCGCACTTCAACGACGCTGTGGTGCTGCCGTTGCTGCGGGTGTTCTTCAACGACTGGTTCCGCGTCGAGGTCAGCGGAATCGAGAACCTTCCGATTGATGGGCCCGCGCTGGTGGTGGCCAACCACGCCGGAGTGTTACCGATGGACGCGCTGATGCTCTCGGTGGCGGTGCGTGACCACCACCCCGTACAGCGGAACCTGCGGATGCTCGCCGCCGACCTGGTATTCGACCTGCCGGTGATCGGCCCGACCGCCCGCAAGGCGGGCCACACCATGGCGTGCACCGCCGACGCCAACCGGTTGCTGGAGGCCGGCGAGCTGACCGCCGTCTTCCCGGAGGGCTACAAGGGCCTGGGCAAGCGGTTCAAGGACCGCTACAAGCTGCAGCGGTTCGGTCGCGGCGGCTTCGTCTCGGCGGCACTGCGCACCCAGGCGCCGATCGTGCCGTGCTCGATCGTCGGATCCGAGGAGATCTATCCGATGATCGCCGACGTCAAGCTGTTGGCCCGACTGCTCGGCGTGCCCTATTTCCCGATCACGCCGCTGTTTCCGCTGGCCGGTGCGGCCGGGCTGGTGCCGATGCCGTCGAAGTGGCACATCGCCTTTGGCGAACCGATTGAGACCACCGACTACGAGCCGGGTGCCGCCGACGATCCGATGGTCACCTTCGAGCTGACCGATCAGGTGCGCGAAACCATTCAGCAGACGCTGTACCGGCTGCTTGCCGGTCGTCGCAACATGTTCTTCGGCTGAGGCGCCTGCGCGGCTACTTCTTGCCCAGCGCCCGATCGCGCATGGCCTCGAGGGCCGCGATTGTCTTGGCCTCGGTGTCGGCGTCCTGGTTGACCGACTCGCCGAGCATGGTCACCACACTGGTTACCACCGGCTCGCCGTTCTCGTCGGTGACCTCGCTGCGGACCTCACTGACAACCGTGCCGTGCGATTCGATTACCGAGTCCAGGTAGGTATCGAAGAACAGCTTGTCACCGGCCACGATCGGCCGGTGGAAGGTGAACTTTTGGTCGCGGTGCAGCACCCGGGCGATGTTGATCGGAAGGTCGAACTTGTCGAAGATCTCCAGCTGCACCTGTCGGCCGGCGACCGCCAGAAACGTCAGCGATGCCACCAGTCCCGGATGTCCGGCTTCGGCGGCAGCTGCCTCGTCGAAGTGTGCAGGGTGGTCGTCCTTGACCGCGCGGGCGAACTCCCGGATCTTCTCCCGGCCGACCTCGAAGTAGTCCGGGAACCGGTAGTGGGCTCCGATCATCCGCTGCGACTCGGTGTGTACTGACATGCCGGTTTACCCCTCCGCTCGCCGTGGTGCTCGGCGGCGGAAGCCTATCAGCGAGCAGGTCAACCGCGCTCGTTCCGGTGCGCCACGGCTGCGGCCAGGGCCCCGCCGACAGCCCCCAGCGCCAGCGCCGACGGCACGCCGATCCGCGCCGCCCGCCGTGCGGTACGGAAGTCGCGGATCTCCCACCCCCGCTTACGGGCCGTCTCCCGCAACGCGGCGTCGGGGTTGATCGCCACCGCCGTGCCGACCAGCGAAAGCATCGGCACGTCGTTGAAGCTGTCCGAATAGGCGGTGCAACGCCGCAGGTTCAGCCCTTCCCGGATCGCCAGTGACCGCACCGCGTGAGCTTTACCGGGCCCGTGCAGGATCTCGCCGACCAGTCGCCCGGTGAACACCCCGTCAACAGACTCCGCGACGGTGCCCAGCGCGCCGGTCAAGCCGAGCCGGCGGGCGATGGTCTCGGCCAGCTCGTAGGGGGTCGCGGTGACCAGCCACACCTGCTGCCCGGCGTCGAGGTGCATCTGAGCCAACTCGCGGGTGCCGGGCCAGATCTTGTCGGCGATGATCTCGTCGTAGATCTCCTCGCCCAGATCGACCAGCTCGGACACCGGCCGGCCTTCGATGAATGCCAGCGCTTTACGCCGACCGGCCGCGACGTCGTCGCTGTTCTCCTTGCCGGTGAGCTGAAACTTAGCTTGCGCGTAGACGAACCCGATGACATCGCGGTAGGTGAAGTAGTTGCGGGCGGCCAGGCCACGGCCGAAGTGCACCATCGAGGAACCCTGGACCAGGGTGTTGTCGACGTCGAAGAACGCGGCGGCGGTCAGGTCGATCGGCGCGGGCGTGTCGGCGTCGGCGACATCGGCGAGCGCCCGCTCTGCGCTGGCGTCGGTCAGCGATGCCACCTCGGCCGCGGATGCCTGGTCGGCCGGGCCCGGTGATGCCATCACCCGACTCCTTCCGCGTCTGGGCTGTAGGGCCGGTGCTCCGGCCGTCATCAACCCTATCCGGCTGTAGGGCCGATGACCCCCAGGTGATCGCGTAGATCACCTTTGAGGTCGAACATCGAGTAGTCGCGGAAACTGAACCGCCAGACGTCGTCGACCCGCTCGAACGTGTCGTGATAACGCCCGGCGGCGATCACCTGCAGTGCCACCGCCTCGGTCTGCTGCAGCACCGTGTAGTAGGACCGGCAGGATGCGGTCCCGGCGCCCTCGTCGATGTCGAGGATCGGGTTGGTGATCACGTGCTTGGTGCGCGGCGTGCCATCGGCGTGAAGGATGACGAGCCCGCGCCACAGCTGCAGAATCCCGACGCTGTCGAGGATGACCGTGCCTTCGGGGTCGGCTTTGATCCGGGCGTGGGTGAAGAGCGCCGCAGCGCCGTCGAGGTCACCGGAGTCCATCAACTCCGCATAGCGATACAGCAGGTTGGTGATCGACACCGCGCTGGGGTTCATGGCTTGCTCTGTCCGCCGGGGTGAGGGAGATGCGGCTTGCGGCCGGTCACACCGTAATTCAATTCAGCTGGCGACGTCGCGACAATCCGGAGAACCCCCCGGTGGTTCAGCGAGGCTCGACGGAGGAGAGGCGAAGTTGGAACCGCCGCATGAACCCGGTGGCCTCGGCGGGCCGGGGACAGCCCTGCAACACTGGAGCCATGACCCGCCACCAGGTACAGCTGCTCACCCGGGAGGGCTGCCCGGTCTGTGTGCAGGTGCACGACCAGCTGACCCAGCTGGCGGCCGAACTCGCGTTCGACCTGCAGACCGTCGATGTCGACGCCGCCGCGGTGGCCGGTGACACGGGCCCGCGAGCCGAATTCGGCGACCGATTGCCGGTGGTGCTGCTCGACGGACGAGAACACAGTTACTGGGAGGTCGATGAGGCCCGCCTACGGGCTGATTTGGCGGATTCATGAGGCGGTCCCAGCTTCGCCTCTCCTCCGTCGAGCCTCGCTGAACGGCCGGGGTTGATGCGGCGGTTCCAGCTTCGCCTCTCCTCCGTCGAGCCTCGCTGAACCGCCGGGCTCATGCGGCGGTCCCAGCTTCGCCTCTCCTCCGTCGAGCCTCGCTGAACCGCCGAATTTGGTGGGCCAGCGCTTTAGCCTCTACCGTGGAGAGAAGTTTCTTCACGGGTGACAGCAAGGAGCGGACCAGGTGATATTGCCGTGAGCGTCCTGCTCTTCGGGGTCTCGCACCGCAGCGCCCCCGTCTCCGTACTCGAGCAGCTCAGCACCGCTGAATCCGATCAGGTCAAGATCGTCGAGCAGGTGCTGCAATCGCCGCTCGTCACCGAGGCGATGATCCTGTCGACCTGCAACCGGGTTGAGATCTACGCCGTCGTCGACGCCTTCCACGCCGGATTGTCGGCGATCGGACAGGTGCTCTCCGAACACTCTGGCATGTCGATGGCCGACCTGACCAAATACGCCTACGTCCGCTACAGCGAGGCCGCCGTCGAGCACCTGTTCTCGGTGGCCAGCGGCCTGGACTCCGCGGTCGTGGGCGAACAGCAAGTGCTGGGCCAGGTACGGCGCTCCTACGCCTCCGCCGAGGCCAACGGCAGTGTCGGCCGGGTGCTGCACGAACTGGCGCAGCGCGCGCTGTCAGTGGGCAAGCGAGTCCACTCCGAGACCGGAATCGACGCCGCCGGCGCGTCGGTGGTCTCCGTGGCTTTGGGCATCGCGGCCAAGCAGTTGGGCTGCCAGTTGGGCGAGGACGCGCTGCAGGGCCGGACCGCAGTGGTGATCGGCGCCGGGTCGATGGGCGCGTTGTCCGCGGCCCATCTGGTGCGCGCCGGAGTCCAACACATCGACGTCGTCAACCGTTCGCTGCCGCGTGCTCAGCGGTTGGCCCGCAAGATCCGCGAGAGCGGTGTCACGGCCGACGCCGTAGCGCTGGACCGGATGGCTGCCAGCCTGACCAGCGCTGACATCGTGGTGTCGTCCACCGGAGCGGTCAGCCCTGTCGTCTCGCTCGCTGACGTGCACCACGCGCTGGCCGGGGGTAACCGGGACGAGGCGACCCAACCGCTGGTGATCTGCGACCTGGGCATGCCGCGCGACGTCGACGCTGCGGTCGTCGGATTGCCCGGGGTGCGGGTCATCGATATGGACCGGATTCAGCGCGAGCCCTCGGCGCAGGTCGCCACCTCCGACACCGAGGCCGCACGCGACATCGTGGCCCGTGAGGTCGCCACCTATCTGGCCGGACAACGGATGGCCGAGGTCACCCCGACCGTGACCGCGCTGCGCCAGCGTGCCGCCGACGTGGTCACCGCTGAATTGCTGCGGCTGGATCACCGGCTGCCGGACCTGGAGGCCGCCCAGCGCGAGGAGGTGGCGCGCACCGTGCGCCGTGTCGTCGACAAGCTGCTGCACGCCCCCACCGTGCGGGTCAAACAGCTGGCCAGCTCGCCCGGCGGCGACAGCTACGCCGAGGCGCTGCGCGAGCTGTTCGAGCTCGATCCGACCGCAGTGGACGCCGTCGCGACCGCCGGTGAACTGCCAGTAGTGCCGGGAGGACTCGATGTCAGCGCCGAAACCGGGTCGGCCGGGTAGCCGTTTTGGGTGAAGTAATCCGCATCGGTACCCGGGGCAGCTTGTTGGCCACCACCCAGGCCGGGACCATTCGCGATGCCTTGGTAGCTGCTGGGCACCCCGCTGAACTGGTCGTGATCAGCACCGCCGGCGATGTCACGTCCGGTCCTATCGCCGACATCGGGGTGGGGGTGTTCACCGCTGCGCTGCGGGAGGCCATTCTCGACGGCCGAGTCGATGCTGCCGTGCACTCGCACAAGGACCTGCCGACCGCTGCCGACTCCCGGTTCCTGCTTGCCGCAAATCCGCCTCGTGAGGACGCTCGGGACGCGCTGGTGGCGCGTGACGGATTGGTGCTGGGGGAGTTGCCGGCGGGTGCCGTGGTGGGCACATCGTCGCCGCGAAGGGCGGCACAGCTTAGAGCACTGGGTCTCGGTTTGGAAATTCGCCCCCTACGAGGCAACCTAGATAGCAGGTTGAACAGGGTAAGCAGCGGCGAACTCGACGCCATCGTGGTAGCCCGGGCGGGTCTGGCCCGGCTGGGACGCCTCGACGCGGTCACCGAGACGTTGGAACCGGTACAGATGTTGCCGGCTCCGGCCCAAGGGGCACTGGCAGTCGAATGCCGCGCCGGTGATACGGCGCTGGCGGTGCTGCTGGCGGAGTTGGACGACGCCGACACCCGCCTGGCGGTTACCGCCGAGCGGGCCCTGCTCGCCGAACTGGAGGCGGGTTGTTCCGCACCGGTGGGCGCGATCGCCGAAGTGGTCGAGTCCATCGATGAGGGCGGCCGGGTCTTCGAGGAGCTGTCGCTGCGCGCGTGCGTAGCGGCGCTGGACGGATCCGACGTGATCCGCGCGTCCGGCATCGGCAGTCCGGACCGAGCCCGGGAACTGGGCGTGTCGGTCGCGGCGGAACTGTTCGAGTTGGGTGCGCGCGAGCTGATGGCGGACGCACGGTGAAGACGTGCGTCGGAAGTGAGTGAGAAGTGACGGGGAGTACGGAATGTCTCGCCAGGTGAGCGTGCGAGGGCAGAAGCCCAAGCCGGGCCGCATTGTTTTCGTCGGCTCGGGTCCCGGCGACCCGGGTCTACTGACGACGCGGGCACGGACGGCGCTGACGAATGCCGCACTGGTATTCATCGACCCGGATGTGCCCGAGGCGGTGCTGGCGCTGGTCGGCACGGCCCTGCCTCCGATCGCCGGTCCGATGCCGCCGGCCCCCAAGGCGGACAAGGCCAGTGGCGACGCGGCCCACAACGCCGATGACGCTGCCGACGAGGCTGCTGCGACCGTTCCGGGCGGCCCCGACATCCGCCCGGCGCTGGGCGAGCCGGCCGAGGTGGCCAAGATCCTGACGGCCGAGGCGCGCTCGGGCACCGACGTAGTGCGGTTGGTCGCCGGTGACCCGCTGTCGATCGACGCGGTCATCACCGAGGTGAACGCGGTGGCCCGCACCAACGTCGCTTTCGAGATCGTGCCGGGACTGCCCGCCACCAGTGCGGTGCCCACCTACGCCGGTCTGCCGCTCGGCTCGTCGCACACGGTGGCCGATGTCCGCGACCCGAATGTGGATTGGGGCGCCCTGGCTGCCGCTCCTGGGCCGCTGATCTTGCAGGCCACCACCTCGCACTTGCCGGAGGCGGCCCGCACCCTGATCGAGTACGGCCTGTCGGACGGCACGCCGTGCGTGGTCACCACCTCGGGGACCACCTGCGCGCAGCGTTCGATCGAGTCCAGCCTCGGCGGCCTGACGGAGGCGTCGGCGCTGGCGAGCATCGACCCGGTCATCCTGCCCAACGGCCAGGAGACTTCGGCCGGGCCGCTGGTGGTGACCATAGGCAAGACGGTGAGCAACCGGGCCAAGCTGAACTGGTGGGAGAGCCGCGCACTGTACGGCTGGACGGTTCTGGTGCCGCGCACCAAGGACCAGGCCGGGGAGATGAGCGACCGGCTGATCGGGCACGGCGCCTCGCCGATCGAGGTTCCGACCATCGCCGTCGAGCCGCCGCGCAGCCCGGCCCAGATGGAAAGGGCCGTCAAGGGTTTGGTGGACGGCCGCTACCAGTGGGTGGTGTTCACCTCAACCAACGCGGTGCGCGCGGTGTGGGAGAAGTTCGCCGAGTTCGGTCTGGACGCGCGTGCGTTCTCCGGGGTGAAGATCGCCTGCGTCGGCGAGGCTACCGCGGAGCGCGTCCGGGCGTTCGGGATCAGCCCCGAGCTGGTGCCGTCGGGTGAGCAGTCATCGCTGGGCCTGCTGGACGAATTCCCGCCCTACGACGATGTTTTCGACCCGGTGAACCGAGTGCTGCTGCCGCGTGCGGACATCGCCACCGAGACGCTGGCCGAAGGGCTGCGCGAGCGGGGCTGGGAGATCGAGGACGTCACCGCCTACCGCACCGTGCGGGCCGCTCCGCCGCCGGCGACCATCCGCGAGATGATCAAGACCGGCGGGTTCGACGCGGTGTGCTTCACCTCGAGCTCGACGGTGCGCAACCTCGTCGGCATCGCCGGCAAGCCGCACGCCCGGACCCTGGTGGCCTGCATCGGCCCCAAGACCGCGGAGACTGCAGCCGAATTCGGGCTGCGGGTGGACGTGCAGCCGGAGACCGCGGCAGTGGGTCCGCTGGTCGACGCCCTGGCCGAGCACGCTGCGCGGCTGCGGGCCGAGGGTGCGTTGCCTCCGCCGCGAAAGAAGAGCCGCAGGCGATGACTTCGCTCGCGTTGACTCTGCGTCCACGGCGGAGAAGTGCGAGTAACGTCCGCCCTCACCGCAGAGTCAACGCATGAGAGAGCGTCCTCGCCGGCTGCGTTCCACTCCGGCGCTGCGCCGGTTGGTGGCTCAGACATCGCTGGAGCCCAGGCATCTGGTGTTGCCGATGTTCGTCGCCGACGGCATCGACGAGCCTCGGCAGATCCCTTCCATGCCCGGGGTGTATCAGCACACGCGTGATTCGCTGCGCGCCGCGGCGGCCGAGGCGGTGGCGGCCGGCGTCGGCGGGCTGATGTTGTTCGGGGTTCCGACAGAGGCGGACAAAGACAGCACAGGATCGGCCGGTGCTGCTCCCGACGGCGTGCTCAACACCGCGCTGCGCGATCTGGCCGCCGACCTCGGTGATTCCACCGTGCTGATGGCCGACACCTGCCTGGACGAGTTCACCGATCACGGCCACTGTGGGGTGCTCGACGAGCGGGGTCGGGTCGATAACGACGCCACCCTGAAA
>Ga0182738_1002437_pt1 | contig 22041 bp, 27 predicted proteins | sample eDN5th30CBELigMG_FD_128876 | JGI IMG/M metagenome (GOLD analysis project Ga0182738, IMG submission 128876) | Enriched Miracle-Growth compost microbial communities from Emeryville, California, USA - eDNA 5th pass 30_C BE-Lig MG (version 2)... ...
CGCCCGTATGGTCCACCACGAAGGCCTCTTGGAGCTGGGGGCCTGCCTATTTTTTGAACTCTCACCGCATGTCACCTCGTACCGTGAGCAGCCCTTCAGGCTCCAGTACGCAGATGATGCCCGCTTGCGTTCATATACGCCAGATTTTGAGTTGACTCTCGATACCGGAGATACCGTTCTCGTCGAGATAAAGCCCGCAGCCATTCTGGCTCGTACTGAAAACCGCGAGAAATACGACCAAATTGCCAGTCACATGCAGCGAAATGGTCAGCGCTTCAGCATCCTCACGGACGAATTCATACGAAGCGAGCCGCGCCTCTCGAATTTACGACGCGCTTATAGAGACCTGGCAGCACATAGGCCTTCGTACGAAAGGCTGCGCAGCCTGCTACCGCATCTTGCCGCCCTACAGAGCCCCAGCATTCACGAGGTGAACACGATACTGAGGCCATATCGCGTCTGTGCATTTGACCTCCTAGCAAGCGGCCATCTGACCTGTAATTTAGCGCAGCCATTGAATCTTTCAACACCTGTTTCTATCAATGCGGAGAGTGATCATGAATGGATTCAACTTTCAAAAAAACTCGCGCTTTGAACACCATGGCGTGGAGTATCTGGTGCAGCGAATTAACCCCGACCAGGCCAGTATCGTGGCAGAGCGGATTAGCGATGGCCAAGCTCACTGCCTCAACATCGACGACCTCCTCAATGATTTCCGAGATGGGAACCTAAATTTTCTGAATACATCCTCAAATGGTGATGAGCCTCCGCTATTTCAGAGACCCATTTCTGAGCTAAACGGTCTCACGCGAACCGAGCTGGATAGGAGACTCGCCTATGTGGCGGCAATACGGGATGCGTCTCCATACAGCATTACGCCGGAACTCATCATGCCGATACGGGATGCTGTTGCTAAAAAAATTGGTGATGTGCAGCCGCCGAGCTTTACCAGTCTCTATCGGTGGGTCGGCTGTGCCGCGCTGCGGCATGACTTCAGGGCACTGATACCACGCTACGACCGCCGTGGGCCGAAAAATGTTCGACAGCCCTCACGAGTCGTAGAGCTATTTGAAGAGGCTGCCGAACGAGCCTTTGGCAGTAGCCCTCAGGCCACCGTGAAAAGAGTGCGTGAGGAATTATTCACGTTGATTAGCCGCGAAAATTCTCTGCGCCCGAAAAACCAACAATACAGAATCCCCGGAAAATCAACCTGCTATCGTCTATTTACGCAATTAGATCAATATCAAATATCGGTCTTGCGCGAAGGAAAAAGGATCGCCATGCGGAAATTCAAGCTTTCGGGTAAAGGAGCGGAAACCTCTCGAATTCTCGAACGAGTCGAAGCGGATCATACTCCACTCGATCTATTTTTGATCGACGAAAAAACAAAATTGCCGTTGGGCAGGCCGACGCTGACAATGCTCCTGGGGTAATCCCCCCGCAAAAGCGGTGCGTTCAGAAGTAGAATTTTCTCATTGAGGAGTTCTACAAAATGAAGCGGTCGAGATTGACGGATAGTCAGATCATGGAAGCGCTCAAACGGGTCGAAGCCGGCCTGGCAGTCCTAGAGTTGTGCAGGGAGCTGGGCATCAGTACGGCGACCTTTTACAAGTGGCGCTCAAAGTACGGCGGCATGGACGTTTCGATGGTGGCACGCATGAAGGAGCTGGAGGCGGAGAACGCCCGGCTGCGCAAGATGTACGTGGAAGAGAAGCTCAAGGCCGAGATCGTGCAGGAGGCGCCTGAAAAAAAGTGGTGAGGCCGTCTCGTCGTCGCGAGATGGCCCAGTACGCGGTGCAACAGCGCGGTGTGTCGGTACGCCTGGCATGTGAAGCCTTCAAGGTGAGCCAGACGTGCTACCGGTACGTCGCCAAGACAAGGGCTGAGAACGAGGAAATTGCTAACTGGTTGCTGCGACTAACCGATAACCACCGGAACTGGGGATTTGGTCTGTGCTTTCTGTATCTGCGCAACGTCAAAGGCTTCGGCTGGAATCATAAGCGCGTTTACCGCATCTATCGGGAGCTGGAGTTGAATCTGCGTATCAAACCGCGTAAACGGCTCGTAAGGCAGGCGCCACAGCCGCTAACGGTGCCCAGCAGCGTGAATCAGGTCTGGTCCATGGATTTCATGCATGACCAGCTGGGCGACGGCCGAAGCATCCGGCTGCTGAACGTCATCGATGACTTCAATCGCGAGGCACTGGGTATCGAGGTGGACTTCTCGCTGCCTTCGGAACGCGTCATACGTACGCTAGAGCAGATCATCGGCTGGCGCGGTAAACCGATAGCGATTCGATGCGACAACGGCCCGGAATACCTCAGTGCAGCAATTATTTCCTGGGCTTTACGCCGTGGGATCAGGCTCGAATATATTCAGCCTGGGAAACCGCAGCAAAATGCGTATGTGGAGCGATTTAATCGCACGGTTCGCTATGAATGGCTGTCCCAATACCACTGGGATAGCCTGAATCAGGTACAGCAGGCGGCAACCGAGTGGATGTGGTCCTACAATTACGAACGCCCAAATATGGCACTGGGCGGTATCACCCCAAAACAGCGGCTGGCCATGGCTGCATAGCGTTGCTACTTCTGAGCGCCGTTAAAAATGGGGGAATTACCGTCCTGCTGCTAGCAGGCTGCTGAGTTTCCAATAATTGCGATAACTGAGATTCTGATGGCAATTGAATTTAAACGCGAGTTTAAGCAGTATTTGAGTGATATGGCGGGGTTGACTCCTAATTCTGCATCGCAGTACTTGTCTTACTTGAATAATTTAGAGAGGAGGACAGGGATCCCAATTGCAGTAGAAAGCGCGTTGGCGATAAAAGAGGAGGAGATATGGCGGCGGCTGAACGCGATAATTGATGCTATTGACGGGGGGAAAAAACCATTACGAACTGGCGCTCTGCATGGAGAAAGTATGAGGCTTTCGCTCGCTGGAAGTCAGAGTATGACTTTGCATACGAAATAGTAGCGCAAGAGCCCCCTGTTCAGAATGAACGGGAAGCGCGGATACGGATTCTTGCGTCCATTCTGCGCAGACAAGGGCAGACGAGATTTCGTAATGAGTTACTGGAGGCCTATGGCAATCGATGCGCTGTGACTGGCTGCACGGATTTAGCAGTGTTAGAGGCCGCGCATGTCCGACCCTTTAGTGCCAATGGTCAAGATGCCGTGTCGAACGGCCTGATCCTGCGATCAGATATACACACTCTGTTTGATAAGGCATTAATGACTATAGAGCCTGTAACATGGAAAATACTGTGTGCAGATACGTTAAGTGATGCCTATCGTCAGTACCATGGTCAGACTGCTATTCTGCCATCAGAAAACGCCTTACGTCCGAGAAAGGACGCCTTGCAAGAACGATATGGGCATTTCATTCGCATATCAAGAAATAGTGATTATTTGGAAACCGCGGCGCAAGCTTTCCAATAGCTGCCCAAGGAGGTCTGGTAAGGACGCCTTCCGTAATTGGCATGTCAAAGTTTAGTCGGTATGAACCACAGCCGTGAAAATGAGCACGACTACCGTTCAGGGAACTAGCTAATGAGCGTTCTCATACTCAAGTCCCAAATGCAGTTGGTGACCCATAGGCGCAAATCGTTGTTGATTTCTTGAGGAACGTCGGATTACCTCACGACAACATAATCGCTGCGCACGATCAGAGATTCGATCGTTGGGCAGAACCCGCCTACCTTCATTGAGTCTTTGCCTGCCAAGGGTAAACAGGGTGCCAGGTATCTATCGAAGCTCGTTGTTTGGGCAGGACGATGTGCGCGCATGAACGCTTGAAGACTACGTAACTGGCCAGCGTAGCCCAGCTCATGCAGTTCCCGCAGCAATGCCGGACCTGAGTGTCAAGGGTCATCCAAATTTCCCCATCTGGAGGTGCGGACGAAAAGTTGGACTCCTTAGGAGATCATCCATGTATTCATACGCAGAGCGCATGAGGGCTGTGCAGCTGTACATCAAGCTCGACAGACGCATGAATGCCACCATCCGTCAATTGGGCTATCCGACGAAGAATTCACTCAAGGACTGGTATCGCGAGTTTGAACGCCGTGGCGACCTGTCCGTGGGCTATGTTCGCACCAAACCGTGGTACTCGGAGGAACAAAAGCGCGTCGCCGTCGAACACTATCTGACCCATGGCCGCTGTTCGATGGCAACCCGCAAAGCACTGGGCTATCCTCGTAAAGCGACGCTCTCGGCGTGGATTGACGAATATGATCCTACTTCCCGGCACCGCGTGGTAGGTCGGGCTAAGGCCGCCATCTCACGATCAGAGCGGCAGAAACGGGCTGCGGTGATTGATTTATGCTCCAGGCACGGGAGTGCGGACGAGGTGGCCCGAGGAGTAGGCGTCAGCCGACAGACGCTGTATAAATGGAGGGACGAGCGACTTGGCCGTGAGGCCCCTGCATCTACGACGCACCATCATAATTTGCCACCGAAGGCCAGCCGTGAAGAGCTGGAGCGTGAACTCGAGGCTCTGCGCAGAGACGTCCAGCGCCTGCAACTCGAGCACGACCTGTTGAAGAAGGCCAACGAACTATTAAAAAAAGACTTGGGCATCAACCTGGGGCTCCTGACGAATCGGGAGAAGACACTGTTGGTTGATGCCCTGCGACAGACCTATGCACTGCTAGAGCTCCTTGCCCGTCTTGACCTTGCCCGCAGTTCCTACTTTTACCACCGCGCACAGTTGCGTCTCGGGGATAGGTATGCGCAGCTGCGCCAGAGCGTCAGTGAGCTCTTCGAAGCTAACCGCAGCTGTTATGGCTACCGTCGGATCCATGCGGCACTGGCCAGGGCGCACACCCGCGTCTCCGAAAAGGTTGTGCGACGCCTGATGAAACAGGAGCGGCTCGTTGTCGCTGTCGTAAAGCGGCGCCGGTACAGCTCCTACCAAGGTGAGGTGATGCGGCACCACAGAACCTGCTCAATCGCGACTTTCAGGCTGGCGCACCGAACAGAAAGTGGCTCACCGACATTACCGAGTTCCAACTGCCGGCAGGCAAGGTGTATCTGTCGCCCGTGATCGATTGCTTCGATGGGTTAGTGGTCAGTTGGTCCGTGGGCACGCGCCCCGATGCTGACCTAGTGAATACCATGCTGGATGTCGCCATTGAGACGATCACCGATAGCGCTGACCGACCTGTTGTGCACTCTGATCGCGGTGCTCATTATCGGTGGCCTGGGTGGCTGTCGCGCATGTGTAATGACCCAGTAAGAACCTGCTCAGGTGATAATTAAGGTAAGCGTCATGTGAAGGCCGCCTAGTCGCGAAGTTTAAAACAGTTCAAAGTGGTGTCCAGCAGAAGTAGTGGGGATCATTATGTCTACAAGTGAAGTGCGAGTTTCAAACCGCAAGGGCCGGCCCAGTTATTCACGGGCCTACAAGCGTGAAGTGGCGATGGCGGCATGCGCGCCTGATGTGTCGGTGGCTAAAGTGGCCTTGTCCCATGGACTGAACACCAATATGGTGTTTAAGTGGCGCAGGGAGTTGCGTGCCGGATTACTGGGCAGCACCGAAGGTTGCGCGCTGGTGCCAGTGACGTTGCCGCCGGACCAGGCAACCGTTAACAATGCCGATCAGGCCAGGCCGTCATCTGTTGGACAGGTATTGGAGTCGGACAGCCGCATTGAGATCGAACTGAACGGAGCACGCGTGCTTGTGCACGGCAAGGTCGATCCCATCCAGTTGCGCCTGGTACTGCGTTGCCTGATGTCGGTATGATCGCGCCGCCCTCTGGTACACGCATCTGGCTTGCCGCCGGGGTCACCGATATGCGCCGCGGCATGAACGGGCTGGCTGCGCTCATTCAAGCCACGCTGGAGCACGATCCGTTCTCGGGCCATGTTTTTATCTTCCGTGGCCGGCGTGGTGATCTGGTCAAGCTGCTGTGGTGGAGCGGCGACGGGATGAACTTGTACGCCAAGCGGCTAGAGCGTGGTCGCTTCGTCTGGCCGCAAGCCCAAGATGGCAGTGTGCACCTGTCGGGCGCGCAGCTGTCGATGCTGCTCGAAGGCATTGACTGGCGCCATCCTGAGCGTACCTGGCAACCGACGCGCGCGACATAAGCCCCGGGCCAACAAAAACCATTTCCAGGGTAACGGCCTTACTTTATACTGGCGCACATGCTCGCCAACGCCTTACCCAACGACATCGATACGCTCAAGCGCATGCTGGTCTCGCGCGATGAGACCATCGCGAAGTTGTTGGCAGAAATCGCGCGCTTGAAGCGCTGGCAGTACGGACGCTCCTCGGAACGCATGAGCGAACTGATGAATCAATTGCAGCTGGCGCTGGATGATCTGCCTGCGGTTGACGATGAGTCGGTAGCGTCCACCATCACGCCTGCGGAGGCAAGCCCCAATACGGAGCGGCCCAAGGATAACGTCACCGCGTTGCGTCGTACGCCACGCGCCTTCCCCACACACCTGCCACGCGAGACCATCGTCCATGCGCCCACCGACTGCGGGTGCCCACACTGTGGTGGTCAGCTGCGCACGTTGGGCCAGGACATCAGTGAAACGCTCGACTATGTGCCGGGCTACTTCAAGGTACACCGGCATGTACGGCCCAAGCTGGCCTGCCGAACCTGCTCTCACATCGAACAAGTGCCGGCGCCTTCGCGCCCGATCACGCGCGGTATGGCCGATGCCGGCTTGCTTGCCCAGGTAGTGGTGGCTAAGTATGCGGATCACACACCGTTGTACCGGCAAGAACACATTTATCGGCGCGCCGGCGTTCAGTTGGACCGTGCGACGCTGGCCGCATGGGTACGTGAATCCAGCCGCCTGCTTGAGCCCTTGAGCAATGCCCTGGGCCGTTATGTTCGTCAAGCCGGGAAGATTCATACAGACGATACCCCCGTGCCGGTACTGGATCCGGGGCGGGGTAAAACCCGCACGGGGCGGCTGTGGACGTATGTGCGTGATGATCGATCGGCAGGCAACCGCGCCCCGCCTGCGGTCTGGTATCAGTACTCGCCGGATCGCAAAAGCGAGCGGCCTCAAAAACACCTGCAAGGCTTTAGCGGCATTCTGCAAGCGGACGCCTATAGTGGCTATGGTGCGCTGTACCGATCGGGTCAGATCGTTGAGGCCGGTTGCTGGGCACACGCGCGGCGCAAATTCTACGATCTGTTCAAGCAGGAACAATCGCCCCTCGCGCAGGAGGCGTTAGCCCGTATTGGCGCACTGTATGCCATTGAGCGTGAGATCCGTGGTTGTGCGGTGGCACTTCGTCAATCGGTTCGCCAGCGGCAGGCCGCACCATTGCTGGCCAGCCTGAAAGTCTGGCTGGAGCACAGGCTAATGACCGTCTAAGCCAAGTCAGAGTTGGCCAAGGCGATCAGGTACACGTTAGGTCACTGGGCAGCACTGACCCGATATTGCGATGATGGACGCATCGAGATTGACAACAATACGGCCGAGCGTTCAATCCGCCCCTTAGTGCTTGGCCGACGCAATTATTTATTTGCCGGCTCCGATGGCGGTGGGCACAGTGCGGCGGTAATCTATAGCTTGATCGGTACGGCGCGGCTCAATGACGTGGAGCCCTTCGCTTATCTTCGTGCCGTGCTTGAGCACATTGCCGATCATCCTATCAATCAAATCGACGAGTTGTTGCCATGGCGTCTGGACCTGCAAAACGAAAATCTGCCCAAGGCAGCGTAGCGACCTCTGATCATCCGCATATCGAAGCGCTCATCACTGGTGATGGTCATATCATGATCGGCGCTATCAAGCCGGTGCGCAACGCGGCGGTAGCTTACGATGGACACAAAGCCGTGGCGATGTTGCGCTATCAGGCCAATGAGCCCCTGGTCTCGATCTTAAAACGTTTAGACGCGGCCATTGCCACCGCCCAGGCCAGCGGCGAGCGTGTCGATGAATGGAATCAGCCTGGCGCTAAGTGGTCTTGAAAAGCCAGCTGTCAAGACGGCCTCGGAATGACGCTTACTAATTAAGGAAATCACCATGAGTACCAAGATGGAAAACGAGGTCAAACGCTGGACGGCCAAGCGCAAAAGCGCCTTAGTGCTAGACATCATTCAGGGCAAGACAACCGTGGCTGAAGCCAGCCGTGCTTACGACTTATCGCCCTCGGAGATTGAGAACTGGATGGACGAGGCCAAGCGCGGCATGGAGAACGCTTTGCGAGCCAAGCCGGAAGATATCCGTGAGCAGTACGAACGCCAGCTCAAGGACCTTCAAGAGGCTTACGGCGAAGCCATGCTGGAGCTACGTGCCAGAAAAAAATTGCAGTCCCTGTTGGGCGAGGACGAGAAATGATCGAGACAATCCGCCAGGGACTCAAAGCCGACGGATACACCGTCTCGATCACCAGGCTGTGTCAGTGGTTCGGTATTGCCCGGCGCACGGTGTACTACAAGCCCGTGAAGGCCGCGCCCAGGATGGATCCCAAGTTCGTTGAGCCGATCAAAGCCATGATTGAGGAGTCGCCATCGTTTGGATACCGTACGGTGGCGCATCTGTTGGGTTTTAACAGGAACACCGTACAGCGCATCTTCCAGCTTAAGGGTTGGCAGGTCAAAAAGCGAGCCATCGGCTTTAGGCCTCGCATTCAGGCCTTGCCCTCAGTGGCGAGCGCACCCAATGAGCGCTGGTCCACGGACCTGTGTCGCATCTGGGCGGGCCGTGATAACTGGGCAACGCTGGCCTTGGTGATTGACTGCCATACCCGTGAACTGCTCGGTTGGCATCTGTCTCGCAGTGGCAAGGCCGCAACCGCCGGCAGTGCTCTGGAGCATGCCCTGATTGCTCGATTCGGGACCCTGGGCCGTGTGCCAGAGCCGTTCCTGCTTCGGTCGGATAATGGGTTGATCTTTACCAGTCGCAGCTACACCGCACTGGTGCGTAGTTATGGCTTGCGACAGGAGTTCATCACACCGCATTGCCCGCAGCAGAACGGCATGGTGGAGCGTGTCATCAGAACGCTTAAAGAACAATGTGCCCATCGGAACCGCTTCGAATCCATACAGCATGCCAGCCGTGCCATTGGCGACTGGGTACGCTTTTACAACCACCGGCGCCCACACCAGGCGTTGAAGATGAAAACCCCGGCTCAAGCCTTTGCATTAGCCGCCTGAACTGAGCAGAATCTGCTGGGTCATTACACATGCACGATGCACAGCTCACCCGCTCCATGTCGCGCAAGGGTTGCTCGCCGGATAATGCAGCCTGCGAGGGCTTCTTCGGACGGTTGAAAAACGAGATGTACTGCCATCGTAATTGGCTCGATACGACGCTTGAACAGTTCATGCGGGAAGTGGACTCGTATATTCGCTGGTACAACCAGCATCGTATCAAGCTCTCCCTCGGCGGCAGGAGTCCTTTGGAGTACCGCCAGCATCTGGGAATTGCAGCATAATCGTCCAAGAATTCGTCCGCACCTCCAACTGGGGATTATTGGACGACCGATGACACTGAGATCTCCTCGGGCGCTGCCGCGGCAATCCGCCCGCGAATGTAGTCGTGGAACGGATCGAGTTTGGGCTGTCGAGGTTGACGCTTATAGCGAGGTACTTCGTCGCTCGCTGCGTAACGGGCTACGGTGTTGCGTGACACTCCAGGCCGTCGCGCGATCTCTCGCTGTGACAGGCCCTGAGCAATGAGCACATGGATGGTCATCCACTGATCCTTCTGAAGCATGTTCAGCCTTCGCGCAAAAATGCTTCGCTGTACGGAAAAGTGGCTCAGCTTCACTTTGCACGAAGTGGCTCATTATTACTTTGCGACCAACAACTTCGTATTGGAGGACCCGGCGTGGAAGTTCCTGTCAATCAGATTTTCGACAGCAGGACCGGGATCTCCGGCGTAGGCACTGAAACGCCTGCGCCGTGTCATTTTCACCATCAGGCCCTGTTCAGCCATCGGTTGACGCACTACTTTCTCAGAGAGGTGGATGCCGCTCCGTCGCAATGCACTGTCAATACGATGATATCCGTAACAACCATAGTTGCGATGGAAGATGTCGTTGATGGCGCTGCGCTCCTTCTCATGCTGTCGGAAAGAGTGCTACGTAATCGATTGTAGAAACAGGTACTGCGAGGCAGGCAGCACGTGTTATCCGGTAATGCCGGGGCCGTGATTGTCAAGCGCGATGCGCATGGTGACGGTCATTATTGTTGGCACAAGGGTCCGTGTATGGGTCAATACAGATGTGGCGACATTGGGTTTTGTCGCAAACTATGCTGTTTGGCTAAGAAGAGAGTGTTCCAGTGCATCGATTTCTTCGCGCATGAACTGCACAATTTCTTCTCGCCGAGGTGATTGCATTCTGCCTTCCACAGCAGCGACAGCTATCGCAGCAATGGGTCGTCCATTCGGGCCTTTAATTGGGAGCCCGACAGTCCTCGTGCCGGGCGCAATGCTTACATCTGCGTAGCCGTTATCCTTGAACTCTTGAATGTAGGTGCGTACTTGTGCCTCGTTTAAGCTCTCATGCTTTGAGTAAGACGCGGTATTGTGCCGGAGGATGTCTTCCATTTCCGACGGAGGCAACGAACCAAGAATGCAAACGCCGGATGCGTTAGCACCTAACGGGCGGCGGCCCCCTACATCAAGCGTTAGCACTTTAACTGGATAGCTTCCCTCCAGACGGTCCAGACATACTGATTCGTATCGACTTTGTATAAGCAGGTATACGGTATCTTTGGTGTAGGACGCAATCTGCTCTAGCGCTTTGCGGGCGAGCGCTCGCACATCGAGTGTGGTCTGCACGACGAGTCCAAGTTCCGACACAAGCATACCCAGCTGATAACGCTTTGTATCGGGTTGCTGACGGATGAGTCCCTCTGCCGCAAGGGCCCTGAGCAGCCGATGAGCCGTGGGCTGCTCAAGCTGCGTCGCCTTACACAAATCTACAAGACGCGCCCCTTGGTCATTTCTTTGAGCCACTTCGCGCAATAGGCTGGCGATGCGATTAACGACCTGTGTTCCTTGCACGATAGCCTGTTTCCTCATGTGTGAAACTCCATATAGTGAAATATAAAATCATAATATGCTGCGAAAAACTTGACGTAGATCAATCTAATTGATTTAATGGGAATAAATAAGACGATTATAGTCCATATAGTGGAATAAAACAATTGATTGGTAACGCAGCAAGATAGAGAGGACCGAATGCTGAGAGATGTCAGAGTACTGGATCTAAGCTGGGTTTTAGGGGGGCCATTTGGTGGACAAATTCTGGCGCAATTAGGTGCGGAGGTGATCAAGATAGAACCCCTTGCAGGAGATATGGCTCGATCTATCCCGCCTTATTTCTTCAACGGAGAATCTTCTTTTTTTCTGTCGGTGAACCGGGGGAAGAAAAGCGTTGCGCTGGATCTGAAAACCCCGGAAGGTCTGCAAGTACTTTATGACTTAGTAAAGACGTCTGCTGCGGTTGTTTATGGTTACGCCCCTTCGGTACCCAAGAAGCTAGGCATTGATTTTGAGTCTTTAAGGGCGGTCAATCCCAGGATCGTAGTGGCCCAGCTAATTGGCTTTCATGATGAGGCGCCATACGCAGATGCGCCAGCCTTTGACTTGATCGTACAAGCCATGGGTGGATTCATGAGTATCACCGGCGAGCGTGGGGGAAAGCCCGTTAGGGCAGGCTATCAAATTGCAGACCTGGCTGGCGGCCTTTATTTATCGATCGCCTGCCTTGGGGCCTTACTTTCCTCCGCCCTTACTGGAAAAGGGCGAACAGTCCAGGTTTCCTTGCTGGATTGTCAGCTTGCACTTTTGACCTGGCAGGCTCAGAACTACTTCGTGTCGGGCAAAGTTCCCAGCGCTCTGGGATCGCGCCATCCAATGATCGCGCCAAGCGAGACCTTTATGTGTGCCGATAATAAGCCGCTTGTTATTTCTCCAACCGGTGAGGTTTTCTGGAGGAAGTTCTGTGTAGCTATAGATCACCCCGAGCTCATGGCCGATGCCCGTTTCGCTACGGCGGCAGGTCGTATTCAACATGTTGAGGCACTGGGGCAGGTGCTTTCCACTGTGTTTCAGAAAAAAACACGCGATGAATGGGCAGACCACCTCTTTAAGTGTCGCATTCCCGCTGCGCCAGTGCTTAATGTAGCTGAAGCGCTGGCGCAGCCATTGTGCATGCTTCGCTCAATGGTCGAGACAGTGGCAGACACAGCTGACGACGGCGATGAGTTGTCTTTTCTTGGCAACCCTTTCAAGTTCGAAGAGGCAAGCTCCCTCAGTTTCCCTCCTCATCTGGGCGCAGATACTGATGAGGTGTTAACCCGCCTTTGCGGCTATGACGAAGCGCATCTTGCGTATCTGAAAAGCAGGAAGGCAATCTTTCACAAGGAATCAAACGATGACTAGACCCAGTGAAGTGAAACCTCGCGAAGGTGATCAGCCCGGCACACCTTATGCGGACTTTGAGGTGGGCGCTCAGCTCCCCGAGATGCAGTTTACGGTTACGCCGGAAATAAATGAGGAGTATTTAGCTGCCATAGATGAACAGGACGCGGACTACTACACGTACAAGGGACGACCGGTATGTGCGCCTAATGTGCTATCCGTTTACCTGTTAGCTGTGCTGTACCGGCGCTACCCCCCCATTCAAGGAATTGTGGTGTTCGATCAACTCTGGAAGTGGCGTCATCCCATCTTTGCCGATGAAAACACCGACCTGATTGCTTTTGGTGAAGTGACCGATAAATTTGAGAAGCGCGACCGAAAATGGCTGAGATTCACGGCTAAGTTCAAGAAAACTGATGGAACACTTGTCGCGGAAGCTGCACACACTTTGCACTTACCTGAATAAGGGGGAATGACATGTCAAAGAATGCTAATGCCACTTTAGAGAAAAAAATAAAGATGACGCAAGAGATAATTGACCAGTATGGTCGGATCAACGGCGACAACGACACCATCCACTACGACAGTGAGCTTGCCAGGTCTCGTGGATTCAGGGGAACCTTGGCCCACGGGCTTAACATTATGGGCTACGGTGCAGGGCTGGCCGCCAGAAAATATGGTGATCGTTGGTATACGGAGGGCGAACTCTATACGAAGTGGATTGCTCCCGTATGCCCTGGCGATGATGTGATCGTCACCCTAACGGAAGATGGTGAGCTTCGCGGAACTGTGGCGCAAGGCTCCACAATGGTCGGGTATGCAAAGGTGGGCAATCAATGAGTCGCCCATTCAAAAAGATGTACTTTCCCGCGCAAGTGATCATTGAAGGAGACTTTCAGGCCGCGGTTAAGACCTTGGCGGGAAAGCGCATCATCATCATAGGCTCACGGCGTAGCTGCGCGCTTGCGGATTGGCAAGCGTTACTGCCCGGCGCACAAGTAAGGCTTTTCGACGGTTCTCTGCCGCATAGTCCGGAGGACGTGTTAGACCGGGCGGTTGCGCTCGCGCAACGCTTTGAGCCAGACACCTATATTGCTATTGGCAGTGGTAGCGCGATCGACCTCGCCAAAGCCGTGGTGGATACGATGCCCGCCGAAATAGTGGCCATACCGACCTCCCTTGGGGGCGGAGAGATGACTAATGTGTATGGCACGCGCATGCGAACCGGAAAAAAAGAAGGCAAGGGGGGAATGAAATATCTACCCGCAAAGGTCTTCTATGACTCGACTCTGCTGGCAGACTTCCCTAAGTATGAGTTGGTGGCCAGCGGCGTTAACTCCTTTGCTCACTGCATTGAAGCCTTATACAGCACCAGGCCGCATTGGTTTGGGAAAGCGGCAGCTGTGCAAGCCGGCCGAATGTGGGCTGAGCTGCTGCCCGCTTCGAAAGAACGCTTAATAGATGAAGCGCTAGGTCGCAGACTTTTTGAGGCGGCGAGTCTGGCGGGTTTTGCGATCAATGTCTGTGGCCTGGGTTTGCATCATGCTGTTTGCCATGTCGTGGGAGGGGCCACGGGGGTCACTCATGGTGTAGTCAATGCGATTGCGTTGCCCAAGTCGCTAAAGATAAACCGCGAAATAGCGCCAGAGGCTATTGGTGCTGTCGAGCAAGCCATGGGTATCGATGACCTCGTTGTCTTCTCTGAGCGACTTGTTACGCATCTTGAGTTACCCAAGAGCCTGAAGGAGTTGTCCGTACCAGGGGAGCTGCAGGATACGTTAGTTGATGACTTAATGGCCGCACACCACTTGAAATTCAATCCTGGCATACTTGATCGTGCGCGCGCCGAGCGTTTGGTGGCTGAGATTTTTAGCGGCTAGAAAGTAGATGCCTCGCACGTCTGAAAACAATTACAGAGAGAAGTGCAGGATGTAAGCAGTGCCTTACGGTCCTCTGATTATTTTAGTTGGAGGGCTTCAACCGGACATCAAGGAGACAGTTATGAAATGGCCATTTCAAAATATGAAGTTTCGGTTTTTAAGCGCCTGCGCGGGTGCTATGTTGTTGAGTGTTCCCGTCGCAGCGAGTGTCGCGGCATATCCTGAGCGTAGTGTAGAGATTATCGTGCCGTATGCTGCCGGAGGGTCGACAGACTCAACTGCGCGCCTGATAGCCAGTGGCCTCAGTGAAGAGTTGAACCGGACGTTCGTAGTAGTGAATAGACCTGGCGCGGGCGGCATGATCGCGCATGGTGATGTCGCCAAAGCAGACCCAGATGGCTATACGCTGCTGGTCAGTGCGGCTGGCCCTCTGACAGTGACTCCACATAGCTATGATGATATTGCCTATGATCCGTTAACCGCGTTCAAACCTATTAAACTGGTATCAGCAGTTCCTTTAATGCTTGTGGTGAATCCAAAGGTCAAGGGCCATGATCTGAAATCGCTGATCCAGCTTGCCAAGGATAATCCAGGGAAGCTCACCTACGGTTCTTTCGGTGTGGGTAGCGCTGCACACTTGGCGGGGGAGCAGTTCAAGCTCCTTGCTGGTGTCGACATTACCCATGTACCCTATAAGGGTAGCGCTCCCGCGCTTGCTGACTTGCTGGGTGGGCAGATAGACATGATGTTTGACGTCCTGGTTACTGCGCTTCCGCACGTCAAGTCAGGAAAGTTACTGCCTATTGCGGTAACTTCCGACGTCCGTTCTCCGCTCCTGCCGGAAGTTCCAACAATGGCCGAGGCAGGTGTGCAGGGCTTCGAAGCGCAAACCTGGTTCGGTTTATTGGCACCCGCGAAGGTGGATCAAGCTATTATCGATAAGCTCTCCAGCGCTATGGATGCAGTACTGGCCACGCCGGAGTTCAAAAAGACGATTGCAAACCAGGGCATGGAAATTCAAGGGGGAACCCCCGCCGACTTTGAGGCCTTCTTTCGTTCTGAGTATGAGAAATGGGGCAAAATCGCTAAAGAAGCCGGCATAAAGAATTGATGTTTCACCAACTGCCGCGTGACGCCACCTTCTCTGTGGAAACTCACATGGTTGTCACGCTCAGCCCTGTGCTTACAGGACTACACCCGCCTCCATTGAGTACATCCAGGGATGCTTCGTCTCACAATACCGCGTTCGCGTGAAACGTTCCCTGCCTCCGGCAGCTTGTTTAAATCAAGCAGTTGAAGGACAGACCCAGAGTAAGTGTTCGGCTAATTCACCTTGAACCCGCATTTTGTTCATAAGAGCATACGTGTCCATCAAATTGGACTGCGCCCCAGAAGCTGGACACCACAAATCCTATGCCGTAGCCGCCTTCATTCTGTAATCGATCGGGCTCAGTCCGTTCAGCCGAAGCTTTATCCGTTCGTTGTTGTAATAATGGATGTATTTCGCTATTTCGTAACCGCCCGACCTGCACTGTCGCGCATACTGGTCTCGCGCGATGAGACTATCGCAAGGTTGTTGGCGAAGATTGCACGTCTGAAGCGCTGGCGATACGGACGCTCCCCGGAATGTATAGGCGAGCTGACGGACCAGTTGCAGTTGGCGCTCGATGATCTGCCCGAGGCGGCTGGCGAGCTGGTGACTCCCGTCATCACGCACGATTACACGCGGTATGGCCGATGCCGGCTTGCTTGCCCGGGTAATAGGGCCAAGTATGCGGGTCACGGTGTGTCCTGGAGCACATCCTGACGTTTGGGATATAGAACTGCATGAGGGATGATGGAGGGTCCCTCGAGGACAGCGGTCAGGAGTTGGTTTCAAACCGCCACAAGCTGCCGACGTAAAGAGCGATGGTGGTGAGCGTTGTGGGAACGACAGAGCTTTGATTCTGTCAGGTGAGATCCTGGCGCCGATGAGTACGGCAAGCCGCTACTGCGCAAGAAGATCAAGCGCGACCAGCTCGCCACCTTTTTCGCTAACCTGCCGCCGCCAGGCTCAGCTCGTTTCCGTCTCGGGGGCCCAGCCACAATGATCAGTTCAGCACGTGACAGCCGCGCTCATTGGGTTGAGGCTGCGAGTGCCGCCCACGGGCCGATGCGTGTCGCTATCCGGCGACTGAATGGATATGCCCGAAAATATCTTCGAGCTCATTCAGGATGCCGCTTCTGACTCCCCCCGCGATATGCGGCGTCATAATGACATTGTCGAGCCGGGAAAACCTGTCATCAGGGGCGCGAGGCTCGATACCGTGCGTGTCGAGGCCGGCGCCTGCGATCCTGCCTTGAGACAGGGCTTCGTATAGCGCATCTTCATCAACGAGCCGGCCGCGGCTCGTATTGATGAAGAAGGCATCGCTGCGCATGGCGGAAAATGCAGATTCCCCAATGAGCCTTTCATTCGCTTTTGTATAGGACACGTGCAAAGAAACGTAATCCGACGCAGCGAGCAATTCATCGAGGGGAGCGTAGGCCGCCTGAAGGTCGTCTTCATCCTGGCGGGATAATGGGCTGCGCTTGTAGTAAAGCACCCGCATGCCGAAACACCGTGCGAAACGGGCGACGCGGCTACCGACCTCGCCCAGCCCGATCAAGCCCAGTGTAGAGCCGGAAAGACCGCGCAGGTGCTGCAGATTGCACCAGTTATAAGCAACCCCATCCAGGGAATCGCTGCTCTCGCCGCCCTTTCTTACCAAGGCGTCAGCGGCGACGAGGCGCTTCCCCAGCGCCAGCATGAGCAATATGGCATGCTCGGCGGTGTAATCCAGCGTGCGCCTGGATATGTTGACCACCCTGCACCCTGCGTTACGCACCGCGCCCAGCGCTATGTCATCAAGCCGCTCACCCAGTTTGACGACGAGGCGCAGCTGCGGATTGGCGCGAAGAAAGGCCTCGTCTATAGTGCCCCGGCGCAATATCACGATATCAGCATCGCTGACTTCCGCATCCGCCAGGAACACATCGATTCCATCACGCCTGGTAATCCCGCGGGCGGCGGAGATTGTTCTGGAAAGATCCACGCTTTCCGGCATGAAATATGCGGCCAGGAAGGGATCGTCCTCACGGTTCTCCAGGATATACCTTGCCAGCCGGATGACCGGGTCATCGTCCAGGAAAGCGAGTCGCAGGCTCATGGCACCGCCCTTATTCCACACGGATATCGGTGGCCGGCAATTCGCGCGTCCAGTAATCTATATCCGTCTGCAGCGTCTTGTTGAAATCTTCCACGCTGTTGCCCACGGGTTCCAGCCCCATGCCGGCCAGAGTATTCCGGATCTCATCTGATTTCAGCGCTTCGGCGACCTCTTTGTTGAGATAGTCGATCACCGCCTGCGGCGTACCCGCCGGCGCCGCCAGACCGAACCAGTTCGAGCCGACATATTCAACGCCGCTTTCCACGGTCGTAGGCGTTTCCGGCAATGATGGTGAGCGTTTATCGGAGGATAAGGCCAGCACCCGGACCTTGCCGCCCTTATACTGCGCCAGCGCGGTGGGCAGCGCCGTCACCATGAGGTCCACCGAACCGCCGATGAGTCCCGCCATGGCATCGCCCATACCCTTGTATGGAATGTGATTCAGATCGATGCCCGCCGCCCGTGCGAAAAAAAACGTCGCGATGTGGTTTGCGCTGCCTACGCCGGCGGAACCATAGTTCAGCATGCCAGGATTGGCCTTGGCTTTTTCTATGAACGTCTTGAGGTCGCCGATACCGGCTTCGGGACGGGTGATCAGCGCGAACGGCGCCTGCGCCGATATGGTTATGCCGACCAGATCCTTGCGCGTATCCCAAGGCAGGGACTTATACAGGCCGTCATACATCGTGTAGCTGGAATCGATGGCCACCAGTGTGTAGCCGTCGGGCCTGGATTTTGCCACATAATCGTAGCCTATCCGCCCCGCGGCGCCTGTCTTGTTGAGCACGACGAAAGATGCGCCTGTTTGCCGGGAAAGCCTGGTGGCAACGGTTCTTGCCACGGTATCGCCCGCACCCCCGGGGGAAAATGGAACCACGATAGTGACCGGCCGGTCGGGATACTGCGCCGCCTGAGATGCCGCCCCAAGGCCGAACAGCAGTGCAAACGCCGTCAGGCAGTGTTTCATCTGTTTCATTTTTCCTCCTTTTCCGTGAGCGCTGGTTTTATACGCATTTATTTTCACGAATCGACGAAGCAGTCTATCAAAGCGAAACGAACCGGAATAGACAGTTTTCTGTATCGATAACGATAAGAAAAAGTGAACTAACAAGAACCGGCAACAACGCTAGAATGAACGGCCGTGACAGCCATGAAGTTATTACGCAGCCACGCTGGGCAGGCCGCGGCCTCAAAATCCCAAGCCAGCGACGGTGCATTTCCCAATGCATCGAACACCGTAGCGATGAGATATGCGAGCCATAATTGAAAATCCGCCGCTGGCATTCAATCAAGTCATGACATCATCCCATCCAGACGAGATCATTCCATGTCTTCCATTTCACTGAGCCGGCAGTTTGCGCGCTGGGCCGCACAGCTTCGGTATGAGGATCTTCCCGACGAAGTAATCGATAAAATAAAAGCATTGCTGCTTCACGGCCTTGCCGGCGCCTTCCTTGGAACAGGCATGGAATCAGCCCGGCATATGGTGCGGATGACCATGGACGAAGAAGGCAGGATGAAGGGTGGCTCAGTGTTCGGGCGAAACGAAAAAGCCTCCCGAAGCGCCAGTGCATTTGCCAATTCCGAGCTCATCCATTCGTCCAATCTGTTCGATTCCTACAGGATGCTGACGCATCCGGGGCCGGTACTGCTGCCGGCGGCGCTCGCCAATGCGGAACTCGAAAACCGATCCGGAAAGGACATCATCGTCGCACTCGCTTGCGGATATGAGTTTTCCTGCCGACTCTGCGATCGCTTCATTCCCTCGACGGCTGCGCGGGGGTTCCGGCCCAGCCCCATTTATACGACCATGGGGGGGGCCCTGGCAGCGGCGAAGCTGCTCGGGCTGGACGAAGATGGTCTGGTGTCCGCCATCGCCATAGCGGCGAACTTCGCATCGGGGTTGAACGAAGGGCCGCGCGTCGGCGGCAATGAAATGGCCATCCATGAACCGCATGCCGCCCGCAATGCCATATTTGCCGGGCTGATCGCGCGCACCGGACACATACGCGGTGCGGAACATTCTCTCGAAGGCAAAGCAGGGTTCTATAACGCCTTCACAGGAAACAGCGAGGGAAGGCTCAGCTACGTATTCAATGGCCCCGACCGGGTTGACCTGTCATCGATCACTGAAGGCATCGGCGAAGACTACAAGCTGTTGAACGTCATATTCCGCATGTACCCCTGCGCCGGCTATAACCAGCCGGTTATGGAACTGCTGAAGGAAATGGTACAGATCCACCAGATAAGGGCACCCGAGGTGGAACTGGTGGCAATCACCATGAACTGGATCGAAACTCTGTATCCGAGCCCCGCTTTCCCGCGCTTTCACGACTGGCATGTGGCACGTGTGGGAGAAACTCCATATTACGCTGCGCATGTGGTGGTGAACGGCGGGTATCCCGTCGTGGGCGACCGGGCATTCGCACCGGCTGATGGCACCCGCCTGGAAGACGACCAGGCCGTCATCCAGTTCATGAGGCAGCATATAAAGCTGCTGCCGTCAGAACAGTACCCGATGTTTTCCCCGACCATTGACATCCGAATGAAAGACGGACGTGAATATTCCCGGCATTACCCCTATGCAAGAATGGAATGGAATTTCGGGCAGTTGTCCGGGCGCCTTCACGAGAGCCTGTCCGCCCCGGATCTGGCACCGCTGATCCAGGTGGCTCGCGATCTGGATCAACTGGATTCCATGGAACCGGTTTTCAGCTCGATTCCTTCTAGGGGCAGCCACGACTGACACTGCCAGGGCGGCTCCCGACATGCCTCGACAGCCGGACACACCGGGGCTGGTTTCGCAGACGCAAGGCGGGATCCGCCCCCTCCCCCTGAACAGATGAATACGCCGGCGGCCTTGCCGGCATGACGGAGAAGTGAATGAGGATTTCAGAGATCCTGGCGGAATTCGTTGTATCCACACCCACGCAATCACTGCCCCCGCTTGCCATGGAACGGGCGAAAATGAGTCTCGCCAGCACCATTGCCAGCGCCGCTGTGGGTTACGGAATAGAGTCGGCGAGGCTGATCCGTGAAATCGAGGCCGATCACGGCGGGACCCCGCAGGCAAGTGTGTGGTTTGCGGCGAATAAGCTTCCTTCCCCGGCCGCTGCCCGAATCAATGCAACGGCGAGCGACGCTGCGGCATCCGACGACAGCGACATGCGAAGCATCGCTCATATCGGCACGATTGCTTCCACAGTGTCGATGGCAATCGGCGAGCGGCTTTGCAGCCCCGGCAACGAACTGCTGGCCGCGATGGTACTGGGTTACGAGGTCGCCGGCCGTATGGACGAAGCCTTGACGCCCGGCCGGACACAGAAAGGCTTTCACGGATGCGTTTCCACCATTTTTGCCGCCGCTGCATGCACCGCTCGACTGATGAAGCTGGACCAGGCACGGACTGCGCAGGCGCTCAGTCTCGCGGCTACCTCGATCGGTGGTCTGGCAAGCGCAGCCGACACCAGTTGCTCCAGGGAATATCATGCGGGCCTTTCGGCGCTGCTGGGCACCCAGGCCGCACTGGCCGCGCAGCGCGGCTTCCAGGCTGAGCAGGGCATCCTCGAACACCCCAAAGGCTTCTTCCATGTGTTTGGCGGCCAAGCCATTGAAGACGTGACGCGCGCGCTGGGCGACTCTTGGGATATCGTGACCGACATGGCGGTCAAGCTCATCCCCGGGGGACACCCATACCATGCCATTGCCGAAGCCGCCATGAACGCCGCCATTGCGGGGGACGTCGATCCAGCGAAGATAGACCGTGTCGTCATATCCGCAATCCAGCTTCAGAATTGGCGCGGGCCGCAGGAAGTATCGGATCTGATCAGCGCCGCGCACAGTGCGGTGTATTTTGTGGCGGCCGCGATTGCCGACAGAGGATTCGGCTGGGATCACATAAAACCCGAAAAAATGCAGGACGAGCGCATACTCGCCGTGCAGAGACGCGTCGAGTTCGATCCCGTCCCCCCACCACTGCCGGATCGCTTCCCTCACCGGCACGGCGGCACGATAACGATCATCATGAAAAACGGCGAGCAGTGGTCAAGCACCTGTCGCATGCCCAGAGGATCCGGGCCAAGAGGCATCTCATGGGAAGATATCCGCTCGAAATTCAAGCGGCTCGCCCCTGCCTCGGGTTTACCTGTCGACCAATTGAATGACTGCTTCGACCATGTCAGGAATCTCGAACTCATGCAGGATGTCAATACGCTGGCCCGGCTTCTGCAGACCAGGCGGGCGGCCGATGAATAGGTGGTTCCCTCCATTTTGTGCGTCCACGCCAGCGGGTCTTCGAAATCGTAGGCGACATGCTTGTAGAACTCCGTGAAGTAGCTTGGCGCGCCATTGCTGGCGAGCCCCTCAGCGAGCATGGCGGATATAGGAACTGGCTAAGCGCACGGAGCTTGAAGAGCCAGTCAAGACTGACCCGCTCCCGTTCCCTGAAACACCGCCGCCATTTCCCTCGCGGCGGTCTTCATGGCTTCTTTGAACTCCAGCAATTCCTGCAATGATCTCTGGGCGGTTGCGGCGTGGCAGGCTACGGCGGCGAGTACCTGGCCGTGGGCGTCTTTGACGGGTACGGCGATCGCCACCATGCCGCGTATGAATTCCTCATCGTCCACG
>Ga0182738_1002438_pt1 | contig 22033 bp, 20 predicted proteins | sample eDN5th30CBELigMG_FD_128876 | JGI IMG/M metagenome (GOLD analysis project Ga0182738, IMG submission 128876) | Enriched Miracle-Growth compost microbial communities from Emeryville, California, USA - eDNA 5th pass 30_C BE-Lig MG (version 2)... ...
GCCCGCGGGCATCATCTCGACCACGGGCATCGGCGGGCTCACCCTGGGCGGTGGGCACGGGTATCTGACCCGCCGGTACGGGCTGAGCATCGACAACCTGGTATCGGCCGACGTGGTGCTCGCCGACGGGCGCCAGGTCACCGCGTCCGACGACTCCCACGCGGAGCTGTTCTGGGCGTTGCGGGGCGGCGGCGGCAACTTCGGCGTCGCCACGTCGCTGACGTTCCGCGGCAACCCCGTGAGCAACGTGATCGCCGGCCCGATGGCGTGGCCGGCCTCGGCCACCGCGGACGTGCTCGGGTGGTATCGCGACTTCCTTCCCGCGCAGGACGACGACCTCTACGGCTTCTTCGCGGTGATGACCGTGCCGCCGGTCGACCCGTTCCCCGAGCCGTTCCACCTGCACAAGGTGTGCGCGATCGTGTGGTGCTACACCGGCGATCCGGGCGACGCGGACGAGGCGTTCGCCCCGGTCCGCGCGTTGCAGCCCGCCTGGGAGCACGTCGGCGAGGTGCCCTATCCGGCGATCCAGTCCGCCTTCGACGGGCTGTACCCGCCGGGGCTGCAGTGGTACTGGCGGGGCGACATCTTCGACCGAATCACCGACGACGCGGTCGCCGCGCACGCCCGGTTCGCCGAGTCGTTGCCCACCCTGCACTCGGCGATGCACCTGTACCCGATCGACGGCGCCGCCAACCGCGTCGGCGCGGACGACACCGCGTGGGCGCACCGGGACGCGACGTTCTCGCAGGTCATCGTGGGCGTCGACCCCGACCCGGCCAACGCCGGCGTGATTCGCGACTGGACGGTGGACTACTGGGAGGCGACCCATCCGTCGTCGGTGGGAGGTGCCTATGTGAACTTCATGATGGACGACGAGGGATCCGAGCGGGTGCGGGCCACCTACGGCGACCACCACGACCGGCTCGTCGAGATCAAGGGCACCTACGACCCCACGAACCTGTTCCGGGTCAATCAGAACATCCGGCCTGCCTGACCGATCCTGAACGCATCGGTCGTGGTCGGCGACGTCGTCGTGGGCGTCGCATCGGCCTTGGAAGGAAAAGGGCCTTGGTGCGACCGCGCCCGCTCGCCGATGCTGGGCGGCGTGGAGATCACGCTGCGCGCCGACGCCGACATGGACGAACTGGTCGCGGTGGCCCGGAGAGTCCGGGTGAGTGACCAGTACCCGATCTTCGAACCGCCCGAAGGACTGGGCTGGTTCCTCTCGACGCCCGAGCCGATCGCCGCATGGATCGCCCGCATCGACCGCGCCGTCGTCGGCCATGTGGCGCTGCAGCCGAGCGCGACCCGCGGGGCCATGCGGGTCGTCGCCGGGTACGACCCCGATGCCCGCGCGGCGTACGTGTCGCGGTTGTTGGTCGACCCCGACCGGCGGGGGTTGCGGATCGGCGCCCGATTGCTCGACCACGCGCAGCGCTGGGCGATCGACACCGGCTACCGCCCGTTCCTGGAAGCGCTCGACGTGCCGCCCGGCGCCCCGGCCCTCGCGCTCTACCGGGCCGAGGGCTGGACCGAGATCGGCCGGACCCGTTTCGACCTGCTCGACGACGGTACCGAAGAGGTCGTCTTCGCCGGACCGGTCGATCGGACCTGACCGGTCGGTCGCCCGCGCCGATGATCGGGTGGCCGAGCGGTACGATCCGGGCCTCATGTCAGATGATGCCCGAGCAGTGCGACTCCCGACGGGGACCGCCGAGTCCCGGGCGTTCGCGCAGGGCGTCGAGCGGGCGATGGAGTCGACCGAGAAGCTGAACCGGATCGCCTCCGCCGATCAGGACGCCATCCGGGCGTGCTTCGCCGAGCTCACCGGTGCCGAGGTGCCCGACGGGTTCCGGTTGATCCCGCCCTTTTCCACCGACGGTGGCCGGAACATCCGCCTCGGGCGTCACGTGTTCATCAATCAGCATTGCACCATCTACGACCTCGCCCCGGTCACGATCGGCGACGGCGTACTGATCGGACCGAACGTGTCGCTGATCACCACGAGTCATCCCGTCGCGCCGTCCCGCCGGCTCGCCGAGCTGGTGGCCGAGCCGATCGACATCGGAGCGAACGTGTGGATCGCCACCGGCGCCACGGTGATCGGTGGCGTCGCGATCGGCGAGCACTCGGTCGTCGCCGCCGGCTCGGTCGTGACCCGTGACGTCCCCGCGAATACGCTCGTGGGCGGCAATCCGGCGCGGGTGATCCGCTCGATCGCGGGGGAGTGAACGGCACCCGGGGCGACGTCGACGGCGGCCTGGCTGCTCGACGGCGCCCGTTTCGGTGCGCACCGAACCGTGCGAGGGGTCGAGGCTACTCAGTCGTCCGGCTGCCGGAGTCGACTCCTGAGGCGGAACCAGCCATAGGCGATCGCCGCGACGATCAACAGGGCGGCGATCAGGGTGAGCCACAGCAGCCCCTTGACGACCGCGCCCAGGATGCCCAACGCGAACAGGACGATCACGACGATCAAGAGCACGACCATGGGTGCGACGCTAGTGCCCCGAGGCCGCGGAAACGCCGGGGAAGTCTGCGAGCCGATGCGGACTCAGGCGGCGTAACGTTGGTACGTGGCGAACCCCCGCGGTCATTCCGGAGCCGGGTCCGACCTGTCGGGCGCGGGCACGGCGCCGGTCGAGCGGTCGCACATCGATCTCTCGGATCCGGACTTCTTCGCCGACGGCCCGCCCCACGCCGCGTACCGCGTGTTGCGCGACGAGGCGCCCCTGTACTGGCATGCGCCGACCGACGCGACGCCCGACGGCGAAGGGTTCTGGTGCCTGACCCGACACGACGACGTGACCTGGGCCGCGACGCAGCCCGACGTGTTCTCGTCCGCGGGCGGTGGTGGCCGTGCCGGTGGCGGCACGCTCATCGAGGATCTGCCCGCGGGCTTCGCCGCGGGCGTGCTGTTGAACATGCAGGACGACCCGCGTCACCACCACATCCGCCGGCTCGTCACGCCGTCGGTCAGCCCGAAGCGTTTGCGGACGATGCGCGCTGCCCTCGAAGCGCGTTGCGCGGAGATCCTCGGCGCCGCGGTCGCCGCGGGCGACATCGACTTCCTGGTCGACGTCGCCGCTGAGCTCCCCCTCCAGGCGATCGCCTCGTTGCTCGGCATTCCCCAGGCCGACCGGCATTTCCTCCTCGACTGGGCCGACGCGACCCTCGACTACGACGGCCGTGACCCGGGCGCCGACTCGGCGCGCAGCCAGGCCGCGGCCTCCGAGATGGCCGACTACACCCGTCGCCTGCTCGACGACAAGCGGCACTGTCCGGGCGACGACATCCTCTCGCTGGTCACCCGCGCCGACCTGCCGGCCGAAGCCGACCCGGGCGGACCGTTGAGCGAGCTGGAGCAGGAGATGTTCGTCCACCTGCTCGTCGCCGCCGGCAGCGAGACCACGCGCAACACGATCACCGCCGGGATGCTCGCCCTGATCGAGCGGCCCGACGACTGGGACGCGCTCCGCGCCGATCGTTCACTGCTGCCCGGCGCGATCGAGGAGATGCTGCGCTGGGCGTCATCCACGATCTACAACCGGCGCACCGCCACCCGCGCCGTCGAACGCCACGGCCAGACGATCGCCCCCGGCGACAAGGTCGTGCTGTGGTGGCAGGCCGCGAACTTCGACGAACGGGTCTTCGCCGACCCGCACCGCTTCGACATCCGACGTGACCCGAACCCGCACGTGGCCTTCGGGCTGGGCAGCCACTTCTGTTTGGGAGCGAACCTGGCCCGGTTGGAGATCGCCCTGGTCTTCGACGGGCTGCTCGATCGGGTGCCCCGGCCGACGGCGCTCGGGCCGGCCGAGCGGACCCGCTCCAACAAGCATGCCGGTTACCGCCACGCCCCGGTGTGCCTGCGACCCTGACGTTCAGGCACGCTCGGGTGGGGGTGGTCGAGTCCGAGGGCCCGCGTGACCCCGCGGCGGTAGGTTGCCCCCGTGAACGAGGTTCGGCGGATCATCGTCGGTCGGACCGTCCGGGCCTTCGCCGACGGGTTCGTCGCGGTGTTGTTGGCTCGCTACCTCACCGACCTCGGCTTCTCGCCGTTGCAGGTCGGTGCCATCGTCACCGGAACCCTGCTCGGCTCGGCGGCCCTCACCCTCGGCTTCGGGTTCCGGTCCCGCCGGACGTCGCTTGCGGCCTTGCTGGTCGCAGCGAGTGTGTTGATGGTCGCGACCGGTGCGGCCTTCGGCACGGTCACGGCATTCTGGCCGTTGCTGCTGATCGCCGTGGTCGGCACGCTCAACCCCAGCGGCGGCGACGTGAGCGTGTTCCTGCCGACCGAACAGGCCTACCTCGCGGATCTGGTCGAGGGCGAGGCGCGCACCCGCCTCTACGCGCGCTACAACCTGGCCGCGGTGTTCGCCGGCGCCATCGGCGCACTGGCCTCGGGACTGCCCGAACGGATCGCCGCGGCGGGGCACTGGTCGCTGCTGACCGTCGAACGTCTCGGCTTCGTCGGCTACGCCGGTGCCGGCCTGGTGATCTTCGTGCTGTACCGGCCGCTCCCACGTCGCACAGCGGCGGTCGGAAAGCCCGCTAGCGACGGGCCTGGTCGCGTTGCACCCGGTTCGCGTCGAACGGGACTCGGCCGGTATCGGCACATCGTGGTGCAGCTGGCGGCGCTGTTCGGCATCGACTCCGCCGGCAGCGGATTCGTGGGCACGTCGTTGCTGGTGCTCTGGTTGCATCTGCGGTTCGGCCTGGGACGCGACGCGACGGCGGCGGTGTTCTTCGCCGCCGGGCTGCTCGGGGCGTGTTCGCAACTCGCGGCGCCGATGCTGGCTCGACGCATCGGCATGATCCGGACGATGGCCTACACCCACATCCCGGCCAACCTGATGCTCGCCACGGCGGCCCTCGTGCCGAACGCGCCGGCGGCGATCGCATTGCTGTTGGGGCGGGCGCTGTTCGCGCAGATGGACGTGCCTGCCCGCCAGGCGTTCGTGATGGCCGTCGTGCCTGCCGAACATCGCGCCGCGGCGTCGAGCATCACGAACGTCCCCCGGAGCCTCGCGGCAGCCGGGACGCCACTCGCCGCCGGGGCGTTGTTGTCGGTGACGAGTTTCGGTTGGCCGTTGATCATCGCCGGCGTGACCAAGTTGGCGTACGACCTGACATTGCTCGCGTTGCACCGCAACACCCCCGAGTCCGTCGCGGACGTCGCTCCCTGAACGGTCTCGCCCGACTCCGGAGGTCTTGTGGCCCGTCCCCGGAGACCACGCATCGCCTGACCGAGGCGCTCTGCCTGACGCGGTGGGCGCGGGCCGGTAGGGTGCGTCCGATGCGCACGATCTCGACGCCTGGCGTTCCCCCGGCGCGCGCAGCGCAGGCGCTGGCGATGGTCTACGGCGGGGGCGGGCCGTTCGGGATCGCGTTCGGGGCCGGTGTGGCGAAGGGCCTTCAGGCCACGGGGATCCGGGTGGCGTCGGTGCCCGCGCTGGGCACGTCGGCGGGTTTTTGGGTGGCCGCGATCATGGCGCTCGGGCTCGACTACGACGATTTCGAGGACATCATCGTCCCCGCGGTCCCGGATCGGACCGCCGGGGCGGTCCTGCGACCCGCCCGCCAGGCCTTCGGCGACGCCCGCAGCCCTCTGGTGTCGGCCGTGGCGGTGTGCGTGTCGGGGGGGAAAGCGCGGCCGTACCGTGCTCCGCGGCGACGAACACGACCTCGCCGAGATCTGCGCCGCGTCGTCCGCGGCGCCGCATCTGCTGCCCCGTCACACGATCGACGGCGCGACGTACTGCAGGCCCAGGCGGCGCGTGCCGAGGCCGCCTTGGGGCCGGGCGCCGCGCCGCTCACGGCCATCGCCGGCTGAGTCGACCGCTCAGTCGGCGTCGATCGCGCGGACGACCCGGGCCGGGTTCCCGACCGCGACCACGCCCGCTGGCAGGTCGCGGGTCACGACGGCGCCGGCACCGACCACGGTGTCGTCGCCGATCGTCACGCCGGGACACACGGTCACGCCGCCGCCCAACCAGACGTTGTCGCCGATCGTGATCGGTTCGGCCGCCTCGAGCTTGTCGCGGCGCAACTGCGGATCGATGGGGTGGGTCGGGGTGAGGAGCTGGACGTTCGGCCCGAGCTGGCAGTCGGCCCCGATCGTGATCGGGGCGACGTCGAGCGCGGTGAGGTTGAAGTTCACGAACGTGCGATCGCCGACGCGCATCCGGTCGCCGTATTCCAGGAAGAGCGGCGGACGGATGATCACGTCGTCGCCGAGATCACCGATCAATTCGGCGAGCAACCGATCGGCGTCGTCGGAGCCGTCGGCCACCGCCCGGTGGTACGCCGCCGACAGGCGTCGGGCACGCTCCTCGAGCCTTGCGTTCTCGGGGTCGTCGGCGATGTAGGGATCCCCGGCGAGCATGCGCTCACGATTGGTGCGTGGATCGCCGGCGAAGTGATCGCGGCTCGACATGGCGGTGACTCTAGGTGGCTGCGCGGATGGGCACACCCGAGTCAGCCGCCCAGTTGCCGGTTCGGTCACGTCGTGGCGTCGGCTCCCATCGCCAGGTAGAACAGGCGCGTCGACTGGGTCTTGAACAGGTTGCCGTAGGTGGAATAGGGCACGTGGCCCGCGCCCTCGAGGGGTCCCCAGAAGACGATGCGACGCAGGTCGAGCAGTTCGTCGCGGGTCGCCTCCGCCCACGCATAGGGCACCTGGTTGTCCTTGGTGCCCGAGAAGAGGTACCCGGGCGGCGGCAGGGTCTCGTTCGCGGCGAGCTTCTCGGCCAGCCCCGGGGTTTCGGTCGGTGGCAGCCCGCCCGAGATCGACACCCACGCCTGGATGTCGGAGCGCTGATCGAGGTTCGAGGTGTTCAGTGGCGCTCCGGCCATCGCCTCGATCGACCGGGGATCGTCCGGATTGCCCGGCACGTCGGCGAGCATCCCGGCCAGGATCGACATGAGCGCGCCCGCCGAGTCGCCGATCATGGCGACACGGTCGGGATCGATGCCGTAGGTGTCGGCGTTGGCGCGGAGCCAGCGCACTGCCGCCTGGCCGTCGGAGGTCGCCGCCATCGCCGCGATCTTGCAGCCGCTCGCGTCGGTGATCAGGCCGTTGAGGGTGCCGCAGTCGACGTTCGCGAGCCGGCGGTAGTCGATCGACACCGCGACGTACCCGGCCTTGGCGAAGTGCCGGGCGAGGTCGACCGACACGCTGTTGGTCCTGGTGCCGATCTTGAAGCCGCCCGAATGCGCCACCACGACGGCGGGACGGCGCGTGACAGTGTCGCCGCCGGGTTCGTAGAGGTCGAGCCGGAGCGTCACCGGCGCGTCGTTCAGGTCCGGGGCGGTGCTCCAGACGATGCCGGAGGTGACCTCGACGTCGGAGAAGACCGGCTCGTAGTACCTGACCGGCGATTCGACGTCGAGGTCGGGGATCGGCCCGAACGGTGCCAGCGGGCCGGGTTCGGTATCACAGGCCGCCGCGGTCACCGTGAGCACCAGTGCAACGGCGAGCGCGACGAAGCGTCGACTCCTGAACTTCGCCCGAGACGGCATCGTTTCCCCCTGATCGGTCGTCGAGATGCGGGTCGTGCATCCGGCGTGGTGTGGGCAAAGTATGGGACAGAACGTATCGACGTGCAAGGCGCCGGACACCGGTGCTGCCCCGAACCTTCGAGCGGAGACGCTCAGGTGGGGAGGATGCGGATCGGGAGGATCCTCGGACCGCGGACCTGGCCGCCCGACCAGTGCACGGCGTCGGGGTCGGCGAGGGTGAAGTTCGGGTAGCGCTCCAGCCACGTCTCGATCGCGACCCGCAACTCGAGACGCGCCAGGTTCGAACCCAGACAGCGATGGATTCCCAGGCCGAACGCCGCGTGACGGTTCTCGGCCCGGTCGATGACGACCTCGTCGGCACGTTCGAACGCCTCGGGGTCACGGTTGGCGGAGGGGAACGGCAGGAGCACCCAGTCGTCGGCCTGCATCGGGCAGCCGTGGAACTCGAAGTCGTCCTTCACCAGCCGTGCCATCGTCACCGGCGCGTAGGCACGGAGGAACTCCTCGATCGCGGTGGGGATCAACTCGGGTTCGGCGACCAGGCGCTCCCGATCGGCCGGGGTGCGGGCGAGGTGCCAGATCGACGCGCCGATCGCGCTCCAGGTGGTGTCGATTCCCGCCAGCAGCAGCAGTGCGATGGTGCCGAAGACGTGGCGTTTGGTGATCGGCTCGCCGTCCATCTCGGCGTTCAGCAGGTAGGTCGTGAGGTCGTCGCGGGGCTCGGCGTCGTGTTCGGCCATCTGGGTGGAGATGTAGTCGACGAGGTGGCCGATCGTCTCGACCCGTTCGGCAGGCGGACGGTCGACGCGCTCGAGCGCGTCGTAGACGAACGTGCGGAACTTGTCGGCGTCGGATGCCGGAAAGCCGAGCATCTTGGCGATCACCCGCACGGGAATGTGTTGGCCGTAGTCGATCGCCGCGTCGACCACGTCGTGCCCGTCGACCGCGTCGAGCAGACCGCGGCAGTAGTCGCGGGTGAACTCCTCGAGCGGCGCGATGGCCTTCGGGGTGAACTCGGGCAGCAGCAGGCGCCGCGCCCCGTGGTGGAACGGCGGGTCCGACGAGATCGGAGGAGCGATGCCCACCGGCGCGAGGTCGTGGGTCGGGCGCGACTCGGTGACGATGATCGAACGGGAACTGAAATGGTCGGTGTCGTACGCGACTTCCGAGACCAGCTCGTGGGTGAGGGGCAGCCAGGCGCCGCCGTAACGTTCGGTGTGGGCGACCGGGCACTCGTCTCGTAACCGGTCCCAGATCGGGTAGGGGTCCGCGGCCCAAACCGGGTCGGTGTGGTCGAAGTCGGTGGCCCAGTCGGCGACGGGCGGGTGGCGGTCGGACTCGTCGTCACGATGCAGGCCCTCGCCGACCACTTGCTGCAACGCTGCGTCACGATCGGCAGCGGTGCCCACGCCGGGGCGCTCGTCGACGCTCCGGTCGAGATCGGTCACGGCGCACCGTCCTCGTCGATCGTGATGGCGAACTCCGGGCAGTTGGCCACCGCGAGGCGGGCCCGCTCCTCCAGTTCGGGCGGGACGACGCCGTCACCGATCTCGTGGGAGGTTCCATAGTCGTCGAGCTCGAACAGCTCCGGCGCGAGCGAGTAGCAGCGGTTGTGCCCCTGGCACTTCTCACCGTCGACATGGATGCGCATGTGGTTCCCCTGGGTCAGACTGACCGCGCTTGCCGCGCGGCGAAGCTCACGCTATCCCGCAGACCCTATGCATCCCAGGGCCGGCGCAGGGGCGCCGGTCACCCAGACGGCGACGCAGCACACGGTCGTGATCGCGACGCGGCCCAGCATTCGTGCGGTCGGGGTGTCCCGCCTCTCCCTCGACAGGCAGGCATCGTCGGTGGTTCAGGTCACCGAAGTCTGGTCGAGCGACGACGGCCTTGCCGATGGAAGGTCGTGGATCAGCCGTGCCGCATTCGGCTCCGCGTACGTGGAGGCCGGCGAAGCGCTGTGGACGACGGTGCTCTTCGAAGTCGATCCGTTGGCCGAGCGACTCGTCGGTTGGAGGGTGGTGCTCCAAGTAGTTGCGGGTCGCGGGTTCCACAAGAGATCGACATGGACCTGGGATGACCGCGTGTTTCTCCCCGCTCCCCGACCGTTAGGATGACCGGCGATGGCGCACTCTGGCGACGAACTGCAGCGCGAATGGGAGGACCGCAAGCGCAAGTTTCCGGTACAGCCGGAAGAGGGCTTCTACGCGCCCCGCCAGCCGGTGAGCGGCGAGCGTCCGCCCGGTACTGCCGAGTCAGGCGGCACCAAGCGAAACCCGACGCCACCCCGCCGCTAGCGCGAACTCACAGCAGCGGGTTGGGGCGACAGGGGTTCGTAGGGGATCGTCCGGCACACCGCCAAGATCCGGAAGGCTGCGGCAGCCGAACCGTGTGAGGTTTCGTTGCACCGCGCACGACCACGTCGGAGGATCAGGAGATGACGACGAGCAGGTCGCCCGCGGACACGGCCTGACCGGTGTCGACCTTCACCTCGGCGATCGTGCCGTCCTTGTCGGCGGCGATGTTGTTCTCCATCTTCATCGCCTCGAGCACACACACGGTGTCACCCTGGGCGACCTCGTCGCCGACCGCGACCGACACCTTGGTGACCGTGCCCTGCATCGGTGCGGCGATCTGGCCAGCGCCCGCGGCTTTCGTACCGCCCGACGAACCGGCCCGGCGCGGACGGGGAGCGGTGGCGGTGGCACCCGCCGCGGCCACCGGCGCACCGGCGGACTCGGGGACCCACATCGACACCGCGTAACGGCGACCGTTCACCTCGACGTCGACGTCACGTTTGACCTTCGTCTCGCCGTCGTCACCGGACGACGCATCGACCGGGGCACTGTCGATGCCGGAGAGGTCCAGCACGTCTTCCACCCACTTGGTGGAGTGCTGCGCGGCCCGGAAGTCCGGGTGTTCCAGGATCGCCTTGTCGGCCGGAATCGTCGTGGCGATGCCCTCGATGACGAACTCGTCGAGCACCCGCAGCATGCGGTCGATCGCCAGGTCACGGTCGGCGCCCCAGACGCACAGCTTGCCCACCAGGTTGTCGTAGAACTGGCTGACCTCGTCCCCCGCCTGGTAGCCGTCGTCCCAACGCACCCCGTAGCCCTGGGCGGGCACGAGGGAGGTGATCTTGCCCGGGGCGGGAATGAACTTGCCGCCGGCGGGATTCTCGGCGTTGATGCGCACCTCGATGGCGTGGCCACGGATGTCGATGTCGTCCTGGCTGAAGCTCAGCGGCTCGCCTGAGGCGACCAGGATCTGCTCGCGCACCAGGTCGATGCCCGACACCAGTTCGGTGATCGGGTGCTCGACCTGCAACCGGGTGTTCATCTCCAGGAAGTAGAACTCGCCGTCCTGGAACATGAACTCGACGGTGCCGGCGTTCACGTACCCACACGCCTTGGCGACCTTGACCGCCGCGGCGCCCATCGCCTGGCGGACCTCGTCGGGAAATTCCGGCGCCGGCGACTCCTCGATGAGCTTCTGGTGGCGCCGCTGCGAGGAACAGTCGCGCTCGCCGATCCACACGCAGTTGCCGTGGGTGTCGGCGACGATCTGCATCTCGATGTGGCGCGGCCAGGTCAAATAGCGCTCGATGTAGCACTCGTCGCGGCCGAAGCCCTTGAGGGCCTCGGACTGGGCCGACTCGAGCGCCTCGGCCGCCTTGTCGGCGCTCTCGACGACGCGCATGCCTCGTCCACCACCGCCGTAGGCCGCCTTGATCGCCACCGGCCAGCCGTGCTCGTTGCCGAACGCGACGATCTCATCGGACGAGGTCAGGAACTCGGTCGTGCCCGGCACGCCCGCCACCCCGGCCTTCTGCGCGGCGATGCGGCTCGAGACCTTGTCACCCATGACCTCGATCGCCTCGGGCGGTGGACCGATGAAGGTCGCGCCGGCATCGGTGACGGCCCGCGAGAAGTCGGTGTTCTCCGAGAAGAAACCGTAGCCCGGGTGGACACCGTCGGCTCCACTGCGTTCGAGAACCTCGAGGATCTTCTCGGTGTTCAGGTAGCTCTCGGCGGCGGTGGAGCCGCCCAGGGCGTAGGCCTCGTCGGCCAGTCGGGTGTGCAACGCGTCGCGGTCGAGATCGGAGTACACCGCCACGGAGGTCACCCCCATCTCCTTGCATGCCCGGATGACCCGGACGGCGATTTCGCCACGATTCGCAATCAAGACCTTTTTGAGCACGACACATGGTGCCGTCTGGAGGGGGCGCGATGCCAGACCGGTGCGGGGATAGCATCGCCCGGCCAGGCCGTTTCCCCACCGGGAGTCCACCGTGAACGCACCTGCAGATCGGACCCGGTTCACCGACGTGCGCCGGGTGGAAGAGACCGGATCCACCAACGACGACCTGATGGAGCTTGGTCGCCAGGGTGAGGCCGAGGGAATCGTGCTCGCCGCCGCGCACCAGACGGTCGGCCGTGGTCGACACGGCCGGCGATGGACCGCGCCGCCGGGGTCCAGCCTGTTGTGCTCGGTGCTCCTACGACCGCCCGCGGCCGTCGCCGATCTCGTCACCGCCGCGGTCGCGGTCGCGCTGCAAGACGCGGTCACGTCGCTCGGTGTGACCGGCGTCGGCATCAAATGGCCCAACGACCTGATCGTGACCGGCGCGACCGACGAGCGACCACCTCGACCCGGGCACGGTCACCTCGTCGGCCGCAAGCTCGCCGGAATCCTCGCCGAGGTCGACGTGCCCACCGGCAGCTCAGCGGCATCGGGCCCCCGGATCCCGTCGGACGCCGAACGGGTCCTGGTCGTCGTCGGCGCCGGGGTCAACGTCCACACCCCCGACGCCTTGCCCGCCGACATCGCCGATCGCTTCGTCGCGCTCGACGCGCTCGCGGCGCCGGCGCCGAGCGTCGACGCCGTGCTCGCCGCGTATCTGGCCGCGCTCGAAGCGACCTACGCGGGCCTGCTCGCGGACCGCCAGGCGCTCCTCGACCGATGGCGGGAACGTTGTGTGACGATCGGCCGGGACGTCCGGGTCGATCTGGGCGCTCGGGACCTCGAGGGACGCGCGATCGGGATCGACGGTCGGGGCCGTCTCGTCGTGCGGACCGACGGCGGCGACGAGGTCGCCGTCGCCGCCGGAGACGTCGTTCACCTCGTCGGTGGCACCCGGGCCGACGGGCCGGGTCCGGTGCCGGGAAAAAGCGGAGCATCTCCTACAGTTTCCGGATGATCGAGTTCAGCGCCGAGCAGGAAGCGTTCCGCAAGGTCGTCCGGGACTTCGCCGAGACCGAGATCGCCCCGCATGCCTTCGAGTGGGACCAGACCCACACCTTCCCGGTCGACACGGTGCTGGCTATGGGCGAACTCGGCCTGCTGGGGCTGCCCTTGCCCGAGGCCTACGGCGGCTCCGGCGCGGATTTCACCACCTTCTGCATCGCCCTCGAAGAACTCGGCCGTGTCGATCAGTCGATGGCCATCACGGTCGAGGCGGCGGTCGGCCTGGGGGCCAACCCGATCCTGGCCTTCGGCACCGAGGAGCAGCGCCTGAAGTGGCTGCCCGATCTGTGCGCAGGCCGCAGCCTGGGCGGCTTCGGGCTCACCGAACCCGAAGCCGGGAGCGATGCTGCGGGCACCCGCACCCGTGCCAGGCTCGACCCGGCCACCGACGAATGGGTGATCGACGGCTCCAAGGCGTTCATCACCAACTCGGGCTCGTCGATCACCTCGCTCGTGACGATCACGGCGCGCACCGACGAGCCCGGTGCCGACGGTCCGCCGGAGATCTCGACGATCATCGTGCCCGCGGGCACCGACGGGTTCACGGTTTCGCCGCCCTACCGGAAGATGGGTTGGCACGCTTCGGACACCCACGAGTTGGCGTTCGCCGACTGCCGCGTCCCGGCGGAGAACCTGCTGGGGGAGCGGGGCCGCGGCTACGCCCAGTTCCTCGCGACGCTCGACGACGGCCGGATCGCGCTCGCGGCGGTCGCCGTCGGGGTCATCCAGAGTTGCCTGGACGAATCGGTGGCCTACGCGAAAGAGCGGAACGCCTTCGGAGGGCCGATCGGACGCTTCCAGGCGGTGTCGTTCAAGTGCGCCGACATGCAGACGATGCTCGACGCGGCCCGGCTGCTCACCTATCAGGCTGCGGCTCTCAAGGACGCAGGGCGACCGTTCAAGGAGGCCGCAGCCGTGGCGAAGCTCGTCGCGACCGAATCCGCGGTCACCGCGACCCGTCTGGCCACCCAGATCTTCGGCGGCGCCGGCTTCATGGACACCACCCTGGTCGCCCGCCACTACCGCGACGCCAAGATCCTGGAGATCGGGGAGGGAACCAGCGAGGTGCAGCGTCTGGTGATCGCCCGCTCACTCGGGCTCGGTTGACGGCGGTTCCGTCGGCGAGCCACGAGCGGCGACCGAACCGATAACGTCGCGCCAATGGGGTCGCGCACGCCCAAGCCTCGGCGGACCTGGCCGCAGCGGCTGCTCATCGGCTTCAACGTCTGTGTGATCGTGATCGCACTGGGCACCGCCGCGGTGTTCGGCTATGTGAACACCAAGCTCGCCGATGTCCAGCGGCTCGCACTGTCGGGCGCGCTGACCGAGCCCGACCCGACGCCCGGCGCACCGCAGAACTTCCTGATCGTGGGCACCGACAGCGATCTGGGACTCGACGCGAGCGATCCTGCGTTGCAGGGCCGCGGCCAGATCACCGGCGCGCGCGGCGACACGATCATGATCCTGCACGTCGACCCGCGCAAGCACTCGGCCGCGTTGCTGTCGCTGCCCCGCGACCTGTGGGTCGAGATCTCCGGCCAGGGGATCCATGCGAAGATCAATTCGGCCCTCGGCGTCGGCGGCGGTGGAACCGCCGGGCCCGCGACGCTGATCTCGACGATCGAGGAGAACTTCGACATCCCGATCAACCACTACGTCGAGGTCGACTTCGCCGGCTTCGAGCACCTCATCAGCGCGATCGACGGTGTGCCCATCTACTTCAACACCGGGATCCGTGATTATGACCCTTCCGACGGGCGCGCCCACACCGCCATCGACATTCCGGGCCCGGGTTGTTACACCCTCGACCCGCAGCAGGCGCTCGCCTACGCCCGCAGCCGGCACATGCAGTACCAGAGCGTGCCGGGCGACTCGTCGACCTGGAAGAACGACAACGGCAACGACCTCGGTCGGATCCAACGGCAACAGGACTTCGTCCGCAGAGTGCTGCAGCGGGCGATCACCAGGGGAATCCGCGACCCGCTGGTCATGAACGACCTGGTGAACGCCGGGGTGCAATCGGTGCGAATGGACGAGGACCTCTCCGCGGGGGCCATCATCGAACTCGGCCGAACCTTTCGTAATTTCGATCCGAACGATCTGGTCACCTCACAGCTCCCGGTGTACCCCGACACCATCAACGGCGCCGCGGTGCTCGAGTTGAAGATGCCGGCGGCCGAGGCGGTGCTGGCACCGTTCCAGACCGGTTCGGGCAGCGTCGACCCCGAACTCCGGGCCGTCTCGGTGACGGTCCACAACGGCACCGGCCGGTCGAACGAGGCGACGAACGTGTCCCGGGCCTTGCAGAAGGTGGGTTTCACCGTCGGACAACCCTCAGACGAGTTGGGCGTCACCGACGAGGCGTCGATCATCCGGTACGCGCCCGGGCGGGAAGCCGAGGCGCGCCTGCTGGCGCGTCACCTGCGATCCGAGGTCGTCTTCGAAGAGGTCGCCACCTCGTACCCGCCGTCGGGCGACGACGCGCTGGTGCTGGTGACCGGGCGCTCGTTCACCAGCGTGCTGACCACGGCCCGGCCCGCCAGCGCCGTGCCGGGGCCGTCGACGACCACCCCGACCACGTCGACGCTCGTCGACGACGGCGCGACCGGGACCTCCACGGACGGTGCGGCGACCACCACGACGACGACGATCCCGGGGTTCCTGCCCGGTCCCACCCCGCCCGGTGTGCAGTGCGGCTGATGACGCGACGGTGGCCGGATCGAGGGCGCATGGAGACCGACGGTCGGTACCGGTAGAGTCGCCGTTCATATGGCGAATCTCATCACGGTCGTGGGGACCGGCTACGTGGGTCTCACGACCGGAGCGTGTCTGGCGCACCTGGGCCACGAGGTGCGGTGTGTCGACATCGACGCCGACAAGGTCGCCCGCCTCGAAAAGGGCGAGATCCCGATCTTCGAAGCGGGTCTCGCCGAGCTGGTCCGCGAGGGCCTCGAGGCCGACCGGCTCAGCTTCACCACCGACACGGTCACGGCCGTCCAGGGGGCCGACCTCGTGTTCCTCTGCGTGCCGACCCCCCAGGGTGGCGACGGCGCCGCCGATCTGAGCTTCGTGCGCACCGCGGCGGTGACGATCGGGCCGCACCTCGCGTCCGGCGCGATCGTCGTGAACAAGTCGACCGTGCCCGTGGGCTCCGCGCAGATCGTCGCCGAGGTCATCGGCCGCGGCGACGTGTCGGTGGTGTCGAACCCCGAGTTCCTCCGTGAGGGCACCGCGGTGTCGGACTTCCTCAAGCCCGACCGGGTCGTGGTCGGCTGCGACGACCAGGCCGCGGCGGTGCGTCTCGCCGAGGCATACGAAGACCTGGGCGCCCCGGTGCTCGTCACCGACGCGGCGTCGGCCGAGATGATCAAGTACGCGTCGAACGCGTTTCTCGCGACGAAGGTGTCGTACGTCAACGCGATCGCGGCACTGTGCGAAGCCGTCGGCGCGGACGTGACCGACGTGACGCTCGGGATGGGCTACGACAAGCGGATCGGCAGCCAGTTCCTCCGCCCGGGTCCGGGTTGGGGCGGCTCGTGCTTTCCCAAGGACTCCCAGGCGCTGGTCAAGATCGCGGACGACAACGGGGTCGCGTTCCCGCTGCTCGAGAGCGCGATCGCGACCAACGAGGCGCAGTTCGATCGCATGGTCGCCAAGATCGCCGATCATGTCGGTGGATCGGTCGACGGTCGGACGATTGCGGTCTGGGGACTGACGTTCAAGGCGCTGACCGACGACCTGCGCGACTCCCCGGCCATCGCCATCATCGAACGTCTGGTCGCTGCGGGTGCGACGGTGCAGGCCTACGACCCGACCGTCACCGAGTCGCCCCTGGCCGGCATCGACGTGACGGCCGACCCGTATGCGGCGTGCGACGGCGCGGCGGTGTTGGCACTGTTGACCGAGTGGGACGAGTTCCGGTGGCTCGACTTCGACCGGGTCGGTGGGCTCCTCGAGCGACGGGTCGTCGTGGACGGGCGCAACCTCCTCGACGTGTCGGCGCTGCGGCGGAAAGGGTTCGTGGTCGACGGCATCGGTCGCCCGCACGGCGCCCGATGACCCGGGTCGTCGTCACCGGTGGCGCAGGATTCCTCGGTTCGCATCTGTGCCGGGCACTGCTCGACCGTGGTGAGGAGGTCGTCTGCCTCGACAATCTGGTGACCGGCAACGTGGACAACATCGCGGAACTCTTCGGCCGGCGCGGCTTCACCTTCGTCCGACAGGACGTGTCCGAGTTCGTCTGGGTGCCGGGCGAGGTGGACCGCGTCATGCACTTCGCGTCGCCCGCGTCGCCTCGCGACTACCTGGAGTTGCCGATCCAGACGCTGAAGGTGGGGTCGCTGGGGACCCACAACACCCTCGGCCTGGCCAAGGCGAAACAGGCCGCGTACTTCCTGGCGTCCACCAGCGAGGTCTACGGCGATCCCGTCGTGCACCCGCAACCCGAGACCTATTGGGGCAACGTGAACCCGATCGGCCCCCGCGGCGTCTACGACGAAGCGAAACGCTTCGCCGAGGCGATGTGCATGGCGTACCACCAGGTGCATGCCCTCGATGTGCGCATCGCGCGGATCTTCAACACCTACGGGCCACGGATGCGCCCCGACGACGGGCGGGTCGTGTCGACCTTCGTGACCGCAGCATTGCGCGACGACCCGTTGCTCGTGCACGGCGACGGGTCCCAGACCCGCAGTTACTGCTACGTCGACGACACGATCGCCGGGTTTCTGGCCCTGTGCGACTCGGACCACGTCGGCCCGGTGAACATCGGGAGCACCGAGGAGTACTCGGTCGCGGAACTCGCCGAGATCGTGCGGATGGTGACCGGGTCGTCGTCGACGATCGTCCACGACCCACGGCCGGTCGACGATCCATCCCGTCGGCGTCCGGATCTCACCCTGGCTGAACGGGTGCTCGACTGGTCGCCGAGCATCGACCTGCAGGCCGGATTGAAGATGACGGCCGAGTGGTTCGCAGCTGCCGACGGCGCGCGTTGAGCGGATCGCCGCAGCAGCCGGCAGGGTCGGTCGGTCAGTGGTCCCGCTGTTCGGCCGCGGCCCGGTTGGCGCGGTACCACGCCACCGTCCGTGTGAGGCCTTCGGCGAAATCGGTGCTCGCCGAGAACCCGAACGCCCCGGCCGCGCGCGAGGCATCGACCCGCCGGCGCGGCTGCCCGTCGGGCTTGGAGGTGTCCCAGGTGATCGTGCCGTCGAATCCCGTGGCCGCGGCGATGTGGTCGACCAGTTCGCGGATCGGCATCTCGTGGTTCGCGCCCAGGTTGACCGGCTCGGCACCGTCGTAGCGTTCGGCGGCCAGCACGATGCCGTCCGCGGCGTCGTCGACGTAGAGGAACTCCCGGCTCGCCGAACCCGTGCCCCACACCACGATCTCGTCGGCGCCGGCCTCGACGGCCTCGACGCACTTCTTGACGAGCGCGGGAATCACGTGGGAAACGGCCGGGTGGAACTTGTCGCCGGGACCGTACAGGTTCGTCGGCATCAGGTAGATGCCGTTCTGGCCGAACTGGTCGCGGTTCGACTGGAGCTGGACGAGCTGGGCGAGCTTCGCGATGCCGTACGGGGCGTTGGTCTCTTCGGGGTAGCCCTGGAACAGCGAGTCCTCCGAGAAGGGCACCGGCGTGAACTTGGGGTACGAGCAGATCGTGCCGACGACGACGGTCTTGGGGGTATCGTGGCGAAGTGCCTCGTCGATCACGTAGGTGCCCATCAACAGGTTGTCGAGGTACAGCTCCGAGGGGTGGATCTGGTTGGCGCCGATGCCGCCGACGCGCGCAGCGAGGTGGATGACGAGTTCGGGTTCGACCTCGTCGAACATCGCCTCGGTGGCGGCCCGTTCGCGCAGGTCGTAGTCGGCGCTGGAAGGAGCGACCACGTCGTCGGCTCCGGCGGCCGCCAGACGCGCCAGCACCGCGGTGCCGAGAAACCCCGATCCACCCGTGACCAGCACGCGGCGCCCCACGTAGAAGGTGGACGTCTCGTCGCTCGGCATGGAGCCAGATCGTACCGTCCTCGCCCGGAAAGCCTATGCACCCGCCGCCGCCCGGCCCCGCCGCCGTGCAGCGCGGAATGCGGCGAGCCGATGGAGTTCGGCCGGAGAATCCGACCTGCGAGACTGTCGGGCGCCATGGCCGGACGATCGTCGACCCAGAGGGCCACACGGCCCGCGTCGGGACTGCGGGTCGCCGTCACCCTGGAACAGTGCTGGCATCGGGTCCCGGGAGGCACCGCCCGGGCGGCGCTCGAGCTGGTCGACGCGATCCGACGAACGGGTCGTGCCGAGTTGATCGGGGTCGCGGCCCGACACGGGGCCGATCCGCCCGAGCCCTGGGTGCCGACCGTCCCGGTGGCCATGCTGGCGGTGCCGCGGGTCGTGCTGTACGAGACCTGGCATCGATGTGGCTGGCCACCGGTCGACCAGGGCACCGGGCCGGTCGACGTCATTCACGCCACCGGGGTCGCGATGCCGCCTCGTTCGGCGCCGATCGTGGCCACCCTCCACGACCTCGCGTTTCTGCGCCACCCGGACTTCTTCACACGGCGCGGGCTCCGCTTCTTCCACGCCTCGCTCCAACGAATGCGCCGGGACGCCGCACTGGTGCTGTGCTCGTCGGAGGCGACGCGCCGCGACGCCGAGGCCGCGGGGTTCGCCGCCGAACGCCTGCGGGTGGTGCCACTCGGGGTGCGCGCCCCCCACGTCGATCGCGCACAGGTCGCGGCCACGCTGCGACGCCTGGGCATCGACGGCCGCTACGTGCTGCATCTGGGCACCGCGGAGCCTCGCAAGAACACCGCGGCGCTGGTGCGCATCGCCCCGTCGCTGCCCGAGGACGTGACGGTCGTGCTCGCGGGTGGGGCCGGATGGGGCGACGTCCCGGCGCCGCGCGACGATCATCGGGTGCACGACGTCGGGTTCGTCGGCGAGGCCGACAAGTGGGCACTGCTCGCCGGTGCAGCGGTGTGCTGCGTGCCGAGCCTGTGGGAGGGATTCGGTCTGCCCGCGCTCGAAGCCATGGCGGTGGGCGCGCCGGTGGTCACTTCTGCAGGCACCGCACTCGAGGAGGTCGTCGCCGACGCCGGAATCTGTGTCGATCCCCGCGACGACGTCGCCCTGGGCGCGGCGTTGGCATCGGTGCTGGAGGACTCGGTCACTGCCGCCGAGTTCGCGTCCCGTGGCCGGGAGCGAGCGGCGACGTTCACCTGGGAGCGGACTGCCGCAGCGACGCTCGACGCGTACACCACCGTGGCGGCGGCATGAGCGGACACGTCCGGGTCGGCATGAACCTGTTGTGGCTGCGTCCCGGCATCGTGGGAGGCAGTGAGGTCGCCGCCGTGTCGACCGTCGACGCCCTCGCCCGATCCGTCGATGCCGACATCGAACTGGCGGTCTACGCCCAGGACGCCTTCGCCGTGTCCCACCCGGATCTCGCCGAGCGGGTCGGCGCCCACACGATCGCCATTCCGGGCGGGACCAGGGGGCTGCGGGTCGCCGCCGAATCGACGTGGTTGCCTTGGGCGGTACGCCGCGATCGGATCGACGTGGTCCACGGGTACGGAGGCGTCGTCCCGCCGCGGCTCGGCCGACCGAGCGTGCTCACCATCCACGACCTGCAACCACTCGAGTCCGGTTCGGCCTTCGCATCGACGAAGAAGGCCTGGTTGGCCCGGGCGATTCCCGCCTCGGTCGCACGGGCCGCGGCCGTCGCGGTGCCCTCGGCGTTCGTCCGCGACCGCATGGTCGACCTGCTCGGGACCGATCTTGCGAAGATCCACGTGGTCCCCCACGGTCGGGATGCCGCCATGACCACCGAACCGACCGATCTTCCCGACGCGGCGCTGATCCGTCGTCGATTCCGTCTCGACGGGCCCTTCGTGCTGTACCCGGCGATCACCTACCCGCACAAGAACCATGCGACGCTCGTGCGGGCCTTCGCCGAGCTGGCGAGGCGGAACGATGAGGTCACGCTCGTGCTCGCCGGAGGCGTCGGGGCCTGTGAGCCCGATATCGGATCGCTGATCGAATCGACCGGCGTCGGCTCTCGGGTCCGTCGGGTCGGGCGGGTGACGACCGCCGAACGCGACGTGCTGCTGCGCGAAGCGGCGGTCCTGGCCTTTCCGTCCCGGTACGAGGGGTTCGGGTTGCCGGTCCTCGAGGCCTACGGGGTCGACACGCCGGTGGTCGCGGCACGAGCGGGGTCGTTGCCCGAGGTGGTCGGCGATGCGGGCGTGCTGGTCGACCCGGACGACGTCGAGGCCTGGGCCGACGCGCTGCAGGCCGCGATCGACGGCGGCCAGAGCGGTGCCGCCGCCACGGCGTGCCGCGCCGAGCAGGCGGCCCGGTTCGACTGGGATCACGCCGCCGCCCGCCTCGTCGAGTTGTACCGACGTGCGGCGCAGACCGGGGAGCACGGACGATGAGGATCCTCGTGATCTGCCCCCACTACGCGCCCGACACGGCACCGACCGGCACGGTGATGACGAGCATCGTCGAAGGCCTCGGCGCGCTCGGTCATCGGTTGCACGTGGTGACCTCGGTGCCCTGGTATGAGCACCACCGCGTCGAACCCGATTGGCGTGGCGCGATCGTCCACCACGCCTCGACGGGATGGGGCACCGTGTCGCGGGTGCATCCCTTCCCCGGCAGCAAGACGAGCCTGGCATCCCGGGCGCTCGGCTTCGCCGGCTTCACCGGCCTGGTCGGTCTGACTGCGGCGTCGACGGCGAGTCGGCCCGAGGTGGTGCTGGCGATGTCACCGCCGATCACGCTCGGCTGTGCCGGGGTGGCGGTCGGCCGGATGCGCCGCATCCCGGTCGTGTTCAACGTCCAGGACATCTTCCCGGACGTCGCCGTCGAACTGGGGGTCCTGACGGATCCTCGCCTGATCGCCGGCGCCCGCGCCGTGGAACGCGCGATCTACGCGGCGTCCGATGCGGTCACGGTGCTGTCCGACGACCTCCGCGCCAACGTCGTGGCGAAGGTCGCGGCGGATCAGGCCGACAAGGTGCGGGTCATCCCGAACTTCGTGGACACCACGCGGATCGTCCCGGCCGACCCTGACAACGCATACCGCCGCGAGCACGGGCTCGTGGGCAAGCGGGTCGTGCTCTACGCCGGCAACGTCGGCCATTCCCAGTCGCTCGATCTGGTGCTGCACGCCGCCCGGCGACTCGCTGCGGACCCGTCGGTGGCGTTCGTGATCAACGGTCAGGGTTCGGCGCGCGCTCCGCTGGAGCGTGACGCGGCC
>Ga0182738_1002440_pt1 | contig 22026 bp, 8 predicted proteins | sample eDN5th30CBELigMG_FD_128876 | JGI IMG/M metagenome (GOLD analysis project Ga0182738, IMG submission 128876) | Enriched Miracle-Growth compost microbial communities from Emeryville, California, USA - eDNA 5th pass 30_C BE-Lig MG (version 2)... ...
ACCCACCCAGGTTGAATTTTCTGCGTTCCTCTCTCTTTCCTTCCCACTTTAAAAATCTTTCACTTTTTCAAAACCTTTTCTCTTCACATTTCTCTTCTCTAACAAAGCATCCTCATCTCCTTCCCCCGTCTCTCCTGCTCTTCATTTTAGTGACTTTCTCTTTCAAAGAAAAAAAAACACAACTTTCTCAATAAATTAAACCCAACATTATATAAATAATTCTCAATAAAATTTCCCATAGAAAACCCCTTGTACATGGAAGATAACAATTCTCAAGTAAAACCTCCCTCTCTCATCCCACCCCTCCTCATCCTCCTTTCTTAGAGACGAGGCAGCAATCGAAGTAGCCGGAGCATCTCCCATCCAGTTCTCAATCTCAACCAAATTGACAACTCCCAAGTTGGCATGGTATCTCAACTTCATAAATTTTCTCTGTAATAAGCAAATTCCTCAGTCTCCTTTGAATAAAACAACCTTCAGTACTCGCCTTAATGGACCCGTAATGAACCCAATCCTTGAAGTAATTTTTCAATTTTTCCCCTCTTTAATATCTTCTCTTATAGGAGAATTCTCAAATGATGGGCCAGGGGGATGATATGCCAAACAATATTTCAATAGAATCTGGTGGTAATTATGGAGTCCTTGATGATTTTCCATTGGATGCTCTTGCATTGGATCCAGGTCTTATGGCATTTACTGGAGCTGATAATCCTGATGATGATGGAGATGAGCTTAAAAAAGCACAAAAGCTAAGAGAAGCCAGACTTGCAGAAGCTCTTGAAAAACAAACAGCTTTATTGGACTCAATCGGCCAGAGTTATAAGAGAAATAAAGAAATCCGTCAAAAGGCCGAAGTGAGGAAGCTAAAGAATAGACTGGAAAAACTCGAAAATGAAAAGATGTTTCGTGAACTTGAAATCCAACAATCAATCATGGCTAACGACATTGCTCAACAAAACAACCAACTCATCTTTAGCCATATAAGTATACATTCTCCCCTTTAAAAAGCCCCTCCCTAAATGTTTTCTCTCTTTAGACGCTGAAGCACAACTTCGAGCCAACCCGATAATTCTCAATCTTCCCACAAAATCTACAGGTGATACACTCAACCCTCTCCTTCTCCATGCTGCTCTTCGTACCATGTCCAATAAAAACCAGCCCACAAACCGCATTAATCTCGGAATTATACCACAAGGCCGTCCTTTGCCAGGCGGTCCAATTCCCTATCGGCATCCAGGGCATCCAGGAATAGGATTAATGGGACCTCCTATGGGTCCACAGATGCGACCTGGGCCATTTGGGCCGATGCAGTTCCCACCCGGGCCGGGATTTGGCGGACCTCCACCTTTTATGGGACCGCCTCCTTTCTTTAATCAGCCGACGCCAGGAAAGAAAAAGGGGAAGTCTGCGGGTGGATTTGGTGGAGGAGGACCGTTTGGAAGGGCTCCTGTGAAGCTGCCGCCGTTGAATTTAAAGACAACGAGGGATAGGTATAGTGATGACTCGGATGATAGTAGAGAGATAAGGTCGGCGAGAAAGGATATTGATGTGAAGAAGTATTTGGATCAAGTATTGAGTAAGATATTTTTTGCTGGGAATAGAAGGTGTTAATGGGTTTTATTAGCGAAACATAGAGGAAGTCAGTCAAGCAGAAAATAAATAGAGTTTTTCAATGGGAACAAGCCAAGAGTGGTTTTTTATAATTTAAGTTAATTTGAAAGAAAAGAGCCATTTTTTTGTTTGAAAAGGGAATAAGAGGTCCATTTTTAATGATGGAGAAACTATGCCCTGTAAAATTTTTGTTTTTAAAAACTACAGTCTATATAAATTTACACACTAGAAGACACTGTAAAATTAGTAATTAATTCTATCAAAGCCCTTATAAAATTTTCCATCACTTCATCATCAGAAAAGAAAAATACTCTCAGCTCTTCAAGAACCCATTCAAAACTCTCATCTATCACTTAATTCAATCTTTCATACATCAGTTTCTTGAATAATTTTATTTCTTCTCTATGCACAACGACATCAAGGACCACCAGAGCATAGTAAAAGATTAGCGAGAGAATATTCAAAGCAAAAATCGCATTGGCTCTCCTTACAAAATCGCTATTATCCCTATGAAAATCCTCATTAAAAGCTCAATACAAAAAGAAATCCTTACGTTTGATTATCCTCATCAATCTCCATGTATTCTGTTCTTGCTTTGCGACTGAAGAATATCGCCAAAAAGTGAAAGAATGTCTACAAAAATCCTCTTTAAAATCAGCTCCAACAACTTCCTCTTACAATCAAAAATGATCGAAAAACCATAAAAAAGAGAAATCCTCCAACATCTTTTTCTGTGGCAGGTTGCTGAGCCATCTTTTTATTCGCAGGATTCAACGCAAAAAATAGCCTGTGAAAAGTTAATATTCCTTTATGCGAAGATCAGTACTTCTTTCTTTTATATCCATGTAAAAACGCTGAAAATGCATAGCATATGATGATCAAAACCTACAAAAAAAAATTTATTTTACGATTCTTTTCGATAAATTACTTGTGTTACAGGGAGGCCAGGCAGGATAACTTCGCTTATGCGAAAATAGACTTTGGTTCCGCTACTTTCAAGCTTCTCTCTTGTATCAGCTTTAAGACTAGGTTTATAAGGGCCAAAAATAAGAGTAAAGAGTACGCATAGGCGATGCCGATTTCAGTAATGGCGAAAATGAGAATGATGAGGTATATGACACTTGAGGCATTCAGGAGATGTTTAAGCATTGAAAAAAGAAGATCTTTTGGAAATTGATAGTGAGAGAGAAAAATTTTATTTAAAACTTTTTCGTTTTGTTTTGGACAGGTAAAGTTGAGAAACTGCTTTTTTTTTGTTTTAAGAATAGGAAAAATCGTATTCGGAAATCAAAAAAGTTTCAGAATCTAATAAGGATAAACAAAGAAGATCTAGCACTTCTGGAAACGATTTTCGGGGACAGATGTGATACATTCAGTAATTTATGGGACTGGAAAGTCTTGGTCTTAGAGTGATTTTTTTATTGATCTGAATATTCATGTTATTTTAAGGAAGGGAAATTATGAGATTTTTCACGAGAAAGAGTTTTCCAAATCTCATAAAAGAAATTTTCTGGCTGCTAATTTGCGTTTTTCTTCCTTTTCCTTCATTTGGAATTTTTTGTTTGAAAAAAAAAAACGATTATGATTAAAGAGGCAGCTTCGAAAATTTGCAATCTTGGAGTCTCTTTTCTGGTTTGAAGAAAGTAAACAGCTTGACGATTTTTTCAATCACCAAGGTTCATTTCACTTAAATTATCAGTAGGAAAACTCATTATTTTGAAAGGAAAAAAATTCGAGGTGCTGCGAAAATAAAGGATTCCTCTTCATTGTTAGAATGGCCGAAAGGGTGTAAATTGGATTTTTCAAAAATTATATTTTTAGAATTTTGAATCTGGAAAGAAAAAAAGGATCCTTTGAGAATGAGAAGAAATAGCCATTTCAAAATATTGTCAAAAAGGTTTATTTAAGTGAGTTTTCCAGTTGCAAAAAGCAAAGAAAGTCCTTCTCTTTCTCTAAATTCTTTGGATAAGTTTCCTTTCATCAAATAGACAATCAAAAAATCTTTTTTTGAAATGAAAATTTTTAGTTAGGAGCTATAATAATAAAAACCTAGATTATCCCGTTGGCCTTTGTAACCCCAATCAAACAGTCTTGGCTTCTCTTGGCAAAACTTTTTTTTTTCCAATTTTCGAGTGATTGTTCAAAAAATTGGGAAATGAAAACTGCAAGATTTATTCTCTCTAACTTATAAAATCTTATCAAGGAGAGAATTAATTGTTCAATTGCAAGGAAGCCGGTCTCTGTTTCTGCTTGAATTTTCTGAATTAGGAGTTATAATTTGATGCTATTTTCGTTTCATTTCTAAAAAGTTTCGCTTATCTAGTTTATTTTCTTAATCTCGGAGATTTTTGACATTGAAAAATTTTTCTCAAGGAATATCGCTTTGCCTTCAGACAAACAGAGAGGGCTCTGTCATCATACATTCAAAATTTTGGGAGGAATAAAATTTATAGAGAGAATAGGGAATATTTAAAATTAACAAAGACAAAAAATTCAAAAGAAAAAACTTTTACAGTAAACAGTCAAATCTAATGAAATGCTTTGTTAAAAAAATTTTTGCCTTTGAAAAAAACATGAACAGCAGCTTAGCATCTCTTTGAAAAAACAAAAACGACCTTCAAATCCTCGAAATATGACAATTGACAGATCGCATCTTCAAGGAAATCGGTTGACCATTCTTTTTCCTATCGAAATCTTCTTCTAGAAACAAAGAAAAACGGATGAACCTTCTCGAATTTTTCTTTGCTGCCAAAATCAGTGAAATCTGTTTTAAAAAAGGCGTTTTTCCCGCGAAATGAAAATAGTCAAAATTAAATAACTAACCCAAGATAGAGAATTAATGTTATATTCCTCTAGAGAAAACATTTTAAAGGAGGATAAACTGTAATTTTGACTTGTTTTATAAAAAATTAAAGGGATTACTGAATCTCCAACTCTCTTTTTAAAAGCCCATTTTATACAGCTTTTCAAAAGATTTTCCTCCCTTTTCTTCTGAAAAGTGAAGAGAAGGCCTTCAAGGCCTCTCATTCTTCTACAAAAAATTAGGAATGGCTTGATTTTAATTCATTTCATTTGTTCAAAATTTCCATGAAATTCTTTTCAAATTCTCACATCTGCAAATTTTCTTCCCCTTCGAAATGAACTTCTCAAGCTCCTCACCATAAACCTGGTTTATTTCCTTCACGCCTTGCTAAATAAAGGCAATTTTTTAATTCTGAGTTGGTTAATTTGAAAAACTAGATCAACCGAAAATTCTTCCTTTTCACCTTTTAGCGACATTAGAGGAACAATCAAAAACTAAACGCACAACCTCGAGGAAAACAATATTCTCTCCTGGCTCTCACCGTCACAAAGCCTTTCTCTGGGACCTCGTGAAATCACCCAGGTGTATTCTAATCGAGTTTTTTCATCTTATACACTATTCCTTTTTCTATATTAATTATCCCCTTTAAAAGGAGCTTCTAAAGAGCTTGAGGTTTGATTTGACTCAATATTTTCATTTGATTTTGTAAAAGGGGTGAGAAATTTTTGTTCGAAGCATATAAAGGAGTTTCTGGCTTATCAAATATTCAGAGAGGCTTTTTTTGGCTGTTAGAGAACTGGCCAGGCTAAGTTTAACAGAGGCTGGAAGGAAATTAAATCTGTTTAAATAGTTTGGGCTCTTTCAAAAAAAAGCTGTTAATCGGAATCTTTATAAGTCCTTTATCCAAAAACTAAAGGAGAAAACTGTGAAATTTTTAGGAGTACTCCTTCTGCGACGAGGTCTCTTTCGACTAAACATGAAGAATTTTATTTCTGAAAGGTCGAAGAAAGGGAGAAGAGTATAACAGAATTAATATTTTAGCGATCTGAAAAGAGGTTTTTTAATGGAAAGTCAGTAAAAGAAAAACTCTGGCTAATCGAGTTTTTGAAGGTAAAGAAGAGTGTGGTGAGTTGATTAGTTTCTCACCCCCTGGGAATTTGAGAAAACAGAGCCACATAATGTTTTGACTCTGAAAATTGGTCAATTTGGAACCAGATTTTTGTATCTGAGAACCAGTGATTTTTTTCAAAGGAACAATTTAATATGTGAAAAGTATCATCACGACTAAAATTAGCGAAATTTTTTTTCTGGAAATAGGCGCTACTGACTCGACTTCTTTTTATAGATTTCAATGCAGTTCTTAAACATTAAAGAAACCATGAAGCGAAAAGAGCCATTTTAGTATTGAAAACAAAGGAGGGAAAATGACTTAGAACAAAGAATCTTATTAGAAAGAGAAAACAAAGAGAGGTTTGAAGGGAGGATTTAGGTGCTTCTTGGGTAAGTTGAAGAGTTTGAAGGAAAGCAGGTGCAGTTATATAGAAATTTTACAGATATAAGGAGATTAGATTTGGAAAAACTCTCTTTTTTCGAATTTTTGATTGGTGCTTTGGGAAATTAGGAAAAAAGAAGAGGGGTCCAGAATGAACTGGTTTTTCCTTTAGGAATGAACGATTTTGAATCGAGTCAGTAAAACATAAAAGGAAATCAAAATTAAATAAAAACTTGAATTTTAATTTTTAGAACAGTTGGAAAAAATTGAAATTTGATATCCCACCTTTTTTCACTATTTTAACACAAAAAGGCTGAAGATTTCTATTTTGCACAGATTAACTGAGGTTTTTCTCTTGAGGATGTTGGGAAACTTCCTTCAAGAATGATTTTTAGCCTGAAAAGAAAATCTCCTGGAAGAAAAAAAATTTAGTCTCTCTGGCTCTTTGTAAATAAACCTTCACTAAAATTAATCTCAGTGATTCTGACTTGTCTAAAAGAGAAACTCAAGAAAAGTCTTATTGACTTTTCACCTATGAAAACCAGCAAAACGCCTGTTGCATTGTGTAGATCACATGCCCGCCTCTCAAAAAGTGAGGCTGGTTTTGATGTTTACCAAAGAACTCTTTGAAAACTAATTATAACGAATTACAACTGCAAAGAAAATGAGTTAGAAATTCAAAAAGTAATCCTATAAATAAATTTGTACTCTGTTGTTTTTTTCTAAATGGATGCCTTGTTTAATTTTCCCAAATCAAATCAGATTTCACGCCATACACTTTAAGTAAAGCACTGGATCAAAATCTTTATAACTCTATTTTTAAATAAATCTTAATGAGATCTCTCAAAAAGAAGATATCCCTCGCTCTCCAAGCTGCCAGCCGTCAGAATACCCAAGTCTTGATCAAACTCGAAGAACCAGAACAGTCAAGCTTCTGCTTTGTTAAAATGGAAGAAGGCGTTGATCCCAAAGAAAAGCTTCCAATCGAAAAGAAAAAACCAGCCAAAAACCCTGTCAAAAAGGCTGCTACTGGGCAACCTTCCAAGCGTCCAAAGCGTCAGTCCAATATCAATAAAAACATCATAAAAAACTACGCAAGGGCCATGTTGAATTTCGCGCTTTCAACGATCTCATTTCCTTATCTTGAAATACTTATGAAAAGAGAAAAAGGCCTCAGTATTGAAGGTTTTCAGGCATTTTTAGATGAGAAGAAGGACGAGATCACGTCTATAAGGAAATTGAGAGGGTTGTTATTGGTAACTGAGGATGATGGAGAGGCGGTTTCGGGCTGTAAAAGAGTGTTTAAAGAATTGTGTTTGATTTTTATAAGGGACTTTAGTGTGAACTGGATCTATCACAGCAAAGTTAGTGATAAACTGACCCATGTGAAGTATCGCTTCAAGATCCTAAGAAGGGTTCAATGCCCAGTGTATTTTACTTATTTAGAAAGCTTTCATTCGAAATAAACAAATGAATGAAGGTTTTATATATTGAAATGTTGTTGAAAAAAATGCTGTATATCTTCGAAAATTCAAGAGGAAGAACCCTTGTTCTTTTATGTTTATGAATTGTGAATGCTCAATCTGTTGTTTATTTTATTTCTTAAAAAATTCCCTTCCTTCAAAAATAAAAATATTGTCCTCTCTATTATTTTAACTGTTTGACATTCAACAACCCTTTCAAGTTTCTAAATTCTTTGCTCTCTTCTGTGAGCCCCTCTAACCCCTCAAATCTCCCTTCTGAGCTTCAAGATAACCTAACAAATGCACACAAAGTCCGAGTTAATTGAGTTTATGGGGGGTTGTCTCTTTTAAGAACAAAACAAAAGAACCAAAGTCAGAAATTTGATTTATAACAGCTTTTTTAAAAAGATTAATAAACTAAAACACTAGCGAACTATTGAAGAAATTAGATCCCCCTTATTTTTTCTTTATCTTGATCCTGAGATGTTTTTGAAGTATTTTTGAGAGAAATTATCGTCTATTAGGCTTAAGAATGGGGGTTTTTAGGGGTGGATTCAGGTTTCATTAAATGGATGGGAGTTTTAAAATTTTCATGAATTTTTCGACCCTTCCCTTAAGATTCATTAATTAATTCATTCTCATGATGGAGCTTAAGGGCCTTGAGAGCGAAAAACTGGTTCATAAAGAGAGGATTCCGAAGCAAAGGAGGCCGAGAGACCCACAGATTGGAGGGTGACAAGGAAAAAAATTCGAATTTTTGAATGAGATGAATTTAGAATATCGACTTTTTTTTATCTTTCTGGAACATTTAATTGTTGCAATAAACTCCAACAGAAGACCATCCTAAAACTCACTTCCCTTTTCAACAAACACTCCCCTCAATCTGTGGTCCTGTGGCTTGCCCTTCTCTCAACAGCCCTACAGGTTTTCGAAATCACCCCCTTTTGAAAATTATTGATCCGTCAAGTTTCACTTTTATGACATGACCCCTTAGAAATCCATCTATTATATAAAAAGGAGCTTTTGGAGGTTTTACAAGAAGAAGAGGGTTGGAAAGGGGAGTCTTGAGACAGTGGGGAGGGGTTTTTAGCACACAGAGGGAGAGGATTTTTTGGTGGGAGGAGTTTATCAGTTGGGGTTTTTTAAGGTTTTTGATTAATGTAAAGGAGTGGTGATTAGAGAAAAGGTTGTTATAATTCATTACAGGAAGGGTTAATGTTATAATAATTTTTTGGTTGATTTGCCTAAAACTAAACAAATTTTGTATTTTGAATTTAGAAAAATGGAAAAAATTAAACTTCAAAACTGCAAGATTTTTAATTTCGCATTCACGGAATACAAGGTCTGAATCAGTAATTGTCCAAAACTCTAATTACGTCATTAATGTCATTAACTGTCTTTCGCTTCTGGAACGTTGATTATTCTGTATCTCATTTCCTCAAGGAAAAAAACTCTTTTTCTCCTGCCCTTTTAGTCCTCCATTCCCCGTAGGAAACAGCAAAAAGCTCCTTTTAGAGTTTACCTCTTGGATCCAAGTGGGTTTTTATGGGGTCTTGGTGTGCATAGAAATTTTTTGGAGGAATATACAGTGAAAAACCTAAGGAGAGAGGGCAGCCAAGGAATGAATGCATGGATTTGTTCTGTATTCAGGCTAATCCGGAATTGAATCTTGACATAAAATGATTTTATTTTGAATATATTTTTAGTATTTGGTGAGATTCGATTTCGTTGCTTTTATCATTTTCCTACTCGAAGCCGAAATTTTAATTTAGAGCAAATTAAAATTAGTTTCTCGTTCAATCAACAATTTCTTTGATTAAGACTTTTATACCCTATTTTCTCTTGTTTTTCTTGAAAGTTTAACCTCTTTCCCCCATTAAGCTATTTCATACGCTTTCCCCGTCTCCCCCAAGGGTCAATTTTTACTTTCTGAGGTAAGGGCCAGTTTATCCCCCTTGGCCGTTATTTGAAAAATTCATGGTCCTTCGTGCAAGGTTGCCAAATTAAATTTTATTTGAGTTGTCTAAAACTCGCTTATTTCCGGTTTATTTTGACTATTGGCCTTATTTATACCTTTCAAAAGTCTTTGTTTTATAATTAAAATCTAAAAAAACTCTTCAAGCTTCTTTCATACATCTCATACAATAATTTTCTTCACAATGAGATTCCTTAAAAATAAAATCGCAAGAGCTATGCAATTAGCTGAAGCTAACAATCGTATCCCTGCTAAAGTCGAAAGCTGGGATTCAGCTCCTCGCTTTGTTAAGCTCGAACAAGGCATCACCATAAAATCGGAAGAGCCAGTCTATGTCAAGACTGAAGTTTTTCCTACAAAAACCGTCCAAAAAAGCTTCTCAGCCCCGGTCCCCGTTCGCCGCCCCAAAAGAGAGTCCAAGATCAATAAAAACATCATAAAAAATTATGCAAGGGCTATGGTTAATTTTGCTCAATCAGAAGTTGCTGCCCCCTATCTTGCAGAATTTTTAAAGGGTGAACCCAACGTAAATTTACAGGGTTTCTTGGTGTTTATGGAGAGCCAAAAGGATGAGATTACTTCTATCAGAAGATTAAGAGAATTGCTTTTGATTAGCGAGGTTGAAGAGGAAAAAATCGCAAGCTTTAAGAGAATTTTCCAAGCCGTTAGTTTGGTGTTTATTAGAGATTTCAGCGTGAACTGGATCTATAATAGCAAGATTAGCGATAAACTCACTCACACTAAATATCGTTTCAAGATCTACAGAAGAGTTCAACACCCCGAATGCTTCACTTATCTTGAGGATTTCAGTAGAAAATAAAGAAATAATTGAGTTGTTAATAATCATCTTTCTTCCCCTTCTGAAGAATTTTTGTATTGTTAGATCATCATATACACTTCTCTCTCGTCTGTCTATATCATCACCATTATGTTTACTCTCTCTCTACCCTCTATATATGTCATTATCATCATCTACATATCTTGATTTAAAAAAATAAATCGTCTCATTTCAATCAATTTCACTGACTTCTCTTTCTTTGATTATTCAATATTAACCGTCTTTTTTTATTAACATCATCTTGAACTTGAAAAATAGGCGCTTTTTGCTCCTACAAGAACTTCAAAATCTGCCTAAGAATGCTTCTCTGAGATCGTGAATCATATTTAAAGGGTTCCTTTGGGATTATTACCACGTCCTTCCGAAGAAAAAATCGTGAAAAACTTCACTCAACAGAAATTTCTAATTTTCGAACCTTCTTTTTTCAGAAAATCTTTGCTTTTTGAATCAAAATGAAAATTTATTTATTTTCCATCTCCCCCTCTGGGTTTTCTATCATCTCCTCGTAGTAGTTTCTCGAATTACTATATTAAGACCTCTCTAATCATCTAGAAAACTCTTCAAAAACGATCAATCTCCCCTTCTATTTCTTTGTTAAACTTTATAAACCATATACTCTCCAAATATTTTATGAAAACTCCCTGATTTCTCCTAACAAAGCCAAAAATCCCCTTCATCAGCTTTCTACAAAGCATCCTTATGCTCCAGGGGACCCTTTCAATAGGTTAATGGACCATATCCTAAACATTGATGATGTCGGATATGATGATCTAAATGGTTATTTCAGTCAAATCAGCTTCTAACAAGACAGGACCCTCTGCTAACCTCATTATAAGACCCAGAACCAGCATAAAAAGAGTTGAGAGTAACCAAATAGAGAAATGCGCGAAACTTTTTAGTTTATTATTTTTGAAAGGTATGAAGCCGAAATTGCTTCTTTTTGAAGATTTGGAAATGAGCAAAGCTCACTAAAAAATCTCTTGAAAAAGAATATAAAGAGTTACTCTCAAATAAGAGGAGCCAAGAATTGGGGAGGAGAAAAAGTGAACTAAAAATAGGGCAAATTTTCAAATTCTGCCAGGCAAGAGATCGTTTCATTAATTGAAGGCGACTTGAACTTGAATTATTCTTGAAGAAAATAGAAAAAGGTTAATTTAAAAATTAATACAGAGAGAGAGATTAATTTTTCACACGCACGTTCTTTCTATTCTTTCTAGAAGTTTTAATTCTCATCACTTGGGCAAATTACCCCTCTCTAACAACTAATTGTAACTCTCCTGTGCTCTAATCACCCCCTCCAAGCCCTTCCTACCTCCTTTCTCTACCAGAATAACCCCTTGGTCTTTATATAAAGTCTTTCTTTCCTGTTTAGTAGTGTATCCTGGTTAGCTTCCCCCCTTATGGGAAAAGATAAGAGAGTTTTAAGGAGATGCCTTTTAGAGGCAAGGAAATACAGAGGGAAAGGCTTTTATAAGGGGATCAGCCGGGGAAGAGGTCAAAAAGGGATGAGAGGGAGAGAAGAATATTTGTTGGTAATTAGGAAATAGCTGTTAGAGAGAAATAAAAGAAATTAGAGCCAAAGGATAAAGAGAAGGTGGAGACGATAAAATTTATAATTAAAGGAGAAATGAGTGGGCGAATGAATGAATTACAGAAATGTTAAAGTTATAATAATTATTTGGTTGGGTTTGAAGATTTGTCCAGGAAAATAAATAAAGAGCAAGAGAAGATTTTGATCGAACGGTTAAAGACTAGTATTAATTAATAAGTTTATCTATTAAAACCAGAGAGTTTAATGATGAGGAATTAATTTTCTCAGAAAATCGAGTTGTTCTTTAAGCCTTTTAATTAAAAAGCCTTGTTTTTAAATTTTCCCCTTTAGGATCAAATTCCTGATCGATTTCGAGCAATAAAATTTATTGCGAATTTTAACCCTAAAAACCGTTCCTTTTAGGATAATTCCAGTAAACGCCCACCAAAATCTAAACATTCGATGAGCTCATCGGTTCAACATTTCAAATTTAAATCCCTCTTCCAAACCAATCCCTATTCTCTCTATTCTTTTTAATGCGTCTTCCTTCAAACCTCCTCCCAAGCCTGTTTCCCCAAAGGCAACCAGCACATGCATAAAAAAAATTTATAGGCCCTTTTATCCCATCCCCGGCTCCTCCCCTCGGTTTCCCTTCAAAAAGAAGCGTTCCTGCTCGAGTCTAAAGGTTGGTTAGCCTCCACGTCATAAGGGGTTGGATTAAGTCATTAAGGGCAAATACAATTCCTTGTATAAAAATTCATTTTAAGGACAGCAGAAATCTAATTTTTGGCTTGCCCAAACCTGTTTAAGATTAATGAGTCCTTTTTGAGACAATCTTTAGAACCATCAGAACGGTCCACAAAAATTAAGCTCTCAAATCAAAAAAGTTCTGTATTCTCTATTCTTTCTCCTAAAACTAAAATTCATGATGTTAGATATCCTCCAGGAAAATGGTTGAGTAGGAATTTCACTCTATTCCTTTGCAGTTACCTGGTCGTGTAGGTATTTATTTATTATATATGAAGAAAGTGAGAGGGTTTTATGGCTGAGTTTTATATGGTCAAAGTGACATGCGAGTTTATTGAAAGGGGTAAAAAATAAACAGGGGTTGGAAATTAAAAATTTTATTAAATACCAATAAAAGATCCCTTCTAGAAAAAAAATTAGTGGTTTTATTAGTATTCCAACCATTATAAATACTCATCCGATTCTTTGTAATCTATAATAATTTCTCAAACAAACAAACAAATAACAACAACAACAACAATATCTCCTCCAAAGCCATGAGATTCCTCAAGAACAAAGTCGCTAAAGCTATGGAACTTGCCCAAATCAGACTTCGCAAGCAAATCAAAGAAGAAGCCCTTGAAGCTTCTTCTGCTTCTTTTGCTAAAGTCGATCAAGCAATTGCCATGAAAACTGAAGAAAACACTTCCGTCACTACCGGTCCTTGCACTCCTAAAAGAGTTCCCAAGAGCCCCGAAACCCCCGTCAAGAGAAAGAGAGAGTCCAATATCAACAAGAACATCGTCAAGAACTACGCCAGAGCTATGGTTAACTTTGCCTTGTCAAGAGTTGCCACCCCTTATCTTCAAGAACTTTTCCAAAAGGAAGAATATGCCGATTTGAAGGGTTTCTTGATTTTCATTGAAGCCAAGAAGGAAGAAGTCACTTCTATTAGAAGACTTCGTGACATGTTGGTGGTCAGTGAACAAGATGGCGAGCTTGTTGCTGGATATAAAAGAGTTTTTAAGGCTATTGGAATCATCTTTATTAGAGATTTCACCGTTAACTGGGTTTACAATAGCAAGATTGCTGACAAACTAACTCACCTTAAATACAGATTCAAGATGCTTAGAAGAGTTCAAAACCCTGAGTTCTTCACTTATCTTGAAGATTTTGGCTCCAGAAAACAACAAATGTAAACATTGTACAAAAGAGTTGTTGAAAAAAAATTTTATATAATTTCTCCCCTTCCCTGTTCATTCTATTTGAAATTCTATTGTATCATTATATTCCAATATATAATAATAGTTTGTGAATTGCTCCGCCTTAGTTATAAAGGCCGCTGTATACTCACTACATTTATGTTTTTATTTAACAAATTTCCCCATACCCCAAAACATCTCATTCTTTTCTAAACATTTCTTCAGAATGAAAAGACCCTTGAAATCCTCAAAGAAAGGAGGCTTCGTTCAAAAGAAAAAGAAGGGAGCATTGAATTGAGAAAATTTTCAAGGGATCTAAATTTAGGGTTGAATTTCAAGTGCAAAGATTCGAAGCAGGCTAATTTTCTTTCTTTGTATTAAACTAAAATAGAAGAATTCCATAAAGTCTTTTGGTTTAATTATTTTAATGCAAATCCTTTTCCTCTCTCATGCCTTCAAATTAGGATTATTTCTCTATCTCATCTCCTCCTACCTTCCAAATCCTCTCAAAACTTGATCATTTTGAATGTTTGAATCCTCAAAAGCTGGTCAAAAAGAGAGGTTTTATCATAAGATTAACAAACTATATGGGCCTTATATTAAATCGAGCTAATAGCCTGCAGTCTTTTCTCTATAATGTGGCAATTCTCTCAATTTATAAGAAAAGTCTTGCAAAGATTTGACAAGATTCGACGTGTTTCCTAGAGACATGAAGGAGAGTGAAAAGGGAAATGCGAAGAGAGTTCGAAAGTTGAATAATCTAGTTTTAATTTCTACAGAAATCTAAGGTCTTTAATTTTTAAACGAGTCAATCATTTTATGGCCAGAGCATTTTTTGTTTTCTCCCGCCTTTTTTTTCTTCTTCAAAAAAAGGTCCAAACAACTTCGGACCTCTCATGTTCTTGTCTACAAACAAGATCAAAGATCGTCTGATCTCTCCAGGCTGGCCTTAAAAAAGTAAATCCAATTGATTCAAGTCCGATATTTTACGGTCACTCAATACGCCCAAGAATAGGAATGCATATTGTCTGCATCCTAAAATACTAAATAAAGTACTCTCCAGCCCAATCATGACATCCCAAAACCCCGCTCTTCACCCTATTATGTCCAAGATCTCTTTATATTGCCAATAAAAAAACCTTGATAATCAGTGGTGGGCTTTTCTGGCTTTTTAGATTTGGTTTAAATTAAACAAAATTACAAACACTATTTGCGCATCATTCTTTTAGCCCTCAAAAAACTCTCATAGCCCCTTCTATCTTCCGAAGAACTCACTCTCCTACCCTCCTAAAGCTCATTTCTCGCGATATTTCGCCTTGGAAGGCTTCAGTTTAATTCTCTTTACCAATAAAAAATAAGCCACTGAATAACTAGTCTTTGAGCCTCTAATCATCCAATTCACGAAATTATTAATTAGAGATAAAGCATGGCCTCTTCATAGCCTCAAGCTCCTCGCCCCTTTCTCCTTCAAATCTGCCTTTCTCTCACCCTCTAGGCCCATCCTAGGCTCTCCCACTATTGTCTAACGTCTTTTTAATTTTTTCGACATTTAAACTTGGGCTTCTGAGGCACTTTCTTTGAGGAAATGAAAAGGGGCATATTGGTGCCTTGGAGGACAAATAGAACATAGGTACAAGTGATTTGGGACAGGAAAAGAGGTTAGTAGGGGATATTTTTGTATTATTTGGCATAAGAAACTTTCTTGAACATTGCTGTATGCTGACTACTAAAAAAAGAAGAAGTTGCACATCCTAATAATAAACCCTGGTTTAATCTTCATTGACTTTGCCAAATGTCAAATAAGAGGTCTCTTTGAACATCAATAAATGATCTTTTACTGCCACGGAGCTCCCATTGCAAAGTTACGACCCACTTCTGAATTTGAGGTTTTCCCCATATTTTTATGGTGATTAATCAACTCTTTAATCATATAAAGAATGTTTCAAAAACAGAGGCTTTGATGGCAGCTGACCGCCTCAAAGGGGTTTACATAAGAGGGCTGAAGAGGGGAGATGGATTTGGTTGACAGAAAGAAGGAAAATATTCGTGATATAGGGGAAAAAAGGATTGATAGACCTAATACATGAGGCCTTTGAATAAATTAGCCAAAGGAATTGCAGTGCTGTGTGTTAAAATTTTAATTTGCTAACAAATAAAGATTCACGCACCAGCCATCTTGGCTCTATTTAATCCTCATTCCTTTTCCTCTTAGGTGATTTCTAACGTCAATCTACAAGATTTCCTCTTGTATTATGATGTCCCATAGGTTTTATCACGTTAGATAAGAAACTTCATTGTCCAAGATTCTTTAAGAGAATCGATTGAATGATGCAGGAATATTTTGCGGTTCTGAAGCGAGATCTGAAAAAGGAGGGTTTTCAATGAAGGTTTCTATCGTATTGTGAAGAAATAAGGCTATTTTGAAAGAAATTGAAGACTATTTGATGAAAAATTTCGTTTTAACTGAATAGTAGAAAGGTTTGCAAGTGGTTAGAATCGCCTAAGTAGAGCAAAAGATTGCTTAGGGTTTTCAATAGAGTTAGCCATTCTTTGTGAAACAATTTTATTTATGAAGATTTGAAGAGAATTGAAGTTTTGGGTGAAGAATAACAGGAATTATTGGTGAAAAGAGTCAAGAGAAGTAGTGCGATAGTCTAAAGACTCTCAAGCTTGCGGAATATGAATTTTCGGACTTTAATTCAAGTTAATGGTTGATTGCATTGACCTGAATCCATACATTAAGGCTTACAACGAAGAAAATTTGCAAAGCTTTTTATTTCGCATTTCGTGCACTTTAAAACAAAAAATTAAAATCGACCTTTTTAAAAATCAAACCCAGTCAAATCTTGCCGCATTTTCTTTCCCGTGAGGAGTACGGCCATATAAAGTCCAATACTACCTCTTGAGTCCTTCTGAAAGGCGTCTATAGGTATTGGGAACCCCTAACCAAAGGAAATTTTGAGTTTTTGAAGGAAATATTGAAAGAAATAACTTATCGAAATAGGCTAATCAAAACTGCTCTATAATAACAAACAAACGTTAAGCTCCTTTTCAGACTTTAAACAAACTCCATCATGACTTGGACTGGTTAGAGACGGAGTTTGAGACGTCAAAGGCAGGGTGAAAGGGTTAAAGGGCTGATGTGGACGGTTTTTGAAGTGAAAAATGCCAGACTTAATGCCAACAAAAAGAAAGAAAATTAACTGAAGTTTTATTTTTAATTTTGGCTACATAATGCAAAATATACTTTTAAACTATAGTTGATAAAAGCCTTTCTTTTTTTCAAGAAGTGCACAAGAGGTTATAGTACAAGCTTTGAATAGTCCGAAATACTTCTCATATCTCTAGCTGGTCTGTTTAAAGCTCTTCATTAAGAAACCAATAACCCAGTTGATTCTTTTCAGAGACTATTGATCCTATTGACGTCAGCAAAATATTAAGACCGAAAGGAAATTCTTAAAGGAAAGAAGCTTCGAGAACTAGTTGTCAACTATTGATGAACGAGGCCATCGAGTTACATAGGACAAGAAATCACCTAAATCTTGAGAGGAGAAACAAAGGGGAGGGAAGAAAAAGCCAACAATAGGGGATTTCTGGGGGCTTGAGGTTGAGAAAGGAGTTTTAATTCTTATTTGAAAAATATTGAAAGTTAAAAAAAGGCTGTTGTAATGGTTACTAAAGTGCTAAAATTAATTAAATGGATAAAGCTATATAGAAAAATTTGGTTGATTTGTTTCATTAACAGAAAAAGAAATTTTTTGGTTCTGATAATAATAAAGTTTTATATGAAAAAACCCCAAATAAAAGTTTAATTGTACGTGGGGAAAAATTCTTTATTGCACAAAAATCAAAAAGGCTTCTGTTAAATTTTTATTAGAGAAAAATCTCTCATGACGTATATTACGTGGAGTTTTCCCTCACAATTAGAAATTTGTAATCTCTGTTAGACCGAAACATAAATAGATCCCTTTGTTAAAGCCTTCTTCCGGCACCCTCCCACTTAGCTCATGACTAGTTTGACCGTTTTGCAGCTGAAAGATTGTTGCAAAGGAGAAATTTTGAGAGAAAGAGTGGAGGTTGGGCAGAAAAATGATTTTAGGTTGGAGTGAAAGATAGTTTTTTAATTAAATTTGGATTTTCGAAATAACTGGAAAATAAAACTTTTCAAAGGCAAATGACGTGATTAAAGAAATATGAGCTGGATTTTAGACAAATTTCTTGCAGTCACTGTGGTTTAAAAAAATTTCCGATTCCAAAGTTGCTCTGAGGGCTTATCTGTTGACCGCTTTCTCACTTCTTTTGTAGGTTAAAACCTAATCGTTATGTTTCAAAGGAAAACAGACATTTTTCTTTCGAACGAAAATTGCACAAGAAATATTTGTGATTAAAAAAATTTTGTAGAGCTGGTTCGAAAAACTTTTATATTGTTATTTGTTTCGATTTTTTAATTCTCAGCTTTCTCTTCACCTTTCCCCACTTATTTATACTCGCCTATTCCCCACTAATTTTATAATTCAATTTTAAATACAGTCTTAATATAGTAACCTTCATCCCTCGATGAGATTCCTCAAAAACAAAATTGCTAGAGCTCGTGAATCATCTCAGCTCCTTCAAAAGCCTGCTGCTACCGATGCTATAAACAATCTCCCAATCGTCAAAGAAGAAGAAAGAGTCTCATTCAAGACCGAGCCTTCCCCTCCCCAAAGATCAATGAGAACCCGTTTCGGTCCAGTTGTTCACCGCAGAGAGGCCATTTCTAACAAGAACATCGTCAAGAACTACTCAAGAGCTATGGTGAACTTTGCTTTATCAGCCATCGCCGTCAGTTATCTCGAGAAATTAACAAGATATGAGCCAAGCTTTAACATGGAAGGATTCAAGAAATTTATGGAGGAGCAAAGAGAAGAAATCACCTCTATAAAAAGACTCAGAGATATCCTCTTGATCTGCAGAGAAGATGGAGACGCATTGACAAGCTTCAAGAGAGTGTTCAAAGCTTTGAGTTTGATGTTTATAAAGAAGTTCAGCGTGAATTGGATTTATAGCAGCAAGATTGCCGATAAATTAATTCATGTCAAATATCGCTTCAAGATGCTCAGAAGAGTGCAAAATCCCGAATACTTTACATATTTGGAAGATTTTGCTCATAAATAAAAAGATATCTGCGGCCTCCTTTCGAGTTTTCAAAAATTTTGCTACATCATCAATATTACTACTGCTATTCATGTACATATGAAAACCTATGACATCCTGCGGAAGCGATGAATGGAAGCTTTTTGGCAAAGTCTGTTGTCCTGATTCCAGTTAGGGGAATTGATCCGCCGCCTAAAGGAATTAAGCAATGTGATTTACAAAAGGTTTGAACAATAATTTGTGTTATTTTGTTATGTTCCTGAAAGTACAGGATTTTTTCTGCTTAATTAATTTTATCTTGTGCCTGCCTTCCTAATACAAAAGAGAAAATCGCTTCTATCATATTTGTTATGCATAAAATATTCTATGTGAACGTTGGTCAGAGTTGCTTCCACATTCTCTCCTTCATTCTCGTTGCCGATTTCCGTGTATTTTCAAGTAGCTCCATGCTCTGTTATATTGTAGCGGAATTATCTTACCCTAATCTGTCGTCTCGAGCCTTATCTGCCTATTTAAATCTTCCTTATCACAGGGGAACCTACTCTAGCGCCTTCATGGTTCAAGAGGGTCTACTAAAGTGACTGTTAGGAAGGAGTAATAAAAATAAGGTATTATGAGTTTTTTATTCAATCTATTAACTGAAATGCTAATTTCCTTTGAGGAATTCGTAAGCAATCGGTTTAAGGCGGGAATTTAGTCTTTGTTTTGGCATGGAGAGAAGACTTTTTCTTGAAATTTTTTGTTATTTTTATGAATGAGGAACTCTTCAAACCAGCAAAATGCTCCAATAGAACTATAATTATCGGAGAAACTAGGAGGATTCTTGGCGTTATCTTGGCTAGTGGCATGGTCACACTCCTTTCCTTAAATATATGATCATTGTGTGATCAGAAAGTGCTTCGGGCTATCGTAAAAAAAGTCGCCCGTTATAAATTTATGGGCAAGGGCAATTCGCTTGCAAGAGTCATGGATGGGATGTTACGTCAGTAGAGTCAATTAAGAAGACGACAATTAATTTGACATGATGTCAGATGATGTAAGATTAATCCAACCTTATGTCATGATTTTTCGGGGATCTGATGTCGAAAGCACATTAATTGGGGGCCAAAGGTTTTCATCGAAAATATATAGGGAAAACCGAGTGTTAATGTTTTCTTTTCTTGAATTGATTTTTCCTTTGAAACGAGCTTTGGGGTGAAGGAAATTTCATTTCAAGAGAAAATGATGATGGGATGATTTAAGGATCTCACAACCAGAGAGGCACTTTAGATTTTCACTCGAAAGAACTGTATAATAAGTTGTTTTGTGACTTAATTTTAAGGAAAATCAAAAATGAGTGATTCATTTATTTGTATGCTAAAAGTTTTAATTCCAAGTTATTTATGAAAATGGCAATAGTTAAATCGCTCAGATTAACCTCAGAACTACTGAAATTGAACGTGAAATGTCCTGAAATTCCCAAAGCCCGAGATAACTACGGATTTCTCCGAAAGAGATACAAGCCAATAGAGATGAAGGAGTAAACCAGTGGAAAAGTGTGAAGAAAGGCATGCAGAGAAGAGTTCATTTCAATAGAGAGGAGAAGAAAAAAGAAGATTAAGGTTTTTAGAATAAGAAATTTATTAACTGTTTTAATGTTCAAATTAAAGAGGGCAATTTATTAGCGATTCAAAAAAACCCATTGATGTGATGACATCAGACAAAAAATTAAAATAAAGAAAAGCCAACAAAAATGAACAAATTTTTATTGTGATTAAAATTTCCTTATATTTTACTTGTCAGCAATAATCTCTTGTATGAAAACCACACAAAAATTTTCCGCTTAGAGAATTAAAAATTTCACATCTCATGGAAAACGACAAAAGGAAAATTTCAAATTCAATGATCTTCAATTAATTCTGCAGTTTTTCAGATTGTGATTCATGCTTTCTGTATTTGAACGACCAGGAAATCGCAATTATTGTACGAAAGTTTAAAAACCAATTCCTTTCTCAATCTCATCTTCTTTCAACTAGGAGAAGCTAGACTAAACTTCCAGTCTCCCTTGCCAGAATCCAGCTATACGAGGCGTTGGTTGAGATTGGGTTAGTATTTAAGGGGTAGGGAGGAGAAGGATACAATCCTTCGAGAATCAAAGAGTGTTTGATTGAATAAAATTAAAGAGGAGAGCGAGAAATTGCGGCTGTAATAAAATTTAATGTGTGCTTGTTTGAAAACTGTTTTTTGAAAAAGACTGGTATTGAGTGATTAAAATATTTATAGAGAAAATAAATTTGTGATGTTATTTTTGCTTAGAGCAATCACCAAATCGAATTTTAATATCAGTCTGAAGTTTTACTTTTTAACATAATTTAAAAAAAACAAAACAAAAAAATTTTCCTCAAATTTCCACACAAAACGTCGCTTCCGCCTCTTTTTAAAAAAACATGAGATTTCTTAAGAACAAAATCGACAGAGCCATGAAATTTACTCAGGCTACAACCCAATCTCCCATCAAAGCCGAAGTCGTCGAAGAGCCAGTCGTTCAGCAGCTCAAAGTCGAGCCAGCAACTTCCGAAGAATCCCTTTCTATGAAAATCGAAACTCCTGTCTTAAAAAAAGTCACTTCCAACTCCAAGTCGACTTCAAATCGAAAGCGGGAGTCCAATACAAACAAAAACATTGTCAAAAACTACGCTAGAGCCATGTCAAACTTTGCCTTATCCAAAACCGCTCTTCCTTACCTTCAAGAAATTCTAGAAAGCCAAGGAAAAGTTAGCTTGAGGGGTTTCAAGATGTTTATCAAAAAGAATAAGGAGGATATCACCTCCATAAGACGCCTCAGAGAGCTCCTTTTGATCACTGAAGAAGATGCCGAGCTGGTATGCGGTTATAAGAATGTTTTTAAGGCTCTCAGTATGGTATTTCTCAAGAGCTTTAGTGTCAATTGGATTTATGCAAGTAAGGTCAGTGACAAGCTGACGCACGTAAAATATCGGTTTAAGATGATGAGAAGAGTAGAGAATCCCGAATACTTTACCTATTTGGAAGATTTTGCCAGGAAGTAATGAAAAGAATTTTTTGACTTGACATACTTTTAATCAAAAAGTTTTTTCAAAGAAGAGCTTCTTCTTGCCCTAAAGTTGAGTAATTGTCATCTGTATCACTATGAATCCGTCTCTTATTAGCTTTATACACACAACTTTCTTTCTATAATATGTTCTTAACAAACATCTATCTACTTTTATCATTCATTTTTCACCGAAATTATCT
>Ga0182738_1002441_pt1 | contig 22018 bp, 18 predicted proteins | sample eDN5th30CBELigMG_FD_128876 | JGI IMG/M metagenome (GOLD analysis project Ga0182738, IMG submission 128876) | Enriched Miracle-Growth compost microbial communities from Emeryville, California, USA - eDNA 5th pass 30_C BE-Lig MG (version 2)... ...
CTCGCCGGCCGCCCAGTCGCCCGGCGGCAGGTTGAACAGCGCCTGCTCGAGCCCGGCCGCCTTCAGCCTGGCCGCGACATCCTCCGGCGAGAAATCATAGGGGAACAGGAACTCGACGGCCTTGAAGCCGGCATCGGCGGCGGCGGCGAAGCGGTCGAGGAACGACCACTCGTTGAACATCATCGAGAGATTGGCGGCGAAACGCGGCATCGAAACTCAGTCCTTCTCAGGGGCGGGGGCGCCGGGCAGGTCGAGGCCGGCGATCATGGCATAGAGGCGCGCGACCGAGGCATCGTCATCCTTGCCCATTCCGGCAGCGGCGGTCATCAGGAACATCTGCAGCGCCGAGGACGCGATCGGCGTCGCGAACTTCTCGCTGCGCGAGATGTCGGCGATGATGCCGAGATCCTTGGTGAAGATCTCGACCGCGCTTCTCGGCGAATAGTCGCCGTCCAGCACATGCGGCATGCGGTTCTCGAACATCCAGGAATTTCCGGCCGAGGCGGTGATCACCTCATAAACCTTGGCGATGTCGAGCCCGAGCCGCTTGGCGAAGACGATCGCCTCGGAGGCGGCGGCGATGTGAACGCCCGCCAGCAACTGGTTGACGATCTTGAAGGAAGCGCCGATGCCCGGCTCGTCGCCGAGCAGATAGAGCTTGGCCGACATGGCGTCGAGCGCCGCGCGCGCCTTGGCGATTGCCTCGGGCCTTCCCGAAACCAGCATGGTGAGCGCGCCCTCCGCCGCGCGTGCCGCGCCGCCGGAAATCGGCGCGTCGACATAGTGCCGGCCTGTCGCCTCGACCGCCTCGGCGAGCGCCCTCGCCCGCTCCGGCGCCATGGTGGCGCAGGAGACGATCACCGCGCCCGGCCTGGCAGAGGCCAGCAAGCCACCCTCGCCCAGCAGCACCTGCTGCGTCTGGTCGGCATTGACGACGACGATGACGAGGATGTCGGCCGTGGCGGCGGCCTCGGCCAGCGACGCGGCGCCGGCGCCATGCTCGGCGGCGAATTCCGCAACCATCTCCGGGCGGGTGTCGAAGCCGGTGACGACGAAACCGCCCTTGGCCAGGGACTGCGCCATGCCATATCCCATCGACCCGAGGCCGATGACCGAGAGCCGCGCTCCCGTCTCATCCTTCGTCGCCATGACGTGATCCTTTCCGCGGGAACGCCACCCTTGTACGCTCCACCATGATAGCGCTGTCATTGGTTGCGAATTCCCCATGACAGCGCTAACAGTAGGCGATACTAGCCGAGCCGGAGCGGCGGTCGTCAAGCCCATGGGAGGGCGAAACTGCTTTGCGTTGCATTTTGTCGCTGCCCTTCCCCTCAGTCTCCGTCCGGCGAGCCAGCCTGACCTCTCCTGCAAGGACATGACCGTATGCTGCTTGGATGCATCGCCGACGATTTGACAGGTGCGACCGATCTCTCGCTGATGCTGTCGCGCGAGGGCCTGCGCACGGTGCAGAGCACCGGCCTGCCGCAGGACGATCTCGACCTTTCCGAGGTCGATGCGCTCGTCGTCGCCTTGAAATCGCGCACCATTCCGGCGGCCGACGCCGTCGCGCAGTCGCTGGCGGCGGCCGAGTGGCTGCTGGCGCATGGCGCGCAGCGGCTGTTCTTCAAATATTGCTCGACCTTCGATTCGACCGATGAAGGCAATATCGGCCCGGTGGCGGAAGCGCTGCTGAAGCGGCTCGATGCCGGCTTCACCATCGCCTGCCCCGCCTTCCCCGCGACCGGCCGCTCGATCTACCAGGGCCATCTGTTCGTCAACGGCGTGCCGCTCAACGAAAGCTCGATGCGCGACCATCCGCTGACGCCGATGCGCGATTCCGATCTCCGCCGCGTGCTGCAGCGGCAGACCGACCTGCCGGTCGGACTGGTCGCCTATGCCGATGTCGATGCTGGCGCCGAGGCCATCTCCAGGGCCTTCGCGCGCGAACAGGCCGCCGGCAAGCGCATCGCCATCGTCGACGCCCTGCAGGACGCGCATCTGCGCGAGATCGGCAAGTCGCTGGTCGACGTGAAACTCGTCACCGGCGGCTCGGGCATCGCCATCGGCCTGCCCGCCGCCTATCGCGACGCCGGCCTGATCGACAGGCTGACGCCGCCGGCCACCTCGATCGCCGCGCCGGAGGGACGCGGCGCGATCCTCGCCGGCTCGTGCTCGGCGGCAACGCGCGGCCAGGTCGCCAAGGCGCAGGAAGCCGGGCTGCCGACGCTCCGCATCGACCCGCTGGAGATCGCCTCCGGCGCGCTGACGCCGGCATCCGTGATCGACTGGCTGGTGTCGCAGCCCGCCGACGTCACGCCGCTGGTCTATTCCAGCGATGATCCCGACAGCGTGCGCGCCGTGCAGGAAAAGCTCGGCCGCGAGAAGGCGGGAACGCTGGTCGAAGACCTGCTCGCCGCCGTCGCGGCGGCGCTGCCCGCCAAGGGCTTCACCCGCCTGCTGGTGGCCGGCGGCGAGACCTCCGGCGCCGTCGTCAATGCGCTCGGCGTCAAGGCGCTGTCGATCGGCCCGGAAATCGATCCCGGCGTGCCGTGGACGCGCAGCCGTTCCGGTCCGGATGTTGCGCTGGCGCTCAAATCCGGCAATTTCGGTACGCCCGATTTCTTCCTCAAGGCATGGAGTTCGCTCGCGTGAGCCAGACATCTTCCACCGAATCCGCGCTTCGCGAGCGCATCTGCAAGTGCGGCGCGTCGATGTTCCAGCGCGGCCTGACCTTCGGCTCGACCGGCAACATCTCGGTCGCCTTGCCCGATGGCGGCTGGCTGATGACGCCGACCAACGCCTCGCTCGGCGACCTCGACCCGTCCCGTATCTCGAAGATCGACGCCAACGGCAACCATGTCGGCGGCGACAAGCCGACCAAGGAAGCCTTCCTGCACCGGGTCATGTACCAGCAACGCCCGACCTGCGAGGCGGTGGTCCACCTGCACTCGACCCATTCGGTGGCGGTGTCCTGCCTGCACCATATCGACCATCACGACTGCCTGCCGCCGCTGACGGCTTATTACATCATGCGCGTCGGCAAGCTGCCGCTGGTGCCCTATCACCCACCGGGCGACGAGAGCCTGGCGCTGGCGGTGGAAAAACTGGCTGACAAGCACCACGCCGTGCTGCTCGCCAATCACGGACCGGTCGTTGCGGGAAAGAGCCTCGAAGACGCGATGTATGCGACCGAGGAACTGGAGGAGACGGCGAAGCTGTTCCTGATGCTGCGCGGCGAGGCCACCCGCCCGCTGACGCCGGAACAGGTCGCCGAATTGCGCAAGCGCGGCGGCTGAAGCGCCCGCGCCAACTGCCGACCCAATCGTGATCGGGACCCTCGGTTCCGGTCACGATGGATTGACGGAGCCGTCCTTGAGTCGCTGCCGGTAAAGCCGATAATCCTGCCCCTGCGGTTGCATGGGGAGGACAGCATGAGACTGGTTTTCGCTCTGCTTTTCTGCGTGGTCTCGCTCGCCGGCTGCCAGACCGACCAGGCATCGACCGAAGGCACCTTCACCAGTTGCCAGTCGATTGGAACGGGCGGCACCGCCGACGTCATCTGCTGACCGGCGCGGCACAGGGCTGCGGCCTATCTCCACGGCCGGTGTTCCTGGGCTTTGGCCTTCGCCGGGGCGACGGAGGCTGCGCATGCGGGATCGCGTCTCGATCAGCCGGCTCCCTTCACCTCTCCCCGAGGGAGAGGTCGACGCACGTAGTGCGGCGGGTGAGGGTTTACGGCCTCACCGGATAGGTCCCTAAACCCTCACCCGGAGCTTCACTCCGACCTCTCCCTCAGGGAGAGGTGAAGGCTAGTATCCGGCGGAGAGAGCCCTGCCTACGGCCGGCAGGCCCGTCCGTAGAGCTGCAGCATGCGCTCGATGCCGCGTTCCAGCAGCGCCTCGGCCGTCGCCGCGCATTCGCCGCTGCGGACCGCTTCCGCGTCCTCGGCAAGGAACTGCGTGATCAGCGGCTCCGGGATCCTCCGGCCCCGGAGCGTCGCCATCAGCTTCGCCACCGCGCGCTCGGCCTGCTCGTGCGGCCAGTAATAGCGGATGCGGTCGCTGTAGCTGTAATGGCGCAGCACATGCTGCTCGTCCGGCGTGCCGGGATAATAGCGCTGCCAGTAGTTCGGCTCGGCCAGCATCAGCGCTTCCATCGCCTTTGCCAGCGCCCGGTCGCCATAGGAAGCCTCCAGCTCCGAGGCGATCAGGTCGAGGCCATAGAGCGTCTGGCGCAGCGCGAAGGTCAGGCCCGGCCCGACCTTCAGGATCGGGAAGCCGTCGCGGACCAGCGTCGCGAGGGCCGGTTCCGGCTGGTAATCGGTCGAATGCGCCTCGAACACGAACTGCGGCTCGTCGGCGAGCACGGCGATCAGCTCGCGCGCCCGCTCCGGCCGGTAGACGACGACCTTGTCATGGCCAAACTCGACGCCCGGCTGCACGACGAGGCCAATGACGCGGGCAAAGGCTTTTCCCAGGCCGGCTTGAGCAAAGATCCGGCGGTGCGTGGCGATGGTTTCGCGCGCGGCGGAAGCGAGCGTCGGCGGCACGTCGTCGAGATCGTGCAGCGCCCCGCCCGGCGTCGGCACTTCCGTGCCGATGATGTAGACGGGTAGCGTCAGGCCGTTTGACCTGGCCGTCGCCTCGGCCACCTTGGCGAGGCGCGCCGCGCGATGCGCCGTCGTCTCGTCGTCGAGGCCTTCCGGCTCGCCGGCGCAGCCCATGCTGGCGTCGAGATGGATCTTCGTGAAGCCGGCGGCGATATAGGCGCCGACCATGATCTCGGCCTTGGCCAAGGCCTCCTCTGCCGGAAGGCTGCGCCAGGGGTTGGGTCCCAGATGGTCGCCGCCGAGGATCAGGTTCGCCATGTCAAAACCGACTTCGGCGGCGATACCCTCGACGAAGCGGCGGAAATCGGCCGGCTTCATGCCGGTATAGCCGCCCTCGTGATTGACCTGGTTGCAGGTCGCCTCGATCAGCACGACGGTATCGGTGCGCAGCCCCTCGCGCAGCGTCGCGCGGATCACGGACGGGTGCGCCGAGCAGACGGAGGTGATGCCGCTGACACGGCCGGCCTGATAATCGGCTGCGAGTTCGGTCAAAAGGCTCATCCGTGGGCTCCCACCGGCGTTGCGGCGATAAAGGCATCCAGTTCGACGCAGGACGAGGTTCCCTCCATCGGACCCTTGACGGTGACGGTGCGCGCGCCGGCGGCATTGGCATAGCGCAGGGCATCCTCCACCGACCTGCCGAGCCGGCGGGCGACCAGGAAGGTGGCGCCAAAGCTGTCGCCGGCGCCCGTCGGGTCGATTTCCTCGATGACGAAGCCGGGCATGTGGGTAGCGCCGCTGCGATCGAAATGGCTGGCGCCGGCCTTGCCGCGCTTCAGCACGATTTCCTGCACGCCGGCATCGAGCAGCGCCGCGATCGCCCGGCCCTCGTCGGCCTCGCCGGAGAACAGCGACAGCTCCTCGCCCGAGGGCAGGAACAGGTCGGTCGCCGCGAGCACGGACTGGAAGGCCGCCTTGCCGGCTGGGTCGCGCAGCATCTCGACGCGGATGTTGGGATCGAACGACACCGTACCGCCGCGCGCCTTGATGGCGGGGATCGACGCGCTGACCATGCCGAACACGGCGGGAACCGGCAGGCCGGAGCCCATGACATGCAGGTGCCCGGCCTCGGCGAGCACGGCCTGCGCCTCCGGCGTGGCGGCGATGCGCCCGGCGGCGCTGTCGCGCATGTTGAAGACGAAGTCGCGGCCACCATCGGGCCGGTAGCGGACGAAGGCGCTGCCGGTGGCGGCGCCGGGATGGATGGCGACGGCGGAGACGTCGACGCCGTCCTGCTTCAGGCGCTCGAGATTGACGGTGCCGAAATCGTCGTCGCCGACCGCGGAAACGATCGCCGCCGGATGGCCGAGCTTGCCGACCTGGTCGATGAAGATCGCCGGCGCGCCGCTCGGAAACGGCCCGATCAGGGTCTGCGCCTCCAGGAAGCCATGGCCGAGCGTGGTCGCCATGATCTCGACGAGGATCTCGCCGATGGTGACGATCTTGCCTTCAATCATCCTTTTCGCCCCTCCCTGGGCTCGCCCGCCTGGAGCAGGATAGCTTTGCGTCCGACAGGACCGTATTTCTTCACCTCTCCCTGAGGGAGAGGTAAGCAAGCAGAACCCTATCCATCGATCTCCAACAGGGCCGACAACTCGATATCACGTCTGAAACAGCGTGATCGGCTGGGCGCTGGCGTAGATCGCGCTCTCGTCGATGGAAAACATGCGCTGATGCATGATCAGCGCACCGCCGAGCGCCGGGCCTTCAAGCCCCAGCGCCGAGACCTCGATCCTGGGCATCGGGAACCCTTCGAGGAACTCGCTGCGCATGGCTTCCTCTACCTCTTCGGCGACGAAGCGGAACAGCGGCGCCACGGTGCCGCCGAGGATGATCACGCCGGGGTTGAGCACGCTCGATAGCTGGATCAGGCCGATGGCGAGGCCGCCGCCCCATTCGCGCGCCGTGCGGATCGCGCTCGCCTCGCCGGCTGCCAGCGCTGCCAGCAACTGGTCGAGATCCGCCCCTTCGGCGGCGCCATTGGCGCGGTAGCGCGCCAGCACGGCGTCCTTGCCGATATAGCTTTCGAGATGGCCCGGCTTGTGCCGCCCGGCATAGAAGCCCTCGCTGCCGAGCACGATCTGGCCGAATTCGCCGGCAAAGCCGGACGAGCCGCGAAACAGCCGGCCGCCGATGACGATGCCGCCGCCCGCGCCGTTCTCGATCAGCAGGAAGGCGACCGTCTCGGCGCTGTGCTGGGTGTCGCGATAGGTCTCGGCGATGGCGAAGGCATTGGCGTCGTTCTCGATCGAGACCGCCAGTTCCAGCTTGGGAAAGCGGGCGGCGAGGCGCCGGGCGATCAGGCTCTTCAGGTCGACGTCGCGCCAGCCGATGATCAGCGCGTTGAGGACCTTTCCGTCTGCATCGAGCAGCGCCGGCAGGGTGACGCAGAGACCGCGGATCTGGCCCTGGTCCGGCAGCCCCTCGATGACCTCGCCGATCATCGCGGCGATGCGGTCGATGCCGTCCTCGACGGGCTGCTGATGGGTCGGGAACGGGGTAGAGATGCGCCGGATTTCGTTGGCACAGAGGTCGATGGCGACGACGGTCAGCCGGTCGACGCCGATCTCGGCGCCCAGGAAGGTCGCGCCGGCCGGGTTGATCTCGATGTTGATGCCGGGCCGCCCGGTCCTGGCGGCGTTCTCGCCCCGGCCGCCATTCGGCAGTTCGACGACGAGCGCATCGGCCATCAGGTTGGTGATGATGTTGCCGGTGGTCGAGCGGTTGAGCCCGAGCCTGCGCGCCAGATCGGCCCGGCTCATTCCCCCGCTGCGAAACAGCGCGTTCAGCGCCCGGATTTCGTTGAGGTAGCGGACGGATTGAGGGGTTGCCAAGATCTGGGACTCATTCTGGAACGACTTGGAGGCTTCCCGGAACGCGCGAGACTTGAACCCGCGCGGGCGGAGAGGGAGAGGCGGCCAAGACCGCCTCTCCAAAGGGCCTGCGCGCAATCTCTGCGCGCTACGCCTGATTACTGCGTCTTGCGCATTTCGAGAAGGCCGTCGACGTTATCGAGCGTGACGGGGATCCAGGGCACGGAGTAATGCTGCGACTTGCCGCCTTCCCAGGCCAGCTTGCCGCCATTGACGTCCCAGACCTTGGCCTGCGGCTTGTAGTCGGGCTGCTTGGCGACAAGGGCGAGGTCGATCGCGCCCTGGGCCTGTGCGTCGGCGTCCTGCAACGTCGACATCATCTCGCCGCGCTTGACGGCGAGCAGCGCGTCGGTGACGCCATCGACACCGGCGACCGGGATGGTCTTCGGGTCGAGGCCGTGCGCCTTGATCGCCTCGAGCGCGCCGATGGCGATCTCGTCATTCTCGCCGATGACGCCGTTGATCTCGCCGGCATGGGCGGTCAGCCAGTTTTCCATCAGCGACAGGGCCTCGGCGCGCGACCAGTTGGCGGTCTTCTGCTCGAGAACCTTGATGTCGGGATAGTCCTTCAGCGTCTCTTCGATGCCCTGCAGGCGCTGCACCTGGGCCGACTGGCCGATCATGCCTTCGCCGATGACGACATTGCCCTTGCCGCCCATCTTGTCGAAGACGGACTTGGCCAGCATCTTGCCGGCTTCCACGTCGTTGGAAGCGATGTAGGCGTTGTAGAGGTCGGTATTGGAGATCAGCGTGTTCGAGCCGATGACGGTGATGCCGGCATCCTTGGCGCGCTGGACGGGATCGTTGCCGGCGTCGATGTCGACCGGCACGAAGATGATCGCGTCGTACTTCTCGCTGATCGCGGTGTCGAACTGGTTCGACTGGGTCAGCGCGTCCATGCGGCCGTCGAGCACGGTCAGCTTGACGCTGCCGTCCTTGACCAGCGGATGCTCGTTGGCGGCATTGGCCCAGAGCACGTTGAACTCCGTGTCGAGGCTCTGCACCACGGCGGCGATGCGGACGGGGTCGGCGGCAGCCGCCTGCCCGATCGTCAGCGCCGCGATGCCGACGCCGGCCAGCATGGCCAGGCCGCGGCGGGTAAAGGTCTTGAGTGCCATTATGGGTTTCCTCCCTCAGTCATAGCTCTGCATTCCCGCGCGCAAGCGCGCGGATCCCATCAAGGATTCAGGTTTCTGGAGCGGTCGATCAGGACGGCGACGACGATGATCGCGCCCTTGATGATCTGCTGGTAGTAGGACGACACCCCCATCAGATCGAGACCGTTCGAGATGACGCCGATGATCAGCGCGCCGATCAGCGTGTAGACCACCGAGCCGACGCCGCCGGTCAGCGAGGTGCCGCCGATGACGACCGCGGCGATCGCGTCGAGTTCGTAGCCGAGGCCCGCCTGCGGCAGCGCCGAGGTGGTGCGGGCCGTCAGGATCATGCCGGCGAGACCGGCCAGCGCGCCCATCAGCAGATAGGCCGAGAAGATCACCGTGCGGGTCGGGATGCCACTCGTCTTGGCGCTCTTCACATTGCCGCCGACGGCGTAGATCCAGCGGCCATAGACCGTGTAGCGCAGCGTGATCCAGGCCGCGATGAAGACGATCGCGAAGATGATGACCGGAACCGGGATGCCGGCGATGAAGCCCTGGCCGAGCCAGCGGAATTCGGGCGAGAGATTGGGGATCGGCCGGCCGTTCGAGTAGAGCAGCGTCGCGCCGCGCGCCATCGACAGCATGCCGAGCGTGACGACGAAGGCGGGCACCGAAAATCGGGCGATCAGCGTGCCGTTGACGGCGCCGAACAGAGCGCCGACACCCACGGCCGCGAAGAAGGCGATGGCCGGATTATAGGGATCCTCGCCGGTGACCAGGCTGCCGGCGACAACGCCGGTCAGCGCCAGCACCGAGCCGATCGACAGGTCGATGCCGCCGGTCAGGATGACGAAGGTCATGCCGATGGCGAGGATGCCGTTGATCGACACCTGCCGCAGCACGTTCATCAGATTGGCGGTCGACAGGAAGTTCGGATGCGCGAAAGAGAGGATCGCGAACAGGATGAGGAACGACAGCAGGATGCCGTAGCGCGACAAAAACCGGCCGATCGCCTGGCTTCTGGCTCCGGCAGCGCCGGCGGTGGTGGTGAGTTCGGTCGACATGGGGCGCCTCGGTCGCTCAGCTTGCCAGATGGACGAGCGCCTCTTGGGTCGCAGCCGCGCCCTTGAGTTCGCCCGCGATCCGCCCGCGCCGGAACACGAGGATCCGGTCGGCATTGGCGAGAATTTCGGGGATTTCGGAAGAGATCATCAGCACGGAATTGCCGGCCGCCGCGAAGGCGGAGAGGAAGGCATAGACCTCCCGCTTGGCGCCCTCGTCGATGCCGCGGGTCGGCTCGTCGCAGATCAGGATCTTCGGCTCGGTCTCGACGCAGCGCGCCAGCACCACCTTCTGCTGGTTGCCGCCGGAAAGGCTCTGGACCGGCAGGTCGCGCGAGGCGGTGCGAATGCGGAAGCGCGCGATCTGGCCGTCGACATTCGATGCGACCTTCTTGCCGTCGACGAAGCCTAGCCTCGAAAACTGGTCGAGCGCCGCCAGCACGACGTTCTCGGAGACGCTGGAGGTCAGGACCAGGCCCGTCTCCTTGCGATCCTCGGTGACGATGGCGATGCCGTTCGAAAGCGCATCGGACGGCGAGCGGATCTCGACCGGCCTGCCCTCGATCGTCACCGTCCCGGCATCCTTGGGCGCATTGCCGTAAAGCGCATTGGCGAACTCGCTGCGGCCGGCACCCATCAGCCCGTAAAGGCCGAGGATTTCGCCCTTGGCGAGATCGAGCGAGATATCCTCGAACTGGCCGTGGCGGGCGAAGCCGGAGACCGAAATCATCGGCTCGCCGGTGCTGGTGCTGTCGCGGGCCTCCTGGTCGCGCAGATCGCGGCCAACGATCAGCGAGATCAGCCGCTGCCGGTCGATATCGGCGAGATCGCCCGCCTCGATGAAGCGGCCGTCGCGGAATACCGTGTAGCTGTCCGCGATCGAGAAGATGTCGGTCAGGCGGTGCGAGACATAGATGATGCCGACGCCCTGGTCCTGCAGCGAACGGATCGCCTGGAACAGCGTCGCCGCTTCCTTCTCGCCGATCGCCGAGGTCGGCTCGTCCATGATCAGGATGTCGCTCTCGCGGCTGATCGCCTTGGCGATCTCGACCAACTGGATCTTGGCGACGGAGAGCGAGCGCATCGTCACGCGCGCGTCGATGTCGAAGCCGAGCCTTGCGAAGAGAGCGGTCGCGTCCGCTTCCATCTTCGCCTTGTCGGCGAACCAGCCCAGCCGGCGCGGCTCGCGGCCGAGATAGATGTTTTCGGCCACGGTCATGTCGAGGACCGGGCTCAGTTCCTGCGTGATGATGGCGATGCCGTCGGCCAGCGCCTCGGCGGCCGAGGCGTAGTGCACCACCCTGCCCTTGACCATCACCGTGCCGGCATCGGCGCGGTGCAGGCCCATCAGGATGTTGAGGAAGGTTGACTTGCCGGCGCCATTGCCGCCGCAGAGCGCATGAACGCTGCCGCGCTTCAGGCGGATGCGGCCATCGACCAGCGCCGGAACGCCGGCAAAGGCCTTGGAAATGCTGGTGGCGGCGAGGAGCAGATCCGTATCCGCGACGACCCCTTGTTGAGGCGCAGACGGCGATACGGAGGCTGGCGGAACGAGGACGTGATGCGCCTGTTCCGGCTTGCCCTCACCAGGGGAGGCAGGCTCGGCCACTAGGACGTTTCTCCCGGTTGATCGGAGCTCGAGGGCCCCGTTCTTTTTGTTCGTTGCGACACCAAACATATTTGCGTGGGTCCGTGGAGTCAACCTGCCCTCCGGTCAGGCGGGCAGGGATTGGGCATAAGCGCAGAACGGAAATACGGGTGGGTAGCGCGCGTATTGAACCGCACGCATTACTTGCATGAATACGCGCAAGCCGCGGAAATAACGCGAATATCGGGCGATGACATAGGACGGCGGAAACGGTCGGCGTCACGCGCCACGCAATCGCGAGAGCGACGCCTCCCCCGGCCGGAAAGGATGGATGGCAGCCATTGCAGGCGCCATCCACCAAGGTGCGACACGCCCCCGGGAGGGTCGGGACGAGCCGCGGATCAGGGGCAGCCAGGGGTCAGCCGCCCCCCTGCCCTCAATCAGACCGTGCGCGCGGTGATCGCCTTGCGGGCGGATTCACCCATGCGAGCCTCGATATAGGCCTTGGCCAGGCGCGCCACTTCGACATTGTCGGTCCAGGTGTTGCGCCAGATCGCGCAGGTGATCGACAGATCCTTGTCGACGACCTCGGTCGAGAAGCTCTCGAAGGTGATCCAGTCCTGGTAGTCGATCTCGAGCAGCGCGTCGAAGATCGCCGAGAAGTTGATCACGCCGGAGCCGAGGAAGCCGCGATTGCTCTCGCCGATGTGGAAATAGCCGAGCTTCTTGCCGGCGGTGCGCAGCGCCTGGACCGGATCCGCTTCCTCGATGTTCATGTGGAAGGTGTCGAGGTGCAGGAAGATGTTGTCCGAGCCGGACTGCTCGATGAAGGCGAGGCCCTGCGCGGTGGTGTTGAGCAGGTTGCTCTCGAAGCGGTTGACGACCTCGAGGTTCATCGACACACCGGCAGCCTTGCCGATGTCAGCGGCGCGGGCGAGCGCGGCGACGCTGTTGTCCCAGCCCTTCTGGGTCGGCATGCTCTGGTACTTGGTATGGGCGGAGAAGATGATGCCGCCGAGCTTCGAGCCGCCAAGATCGCGGGTGATCGAGATGGCTTCGGCCAGCAGGGCCTCGCCGCGCTTGACCACGGCCGGGTCTTCCGACGACACGTCGCAATCGAGCGGCAGGCCCATGGTGACGACGACCTTGAGGCCGTAATCCTGCAGCCGCTTGGCGAGCCAGTTGACGTCGAACTTCTTCGGGTCGAGGCGCGGAAACTCGATCAGGCCGTAGCCGAGGTCATGCGACTTCTTCATCGCGCCTTCGAGGTCTTCCTGCGTCGTGCCGCCGGTCCAGACGAACGAATGAATGCCAAGCTTCTTCATCAGCGTTTCCTCGTGGTTCCATCGCCGCGCCGGCTCCCGGCCGGATCGACATCCAGTGCGATTTCAACATCGCTTATTTGTTGGCAGTAGCAGCAAACAAACTTGCTTTCAAGCGGGGGCCGGGGCTAGTTTAGCGGAACGCACCGCCACAAACGAGCGGTGAGAAGCCATGCGCCCGGTTCGGACATGAGGTCCGGCAAGGGTTTTGGGAGGAAACCGAAATGTCTGCCAACCAGGCGTTTACCGCCGACCTGACGCGTCCCTTCGACATGACCGGCAAGGTCGCGCTGATCACCGGCGCCGCCGGCGGCATCGGCCGCGCGCTCGCCACCCTCTTCGCCGCCAATGGCGCCACGCTCGCCCTGCTCGACAAGAACGAGGCGGTGCACGACTTCGCGGCCTCGCTTGGCGCAGGCCACAAGGGCTGGACCGGCGACGTCACCGACGCTTCCGCCATCGAGCGCGCCGTCGCCGAAGTCGCGGCGCATTTCGGCAAGATCGACATCCTCGTCAACAATGCCGGCATCGGCACGCTGGCGCCTGCCGAGGCGACGACGACCGAGAGCTGGGACCTGCAGCTCGCCGTCAATCTGCGCGCGCCCTACATCTTCTCGCGCGAAGTCGCCGGCCACATGATCGCCGCCGGCTATGGCCGCATCGTCACCATCGCCTCGCAGGCCGCCGTCATCGGCATCGAGGGCCATGTCGCCTATTCCGCCTCGAAGGCCGGCCTGCTCGGCATGACCAATTGCATGGCGCTGGAATGGGGCCCGAAGGGCATCACCGCCAACTGCATCTCGCCGACCGTCGTCGAGACCGAACTCGCCAGGGTCGGCTGGGCCGGTGAAAAGGGCGAGCGCGCCCGCGCCGAGATCCCGACCCGCCGCTTCGCGCAGCCGGAAGAGATCGCCTATGCCGCGCTTTATCTCGCCAGCGACGGCGCGGCGATGGTCAACGGCGCCAACCTGCTGGTCGACGGCGGCTACACGGTTCGCTGATTTCTGGACATTGATGGAGGAAACACCATGGCCGTATCGATTGCCGGCAAGGTGATGATTGTGACCGGCGCCAGCTCCGGCATCGGCCGCGCCGCCGCCCGCCGCTTCGCCGCCGAGGGCGCCAGGCTGGTGCTGGTCGCGCGTTCGGCCGAGAAGCTGGAGGCGCTGGCGAAGGAACTGGGCGGCGACGCGATCGCCGTTCCCGCCGACCTGACCAAGGCCGCGGATGTCGAGGCGATGGTCGCCAAGGCCGAAGCGCATTTCGGCCGGATCGACATCCTGTTCGCCAATGCCGGCAGCTATGTAACCGGCGACGTCGCCACCGGCGATCCGGACGAATGGGACCGGGTCATCGGCGTCAACGTCAAGGGCGTGTTCCGCACTGTGCGCGCCGTGCTGCCGGGCATGATCGCCCGCCGATCCGGCGACATCGTCGTCACCTCGTCGATCTCCGGTCATCAGGCGATCCACTGGGAGCCGGTCTATTCGGCCACCAAGCACGCGGTGCAGTCCTTCGTGCACGGCGTCCGCCGCCAGCTCGGTCCGCACAATGTCCGTATCGGCGCGCTCTCGCCCGGCATCGTGCTGAACGAGCTCTGGGGCATCACGGATCCGGCCGAGATCGAGCGCCGCGCCGAGGCGCATGAAGGCCTGCGCTCGGAGGATATCGCCGACGCACTGGTGTTCATGGTCACCCGCCCGCCCAACGCCACCATCCGCGACCTCGTCATCCTGCCGCAGAACCAGGATATCTGATCCGGCTTCCTTACCTCTGCCTCCGGGCTCCCTCTTCAATATGCTGAAGCGGCCCGGAGGGCCGTCTCGAAGCACGCAACGCCACCGCCTTCAGGGCAAAGAGAGGCAGAAAGCCCCTCACCCCACCCTCTCCCGCGCGCGGGAGAGGGAGCGCACCGCACCTCGTCGCTGTTTTCCCAGCCTTAGGAATACCTGGCCTCCCCCTCGACGCCACGCCGGCCAAAAGGCCCTCGGCCGCTTGCCGGAGAGGTGAGGGTCTTGCTTTCCACCGAGCGAAGCCAAGCAACCGACCAGCGCCCTACCCGTATCGAAAAAATCTTCCCCCCCGTCGAAATCGCGCCTCCCCGCCCGTCGAGACCCTGAGGCGGCCATGCGCCGCTCGCGATTCCCATGTGAGGAGACCGGACGATGGACACCAGGACCGACGAGACAAGCGCCTTCGCCAGCATGCCCAGGGTGCTGAGCGGCGTTGCGCCGTATCTGAGCGTCGGCGGCGCCGTGAAGGCCTCGGAATTCTACCAGCGCGCGCTGGCGGCCGAGGAGGTGATGCGCGTCCCCGTCGACGAGAAGGGACGCACCATGCACATCCACCTCTACATCAATGGCGGATCGGTCATGCTGGCCGACCCCTATGAGGAATACGGCCATCCGCTGGAGACGCCGCAGGGCTATACGCTTCACCTGCAATTGGGCGACGACATCGACACATGGTGGCAGCGGGCGATCGATGCCGGCATGGAGGTCGTGATGCCGCTCGACCTGCAGTTCTGGGGCGACCGCTACGGCCAGCTACGCGATCCGTTCGGCGTGCTGTGGTCGCTGGGGGCGCGGGCGAAGGCGGCCTGAGCCGATCCGCCAACTTGCGAGGGGCCACCCCGCGCCCCTCGCCTTTTTCGTCTTGTACGATCAGCCGACGCCCGGCGTGTGGCGGGCCAGCGCCTTGATCACCTGCTTGGCGGTGACGCGGCCGATCTGCTTGCCCTCGCCATCGACTACGCCGACCCATTGATGCTCGGCGAACAGCGGCAGCACGTCCTCGCAGCACGCATCCATCGATACCGACTGCTCGCAGGGCTCGGTCACGCCGCGCTCCAGGATCGAGCGCACATGGATGGCGCGGGCCTTGTTCACCTCGCGCACGAACTCCTCGATATGCTCGTTGGCCGGACGCAGCACGATGTCCTCGGGCTTGCCCTCCTGCTGCAGGGCTCCGTCCTTCAGCACCGCGATGCGATCGCCGATCTTCAGCGCCTCGTCGAAATCATGCGTGATGAACAGGATCGTCTTGTTCAGCGATTTCTGCAGCGTGATCAGCTGGTCCTGCATGCCGGAACGGATCAGCGGATCGAGCGCCGAGAACGCCTCGTCCATCAGGATGATGTCACTATCCATCGACAGCGCCCGCGCCAGGCCGACGCGCTGCTGCTGGCCACCCGAAAGCTGGCGGGTGCGGGAATTCTCATAGCCCGCGAGCCCGACCGTCTCGATCCATTTCGCCGCCGTCTCCAGCCGCTCCTTGCGGCCGACGCCGCGGACCTCGAGGCCATAGGCGACATTGTCGATCACCGAACGATGCGGCAGCAGGCCGAACTTCTGGAACACCATCGCCACCTTGGTGCGGCGATAGGCGCGCAGTTCGTTGAGGCTCATCTTCAGCACGTCGGTGCCGTGCACGAGGATCTCGCCCGCCGTCGGCTCGATCAGCCGGTTGACGTGGCGGATCAGCGTCGACTTGCCGGAGCCGGAGAGCCCCATGACGACGAAGATCTGCCCGGCCGCAATGTCGAGCGAGACATTGTCGAGGCCGACGACATGGTTGGTCTCGGCCTGGACCTCGGCCTTGGATTTCCCCGCCCGCAGCAGCGCCAGCGCGCCCTCCGGGTCCGGGCCGAAGATCTTGGTGACCCCGCGCATGGCGATGGCGAGATCGGTCTTCACGATGGGATCGGGCATTAGCGGGCCTCCTGCATGCCGATGCGGGCCTGCAACTGGCGGCCGAACGCCTGGGTGATGCGATCGAAGATGATGGCAAGCGCCACGATGCCGAGACCGGCGAACAGGCCGCGGCTGACTTCGAGGCGGCCGATGCCCTGCAATACCTGGTAGCCGAGGCCGCCCGCGCCGATCATCGAGGCGATGACCACCATGGAGAGCGCCATCATGGTCGTCTGGTTGATGCCGGCGAGAATGGTCGGCAGCGCCAGCGGGATCTGAACGCCGAGCAGGCGCTGGCGCGGATTGGTGCCAAAGGCGCGGCTGGCCTCCATCACGGCCGGATCGACCGAGCGCAGGCCGAGATCGGTGAGCCGCACCAGCGGCGGCGCGGCATAGACGATGGTGGCGATCAGCGCCGGGATCTTGCCGGGGCCGAAGATCATCACCGTCGGGATCAGATAGACGAAGCTCGGCAGCGTCTGCATGAGGTCGAGGACCGGCGTAATGCCCTGTCGCATCCGGAGCGAGCGCGACATCCAGACGCCGACCGGGATCGAAAGGATGATGGCCGTCAGCGTTGCCGCGATCATCAGCGCCATGGTCGTCATGGCGTCCTTCCACAGATCCATCACGCCGAGGAATAGCAGCGCGCCCAGCACCACGGCCGGAAGCTGCCAGCGTCGCGTGGCCAGCCAGGCGATGCCCGTCAGCAGGCCGATGATCAGCCACCAAGGCGTCGCGATCAGCAGGTTCTCGATCGCCTTCAGCAGCATGAGAAGCGGATAGGCGGCGGACTCGAAGGTCCCGCCCCAATGGCGGACCACCCAGTTCAGGCCATCGTCGACCGCGCGGCGCCAGGGCCGCGTATCAATCAGTTGAGGAAACAAGCTCTGTCTCTTTCTTCAGCCCGGCGACACGGATTGGTTTCCCAGGCGGCGTGGCAGCTTGCCCGCCCTGCCCGGCCGCGTTGCCGGGAAGCAAGGCACGGCCCAACGGGAAACGGCCGGGAAATCCCGGCCGCTCGTTTGCCTATTGGCAATGTCAGTTGAGGCTGGCCTTGACCTTGGCCGCCACTTCCGGCGCAACCCAGCTCGTCCAGCGGTCTTCCTTGGTCTTCAGGAAATTGCGCGCCGTCGCCGCCGCGTCCGCCTTGTTCTCGTCGCCATAGACGAGGATCTCGCTGATCTCGGCATTGGTCAGGCCGACCTTGGCGAGATAGGCGGCCACATTCGGCGCGTCGCTCTCGATCCACTTCGCCGCGCCGACGACGGCCGGCGAGGACGGATAGGCGGTCACGCCCGGCTTGTCGGTGCAATCGCGGCTGGTGTTGCAGGCATAGACGTCCGGCTTCGTCTCGCCGAGGTCGAGCTGCACGGCGTCGTACTTGCCGAGAATGGCCGTCGGACCCCAATAGTAGAACAGGATCGGCTCTTCACGGGTGAAGGCGCGGGCAATCGAGGCGTCGAGCGCGCCGCCGGATCCGGGCGAGAACAGGTTCCAGCCCTTGTCCTTCATGCCGAGCGCTTCGAAGAGCGCGCCGGTCGAGATCTCGCAGGCCCAGCCGGGCGGGCAGGAATAGAGCCGGCCCTTGCTGCTGTCCTCGGGATCCTTGAACAGCTCGGGATGCGCGATGACGTCCTGGGCGCTCTTGAGATCGGGATGAGCCGTCTGGACATAACGGGGAATGAACCAGCCCTCGACCGTGCCGTCCGTGATGGCGTCGGCCAGCTCGACGACCTTGCCGTCGGCCAGGCCCTTCGCCCAGGGCTCCTTGATCGTGCTGGTCCAGAGTTCGGGGGCCACCGACGGACTGCCGCGCGTCAACATCGAGGACGAGGTCGGAACGGTGTCGCCGGTGACGATCTCGACATTGCAGCCGAAACCCTTCTCCAGAATGATGGCATGGATATGCGCCAGCGCGGCCGCGGAGGGCCAGGTCATCTCGGCGATATCGATGGTTCGGTCGGTGCCGCAGCTGACCGCGTCCTTAGCCTTCGTATCAGCGGCCTTCGTATCAGCGTCCTGGGCAAGCGCGGAAAAGCTCGTCGCAGACAAAAGCGCAACGGCGATCGCGGCGGCAATGCCACCGGATTTAAACATCATTGGATATGACCTCACGTCAGTTGATGAACACAACCATACGCATCCAGTCCAATTGTGTCAAACCAGCCAATATCTTGCCACATATCGGCGAGATAATCGCCTTAATCTTGATAGATCATCGATCGTTATGCTCTAGGCCTGCTATCTAAAGAAAGAATGATCTGACGCATGTCCATCTAAAGCGAAATGGATACGATCCCAAAGAAAAAATAAATTTTACCCTTTGATGGATATCCTGCTGCGTCCCAGCCAAATCGCCGATTGCCGCCGGATGCGGCGCGACGCGCGGGCCAGACTCTTCCTTTAGGGAATGCCGCGCCTTAAAACTTCGGCGCCCTGCCCGCCCCCGCCTCGCGCCCCTCGTTGCGACAGCTCGAACGGCTCGCGCTTCAGGCTTCGACAGCGCGGTGCGCGCCCTCGTGCACGATCCTTCCGCGCCACGTTCCGCCGGCTCGCGCCGGCCCCGGTCACAAGTCGAAAGCGATACCGCAGCGGGCCTCGCCAGCAGGGGCGCCGGGCCATGGAGGCGCCTGGCCTCAAGCCGATGCCCAGGGCGGCCTTGCGGAACGCATGGGGAACAGGTATTCTGTTCGCGTTTTGTACCTGAATGATTCCCGGATCGCCGCCTGGCAGTGGCTCGAGGGGATCGGCCTTCGGGTGCGGCGATAGAACTTGGCAATGCCCCCAGCGCGAGATCACCATGCTCACCCGGAAGCAGTATGAACTCCTCATGTTCATCCAGGAGCGGCTCAAGGAAGCGGGCGTTCCTCCCTCTTTCGACGAGATGAAGGATGCGCTGGATCTCCGCTCGAAATCCGGCATCCACCGCCTGATCAAGGCGCTGGAGGAACGCGGCTTCATCCGCAGGCTGCCCAACCGGGCCCGTGCGCTGGAAGTCGTGCGATTGCCCGAGACGATGACGCCGGCCATGGCGCGGCCGAAGAAGCAGGCCTTTTCGCCCAGCGTGATCGAAGGCAGCCTCGGCAAGGTCCGCCCGATCGACGACATGCACGACGTGGCCGAGCCGGTGATCATCCCCGTCATGGGCAGGATCGCCGCCGGCGTGCCGATCTCGGCCATCCAGACCCAGAGCCATTCCATCACCGTGCCGCCGGAGATGCTGCGCGGCGGCGAGCATTTCGCGCTCGAAGTGCGCGGCGATTCGATGATCGAGGCCGGTATCCTCGACGGCGACACGGTGCTGATCCGCAAGAGCGACAATGCCGAATCCGGCGACATCGTCGTGGCACTGGTCGATGAGGAAGAGGCGACGTTGAAGCGGCTGCGGCGCAAGGGCGCCTCGATCGCGCTTGAGGCAGCGAACCCCGCCTATGAAACGCGGATCTTCGGGCCGGACCGCGTCCGCATCCAGGGCAAGCTCGTCGGGCTGCTGCGCACCTACTGATCGGCCAGTTCGTCCTCATAGGGCGGCATCCAGGGCCGTCGCACCGGTGCATAGGCGGTGCGGATCTCGAAGCGCCGGGCGAGCCATGGATCGGGCGGCGCAGTGCGTGACTCCGCTGTGGCCGAGGGTTCCGGCGGCAGCACATCCTCGTCGTCGGCATTGCGCTCGACGCGGTCGTAGCGCGATGGCTCCATGGGGAGGGCGTTATCGGGGATGAATGTCTCGGGTTGCGCCGCGGGCGGCTGCGGCCCGGCGCTTTCCGCCGTTTCGGATGCCGGCCCGTCGGCACCCCCCTCTGATGAAGCACCCGCTCCGGGTGGCTCCATGAAGGAGCTGGCAACGGCGACAGCCGTCTCCGGTTGCGCCTCGGTCGACTTCGGTCCCGCCCTTCCCGCCGTTTTGGGGGCCTGCCGCTCGGCACTCTCCGATGGCGATGCCACCGTCCCGCGCGGCCACATGGCCAGCGATCCTGAGCGCTCCAGCGTTCCTCGATCGATCACGGCGGTATGGCGGAGGCAGGTTTCCGGCGCGGACAAGGGCGTCACCACCAGCACGGCGCGGCGGCAATCCTCCTCGAAGGCGGCGCGGTCGAGCGCCAGCGCCACCCAGCTCCCATCCGGCATTCGGCCGACGCAGCCGGCCGCGTCGCAACCACCCGCCTGCAACGCCGCCTTCGGGTCCCTCTCGTCGCCATCGGATCGAAGCCAGATATCGCTGACGAACCGGTCCGGCCTGCGCGCGACGATGCGGTAAAGGCCGTCGCCGCCCCGGATCGCCATCTGCCTGCCATCCGCGCTGACCAGCAGGTCCGGTCGCGCCGGGAACAGGGCGAGTGCAATTCCCGCCAGCATGGGCACAATGCCGAGCATCCGCCAGCGCTCGCGCCAGAGCGCCAGCCAGACGAAACCACCAACGAAGAGCAGCAGGGCCGCGACGCCCGGCATCGCCGCGCCGCCGGATTGGCCCGACCATCGCGCGACCGTCGCCGACACGCCGAGCATGCCGTCAATGCCCCAGTGCACGACCGCGAGCGGCAGCGCCTCCATTCCAAACGGCATGGCGAGCACGGAGAGCAGCGCGAAGGGCATGATGAGAAAGTCGGTGAGCGGCATCGCCGCGACATTGGCCAGGATCGACAGCGGCGCCATGCGCTGGAAGTGATAGAGCGCGAAGGGCGTGGTGCCGAGGCCGCCGAGCAGCGAGGTCAGCGCCATGCCGGCGACGAACAGCATGGCCCGCCTCGGCAAGGCGGCCGCGCCGCTGCGGGCGCGCAGGTGGGGCGCGGGATTGTTGCGGCGTCGGTCGGACAGCATCTCGAAGCCGGCGACGAGCGCGATCGTGGCGGCAAACGACATCTGGAAGCTAGCCGAGAGGATGCTCTCCGGCGTGATCGCCAGCACGACCAGCCCCGCCAGCGCGACATTGCGCATCGAGATCGCCCGCCGGTCGACGAGGATGGCGAGGAAGGCGATCGAGGTCATGATGAACGAGCGCTGCGCGGCGACGTCGAGCCCGGAGATCAGCAGGTAGAAGCCGCTGACCAGCAGCGCCGCGATCGCCGCCCATTTCTTGATCGGCCGCCGCAGCGCCAGCGACGGAATCAGCGCCAGCCCCGCCCGCGCGCTCCAGAACACGACGCCGGTCACCAGCACCATGTGCAGGCCCGAGACGGACAGCACATGCGCGAGGCCAGAGAGGCGCAGGTCGTCCTCCGTCGTCTCCGCCAGGCCGCCGGCATCGCCAATGATCAGCGCCGAGGCGATATAGCGGCTCTCGCCGTCGAGATGGGCGACGAGGCGCGCGCGGATCGCCTCGCGGACCGCCTCGAGCGGCTGGCGCAGGCGGATCGACAGCGGCGCGGGGCTGAGTTCGGCCGGCTGGGCCGCGCCATAGCCGAAGCCGGTGGCGCCGATGCCGCGATAATAGGAATCGCGCGCGAAATCATAGCCGCCCGGCAGCACGGGCCCGGATGCCGGCCGCAATCGAGCCAGAATCCGGATGCCGTCGCCGACCGCCGGGGCCGACTTGCCGCGCACCGTCACGGTGACGCGCTGCGGGATGACCGTCACGCGCCTGGCGTCGAGGCCGGCCACCCGGACGGTCAGGCGATAGCCGCCCCGCCGCGCCTTGCGCTCCTCGACCCAGCCGGTGACCGTGCCCGTCACCTGCCGCTCCAGCACGCGCGTCGCCAGCGTATCGGTGCGCAGCTTGATCGCGCTGGCGCCGGTCGCGGCCATGGCGAGCACGATCAGCAGGCGGACGGAA
>Ga0182738_1002443_pt1 | contig 22007 bp, 10 predicted proteins | sample eDN5th30CBELigMG_FD_128876 | JGI IMG/M metagenome (GOLD analysis project Ga0182738, IMG submission 128876) | Enriched Miracle-Growth compost microbial communities from Emeryville, California, USA - eDNA 5th pass 30_C BE-Lig MG (version 2)... ...
TGAATTCTAAAATCTGAGAGAAATGAGCATCCAAAAATATTTGCACGGAGCTCTTTTGAAAAAAGTTCTTGATGAAACAGAGTGAAAATTTGACCGGAAAAACCAAATAATTCTCAGTTCGCAAGAATGATGAAGAGAAAATTGGAAATAAATGTTATTTTTGGGAGAAAAGAATTTGATAAATTTTATTAGAATCGAAATATATCCTTCATGATGAAATCTAAAACAGATAGAAAAATTCAGAGTTTGAAAATTCAGAATTCATTCTTTTGTAATTTTCGAAAAAATTAATTCGAGTCCATTTTTTTTTCGATTTGAGAAAAAAAATTGGCATCTGATTTCAAGAGTTTGGCAAGCTCTTAGGTCGATCTGAATTCAGATGACAATCATTCGCAAATTTTTTCAAAGTTCCCTAATCAAGAAATAAAACATTTAAAAAACAAAAGAAAACCTCAGAAGATTTTCAGAGCTTGGATTCTGACAAGAAAAATTCATGCTATCAAAATAAGCTCAACCTCATAGGTAGGAATCCCAATTTCAAGCTAAAATCTTTTCTAGCAAAAAATAAATTCTGAATATTGATTGAAACTGGAATTTATATCTGAAGCGACCAGGTTTATTCAAAAGATCTTTTTCGAGTCAAGATTTCTCTTCGTTTCCTTTCGAAAAATTCTTCATGCAGGAAAATACAGGCGAGTTTTTTTTTATTTCAGACTGACAATTTTTCTCAGGTCTTTATGAGACATTTTTATTCAAGTTTTTCTTTGATGATGAATCTTTCAAACGTGTTTCTCTTTCCTCAGGTAAAACTTTACTTCTAATTCTCACTCATCAAAACTCATCGACTTGAGCTTATTTCACGTTTTTTTTTAGATACTTTTTCAAATAAGACCTGTTTTATTCAACCCTCTTCTTAAAATTCGAACAAATTTTTTCAAATTCATTTAGATTCTTTTTAGAACTCTATTCGACATAATTTTCACGAAATCCTAATCACTTTTCTCTTCCAGATATCCCATCATCCCTTTTCGAAAACTCAGGAACCTGCTATTCAAGTTTGAGAAAAATTGAGTGACCTGAAATCAAAGGTTTTGTGATTATTCTCAGTTTTGATTTTTTAATTTTTTATCAAAAATCACCTCTCTTCATTTTTGAATAAGAGAGAGTTCACATGAAGAACAAGTTACTTTTCCATAATTTGATGAGTTTCTTTCATATATATTTCTCCAACAGAACTTCCAACAATTTTAAAAAAGGTTTTTCTTCAGGTTTTTGCAGAGAGGTTTAAAATCCAGCAACCCGTAGTGTCCTGGTCTAATTTTATTCAAGATTTGTCTTTCAAGGTTTCAACCACATATCTTTCGACCTTGAATAGTTGTGGATAATTGAGATATCTTGGCCTTCTTTAAACCTAACTTTCTATTTTTCTTGAAACTGATGTTGAAAAAATTGAACCTAACTCCTCTTGAAATGTTACTACATCAACCAAAAACCCTTTCAAAAGAGTACCTTCATTTTGGCCGAACAGCCGATTCGAGACAGACCCCCTAAAGTGACTTTTCGTTGCGAGAATCCCCAATCCCCAACCTCAAACCCCACACCCCACACCCCTAATCCCCACCCCTCAACCCCCTTTTTGTATTCGCCTGCCCACATTCTGTCTTTTGATGAGGCTTCCAGGTACTGAGTCCTGACACTAAAAAAATTTTTTTTTGACTTCGTTCACAAAAACCACTTTGGGGGGGTCTGCCGCGACGAAAACTGCCTTCTGTGAGTCTCCGTATCGGCGCGTCGGCCATTTTGAATTTCCTCCTTTCAAAACGCTGGTTGGTGAGCTAATCGAATGCTCTGATTCACCCATTGATGATTTTTCTTTTGTTTCATTTTGAAAAGAATTGTTTTTTGTTTGTTTATTGCGTGTGATTTTGAAATGAATTTCCTTGTTTGCAAATTGGAATTTTTCTATTCGCTTTTTCCTTTGAAGAATCTATCTAAACTCTTGATTCTATCTAGCTTTAGAGAGGCAAGTGATGGACGAATAGCTATTTTGCAAGCAAGCCAGCCTATTTGCAAAAATTGAGCCAAAAGCGGAAAAAACTGAAAGTGTCCTGTTCAAGATTTAGACTGCCTCACAGGAAGTTGTTGGATAGTTCAAAATGCCGATAGAAGGTGGCAGAGACTTATATGAGGGCTTTTTGTGGGTTTGAATGGAAGAAAGGCTGTCTAGAAGGTTTGTTAGGGGGGAAGATAGGACTATCCAAAATTAGAAAGAAATAGAAAACTCGAATTAAACAAAGGGAAATTAAAATTTAACAGCGAAAGGAAACTTGAATTTGATAGGTTTTGAGATGAGAGGTTGCAAAAATCTCTCTGGGTTAAAACTTTTATTCGAATTTAATTTTCTCGCAATTCTCTCACTCAGAATTGGAAAACAAAAAAGTTTGTTTGGCCATATCAGTTATGTTAACGAACAAATAGTTACAATTTTTTCTCCTTTTTAGTTTTGAATATTCGATGGGAATATAGAGATTTCAGGGGGATATATGTGGCTATCTCTCAAAAGTTTTCTTGACAAAGCGAGACTATTATCTAATGGAAGTCACTCTTTGTGATATAAGAATTTTTTCTTCGCATCAGCCTGGTTATAGCTTCCTTATTTCTCATAGGGGATCAGGGACTAGGATGAAAGTTCAGAGTCAATGATGATTTGAAGATTTTATCGTTAAAGCAGCAATATAATTTTTTAGTTAGTCTTGGTATCAATTAGAAAGAAAAATTCCTTGGGATGATTGATTCCGCGGGGATTTTTCACGAAATGAAGTCAGACAATTGAGAGAGGCAAAAAGCGTTTTTAGAGTTGAAAATTAGTTGAGAAAATTTAGAAAAGTGGGAATGACAAGAAGTTTTCTTTCTTTCAAATATAAACATAAAGGAAGAATTTTTGATGAGATAATAGAGAAGCCTGGATGGCAAGAAAAACAATAAATGTGAACACAAGTCAAGCATTTGCGTGATTTTTTGTAGTTTTGAGAACGAGGTTTTATTGAATTTTTCATAGACTATAGCGACAAACAATTAGAGTTCGCAACGAAAAATTTTATTCAGTGAAGTTGATACCTGGATAATTTTGCACACTTTCTTTTTTTAGGAATTATTGTATAATTATAGCTTTCTTTTAAAAGCTATCTTAACCATAATTTATTTTGTTGACATATGATAATAAACTCAAAAAAGTTAATTTTTATCAACCCCTGCACCATAAAAACTAGAAAAAAAGTTTTTCTGTATACGTGTCCTTCACAATCTGGCTTTTATATCCCAATATTGACAAACGTGAATTGAAAAGAATTTTTCAATAAATAAATTTTTTGAAAGAAAAGATTTTTCTTTTCCTTCAGCAAAATTTTTTCTCAACTGGGAGAGTGTCAAGAGGAATGAATTTTAGAATAATTGTCAAAGTCATACAGAACGCGAGCTTTTTCTCTATGAAAGATTTTTAGATCTCATGGAAAAAGTGGGAGTTTAATTTGGAAAAAAAATTTCTTCGAGTTAGATTTTAATTTTTCGACAGTGAGAACTTTGAATGAAGAGGGAAAACTTAGAGTGGGTTTGAGGAAAAAACTTTTTCAAGATAAGATCGGAATAAAATCAGCATTTATTATTTGGCAATCTTGCAAATCAGCCACTAATTGACTGAAAATTATTATTTTTTCAGCTCTCAAATGTTGGATTTTCTGAAAAACTTTTGTGAAAAATACAAAACTCTCTTTTACAAGGTCATTTTAAAGCCTTTAGAAGGCTTGAGAAGACTAGTGAAGTTCAAGAATAATAAAAGATGTGTCACCAACTACGAATGAAGAAATCAAATACCAGATCTTATATTAATTTAAGTTTTATGATTAAAAATTTCAATATAACCAGTTTCACAGATCGAATTTGCAGTTGCAAGGGAAAAATTTTTGGTGTTGACCCCCTTTCAATTTTTCAGGACTATATTGGAAATTGATCGGTAGCCTGGAAGCATGGTTGTAAAGTTTATCAGGAGGTCTCCAATCACAGATGTTTTTTTCTTTTTTGTTTTGGCGCCTGACAGGAAAAATATTTCGAAAATTCCTTGTTAAACAAAGTTTTTAAATCACCAATTAAAAAGATCCAAGAGATTTTTTGCCAAGGAATTTCTGCGCTTTTTTCTCACCGAAGTTTTTGAGGGCAGGAGGACCTAACTTGAATAGTTTGTTGATCAAAGCGAGCATTGTACTGTTTGCCTTTTGTGGTTTAATTCCTCAACTGTCTAATAGGGTTTTTCACCTTGCACAAAGTTTCAATTCGAATAATTTGAGATTCATAATTTGCCTTTAACTGATTTATAAATTATCATCAATCCGATATTTTCGCTGATTAATCATTAAAGTTGACTTTGAAGATTACCTGGAATGAAAAGGGTGAGTTTCTGGGGTCTTGAACGGAGGGACACTGAGCAGAAGGAGTTTGAGTGTGCATCTGGATCAACCTAAATTAAGAAAGCAGTTGTATTGGCCGATTTAGAAAAATCAACCTAATAATAGTTTTTTCACGGAATTTCTATTTTTAAAAAATCAAGAGGTTTATTTAAAAACGAATTAAAAAAGGAATCAGTATTTTTCAATTAAACACCAGTGGCCACTGATATCAAAATTCAAGGGCCAAAGTTTTTTTTACAAAAAAATCAACAAGGAGATCTCGGGCCAAGATTGGCTCTGTTGCGTTGTCATTCTATACCGGGGGTAAAGAAAGGAGTCATGAATTCCCCATGATGCAGAAAATGAGAAGAGGAAGTGTATTGATGGATTTTAATGAATAAAAAATCAAGATTAAAATTTTTGAGATTGCAATTTATGGATTGAGTCAATGTGGAAACAATGATGAAAAAAATTTCAAAATGCGAAAAAAAAGTCTCAGGGAAGGTGATGAAAGGTGGCAAAAGCCAAGTTTCAGAGAAGGAAAGGCAGAGAATTTCGATTAAATTTCAAGAGAGATAAACGTTTAAAAAGAAATAGAAATTTGAAAAATAAGACTTAGACGATATAAAGAGAGGGATTAAAATTCTTAATGATAAATCACGACAACAACTAAAAAAAGCAAGCGAAATTGACGAATCATTATATCTAAAAATAAAATTTCAAGTTCTGTTGATTAGCCCATTTAAAAATAATCAGATTTTATCCTTTCCGTTAATTAAGTGACTTATAAACTCTGTGTGTATTTATTAGTTGCGTTTTTTTTTTTTATTTATAATTCATATAATTAACTTTTCTTTTAAATATACTTCCATGAGATTCCTCAAAAACAAAATCGCTCTCTCTGCCCAAATGAAGGTCGCCAAAGACCTCTCTGTCACTAAAATCGAAGTCAAGCAAGAGCCTCAAGTTCAGCTCAAAGCCGCTCCTGTTCCCGTTCAACAAAAAACTAAAGAGCCCTCTAACAGAGGACGCAAAAAAACCTCTCCAGAAGCTAAAGAAGAGGCTAAATCAACCAAGACCGTCGTCAAGAATTACGGCAAGGCCATTGCCTCTTTCGCCATGTCTCCTGTCGCCATTCCTTACTTGTCCGAAGTTATGGCTCAAAATGGTGTTAAGCACAGCGAGTTTGTGGAGTACGTCGGAAAAGCCAAAGAAAGCATCGAAGGAATTGACACCTTCAGATCTCTTTTGTTGGTGAAAGAAAACGACCACCCCAAGGTTGCCGCATTTAAGATTGTGTTCCAGAGCATTGCTGAGACATTCATAAATAGTTTCAGCGTGAACTGGATCTACAGCGGAAGAATGATGAACAAGAAAGTACATTTGAAACTCAGATTTAAAATATTGAGAAGAATTCAAAATCCTGAATTGTTTACTTATTTGAAGTAAAAGTAAGAGTGCTGGAAAAGGATGAAGAGAAAGAAAAAACAATGATTGTTTCCGGCATTTCTTTACTTTATTTACATATTTTTGTAATTTTACATTTTGTCTTTTTGGAAATAAAGGATTAATATTGGATTTTCTTTTTTGCTTCATATTAACTTTTGTATAATTCATCATCAATACATTAATCATGGGTTTCTAATTTCGAGTTTCTTTTCTTGATGAAAATTGTTTCTCTCTTGATATAACAATGAGGATTCGCTTGAGAACTTGAAGATTTCCAAGGCTTGTGATTTGCAACCTCTCGTTGCCTTTTTTGTTGAAATCAATCATGTGAGAAATTAAAAAATTTTTTTCCCACTAAAATTTGTTTCTTTTTAAACGGAAAATGACTTATCTAAAAAGGCTTTTCCCTCCCAATATACTTGTTGGGCCATGATTAGGGTTTTTGTTTTGCACATGGAACGAAAAAGATCTTACGTCTAACAAATATAAGGGAGAAGAGTTCATGTTCACGCGTATCGTGAAAAATTCTTTTAGAAAAGCAGACAAATTGTTTTTTGGAGACTGAAAGGCCTAGAATTGGAGTGAGAGAAGAGTGTATCTGGACTATTTTACAGCCTCTTGGGGGAAAAAATTTGAGCCAGTGTCAAGAAAATTTTTAATTTCAGTTGTCTTTGATAAATTTTTATTCTGTTGGATCAAACAAAAAAAATTGGTTTTACTGCAACTCCTTCCAAAGATAAATTACTTGCATGGAAAAATATGATAGATTCTGGCCTTTGAAGTCTTCCTGAATCTCATAGGAGGCTTGAAATGCTAGAAAGTGCGGATTTCTTAAAGCTATGTTTGCCTTTAAACTCTTATGGGTTGGACTTGAAAAAAAAATTCAAATTACAGAGTTTTTAAAAGCAGTTGAGCGCTAAACAATTGATTCGGCTTTGGCTCACAAATTTAAAGCCAGAGATTTTGTTTCTCTTTTAAATTTAGAAAACAGTTGACCGCTCAAGGTTGAAATTCAATTCATCAACTATGCGAGACCATTACCCTCCTGGTGTCATAATTTCTCCTCTCTTCTTGAAGATAAAATACAAGAGGAGATTAAGACTTACGACTTCCTATTGAAATTTTTTTTTTTCAGAGATGAAACAGTATCTTATTCTAGTGAATTCAGGAGTTGAACATCAAAGAGAAACAATCAGCCCTTGATTGAGATTAGAGCCCAAACAAAGTCTCTTTAGATTCAATTTTACTGGGAAAAGTGAGAATCTAAGTGAAATTTTTTCAAAGCTTCTCAGAGAGATTTGACTGAAAATTTAAGAAAGAGTCGATTATAGATATTAGTTGAAGAGGTTTTTGAAGTTTTCAAAAAGGACTATGTTTGATCTTCAGTCAGTAAATTCGAACTTGAAACTTGTGAATCGAATTTGAATCGTAACTGAAATTTTTATCACAAGAGATCAAACTGAAAAAATCTCCCCTTTCGAAAGGATGTGAGAAAAAACGAAACAGTAAGAGCAATAAATAGAGTGTTCAATAAAAAGTTTAATCAAGATAACATACAGACACATTTTTTATTTTAATGAGGTTTTTTATCAAGAGAAATATTAGGATCAATCTATTAATCATTTGAAATGTTAATCACTTGTTGATATCCCTTTTAATTTGAAGTTTTTTGACTGTTTCATTAACTTTTTTTTTGAAATAAATATAATGAAAAAGATAGTTGGCTTGCTGGTATTTCTTTCACTCTTGCCGTGAAGATTCGAGCTCAACTGAGATTTTATTTCAAAAAGAACTCTTTGAGCTGAACAAATATATTGAGAGATAGAATCTCTGATGGCGGTATGTATTTTTGCAGCGATTTTCAATTGAAAAACTTCCGAGATCCAAGTTCTTTTGATGCATTCTTTGAGACTTTCAAGTCTAAATAAACTGAGGCTGATTGAGGAAGTTTATAGCGCGAGAAATTGTTTAAACTTGAGTTTCGAGTAAAACCTTCAAAAGGAACCTTTACTCCGAAAAATAGAATATCTAGACAGACTCTCCTTGTTGAGTGTTCTTTTTGAAAAGAATTAGAGCAGTCTTTAGTCAATGGAAGGGTAAAAGAGTATATGTTTTTATAACAAATTTCGTGTTATTTATTCAGAAAACTTTCAAAATATTTCGATTCTGTCTTTCCTCCTAGCAAAACTTGGAGTTCTGACTCAGGGTTTCACTAAGCCTTTTCAAGCGCTTTATGTTGTATTTGTCCTTTCAGAAGGAGTTTTTTCACAAAAATAAACACAAGACAGCTCAAAAAAAAATTTGCTTGAGAAAATAAACTCTGTAGACAACTGTTGTGTCTAAAACTTCAGTACGAAAAGAGACTTTTTCTGGAGAGAAGACCTTTATTAAGATGTTTTTCCCTCGGGTGAACTTGAGAAGTTTGTGACTAAATTCAGGTAAAAATGGGGGGTAAAATGAAACCCCATTCTTTCAATTTTTTGCAAGTTCCTGAGGTTGCAGCATGAGTGGTGTTTTTTTCAGGTGTAGTTCATTAAATGGAGAGTCTGATCTCAAAGAATAAAGCCACAAAGAAGACGTTATTTCCAAAAGGAAAATTTTTTTTGAAGGTGTTGGCGGTTGTGGATCACGTATTAATCAATGACTTGTCTTGATTTAGCATCGTTACTTTTTGTTATGTGCCGATAAAATTAATTTTTAAGGTAAGTATTTTTTTTTTAATTAAAGTTAAACTTTACACCGTAAATCAATAGAAAATAGTTTCCAGTTGCTAACAAAATAGCAAACCGCCAGAAATGCACTTAAAGAACCCTTCAAAGTCTTCTTTTAAAAGTTCATGGCTCAAGAAAGAAAATGCTCTTCTTTTCAAACTTGAGCTTGGACATTCTAAATATGATCAATTTAATCGTCGCATTACGTGTGGAAATTCAAGGTGTGATCTCGAATTTAAAATTCAAAACCGTGTGAATGAATTAAAAAAGTGAGGCATAAAGAACTCGTGAGACGAAACTGTTGGCCATTTACAGCTAGCTGACAAAGTTTTGGACGATTAGAATCAGTCAAGAATCAACAAATTTCCCACAAAAGGAGTTATCCAAAGAAATCTTGCCCGACTCTATTTTAATAAAAAGTTTTTTAATGAAGGTAAAATGGTTACAGTGTTTTTTACCTCCTGCATGTCTAAACCTTGTTTTTTGCCCTTTCTTTTCAACTAACTTGTTTGAATGAAACAAGACCTTTCAATTTCCCCCTTCGCCTTATGCTATAAATCAATTTCTGAAAGATTTATATCGTTAAAAATGAAACATGGGCATTTATAAGGGGGCTCTCTATGTGCTTGAAGCTGGGATTAAAGTAAAAATTTTCTCTTTTAAAATAGCAAATCGGATTTCGTAAGCTTTGGGGCGTTTTTTGGAGACGAGAGATGGCTATTGGAGTTATTATTATGTAAAAAGGGGCGATCTCAAATGATCATGAAAACAAAGAGGTGAAATCGGGATGGATTTCCTTTTTCTTTTGAGTTAATTTGGAAGTTTCTCAAGGAGGTTTTGATGAGACTTTATGAAGCAAAAAGTCAAAGAAAAATTGTCGAATCTGATGAAACAACTTCTTAATGCCTAGAGCTTCTGCTTTTAATCAAAATGTGAAAAATTTCAAGCAGTTAGAGCTGTATATAAGAGAGAACCTGGAGGAAAAAATAATGGTTTTTCGAATGGAACATGCCATTCCCACTGTGAATCAGGAAGAGATCGAGGCAAAGAAGAGGCTTATGAGATGGATTTTCGATTCGGCTTAAGATTTACCCCTCTAGAAGGATAAGTAAGGGTTTAAAATAGGCTCCCACAAACTTTTGATCGGTTTCGTACGATTGAGTGCGAATGACCCTCACTCAAAGATAATGCATTGCATATGAGATTAAGTGCGAGTTCTTCTAAAAAATTAAAAAGACTCAATTTCCTCATCAGATTAATTTTATGATTTCCTTCTCAGATTTAATTTTATAACATTTGATTGATAATTTAAATTTTCAGGCTTGCACGAAAAAACTCAATCATCAATTTCAGATATGATGTCATTAGGAGTCTATTGAACCTGAAACTCTCCTGAAGGCTTTTTTGACAAGCCTATCCTCTCAATAGAAAATTTCTCGTTTTTCAAGGCTCTTTTTGAATTTTTGGTTTGAGTTTACATAAAGATTATTTATGGTTAATAAGAATAAAGGGTGAACCATGACAGCTTTGATGATGTAACTTAGAGAGGTATTGAGAGAGAAAAGGAAAGGATCTCGAGAGGGCATGGTCGTATATAGAGTTAAAATAAATTGATATGAACCCTATTTGAGAGATTTAAACCGTTAGGTTGAGTTGAGAGAAAATTGAATTAAATGAAGGCAATTTGTATTTGATCACTCTAATAATAATTTAAGTAGAGAAAGCCCTTATTAAAATAAACAAAAAAAAAACTCATGTAAAAATTCAAATTAATTATTTTCTGGCAAAAAAGAGTGAGGCAAGTTCAATATCTTTTATCCAAGTTGTTTTTTTATTGAATTCAATCAGATTGAATTTAAGCCAAGCTTTTCTTCAAGACTTCATTCTCTAAATCTGGCAAAACCCATATCTTTCCGTCATGGTGACCTTTCTGGCCAGTCCAAGTTGTCATTCAAGGTGTATCTTTTGAAAAAGTTGGGTTTTTATAAATGAACGAGAAGCCTCAAGTCTAACGATGCTCTTTGAGAAATAAGTTGGAATTCTGTCATATTTCAAGTCTCCTATTTTGGCAAAGAGGAAAAGGACGTGTACTTTTTATTGACAGAATGTTCTAGAAAAACCTATGAATTAGTTTTTAAGCAAGCTTCTCCACTTTTTATTTCGAATAGCCTGAATTTTATGATGCTTAGGAATGAAGATTTAATAAAAAATGAAGCCAGACCTGAGTTAGACAAACCAAAAAAGGTTGTTTCTTTGAATGAGGAAATTTTGTGATCAATAAGCAACGAAAATTTTAGTCATGTGATTGAATGACAAGTTTATAACTTAAAATTTTTGTGATTAATTATTTCCAGAAGTCGTTAGTTTCTGGTTTATAAGAAAATACAACTTTCAAAATTTGAATTAAACCCTTACCTTTCTCAAGCACAAGGCACGTTATTTTCATCAAAATCGATATGGGGGCTCGGGATTGATTGCTAAAACCTACAATAAGCATTCAAAATGAGAAAAAAACAATTTATATTTTCGAAAAGCAAGCAATGGATTAATTTCCAAAGTGCATGTAACTTGACTTTTGAAATAATTAATTTCAAAGACTAAAATTTGTGTGGGGAGGGATTTTCATGTGGTCCGATGAGAAATCATGATCAAAGCGACAAAAAATGATGAAAAAAGCTTCAGGGAGATTTGAAGAAAGGTTCTATTTTGTCGAAAATAATATTAATTTTATGAGCCAAAATTTGAAAGTTTATAATGAATTTTGAGCTTTGCCAAAGTTTGTTGGCTACGAGTTGATTTAAGCCACAAAATCTCGCGAGAATAAGGGTTTAATAAGCTCAGCGATATCTATGAAGAAAAAGTTTAAAAGTCTCTGAGTTAGACTGTCCTGAGAGGGCCTCGGGAGTCAATTTCATGATAATAGATGAATTTTGAGGATGCCAGAGGAGAAACCAGCATCTTTTTTTAGCAGTAGTTATTGATCATAAATTGTGAAGACTTAAATTTTTAATATCTCTTCGACGTCAGAGCGAATGATCCAGACGTGCTGGTGATACTTTTTATTTACTAAATAATCACTATGATTAAAGAATGGTTAAAAAGGTGGATTTTGTTTTTTGACGAAGGAAGGAAGGTAAATCAAAGACTTGGAAGGATTGAAAGGATATTAGTGAAATCAAAAGCAAGCAAGTAAATTAAAACAGCATTAATTGCTTTGTAATTCCAACAAAATACAAGATTAATTTTTAAACTATAAAGAAACAGTCAAGAGATCTCAAGGCGACTCAATCCTAAACTCTGCCGCTCTTATTTTCCCATTTCACCCCCAATCCTAAAACTCTCGTTATATGTGATTAATCACCTGGCGTCTTTGAAGGAATTCAAGAAATCGCCCTGCCACAAACCCCCTATAAACCCTGGGAAAACTTCAAATATGGCAAAGTGGACGTATTGCTTGTTTATGAATTTTAAATTGTGGTCAGAATTTCCTTTTGTTCAATGGGAAATAAGGTGATTTTAGAATGAAGGAGGTAATTGGTAAGGGTATGGGCGAAGTGGAACCGCCTTTTGGTTTGATTCATAAGGAATTTCGACTTGTGATTTAGTTAAATTTACATTCAATTATTGAGGCAAGAGAATTGAAAGGCTGAAATTTATTATTAGGAACCTGTTTCATTGTCGTATTAATTCGTACTATTACCGCACGAGTTGGTAACTGTCATGAACTAATAGAGATTTTAATCAATAAATTTGTGAGGATTTTTTTCATTTCGCTTCCTAGAATTCAAGTTATGTCATGAATGACGCGAGACCTCCTGAAATGAGGGGTAGCCATCTTAGTTATAGCGTAGAAATTGTGATTCAAGCAATCTTCTTTCGACTGTCTAATCAAGTCTGTTAAATTGTTTGATCATGTCGTTAGAAAAACAGAATTAGTCCCATGAATAAAAATACCCACAAGCTCGAAGGGATTTTGTCATCTTCGCCCACAAGATAAGTTGTAATTTTATAAAGTTTCTATTTTTCCAGCTTAGTCCTTCCTTTTATGAAGAAAACTTTTTCCTCATTCTAGTGTCTTTTCTTGTGAAACAATTCAACTTTGAAGTCGACATGCATATAGGGGTTCACTTTCTTGTGTTGGGAAAGGATTGTCTCATGCATTGATGAATAGAAAAACACAAAAAAATACCATTTGTGAGAAAAAGTTTCTTCTCCTTTCGTTGACTTGGTGGACTGGTTATGATTCTTTAGAGATGATATTTTGGATCTTTAAGAGGTAGCAAGTCATATATTGTACGTATTGTGAGAATAATAAGGTCTTGGGTATGAGATTTCAGAATTAAAATTTTTATATGGACTATTTTTGAAGGTGGGTCTCGGCGGTTTGAATATATTCCTTGGGAATTTTGGACTTGGAACAGATGCTGTCATCTTATGCCATCTTGGACCAAGTTTTTAGCGAAAAGAATGTTGGAAAAATTTGAATCTTGTTAAAAAAAAACCTGTAAAAGAAAAAATTTTGAAGAAATGTGATACAGAGTTGAAAATTGAGAAATATGATGAGGAAAGGATTTGTGAAATGAAAGAGAGACCAGGTTTAAATTAGAATACAAAGAAAAACAGAGAAACAGTTTTTCGGAACTTTATGGAGAGAGAACAGAAGAAACCCATTTACAAAAAAAATTTTCAATTGTTAACAGAAAAATTTTTTTGTCAGAAAGTTGAAGATTTTCAATCAAAGTTGAAATTTTCCCTCAAAATCCATCAAGTTTACATCCTTCCTGCGAGGTTTTTGTTTTGATTTAATATTAGGCACGTGAGCTCATGATCAAAATTAAAACAAATAATAAGCTGTTATAGTGACTAATTCATCATCTCCAATCCTAAAAATATACTCTTTGGAATTTTTTTCCCAAAGCGCCTTTTAAAAAAATAAAACTGCGCTTAAATCGAAAGCGAAAGGTTCCTTTTCTTCTAATCCTTGGCGATCTTTGAGTTGGAAACCCGGCTCGCTGGTGGTGAAAAATCAGTATCAGAAGTAATATGGAGAGGAAAGGCTGATGAGGTTTTTAGTTCTCGTATAGGCCAATGTTTTTTAATGGAAAGCTAAAAATAACCCCTTCTAATTGACCGAACAATTGTTTGATAAATCCAACAAAAATTTAATAAACGTAGAGAGAATTGCAGATTGAGCGACAAGGTGAAAGGGCAAGTTTGGCGAGAAAAAACCTTTGAGAGAAGAGATAATAATAAAAAGGTTGTGTGAATTTGAGAGTAAAACACTTAAATTGGTTAAAGGAAAGGTATAAAGTTAGCCTTTGGCCGAAGCTAAAAAAAAATAAACAATAAATAAAAAGAATTTTGAATGAAAACAATGAGGACTGTTAAAGGTTGATTTAAATTTTAATTCAAGAAATAATTTCTGGTTAACCTTTTTAATATTTCCTAATTAAAGTCAGTTAATTATAGAGTTTGTGAAATAATAATCGCTTTTCCATTATCCGCTGGTTAATTGACTTTTAAATTCTTTTGGACTTATTAGTTGTATTTTTAGCTTGTTATCATAATAAATAAATAAAATTCAGAATTTGAATAAATGAGATTCCTCAAAAACAAAATTGCCCTCTCTGCTCAATTTAAGGCTGGCATTGAGGCTCCCAAATCAGTCAAGATCGAAGTCAAACAAGAACCATCACCCACTCCTCCTAAAAGAAAGACCAAGGAACCCTCCACAAGAGGCAGAAAGAAAGCGACCCCTGCCAGCAAGGAAGAAGTCAAATCCACCAAGACCGTCGTCAAGAACTACGGCAAGGCTATCGCCTCTTTTGCCGTCTCTCCCGTGGCTGTACCTTATTTAACTCCATATATCCTTGAAGAGCAAGTCAACCTTGCGGAATTTGTGGAGTACGTGGGAAAAGCAAAGGAAAATATTGAAGGTATTGATACATTAAGAGGATTATTGCTGGTAAAAGAAAATGATGACGCGAAAACTGCTTCATTCAAGAGAGTGTTTAGAGCTTTGGCTGAGATCTTTGTCAAGTACTTTAGTGTAAATTGGATCTATAGTGGAAGAATGTTAAATAAAAAGGTACATCTAACTTTCAGATTTAAGATGCTGAGAAGAATTCAGTCACCTGAACTTTTCACTTACCTTAAATAAGAACATTAGATGATGTCAACCTTTTGTCAAACTCACAAGATTTAGATTGTATTATTGTTTTTTAAGTAGTTATATAAGCAAAAGTTTAATTATTAAACTGCTTCATAGGAGGTGTATTTTTATAATTAACCATGTCTTTGGAAATTTCGAAAGAAGTTTTCATTTATATCCCCAATCCCCAAAATATTTTCATTTCTTTATTACTTTATTGTTTCTTCTGACAGATGATAAAAATCAGAATTTTCCCTTCAAATCACGTCTCAGCTCCTCATCTAAATAAAAAATTTATTGTTATGCTTAGTCGAAGTTTTTTTGAGGTCAAATTTCATCGTAAAAAGGGGGTTTGCCCAAGGGGATACATTCAGAGGAATATGTTGTTTATTTATCCTCATGCGCATTTCTATATAAGATTTTGACCAGTTTGATAATCATGCCAAGGTTGTCGATGTTTTTATTAGTAGATTTTGCCGATCAACTGGAGATTTTTTTCAGGACTTTTAGATACTGGAAGAAACAGTTTATTGATGTCGGGGCTTAAGAATATATAAACAACTGGATTTCAGTTATTTTTAGTGAGAAATAAAAATAGGAAATTTCTGAGACAAAATTAGGATTTATACCCTATAAATAGCAATGGTTCGAGAAGAAAGAGTAAGCGCTTAATTTCATCTAATTCAAATGATAAAAATTTCAGAAAAAAAATTTTTTTGCACGATTTTTTCTCATTAAATTTTATTCAATTTCTTTTTTATAAATTGGTTTAAACTCGCTTAAAAAGTCATTCAATATATTAAAAAACTCCAGTTAGAAATTTCCACTCACTTTAACATTGTTGGCATCATCTACTAACTGACGAGTCCACCAGGCTCTATTTCGTCTTCACGATGTTTCATTGGCCCGTGAGAAATATTGAAGAAAAGAGCAAATTCAAGACATCAACATTTGGTTTTATTGGGAATATGAGAAATTGTATTTTTCTTATTGCTGAATAAAAAAATTATCAAACAGCATTTATTAACTGGTTAGAGCAGTAGGTTAAACTTTAATTCAAACGATCTGAATCCACATTGGTATGGGAATTTCAACGAGCGATCCTTCTGATGAACCTCTTGAGCTGAATATCTTGAAAAATCTAATGGAATCCTTCAGAAATTTGGCATAATTCGATTTAAAACGAGGGGAAAATCTTCATTGCAAAATGTCTAAAAAGTGAGGAAAAACTCATCAACATACAGAGATTTTCGAGCTTAAACGATTTGATGAGAGGAATTTTTCACTGCCTGAAAATCTTTGCGGAAAAAACTTTGAGAGATAATAAAAACAAGATGAAGAGATATTTTTAGCAAGAAATTTTTGTTGAGATTTACACGCTGAAAAAGGGGTAATTTCGTTGATGTTGAAATCAAACTATTAACTACCAAATAGGTTCTATTCTGATTCTCTCTAATACGATGTTTATAATAGAGAAAAATGTTTTTTATCAGTTGGTGATGTGAAAAGCTTAGACCTACTCTTTTTTCTCTGATAAGACTTTTCTTTTTTTTGTATTTTATTCTCTTTCCCAATGAAAGGTTGTCATCAAATGTTACTTGGTTCCAACTCAACAAGCTCCACCTTCGCAAATATCGACTTTGAATTGCAAACTACATGGGCAAATATCATAATATCTGAACGTCAGTTATTATCATATGAAGAGAGGAGGTTTTAAATTGAAATTTTAGCTTATGGAGTTGTTCGAAAATCATTTAAAAAATCTCAAATCAAAGAAAACCAATCAGCTTGCTGGAATTCTAAGCAAAGAAGGGGCTTGAAGAATCTTCGCCAGAGGTGAAAGAGTTTGAAAAGATTAAAGTAGATCTCGAGGGCAAACGCTAGAGTTTGAGTTTTGGAATTTGAAATTGAATAAGGGCAACTAATACTTTAATAAATCAGAGGGTAATTCAAAAATTAATTAATTTTGTCCTTTAAACTCATGACCCTTAATATTTGCACTTTTCTTAATTTAGCCCAAATTTTAGAGCGATTCATGTCATTTAATATCACTGTTATTTTAATTAATAGATTTGTACATATGACCCTTTCTCCTAACGACCTTCCCTCAACAGAATGATAAAAATAGGAACTTTATTGTTATCGTCTACTTATTTCTCTATTTTCACTCTTCAGAGAGGAGGTTGTTCATCTCAATCTTATTCCCAAATGGCGGCTTTATTGATTCAAACAAAAAAAATGAACCAATTAACTTTATCAAATAATTAAGCTAGATTCTTCTGAAAGACATTTTGACCATAAGAAGTGAGAACCTCCAAGTCAAAATAGACCTGCCCTTGGGCTCCAATAGCGGCAGAAAGGTACCGAACCTCATCTATGAGAGATAGAGGAAGCCATTCTGTATGAAATTTGGATGGCTTGATGTTTAATTAAATTCCCAGTTGCCTAATTAAAATCAGTGACGGATTTAAAGCACGCAATTTGTTTAATGATTTCAAAACAGGCCTTTTTAATACCATATGATTGCTTTCTTGTTAACTGTTCAACTTCCCTCTTAGAAATGGCTCCAGGGGCTTGGAAGACAAGACTCTTGAGATTACTAGAAGGATTGATTGTTATAAAGAGCTTTGTTTGCCGTAAGCTCATTTAAACAAGAGTTTATGCATGAGTTTGATCAAGATTTTATTTTTGTTGAGGAGAATTTTTGATTAATTGCAACTTATTAAACTTTAAATTTTATTGCATACTATGAGTTTATATGATTTGGTTTCGTTTTTCTTGACACGTCATGCCTCTCTAATATTTCCCTCAAAGCTCTGGAACTCAACCCTCAATTTATCTTCACTTTGTAGTTTGAATAAAAAAAAAATTTTCTCATGAGAAATCTTCCAAATATCAAAAGCTTTCTTCACTCCAAGTGACAAAGAGGCTGAAGAGAGATCTAGGATGACATCATTTGAAGGTTCTTGCTGAGTGGGTAATTTTGATAACAATAGAATGCCGCTCAGCGGAAGGGTTGAACTCTAAAAAATTTTAATTGAGGTCTTACTTTTTTCTAAAGCAATTTATTTGTTTCACAGTACACTCCAAACCTTTGTCTTTTTCGGATACTCAGGGTTCAAGTTTGATCTTGACTTCAAGCGAGGATTGAAGCTCCTCTTTGAATAAAATACCAAAAGATTTTAAGGGGAAAAGTCTTCTTGAAAATCTGAGGGATTTGATGGTTTAGAAGAGCAAAGCTTATGCATTTTTGTATAGTAATCTAGTTTGTAGCCTTGGATAAAGAGAGATATGAGGGAATATTGACTTTCTCCTTTTTGACATAGGGCTGTTGTAAGCAAGAAAATGAGGGATGAAGAAAATGTAAAATTCATAGTTGACAGAGAATATTTTTTGGTTTTTATGGGGTTTTTTAGTTAACCGCCTATTCTGAGTTGAATAGCTTTATTCATAAAGTTAGGAGAAGGTTGTTTGAAAGAGAAATATTAGAAGTTGAGGAGTTTTTCGATAGAAAAGATGAGGTAAACTAGTTCGTGAAGTTTTTGAAGATTTTTGAGATTGAAAAGCCTGCTATCAATCTGATCTATTGAAAGAAGCTTCCGCCGAAAAGGAGTTGGCTTGTTTTAGGGTTTTATTCTTATTTTGAGAGGAAATTTCGCTCCTTTTGAGAATCATAAAGAGTTCATACTTTTTTGAGAGAGAAAAAAATCGGACTAAAGTTCACATATTTTGGCTCCAAAAAGGAGGAAGGTTTTGAATATTTGAGAGCTATTCAGAGGAAAAATAAGATTGAATGCGATGAGAATCTTGCCATAAGAGAGGGATAAGAAAAAACTTGAATAATCCAAAGGAGGGAAGAGGTTTTTCTGAAATTTGTTGAATGATGAAGATTGCTAAAGTTCAATCAATAAAAAGAGCAGAAGAGACAGTTTGAGGGGGAAGAATCTAGCGTTTTCTTGTTTTGTAAAAGGATTTAAGCCCAAAGACTTCTCACCCAATGATCATTGACAGTCAGTAATTTTAAAGAGGGAAAATTTTTCTTTTGTAACCAACTTGGGCACCTCTTAGATTTGAAAATAAGCTTTGAGTGAAAGTTTACGAAGGGTCTTTCTGGAGCTTTTGGATTCTCAGAGTGAACTTTTTCTCAAAAATATCTGAATAAATTTATTGAAATTCTGAAGAGAAAATAATAAAAATCAAACTTCGAACTCAAAGTTCCTGTTCTGTTGATGACAGAGGAGAGAAAAAAATAAACAACGTGGTGGTTGAGTAAAACGTCACTTACTTTTGAAAAAAATTCCTTTCCTGTGTTTAGCTTCATGAACGATGTATATTTAGAAAGAAACTTTTTTATGGATCTTTGAGGAGATGGGATTAATCCTTGAAATGGAAATTGAATAATAAAGCTTCTTATTCGATAATACTGATTATTACTATTTTGGTTATTTTTTTCAGGTTTGAGGGTCATCTCATCAAGTGTGTTTTCCAAACTTTATCCTCGTCTCTTTTTCTTTGTAAAATTCAAGGCGAACATCCTTGAAGATTTTGTGAGAAAAAATAGTCTAAAAATAAGGTTTCTTTTATTTTAATTCATAAGAAAAATATCCATGAAAAAATAAACTTTGTTCAAAATTCAAGTCAATCAGGAAGAGAGAAAAGATCAAAGCACAACCAAATGTCTCTTGATGTCCTTTCAAGAGCCCTGAAAAGGAAGAGAAAAAGCTGCAGAGGGATGTTTTCATAATAATCTTTTTGTTCTGGAAAATTTTTAATTTTTGAAATTTTTTTAAAGAATAAAGCTTTTGTTTTGGAATTTCTCAATCTTATCTATGTCTCTCAATTTAAAAAGGATTAAAGGGGAAAATCCAATCAAAGGGCAAACTCTGTTTCTACTCAGGTTCTGAAGGGAAATGGGGAAATAATTTAAGAGAATCTTGGATTTCGTTCCTCCTTCTTGGAAAATACAAACTCGTAACAATTTTTTTTTTTTGCGATCAGACGAGTGCTGAAAATAAGAGAAAGATCCTCATCTTTCATTCCTCGTGACTGAAAAAATTTTCTTTCCAGAAAAAAAAGTTCAAAGAGAAATGTATATCAAAGATTTTAAAGGATTGAGTTCAAGTCGGAGAAAATTTCTTCACGAGATTGATTTTATTCTTGCTTCAACAAGAATTTTTTCAATTACAAATAAATTGTGAAAAAACGGTTATTCTGACAGGAGACAGGTATCCAATGTTTCTAGAGAGAGTCGATCCTGAGGAAAGAAATCTTTCTGAATTTTTCTTTCCAAAAGAAAATTCCAAAAAAGAATTTTTTTTATGTATTCTTGTCTATCCCTAAACTTCTGAACAAAAAATCTGCATGACTGAGTCTCACTTGGATTTTTTTCCTTTACTATTGTAGAGAGCTATTTTTTTAAATTATGAAAATATTTCTTGAGATCGAACATAAAAAAAAATTTGTGAGGAAATTTCGGAGTTTTTCAACAATACCTTTTGAATTCTCAAAGAGATAAAGTCTAGAACTTTCCAATATTTGAGGCTTCCTGGTTTTTTTTTAAGCCCAAAAGAAATTATTTCGGATCCAACTCTTTCCAATTTAAATTGCAAGAAAAAAAAAATCTAAACATTTTTTCAAGACCTTTGAAGATCATTTTGAGATCTCTCAAAGAAACTTTATTGAAAGAAATTGGATTTGTCATTTTTCAAATTTTCCTTTTTAGTGACTTTTTTTTTGTTTTTGTTTTTGCGATTGAAAAAAAAAAAGGCAAGAAACCTGACGGATCACTAATCGGTATTCTTCATAACTTTTCTCCAGATCTTTCGAAAAATTCAAAAAATAAATTAGCAAGTGGTGAATTTTTGTAAAAGATACATTAAACCAAATCATTATTTTAAAAGATTTTTTGGGAGAATATTGAAATCAGAGATTCCAAACTTTTTTAACAAATTATCAAAAATTCTTGATCTTTCAAAGATATCTCACATGCTTTTGAGGATCGATTTTGGAAATTGTGTAATATTCTCCTCACTCACCCCAAAGGAACATTCTAAAATTCTTCAAATCACTTTGAGAAAAGACATTGGGAGAAAATTTGAAAAAAAAACTCCTAAATTTTAGAAAACCTGAAAAATTCAAAATTCTTCAGATCAGCCGACAGGTTTCACTCTTATTTTATGAAAAAAATAGAAAAGGAGTTTATAAATTAGGGTCGAGAGTTTGTCTTTGTGATTGCGGAAATTCTTTTTCATTCAAGGAAAAAAAATAAAAGAGTCTTTTCCTCTACTAGTTGGCTCTGTTCTTTCAAAAATAATGACCTTCCCAAAGAGAAAAATTCATTCCCCTTTGGAGATGAAGCTGATGAAGTCTCTTTTTGGATTGCAGTTGTTCCTCTCATTGAAGCAAGCCATTTCTTGAAATGAACTCTTCAAAATATTCCACAGGAGATTGTCATGAATGAAGCTTGAACAAAGATCAAAGTTGGTATTTTTGAGAGATCCATAATCATTGCAAATTAAGCATAATTGGAATTCCTATCAGAATTTGCTAACAAAACTTATGAACCTCTTAAGAAAGAAGAAGTAGAGAGAATTTGATTTAAACCATTTGAAAACTCTTCTTTTTACAAGAAATAATAAACATATGGGAATTCCAGAGTAAATGGCTTAGAAATCAGAGAGAAATTATTGGCAAATTTTTGAATTAGAGAATGTCGATTTTTGACTGGAGTATAGTTTCAATGATGTGGCCTATCGACTCAGTTCAAAGCCGAAGTAGAGTTCTCATGTTGAACTTTTCAAAGGATATTTTTTCTTTGAGAAACTTTATTTTAAATAACTCCTAACTTTGTCGAATTTTAAAATATATCTCTTTGAGAAAGCCAGAACCTTCCTCTCTTGAGTCAGTTTGTTTTGAAGGGAACTTCTCAATAATCGAGGTGTCTCTTTCATATTCTTGTCAATTAAATAACTAAATCTCTTAGGACGAGGCCTGCTTTTCTTTCATAAAAGCAGAAGAGGTGTTAAATGATGAAAATGTGTGAGAGAGAATTTATTTTGGTGGATAAGGGGTCTTAGATAGTGGGGAAATTAATTAAAATAAAAAGTTCCTAAAATGAGAGAAAGAGAAAGACTATTTTTAGGGGAATATGCCTATATCGTGAATTCAAACATTAGAACTTCTAATGAATAAGTCTCTTCTTTATAGAAAGACAAGAGGATTAGGAACACATATTAATCCAATACACGAGATGAAAAA
>Ga0182738_1002444_pt1 | contig 22007 bp, 18 predicted proteins | sample eDN5th30CBELigMG_FD_128876 | JGI IMG/M metagenome (GOLD analysis project Ga0182738, IMG submission 128876) | Enriched Miracle-Growth compost microbial communities from Emeryville, California, USA - eDNA 5th pass 30_C BE-Lig MG (version 2)... ...
ATGGCCCCGCTGGGCTACGTGCCGCCGGCCGAGTTCGAGGCCAACTACTATCGCAATCTTGAGCAGCAGGTCAGCCCGGCCTGACTCAAGCCAACCGGCCTCCGCGAAAACCGGGGCGGTTCAACCGATCTCCATTGCGCCCGCGCTGTATCGGCCGACTCCTGCACGAACACCGTACCGATGGCCGCCGAGACCATGCGCCGCTGCGTCTTGCCAGCGTGCGCCAGCGCGTTGCGCATGAAGTGCACGCGACAGCGCTGCCAGGTGGCTTTCAGGACTTTCGATGCCGCAGCCTTGATGCCCTCGTGGCTGTCGCTGATCACCAGCTTGACGCCACGCAGGCCGCGCCGGTTCAGGCTGCGCAGGAATTCGGTCCAGAACGGCTCGGCCTCCGAGGCTCCGACCTTCAGCCCGAGCACTTCACGCTGCCCGTCCGTATTCACGCCGACGGCCACTATCACCGCCACGCTCACGATGCGCCCGGCCTCACGCGTCTTCACGTAGGTCGCGTCCACCCACAGGTAGGGCCAGTCGCCCTCGATCTGGCGGCCCAGGAAGGCGTTGACCCGCTCGTCCAGCTCACCGCACAGCCGGCTGACCTGGCTCTTGGAGACGCCGCTCATGCCGAGCGACTTGACCAGCTCGTCCACCGAGCGGGTGGAGATGCCCTGCACGTAGGCCTCCTGGATCACCGCGGTGAGCGCCTTCTCGGCCGTTCTCCGAGGCTCCAGGAACTCGGGGAAGTAGCTGCCCTGGCGCAGCTTGGGGATCTTCAGCTCCACAGAGCCGGCCCGCGTGTCCCAAGTACGCTCGCGGTAGCCGTTGCGGCTGTTCAGCCGCTCGGCGGGGTTCTTCTCGTCGTAGGCCGCGCCGCAGCGGCCCTCGACATCCAGTTCCATCAGGCGCTGGGCCATGAACTGCACCATCTGGCGCAGCACGTCGATGTCGGCTCCCTTCTCGGCAAGCTCGGTCAATGCCATAGTGGCGTTGGTCATCGTGATTTCCTTCGAGGACAGGTTTGGTGGGTCGCACCTCAAACCTTATCCGGACCTCACGATGGCCACCCCGAACAGGAGCGCCGCCGCTGGGCGGCAAGCCGCTTCGGGCTACGCCCTACGCGCCTTGCCGCCCAGCGAGTGAAAGAAGACTTACACCACTTCCTGGGACATCAACAACTATATCTAGGGGTAAAAAGGGGGGCAAGGCGCTAGATGTAGTGTTTTTCACGAACGTCAACTGCTGTGGAGTGATTGTGTCTACCCGGGATTGGACGGCGCGCCGCGCCGGCGCTGGGTCAGACTCCCTCGAAGCAATTCCGGCGCGCCGCGCCGGTCGATTTGGGCTTGCAGGGCGCATGGCTGCTGCATGTCGAGCGATGCGTATCTACCGAAGCGCAGTCGGATAAGGCCCTTTCCGGGGAGGTCGTCCGATAGAAAAAATTCAGTGCGTCCCCGGGGGATGCCTCGACTGAACCGCCCCGAGGTTAGTCGCCCTCATTGATCGGGTGGGCCCCTGCTGCTTGCCTCGAATACTGGATGAAATTACAGTGTTCGATATGGACCGAGAAACCTGGACTGCCGCTGTCGCACATCACCTGCATCGGCACTGGCGCACCCTCACGGCCGAGGCCCTGGAGGACACCGCGGGGGCACTCTGGAGCGACGAGCACTTACGCGAGATGCCGCCAGCAGAGGCCGCGGCACAGTGGTTGCGGCCGATCGAGCGGGGGATGCCGATCCATGTCCGATAGGGGCATCCTGGACACCCTGCCGGCCGTCTACGCCGTCGAGGCCGTCCGGCAGCTACCTCACCCTGCAGCGGATGGTTCCGAGCGCGCCACGGCCGTTCTGGACGTGCCCGGTGTGGGGCAGGTGCGGTTCACCTTCGAACGTCGCCGGCAGATGATGCCGAAGCCGGGCCCGTGGTTCTGGGGCGTGTGCTATGCGGAGATGCCGAGATAGCATTGACCATTGGAGGGCGAATTGATGACAGACGGCGCAAAACAGGATTCGGACGATGTGGCGTTGATGGAGAAACTTCGCGCCTACCACGTCGATGATCCGCTGATTCGCACCCTCGCCCAGTTTGAGAGCAAGGCACACGCGACGATGCTTGAAGGCGGGAAAGCGTTGGCGCTGCTCAATAGTGCGGGAGTTGCGGCGATGCTTGCTCTTGCTCAGTCGCTGATCGGAAAACAGTATTCGCTCTTCCAAGCGTGCAAACCGTTCATCGTGTTCGCGCTAGTCATGTTTCTATCCGGCGCTTTGCTGGCGTCAATCGTCGCGATTCCAATTGCACAACAATTGATGGCGCGCGCGCTGGCCCAGCGTTCAGATGGGTTGCGAACAGGGGCGCGGTACTTGGTTGGCGCTGTGCTCGCATTTCTCGCCGGAGGCATGTGCGCGCTGCTGGCCATCGCATTTCGACTGTAGGTTTCACATCGGGTCGCCCGCCCTCAGCGCAAATTCTCTTGCCGATCCAATCATGCGCCATGAACCCTATCGACTCGGCCGTGTCGAAATTCGATATCGAGGAATGCGGCATCTGTTGGCGGGAGCGCAGAGGGACACGCCCGCGCCGCCTCGGAATGTTGAAGGCGCACTCCATGATATGGTGCTGGCTATCGCCAACGTTGTTGTGGAGCGATGGGAGCGGGCTACTGCTTGGCTGCTGGTGGGTTTCTCAGCGATCGCAGGTCTTGCGGTGTCCAACCTCGAACGGTCGGTCCAACTGACATGCAAATCGACGGTCTACGGCGTGCTGGTGCTTTTCGCCATTGTTGTAGCGTTACAGGTCTTCCAGCGGCTATGCGGTCTTTTCGTGCAAGCGGCCGCCGCGGGGGGCGAAGTCGGCAAGAAAGTTGAACTCGAGAAGTTGGCGCCGGCCGAACTGGACATTTTCTTGCAAGGAATGGTAGATGCCTACCCATGGCCCGGAAGCATCCTTATCCAGCGGATGCTTGTGAAGTTGAAGGAGCGCGGGCCGCGATACATCAACAGGGCGACGATGCGCCGGGCCATGCTTTCGGGCGTTGCCGGGATGTTGCAAGTGGTCGCCGCCTTGTGCGCACTCGCATGGATCGGGTTCACCTTGCACATGCCAGAATAACAAGGCGGGTGAGGAGGGGGGTAGAAAATGAAAACGGGCCGCGAAGGCCCGTATTTTCTATGTCCCTGGCGGAGAGGGCGGGATTCGAACCCGCGGTGGGGTATTAGCCCACACACGCTTTCCAGGCGTGCGACTTAAACCGCTCATCCACCTCTCCGCGAAGCCTGCCATTCTAACCTGCGGAAGAGGACGCCTTGCCGGCCTGCACCATCCGCATCGCCGAGGCGATGAGCGTGGCGGTCTCGTTCATGCTGCTGGGCACGATGAGGGTGGTGGTCGCGTCGGCCGCCACCTTGCTGTAGGCGTCCACGGCGCGCTCGGCCACCTTCAGTTGCACGGCCTGCTCGCCGCCCGGCTGGCGGATGGCGGCGGCCACGCGCTCGATGGCCTCCGCCGTCGCCACGGCGACGGCGGTGATGGCGGCGGCCTCGCCCTGCGCGTTGTTGATCTGCGCCTGCTTTTCGCCCTCGGAGCGGGCGATGAAGGCCTCGCGCTCGCCGGTGGCGATGTTGATCTGCTCCTGGCGCCGGCCCTCGGAGGCGGCGATCAGCGCGCGCTTCTCGCGCTCGGCCGTGATCTGGCGCTGCATGGCCTGCAGGATCTCCTTGGGCGGGGTCAGGTCCTTGATCTCGTAGCGCAGCACCTTCACGCCCCAGTTCAGCGCTGCCTCGTCGATGGCGGAGACGACCTGGGCGTTGATCATGTCGCGCTCCTCGAAGGTCTTGTCCAGCTCCAGCTTGCCGATCACGCTGCGCAGCGAGGTCTGGGCCAGCTGGGTGACGGCCACGATGTAGTTGCTGCTGCCGTAGCTGGCGCGCATCGGGTCCGTGACCTGGAAGTACAGGATGCCGTCCACCTGCAGCTGCGTGTTGTCGCGCGTGATGCAGACCTGGCTGGGCACGTCCAGCGGGATTTCCTTCAGGCTGTGCTTGTAGGCCACCTTGTCGATGAAGGGGATGAGGAAGTTGGGGCCCGGCGTCATGGTGCCGTGGTACTTGCCCAGGCGCTCGCGGATCCAGGCGTTCTGCTGGGGCACGAACTTGATCGACTGCCAGATGAAGATGAGGGCGATGACGAGGATGACGACGGCGACTTCCATTCCTGCTTCTCCTTGATTGCTTGCGTTGATGGCGGTTCAGATTCTTTCGAGCACCAGGCGGTTGCCCACGATCTCGACGACGCGGTGCAGGCCCGGCACGGGCACGGCACCCGGGCGGACCACGGCGGTCCATTGCGCGCCGCGGTGCCGCACGACCGCGGTGCCGTCGGCGTTCCATTCCTCGACGCTGACCTGTTCTCCCACGTCGAGGTTCAGGTTCGGGTCGGCCTGGCTGGGCACGCCGCTGGCGCCGCGGCGGTGCGTGACGTACCACAGGGCGACGGCGCCCACCCCGACCAGCGCCGCCACCACGATCTGCGTCGTCAGCGCCAGGCCCAGGTGGGCGGCGATGGCGGCGGCGGCAAAGCCGATGCCCACCAGCAGCAGGTAGACGGTGCCTGACAGCAGTTCGAGCACGACGGCGACGCCGGCCAGCAGCCACCACAGGGTCGAATTCGCCATGAGATCTCCTCAAGAAAAAACGCCGGGCCGCCCCAAGTTTTCTTGTCCCCCGCGGGGGGCGGGTCGGGCGCAGCCCGGCCCTGGGGGCGCGCTCTCGGCAAAGGCCGCCATTGTGAGACAGAACGCTCAGCGTACGGTCACTTGAATTCCTTACACTTCGCGCCTTCTTCGCGCAGCCGCCACCGGAGCCGCCCCCATGAAATTCCGCTTCCCGATCGTCATCATCGACGAGGACTTCCGCTCCGAGAACACCTCGGGCCTGGGCATCCGGGCGCTGGCCCAGGCCATCGAAAGCGAGGGCTTCGAGGTGCTGGGCGTGACCAGCTACGGCGACCTGAGCCAGTTCGCGCAGCAGCAGAGCCGCGCCAGCGCCTTCATCCTGTCGATCGACGACGAGGAGTTCGGCGCCGGCCCCGACGTCGATCCGGCGGTGCTGAACCTGCGCAACTTCATCGGCGAGGTGCGGCGCAAGAACGCCGACGTGCCGATCTACATCTACGGTGAGACCAAGACCAGCCGCCACCTGCCCAACGACATCCTGCGCGAGCTGCACGGCTTCATCCACATGTTCGAGGACACGCCGGAGTTCGTGGCCAAGCACATCATCCGCGAGGCCAAGAGCTATCTGGAGAGCGTGCAGCCGCCGTTCTTCAAGGCGCTGATCGACTACGCGGAGGACGGCTCCTACTCCTGGCACTGCCCCGGCCACTCGGGCGGCGTGGCCTTCCTCAAGAGCCCGGTGGGCCAGATGTTCCACCAGTTCTTCGGCGAGAACATGCTGCGCGCCGACGTGTGCAATGCGGTGGAGGAACTGGGCCAGCTGCTGGACCACACCGGCCCCGTGGCCGCCAGCGAGCGCAACGCGGCGCGCATCTTCAACGCCGACCACTGCTTCTTCGTCACCAACGGCACCAGCACCAGCAACAAGATGGTGTGGCACCACACGGTGGCGCCGGGCGACGTGGTGGTGGTGGACCGCAACTGCCACAAGTCGATCCTGCACGCGATCGTGATGACGGGCGCGATCCCGGTCTTCATGAAGCCCACGCGCAACCACTTCGGGATCATCGGCCCGATCCCGAAGAGCGAGTTCGAGCCCGAGGCGATCAAGGCCAAGATCCGCGCCAACCCGCTGCTCAAGGACGTGGACGCCGACAAGGTCAAGCCGCGCGTGCTGACGCTCACGCAGTCCACCTACGACGGCGTGATCTACAACACCGAGACCATCAAGGGCATGCTGGACGGCTACGTCGACACGCTGCACTTCGACGAGGCCTGGCTGCCGCACGCGGCCTTCCACCCCTTCTACGGGCCCTACCACGCGATGGGCAAGCGGCGCGTGCGGCCCAAGGAGTCGCTGGTGTTCGCCACCCAGTCCACGCACAAGCTGCTGGCGGGCATCAGCCAGGCCAGCCACGTGCTGGTGCAGGACTCGCAGAACCGCCAGCTCGACCGCGACCTGTTCAACGAGGCCTACCTCATGCACTCGTCGACCAGCCCGCAGTACGCCATCATCGCCAGCTGCGACGTGGCCGCCGCCATGATGGAGCCGCCCGGCGGCACTGCACTGGTCGAAGAGAGCATTCTGGAAGCGCTGGACTTCCGCCGCGCGATGCGCAAGGTCGAAGCCGAGTTCGGCGAGGACGAATGGTGGTTCAAGGTCTGGGGCCCCGAGCACCTGGTGGACGAGGGAATCGGCCGCGCCGACGACTGGATCATCAAGGCCGAAGGCAAGGGCAACGGCAAGAACGGCGCGCGCAACTGGCACGGCTTCGGCAAGCTGGCCGACGGCTTCAACATGCTGGACCCGATCAAGTCCACCATCGTCACGCCGGGGCTGGACCTGAACGGCAAGTTCGCCGAGACGGGCATCCCGGCCAGCATCGTCACCAAGTTCCTGGCCGAGCACGGCGTGATCGTGGAGAAGACGGGCCTGTACAGCTTCTTCATCATGTTCACCATCGGCATCACCAAGGGCCGCTGGAACACGCTGCTGACGGCGCTGCAGCAGTTCAAGGACGACTACGCGCGCAACCAGCCGATGTGGCGCATCATGCCGGAGTTCTGCCAGCAGCACCCCGGCTACGAGCGCATGGGCCTGCGCGACCTGTGCCAGCGCGTGCACGAGCTGTACGCCCGCTACGACGTGGCGCGGCTGACCACCGAGATCTACCTGTCGGACCTGACGCCGGCGATGAAGCCCAGCGACGCCTTCGCCCACATCGCGCACCGCAAGACCGAGCGCGTGGAGATCGACGAGCTGGAAGGCCGCATCACCACCAGCCTGATCACGCCGTACCCGCCCGGCATCCCGCTGCTGATCCCGGGCGAGGTGTTCAACAAGAAGATCGTCGACTACCTGAAGTTCGCCCGGCAGTTCAACCTGGAGTGCCCCGGCTTCGAGACCGACATCCACGGGCTGGTGGCGCGCGTCGACGAGAGCGGGCAGAAGCGCTACTACGCGGACTGCGTCAGGGCCTGACGCCCGGCGGCGTCAGCCGAAGCGCAGCGTCATCACCCCGGCCAGCACGGCCGCGGTGCCCAGCACGCGCTGCAGGCCGAAGCGCTCGCGCAGCCAGACGGCGCCGATCAGCGCGGCGAAGAGCACCGAGGTCTCGCGCAGCGCCGCCACCACCGCCACCGGTGCGCGCGTCATCGCCCACAGCGCGATGCCGTAGCTGCCGAGAGAAGCCAGCGTGCCCAGCCAGGCCACGCGCGACCGCCGCGCCATGTAGGCCAGTGCCGCCGCACGGTGCGCGGGCCCGCGCCGCCAGAGCACCAGCAGCAGGAAGGGCAGGCCGTCGAAGACGAACAGCAGCGCCACATAGGCCCCGGCGTTGCCGCTTGCGCGCACGCCCAGCCCGTCGATGACGGTGTAGACGGCGATGATGCCGGCGTTGGCCAGCGCGAAGCCGAGCGCCTTGCCGCGGTGGCCGCCGGCGGCCTGCAGGCGCGCCGGCGCCAGTCCCAGCAGCAGCACGCCGGCGCACACGCCCGCCACGCCCAGCCAGGCACCGGCGGACAGCGCCTCGCCCAGCAGCGCGTGGCTGCCCAGCGCGACCAGCAGCGGCGCGCTGCCGCGCATCACCGGGTAGGCCAGGCCCAGGTCGCCGTGCTTGTAGGCGCCGGCCAAGGCGATGTAGTAGCCGATGTGGACGACGGTCGATGCGGCCAGGTAGGGCCACGAGGCCAGGGCGGGCAGGCCGGTGAACAGGAGCATCGGCACCGCGAAGAACACGCCGAGGCTGTGGATCAGCGCGGTGTCGAGCGACTTGTCGGTGGACGACTTGATCAGCGCGTTCCAGCTCGCGTGCAGCAGTGCGCCGAACAGCACCGCGAGCGCGACCGGGCCGGTGAGCGTCATGCCGCGCCCGCCGCTGGTGCAACGACGGCGTGGGACGGGATCCTGCGTTCGGCCATGATGATGCGGCTGCCTTTCCTGGAGGGGGGATTGTCTACGTCGTCGAGGCGCGGCGAGCAGCCCCCTCCTCGGTCAGGGCTCCGGCCGGTGCCAGAGCCAGGCCAGCACGCAGGCCATCGCGCCGATGCCGGCCAGCGCCCCCCAGCGTGAGGGCGACAGCCACAGCAGCAGCGCCGCGCAAGCGGCCATCGCGATGGCCGCGCTCCACTTGGCGCGGCGGCTGACCCGGCCGCCGCGGCGCCAGTCGCGGATCAGCGGTCCGAACAGCCGGTGCCGCTCCAGCCAGGCGGCCAGCCGCGGCGAGCTGCGCGCCGCCGCCCAGGCTGCCAGCAGCACGAAGGGTGTGGTCGGCAGGCCGGGCAGCACCACGCCGAGCGCGGCCAGCGCCAGCGAGACGATGGCCAGCGCGACCATCAGCCAGCGCAGTGGGCCCCGGGCCGGGCGTGGCGGCGGATCGTCGTCGGGGAACGGCATCAGGCACCGTCGCGCACGCGCAGGAAGCGCGCGAAGCGCGGCACACCCTGCGCGCTCAGCCCGTTGTAGCGGTAGGTGATGGTGCTGCCGATCGGCGGCGGGTTCTGGCGCTGGGCATCGGTGAAACCGCTGCCGATGCGCAGCAGCCGGCCCTCCGGCGTGCGCACGCGCAATGCGCCCAGCCGCCCGGCGTGGCGGCCCTGGCCGGGCAGGTGCCCGACGACCACCGCCTCGGCGTCGTCGTGCGGCTTGACCTTGAGCAGGTCGGCGCTGCGGCCGGAGCGGTAGGGTGCGCTGCCCAGGTGCAGCATCAGGCCTTCGCCGCCCAGCCGCACGGTCTTGTCCAGCAGCGCCTGCAGGTCCCGTTCGGTGGTGGCGCGCTGCTGCGGCACCGCCACCAGCCAGGGGACTGCCGGCAGCGGCAGCAGTTGACGCAGGGCGGCCAGGCGTGCATCGAAATCGCCGGGCTGCGCGGGCAGGTCGAAGACCATGAAGCGCACCTTGCGCCAGGCCTTCTCGTCGGGCACCTGGCTGCGCACGGTGGCGGCGGTGAACTCGAAGCGGCCCCGGCCGGCCCACAGTTCGCCGTCCATGGGCTGGGCGGGCCAGCCGGCGGTGAACCAGGCCGGGGCGAAGACGCGCTCGCCGCCGCGGGTCCAGAGCTGGCGGCCGTCCCACCAGCCGCGCAGGCCGTCGTACTTCTCGCTGACCCAGTAGCCCGCCAGCGGCATGCCGGGGCGCCAGGTATCGGCCAGCATCAGCGCCGGCGCGGCGGCCTGGGCGCAGGGGACCAGGCCCGCCCAGGCGGGCAGGGCGGCGAGCCAGCGACGGCGGGTGAGGTTCATGCCGCCGACAGGAGGGGGCTCAGCCCTCGGCCGGCTCGTCGATGCCGCCCACCACGTTGCTGAAGCCGCCGTCGACGTAGGTGATCTCGGCCGTCACGCCGCCGGCCAGGTCGGACAGCAGGAAGGCCGCCACGTTGCCCACGTCGTCGATGGTGACGTTGCGGCGGATCGGCGAGACGGCCGCCACGGCAGGCAGCAGTTTGCCGAAGCCCTTGATGCCGCTCGCGGCCAGCGTCTTGATCGGCCCGGCGCTGATGCCGTTGACGCGGATGCCGCGCGGCCCGAGCGAGCCGGCCAGGTAGCGCACCGAGGCTTCGAGGCTGGCCTTGGCCAGGCCCATGGTGTTGTAGTTGGGCACCACGCGCACGGCGCCCAGGTAGGTCAACGTGAGCAGCGCCGCGCGGTCGTTCAGGTAGGGCAGGGCGGCCTTGGCCATCGCCGGGAAGCTGTAGGCGCTGATGTCGTGCGCTACCTTGAAGGCCTCGCGCGAGAGCCCTTCGATGAAGTCGCCCGCGATCGCCTCGCGCGGCGCGAAGCCGATGCTGTGCACGAAGCCGTCGAACTTCGGCCAGGTCTGCGCCAGGTCGGCGAAGAGCTTGTCGATCTGCTCGTCGTCGCCCACGTCGCAGTCGAACACCAGCGTCGAGCCGAATTCGGCGGCGAACTCGGTGATGCGGTCCTTGAAGCGCTCGCCCACGTAGCTGAAGGCGAGTTCCGCGCCCTGCTGGTGGCAGGCCTTGGCGATGCCGTAGGCGATGGAGCGGTTGGAGAGCACGCCGGTGATCAGAAGTTTCTTGCCGCTGAGAAAGCCCATGAATCTGCCCTTTGTCTGACTCGAAGAAAAAGTTGTGCAGAATTCTCGCATGCGAGTATTGACGGCCCCCAGGGCTGGGCCGCGCCCAACCCGTCCCCCGAGGGGAGCAAGAAAACTTGGGGCGACCCGGCGTTTTCTTGGGCTGCTCATGGCATTGACGTTCCTCGTGGCCCCCGTCGGCAGCGCCTGGGCCGGCCATGCCTACGCGCAGTTCGGCGACATCAAGTACCCGCCGGGCTTCACGCACTTCGACTATGTGAACCCGGATGCGCCCAAGGGCGGCGAGATCCGCCTGGTGCCGCCCACGCGGCCCACCAACTTCGACAAGTTCAATCCCTTCACCCTCAAGGGCACGGCGCCGGCCGGCATGCTCCAGCTGATGTTCGAGAGCCTGCTCACCGGCAACAACGAGGAGCCGACCACCGCTTACGGCCTGCTGGCCGAGGACGTGAGCGTGGCGCCCGACGGTCTCTCGGCCACCTTCCGGCTGAACCCGAAGGCGCGCTTCTCCGACGGCTCGCCGGTGCTGGCGGCGGACGTGGTGCATTCCTTCGACACGCTGATGAGCAAGGAGGCGGCGCCGCAGTTCCGCACCATCTTCGCCGAGGTGAAGCGGGCGGTGGCGGTGGGCGAGCGCACGGTGCGCTTCGATTTCGCCAGCGCCAACCGCGAGCTGCCGTTGATCGTGGGCGGCATGCCGGTCTTCGGCCGCGCCTGGGGCGCGGGCAAGCCCTTCGACCAGGTGACGACCGACGTGCCCGTCTCTTCCGGCCCCTACAAGCTGGCCGGCACGCGGCTGGGCCGCGACATCACCTACGTGCGCGATCCCGGCTACTGGGGCGCCGGCCTGCCGGTGCGCAGGGGCCTGTTCAACTTCGACCGCGTCACCTACAAGATCTACCTGGACGAGACCAGCCGCTTCGAGGGCCTGAAGGCCGGCGAGTACGACTTCATGCGCGAGTTCATCTCGCGCAACTGGGCGCGCCAGTACAAGGGGCGCGTGTTCGACAGCGGCGAAGTGGTCAAGCGCGCCTTCCCCAACCGCAACCCGGGCGACTACCAGGGCTGGGTCTTCAACCTGCGCAAGGACAAGTTCAAGGACGTGCGGGTGAGGCAGGCCATCGGGCTGGCCTTCGACTTCGAATGGCTCAACCGGCAGATGTTCTACGGCCTGTACAAGCGGGTGGAGGGCTGGTTCCCCAATAGCGAGTTCCATGCCGAGGGCCTGCCCGGCCCGGACGAGCTGGCGCTGATGGAGCCGCTGCGCGGCAAGCTGCGGCCCGAGGTGTTCGGCCCCGCCGTCGTCTCGCCGACCACCGTGCCGCCGCACAGCCTGCGCGAGAACCTGCGCCAGGCGCAGGCCCTGCTGGCCGAGGCGGGCTGGACGTACCGCGACGGCGCGCTGCGCAACGCGAAGGGCCAGCCGTTCACCATCGAGGTGCTGAACGACCAGCCGTCCTCGCTGCGGGTGATGGCGCCGATGCAGGGCACGCTGCGCAAGCTGGGCATCGAGATGAGCTTCCGCAGCGTCGATTTCTCGCTGGCGCAGCAGCGCATGGACAACTTCGACTTCGAGATGACGACCATCCGCATCCCCGGCTCGCTGGCGCCGGGCAGCGAGCTGTTCGAGCGCTTCGGCTCCCGCGCGGCCGAGACCAAAGGGTCGGCCAACATCTGGGGCATCGCCGACCCGGCCGTCGATGCCGTCGTCGGCAAGGTGGTCGCATCGCGCACCCGGCCCGAGCTGGTGACGGCGATGAAGGTGCTCGACCGGCTGCTCTCGCACGGCCACTACGGCATTCCCCAGTACTACGGCGACGCCTTCCTGATCGGCTACCGGCCGGCGCCCTTCGTGCTGCCCCCGACCATCCCGCCGTACTACGACGCGCACGAATGGGCGGTGTCGACCTGGTGGGCCTCGCCCGCCAACAGGTGAACCATGGCCAGCTACATCCTCAAGCGACTGCTGCTGATGATCCCCACGCTGCTGGGCGTGCTGCTGCTCACCTTCACCGTCATCCAGTTCGTGCCCGGCGGGCCGGTGGAGCAGATGGTGGCGCAACTGCAGGGGCGCGACTCGGGCGGGGAGGGCGCCGCCGCGGCCGGCTCCGGCTACCGTGGGCGCCAGGGCCTGGACCCCCGGCGCATCGAGGAGATCAAGGCGCTGTACGGCTTCGACAAGCCGGCGCACGAGCGCTTCTGGCAGATGCTCAAGTCCTTCGCCAGGCTGGACCTGGGCCAGAGCTTCTACCAGCGCAAGGGCGTGTGGGAGCTGGTCAAGGAGAAGCTGCCCGTCTCCATCAGCCTGGGCCTGTGGACCTTCTTCATCAGCTATCTGATCGCCGTGCCGCTGGGCGTGGCCAAGGCGGTGCGCGCGGGCACGCGCTTCGACTTCGTCACCACGCTGTTCGTGCTGGTCGGCTACGCCATCCCCGGCTTCGTGCTGGGCGTGGGGCTGCTGGTGATCTTCGGCGGGCAGCTGCAGTGGTTCCCGCTGCGCGGCCTGACCTCGTCCAACTGGGAGCAGCTCTCCTGGGGCGCGCGCATCGTCGACTACCTCTGGCACATCACGCTGCCCGTCACGGCGATGGTGCTGGGCAGCTTCGCGGTGACGGCCATGCTGACCAAGAACGCCTTCCTGGAGGAGATCCGCAAGCAGTACGTGCTGACCGCCCGCGCCAAGGGCCTGAAGGACCGGCAGGTGCTGTGGAAGCATGTCTTCCGCAACGCGCTCATCCCCATCATCACGGGCTTCCCGGCGGCCTTCATCGGCGCCTTCTTCACCGGCTCGCTGCTGATCGAGACGCTGTTCTCGCTCGACGGCCTGGGCCTCCTGAGCTACGAGAGCGTGATCCGGCGCGACTACCCCGTGGTGCTGGGCACGCTGTACCTGTTCACGCTGATCGGGCTGGTCACCAAGCTCGTGAGCGACCTGTGCTACGTCTGGGTGGACCCGAGGGTGAAGTTTGACTAGCGCCGCCGCCATGCCCGCTTCCGTCGAGCCGGTGTCGCCCGGGCGCCGCGCCTGGCGGCGCTTCCGCCGCAACCGGCTGGGCTTCTGGAGCCTGCTGCTGTTCTGCGCGATGGTCGTGCTCAGCCTGTTCGCCGAGGTGCTGTCCACCGACAGGCCGCTCGTCGTGCGCTACCAGGGGCAGACCTACTTCCCGATCTTCAAGGACTACTCGGAGAAGGTCTTCGGCGGCGACTTCGAGACGCCGGCGGACTACCTCGACCCGTTCATCCGCCAGCGCATCACGGAGGGCGGCAACTGGGCGGTCTACGCGCCCAACCCCTACGGCCCGCGCACGCTCAACTACTTCGCCAGCCAGCCCAACCCGGCGGCGCCCTCGGGCGAGAACCTGCTGGGCACCGACGACCGCGGCCGCGACCTGCTGGCGCAGCTGATCTACGGCTTCCGCGTCAGCGTGCTGTTCGGGCTGGCGCTCACCGCCATCGGCGTGGTGCTGGGCGTCGTCACCGGTGCCCTCCAGGGCTTCTTCGGCGGCAAGACCGACCTGGCCTTCCAGCGCTTCATCGAGATCTGGGGTTCGATGCCCGAGCTGTACCTGCTCATCATCTTCAGCGCCATCTTCGCGCCCAGCGTGGCGCTGCTGCTGATCCTGCTCTCGCTGTTCGGCTGGATGGGCCTGTCGGACTACGTGCGCGCCGAGTTCCTGCGCAACCGGCAGATGGACTACGTGCGCGCCGCCCGCGCGCTGGGCGTGGGCAACCTGGCGATCATGTGGCGCCACATCCTGCCCAACAGCATGGTGCCGGTCGTCACCTTCCTGCCTTTCCGCATGAGCGCGGCGATCCTGGCGCTGACCTCGCTGGACTTCCTCGGCCTGGGCGTGCCGCCGGGCACGCCCTCGCTGGGCGAGCTGCTCAACCAGGGCAAGGCCAACATCGACGCCTGGTGGATCTCCATGTCCACCTTCGCCGTGCTGGTGATCACGCTGATGCTGCTGACCTTCATGGGCGACGCACTGCGCGACGCGATGGATCCCAGAAAGGCGGAAGGATGACGGCCCCCACGCTCCCCGCTTCGCGTGGTTCGCTGCCCCCCGAGGGGGCGCTCGCCGCCTTGGGGCGGCCCGGCGGCGGCTCGGACCGCGGAACCCTGCTGTCCGTGCGCGACCTGCGCGTGGCCTTCGACGGCCACGAGGTGGTGCATGGGGTGGACTTCGACATCGCTCCCGGCGAGAAGCTGGCGTTGGTGGGCGAATCGGGCTCGGGCAAGACCGTCACCGCCCTGGCCCTGCTGCGCCTGGCGCAGGGCGCGCAGCTCGCCGGTTCGGCCCGCCTGGCGGGGCCGGGTGGCGAGCGCGAGCTGCTGAGCGTCCCGGAACGCGAGCTGCGCGGCATCCGCGGCCGCGAGATCGCGATGATCTTCCAGGAGCCGATGACGGCGCTGAACCCGCTGTACCCGGTGGGCGAGCAGATCGCCGAGGTGCTCGAACTGCACGAGGCCCTGCCGGCCCACGAGGCGCACGAACGCGCGGTGCAGCTGCTGGCCGAGACCGGCGTGCCCGAACCGGCGCGCCGGGCAGGGGCCTTCCCGCACCAGCTCTCCGGCGGCCAACGCCAGCGCGCCATGATCGCGATGGCCCTGGCCTGCAAGCCCCGGCTGCTGCTGGCCGACGAGCCGACCACCGCGCTGGACGTCACGCTGCGCACCCAGATCCTGGAACTGCTGGAGCGCCTGCAGCGCGAGCACGGCATGGCGGTGCTGCTCATCACCCACGACCTGAACCTGGTGCGCCGCTTCGCCGACCGCGTGGCGGTGATGGAGAAGGGCCACCTGGTGGAGCAGGGCGCGGTGGCCGAGGTGTTCTCCGCCCCGCGGCACGCCTACACCCGCCGGCTGATCGACAGCCGCCCCGTGCGCGACGTGGCCCCGCCGCCCGCTGAGGGCGACGCGCCGCCGGTGCTGCAGGCGGACGGCCTGCGCGTCAGCTACACGGTGCCGCGCCCCGGCATCCGCGGCTGGTTCGGCCGCGATGCCTTCGTCGCGGTGCAGGGCGCCGGGCTGCGCATCGGGCGCGGCGAGACGCTGGGCGTGGTGGGCGAGTCGGGCTCCGGCAAGTCCACCCTGGCGCTGGCGGCGCTCGGCCTGCTGCCGGCCGAGGGCGAACTGCGCATCGCCGGCCGCGCCTGGAGCGGCCGCACCACGGCCGACCGGCCGCTGCGGCGCGTGGTGCAGGTGGTCTTCCAGGACCCGTTCTCCTCGCTCTCGCCGCGCATGACGGTCGGCCAGATCGTCGGCGAGGGGCTGCAGGTGCACGGCGGCGCGCCCGATGCGGCCGCCCGGCGCGGCCGCGTGCTGGCCACGCTGGCCGACGTGGGGCTGACGGAGGAGCAGTTCCCCGGCCTGCTGGAGCGCTATCCGCACGAGTTCTCCGGCGGCCAGCGCCAGCGCCTGGCCATCGCGCGCGCGCTGGTGGTCGACCCGCAGCTGCTGGTGCTGGACGAGCCGACCAGCGCCCTGGACGTAACCATCCAGAAACAGGTGCTGGGCCTGCTGCAGCGCCTGCAGCGCGAGCGCGGCCTGGCCTACCTGCTCATCACCCACGACGTCGAGGTGGTGCGCGCCATGGCGCACCGGGTGGTGGTGATGAAGGACGGCGCGATCCTGGAGCAGGGCGAGGTCGATGCCGTGCTGGAGCGCCCGCAGCACCCCTATACGCGCCAGCTCGTGGCGGCCGCATTGGCCGACTAGAAAAAGAAGAAGATCAATTGATGTCGAATTCCGGATACGAACCCCGCCACGGCTGGCGGGCCGCCCTGGCCTGCATGGTGGCCCTGGCCGTGGCGATGGGACTGGGCCGCTTCGCCTTCACGCCGATGCTGCCCGTGATGCTGCACGAGGGCTCGCTGGACCTGGAGGGCGGCGGCGTGCTGGCCTCGCTCAACTACCTCGGCTACTTCGTCGGGGCACTGTCCTGCGCCGCCATCCGGGTGCCGGCGCCGGCGATGGTGCGCGGGGGGCTGGTCGCCACTGCGGCGCTGCTGCTGGGTATGGGGCTGCTGCACGGCTTCACCCTCTGGGGCGTGCTGCGCACCGCCGCCGGCGTCGCCAGCGCCTGGACCTTCGTCTTCGCCTCCGGCTGGGGCCTGCGCCGGCTGGCGGAAACCGGCATGCACCGGTTGGGCGGGGTGATCTACACCGGGCCCGGCATCGGCATCGCCGCCACCGGGCTGCTGGGCGGGCTGGCGTCCCGCTGGGGCGCCGACGCGGCCTGGATCGGCTTCGGCGTGGTGGCGCTGCTGCTGGTCGCCGGCATCTGGCGGGTCTTCGACGACGGCGGCCATGCGGGCGAGCGGCTGCCCGCGGCACCCAAGGCGGCCCCGGCCGTGCGGCATGCCGCGGCCGGCCAGGACGGCGGCAGCGGCGACGCGCGCGCCCTGGTGGTCCTCTACGGCCTGGCCGGCTTCGGCTACATCATCACCGCCACCTTCCTGCCGGTCATCGCCCGCCAGGCGCTGCCGGGGTCGGCATGGCCCGACCTGTTCTGGCCGCTGTTCGGCCTGGCTGTCATCCCCGGCGCGCTGGTGAGCGCCCAGGCGCCGCAGCACTGGGACAACCGCCTCCTGCTGGCCGCCGCCTACGCGATGCAGGCCGTGGGCGTCCTGCTGTCGGTGGCCTGGCCCGACGTGGCCGGGCTGGCGCTGGGCAGCCTGCTGCTGGGCCTGCCGTTCACGGCCATCACGCTGTTCGCCATGCGCGAGGCGCGGCGGCTCAAGGGCAACGCGTCGGCCGGGCTGATCGGCTACGCCACCGCGTCCTACGGCATCGGGCAGATCGTCGGCCCGATCTTCGCGGCCCCCCTGGCGCATCGCACGGGCAGCTTCACCGTGCCGCTGCTGGTGGCGGCGCTGGCGCTGGCGGGCGGGGCGGCGCTGTTCGCGTGGGTCGGGCGCCACGCCTTGCGCCCGGCGGGTGCGGCATGAGGCGCCCGGGCGCCCTCGGGCCGTGCAAAAGCGCCGCACAGGCCCTATAATCGAAGGCTCACGACCAAACGGGCGGGTACCAACCGCCCTTTTTTTTTGGTCGCTTCGCTTTCTTCGCTCTCGCCCACGCTTGAGGCTCGTCTTCGATGCCCGGGCGGCCTGTCACCAGGGCCGCCGGCCGCGGCACCGGCCGGCTCGGCGCGCGGGCATGGCGGGTGGGGCGGGCACGAGGCACAGGCAGATTCACAAGGAAGCACGCATCCCGGTGGCATTGCAGCAGACCGTCGAAACAACCGTGGCCGGGCTCGGCTACGACCTGGTCGAGATCGAACGCTCGGCAGGGGGACTGCTGCGCGTCACCATCGATCTGCCCTGGGCCGGCGCGGCTGCCGACGGCGGCAGCGACGCCTTCGTCACCGTCGAGGATTGCGAGAAGGTTACGCGCCAGTTGCAATATGCGCTGGAGGTCGAGAACGTCGACTACCGGCGCTTGGAGGTGTCTTCGCCCGGCATCGACCGGCCGTTGCGCCACGAGCAGGATTTCGAGCGCTTCGCCGGCGAGGTGATCGACATCACCCTCAAGGCGCCGATGGGCGAGGCCGCGGCGGGGCAGGTGAATGCCAACCGCAAGAAGTTCCGCGGCACGCTGGAGCGCACGGAGGGGCCCGGCGGCGAGCGCGGCTGGCAGATCGTCTGGCGCGACGAGCCGGCGCCCGCCAAGCCCGGACAGAAGGTGAGCCAGAAGAAGCGGGAGGCCGCGCCGCTGCACGCGCTCGGCTTCCGGCTGGACGAGCTGCGCGACGCGCGGCTCGCCCCGATCGTGGATTTCAAGGGGCGCAAGCCCAGGACCGGCGGCGTACAGCCGGAGTGACAGCAAGGAGCCCAGTGGCATGAATCGCGAAATGTTGATGTTGGTGGATGCGATCTCGCGCGAGAAGAACGTCGAGCGCGACGTCGTCTTCGGCGCCGTGGAGTCGGCGCTGGCGCAGGCCACCAAGAAGCTGTACCAGGGCGACGTGGACATCCGCGTGGCGATCGACCGCGACACCGGCGCCTACGAGACCTTCCGCCGCTGGCACGTGGTGCCCGACGAGGCCGGCCTGCAACTGCCCGACCAGGAGATCCTGCTGTTCGAGGCCAAGGAAGAGCTGCCCGACATCGAGCTGGGCGAGTACATCGAGGAGCCGGTCGAGTCGCTGCCCATCGGCCGCATCGGCGCCATGGCCGCCAAGCAGGTGATCCTGCAGAAGATCCGCGACGCCGAGCGCGAGATGCTGCTCAACGACTTCATGTCGCGCGGCGAGAAGATCTTCACCGGCACCGTCAAGCGCATGGACAAGGGCGACATCATCGTCGAGTCCGGCCGCGTCGAGGGCCGCCTGCGCCGCAGCGAGATGATCCCCAAGGAGAACCTGCGCAACGGCGACCGCGTGCGGGCCATGATCATGGAGGTCAACCTCGAGCTGCGCGGCGCGCCGATCATCCTCTCGCGCACCGCGCCGGAGTTCATGATCGAGCTGTTCCGCAACGAGGTGCCCGAGATCGAGCAGGGCCTGCTGGAGATCAAGAGCTGCGCTCGCGACCCCGGTTCGCGCGCCAAGATCGCCGTGCTCAGCCACGACAAGCGCGTCGACCCGATCGGCACCTGCGTCGGCGTGCGCGGCACCCGCGTGAACGCCGTCACCAACGAACTGGCCGGCGAGCGGGTAGACATCGTGCTGTGGTCGGAGGACCCGGCGCAGTTCGTCATCGGCGCGCTGGCCCCGGCCAACGTGTCGTCCATCGTGGTAGATGAAGAGAAGCACGCCATGGATGTGGTGGTGGACGAGGAAAACCTCGCCATCGCCATCGGCCGCGGCGGCCAGAACGTGCGCCTGGCTTCCGAGCTGACCGGTTGGAAGATCAACATCATGGACGCCAACGAATCGGCCCAGAAGCAGGCCGAGGAAACCAGCGCCATCCGCCAGCTCTTCATGGAGAAGCTGGACGTCGACGAGGAGATCGCCGACATCCTGATCGCCGAAGGCTTCACCAGCCTGGAAGAGGTGGCCTACGTGCCCATCGCCGAGATGCTCGAGATCGAGGCCTTCGACGAGGAAACCGTCAACGAGCTGCGCGCCCGTGCCAAGGACGCGCTGCTGACCCTCGAAATCGCGCGGGAAGAGAGCGTCGAGGGCGTCTCGCAGGACCTGCGCGACCTCGAAGGCCTCACCCCCGAGCTGATCGCCAAGCTGGCCACCGCGGGCGTGAACACGCGCGACGACCTGGCCGACCTCGCGGTCGACGAACTCACCGAGATCACCGGCCAGAGCGCCGATGACGCCAAGGCCCTCATCCTCAAGGCGCGCGAACACTGGTTCGCTGGCGCGCAAGAGTGATGTCATGGGAGCACGAAACAGATATGTCCAGCACCACCGTTGCAGAGTTCGCTCAGGAACTCAAGAAGACACCCGAAACGCTGCTTGACCAGTTGCGCAGTGCCGGCGTGGCCAAGTCGGCCGCGTCGGACGCGCTGACCGAAGCCGACAAGCAGCGCCTGCTCGGCCACCTGAAGGCCAGCCACGGCACGGCCGCGCCCGAGCGCAAGAAGATCACGCTGACCAAGAAGTCGACCACCGAGATCAAGCAGGCCGACGCGATGGGCCGCGCGCGCACCATCCAGGTGGAAGTGCGCAAGAAGCGCACCTTCATCCAGCGCGACGACGCGCCGGCCGAGGCGCCGGCCCCGGCGCCCGCGCCGGCCGCGCCGCGCATCGACGAGGCCGAGCTCGCCCGCCGCGAGGAAGAGGCGCGCCGCAACGCCGAGCTGCTGCGCCGCCAGGAAGAGGAACTCGCCGCCCGCCGCCGCGAGCGCGAGGCTGCCGAGGCGGCCGAACGCGAGGCGGCCGAGAAGGAAGAGCGCGCCGAGCGCGACCGCGAGACGCAGGCCGAGAAGGCCCGTGCGGAAGCCGCCGCCATCAACGCCGCGGCGGCCGAGGCGCGCAACGCGCCGGCCGCCGAGGCTGCGGCCCAGAAGGCGGCCGAGGAGAAGGCCGCTGCCGAAAAGGCCGCCGCCGAGAAGGCCAAGGAAGAGGCCAAGGCCAAGGCCGCCGCCGAATCCAAGGCGCGCGCCGACGAAGAGGCGGCCCGCGCCCGCGACCTGGAAGAGCGCCGCCGCAAGGCGCTGGCCGAGGCCGAGGCCATCCGCGAGATGATGAACGCGCCCAAGCGCGTGCTCGTGGCCAAGAAGGAAGAGCCCAAGCCGGCCGAAGCCAAGCCGGCCGCACGAGGCACGCTGCACAAGCCGGCCACCGGCACGGGCGCCCGCCCGGCCGCCGGCGGGGCGGCGGCGCCGTCTCCCGGCGCCGGCAAGGAGATCAAGTCGGCCAAGCTGTCGTCCAGCTGGGCGGGCGAGGCCGGCAAGAAGAAGGAGATCAAGACCCGCGGCGACGCCAGCGGCGGCGTGGGCCGCGGCAACTGGCGAGGCGGCCCGCGCGGCCGGCGCGGCAACGACCGCGACCGCGACGACTCGCACCACCAGGCGCAGCCGGCGGAGCAGCGCGTCATCGAGGTGCACGTGCCCGAGACCATCACGGTGTCCGAGCTGGCGCACAAGATGGCGGTCAAGGCCTCCGAGGTCATCAAGCAATTGATGAAGCTGGGCCAGATGGCGACCATCAACCAGTCGCTGGACCAGGACACGGCCATGATCCTCGTCGAGGAGATGGGCCACAAGGCGGTGGTCGCCGCGCTGGACGATCCCGAGGCCTTCACCGAGGAAGAAGTGCAGGCGCAGACCGCCGAGGCCCTGCCGCGCGCACCGGTGGTCACCGTCATGGGCCACGTCGACCACGGCAAGACCTCGCTGCTGGACTACATCCGCCGCGCCAAGGTGGCGGCGGGCGAGGCCGGCGGCATCACGCAGCACATCGGCGCCTACCACGTCGAGACGCCGCGCGGCATGGTCTCCTTCCTCGACACCCCGGGCCACGAGGCCTTCACCGCCATGCGCGCCCGCGGCGCGCAGGCCACCGACATCGTCATCCTGGTGGTGGCGGCCGACGACGGCGTGATGCCGCAGACCAAGGAAGCCATCAAGCACGCGAAGGCGGCGGGTGTGCCGATCGTGGTGGCGGTCAACAAGATCGACAAGCCCGAGGCCAACCCCGAGCGCGTGAAGAGCGAACTGGTGGCCGAGGAGGTCGTGCCCGAGGAATTCGGCGGCGACTCGCCCTTCGTCGAGGTCTCGGCCAAGACGGGCAAGGGCATCGACGACCTGCTGGAACAGGTGCTGCTGCAGGCCGAGGTGCTGGAGCTGAAGGCGCCGGTGGATGCCGCCGCCAAGGGCCTGGTCATCGAGGCGCAGCTCGACAAGGGCCGCGGCCCCGTGGCCACGGTGCTGGTGCAGTCCGGCACGCTCAGGGTGGGCGACGTGGTGCTGGCCGGCTCCACCTCCGGCCGCGTGCGCGCCATGCTGGACGAGGATGGCCGCAACACCAAGTCGGCGGGGCCCTCCATCCCGGTGGAGATCCAGGGCCTGACCGAGGTGCCGCAGGCCGGCGACGAGTTCATGGTGATGGCCGACGAGCGCCGCGCGCGCGAGATCGCCACCTACCGCGCCGGCAAGTTCCGCAACACCAAGCTGGCCCGCCAGCAGGCCGCCAAGCTGGAGAACATGTTCTCCGACATGACGGCGGGCGAGGTGAAGAACCTGCCCATCATCATCAAGGCCGACGTGCAGGGCTCGCAGGAGGCGCTGTCGCAGTCGCTGCTCAAGCTGTCGACCGACGAGGTGCGGGTGCAGATCGTCTACGCCGGCGTGGGCGGCATCAGCGAGTCGGACGTGAACCTGGC
>Ga0182738_1002445_pt1 | contig 21999 bp, 21 predicted proteins | sample eDN5th30CBELigMG_FD_128876 | JGI IMG/M metagenome (GOLD analysis project Ga0182738, IMG submission 128876) | Enriched Miracle-Growth compost microbial communities from Emeryville, California, USA - eDNA 5th pass 30_C BE-Lig MG (version 2)... ...
GCCGCCGACTTCCTTCAGATTCCGCGTCGCCACGGACACCCTTGTCTTAAGCTAACCTCTACTACTGCCTTCGAGGCTCGGGACTTTCACCCTAGAGATTACACCCATGCCGGGCACACTAGAAAAAAAGACAGAAGTAATCTCCTGTCTTTTAAGCAGCTCCAAATGCTTTTAATATACTTGCAATTAGAATTCCTATAATTCCAAAGTCTGAGTCTCCAAAGGTTGTTCCTTCAAATCCTAACTCTCCCATAAAGATCAGCAATATGGCTGGTATGAAACTAATAATGATTCCATTGGCAAATGCCCCTAGCATAGCTCCACGTCTGCCGCCTGTTGCATTTCCAAATACTCCTGCTGCCGCTCCTGTAAAAAAGTGGGGCACTAAGCCTGGGACGATTACTTTTAAGCCTACGACAGGAAGTAAAAACATGGATAAAAGTCCTGCTACAAAACTGGCTAAAAATCCAATGATTACTGCATTTGGCGCAAAAGGAAAAATAGTCGGACAGTCTAGAGCAGGTTTTGTGTTTGGCGCTACCTTTTCAGCAATCCCTTTAAATGCAGGAACAATTTCTGCAATCAGCATGCGCACCCCTGCTAAAATAATATATACTCCAGCAGCAAACGTAATCGCTTGCATAAACGAGAATACAATAAAGTTTGATCCGCCGGAAAGTTCTGCTTCTATAAAGCTGCGTCCAGCAAATAATGCCACAATAATGAAAAATAATACCATGGTAAGAGACACTGCTACTGATGTATCGCGCAAGAACCCTAAAGATTTAGGAACTTTGATTTCTTCCGTTGTTTTGTTTTTATTTCCAAACCATTTCCCAACTGTTGCTGAAACGAAATACCCGATTGTGCCGAAATGTCCAATCGCAAAATCGTCGCTCCCTGTTATTTGTCTAACATATGGCTGCAGGATTGCTGGAAATAAAACCATGCATAATCCCAAGATAACAGCGCCAATTGCCACAAGAGGCACACCGTGAAGTCCGCCGACTGATAATGTAGCCGCAATTAAGCATGCCATAAATAAAGTATGATGGCCTGTTAAAAAGATATATTTAAATGGTGTAAATCTTGCAAGCAGGATATTGACAATCATCCCGCATACCATAATAAGTGCAGTCGATGTCCCAAACTCGCTTTGGGCGGCGGCTGTAATTGCCTCATTATTTGGGATGATTCCTTCTACATTAAAAGCATGATCGAACATTTTTCCAAATATATCTAATGAACCAGTTAATACAGCAGCACCAGCTCCAATAATAACAAACCCCATTACGGTCTTCAGTGTGCCAGATACAACTTCTGCAATCGCTTTGCGCTGCAGGAGCAATCCTACTAAAGCAAAGAGTCCCACTAATATGGCCGGTGTTCCCAATATATCATTCATAATGATGTCTAGCATAGCTTCTAACCCCTTCGCCGATATATTTTATAGGTGTGTTTCTAATTTTGATTTAATTTCCGGAATGCTCATCATATTTTCCAGTGTTACAATTGTTCGGCTTCCATCGTCCAATTGCCCGACAATATCTGCTGCTCCTATATAAATATTTGCCTGAACCGTTCTTGCCGATGTTAAATCTGTATGATCCACTTCTGCTGTTTTTCCCATTTCTGCCAATGCTTTTTTTACATTCATTTCCATAATAAAACTGCTTCCTAATCCATTTCCGCATACTACCATAATTTTCATAATACTTCCTCCTCTAATTTGTTTTATGCCAGATGATTTTCTAGTTTCGATTTAATTTCTGGAATGCTCATCATATTTTCCAGTGTTACAATTGTTCGGCTTCCATCATCCAGCTGCCCGACAATATCTGCTGCCCCTATATAAATATCTGCCTGAACCGTTCTTGCTGATGTTAAATCTGTATGATCCACTTCTGCTGTTTTCCCCATCTCTGTCAATGCTTTTTTCACGTTCATTTCCATAATAAAACTGCTTCCTAACCCATTTCCGCATACCACCATAATTTTCATGATGTTTCCTCCTTTGAATATTTTTGAATATAGTCTAACAGCAATGATTTATCTGAGCTCTCCAAAATATCTTGAAGATTTGATTCTTCCCCAAGCAATTGTGTCAGCTGCACTAATGCGCGCAGATGGGATTCACTGTCTGCGGCGGCCAAAACAATAATAAGCTGCACTGATTTGCCTGGCGCAAATTCTACTGCTTCCTCTAGTTTTAATAGACTCATAGATAAAGAGCGGACGCCATGTTCCGGGCGGGAATGCGGAATTGCTACTCCCGGAGTAATAATGACGTATGGGCCATTTTCTTCAATGGACTGTATCATGGAATCTACATATCTTTCTTCAATTGTTCCCAATTCAAGAAGAGGCTGTGCGGCAGCGCGAATGCCCTCTTTCCAATCTGAAACACTTGATTGAAATTGGATAGTTTGTGATGTAAGCAATTCTTCTAACACTGGTTTCTCTGCTCCTTCCAATGAATGTTTATTTATTTTTTGTGTATGTGCATAAATATGTGTCTGCAAGGCCTTTTCAAGCTGATTGGGCTCATGGATGGTCGCATATTGAGAAATAATTTTCAATATGGAAGGTATATCCAGACTTTGTGTCGTATATCCATACAATTCCATCATTACTTGCTGGCGCAGCTTCTGTTTGTCCTCCATTTCCAAAATAGGCGGAACTACAAATAAAGCGGCTTTTGTTCTAAGATGCACAGTTGAAAATACGAGATCATACGCCAGCGGATAGGCTGCAGCATCTCTTACAGATAGAACATCTAAAAATAAAAGATCAGGAAATAGCTCTCTTAATGTATAAACTAAGATATTGCTTATGCCAATTCCATTTGGACAAACAACAATAGCACGTTTTCTGTCATCCAATGTAGTCCCTTGTCTGCGAAGCCATCCCCCAAAGTGAATAGTAAAATATGCTGCTTCATCCTCTGGTATCTTGCATCCGATGGCCTTTTCAACTGGCCATAAGGATTTTCTTGAGATATGATACAATTCCGGATATACTCTTTGAACACGTTCCTTCATTGTATTAATCGCAGAGATCCGATATTGCATTCGATAATAAGCAGGCCTAAAATGAACGTAAAGCTGCTGATAAAGAAGTTCTTTATCTTGAAAATGGATACACGATAATTTTTCAAATTCTTTTACAACCTGCTGCAGAAGATCTCGAATAATATTGTCTTCTTTTAATGGGGACACATCCTTTACCCGATTCATGCTTAATAGATGCAGTGTTGCATACAGCCGCTCTGTTTGACTCCACTTTGCTAAAAAAGCATCTGTTTCAAGCATTTGCTCCACCAATTGATATTCTGGTGTATAGACTAATTCTTCCCAGCTGTTGATCACATGCAATGTTTCCTTTTTTTCGATAAGCATATCTGTGCTTAAATATAAATATGTAAGCTCTTGCAGCCGTTCATCTGTCAGCCTGATTCCTGCTTGGTGCTCTATCTTTTCTAATTGTGTTTGGATATGCTGAATTTGTTTGGCGTAGTCTCCCCATATGCAATCAACAATAAGCTCGCTATTTGAACTGCTTAATATCTCATGTATAAGCTGTTCTATTATTAGTCTTTTTGTAGCACTGTCCCCTTTAATTAAATAGCCATTCAGCTTAGAGTACTGAATGTGAAGTTGCTGAGAGTTTGCCTTTTCTTTTAATTTTTGTATATCCTTTAATGCCGTATTGCGGGATACTCCCGCTATATGCTGGAAGTGATACAGTGAGAGCGATTCCTTGCTGAGCAGAAGCAGCAAATAAAAAACCTTTTCCCGATCTGCTTCTGTAAATACATATGTCTTTTTCATTGCTTTGACTTGCAAATCTTCTTCTAGAATTTCTCCTGGCAAAAAGTAGCCAATATTCCGGTTAAAGTCAACAGGCTGATATCCATTCGAGTGAAGCCAATCATTAACTTTTCCAATATCATATTGCAGCTGTCTGCGAGTCAGTCCAGTTTTTGATTCCAATTCACTCATCTTTATATTAGATGTTTGCTGCAGCAGCTTAAGCAAATTAGCACTTCGTTCATCTAAAAACATCCTCTTGACCTCCTAGCTTTACTATACATCCACCATTAATAAATCTGTATTGTTTTTAAGTCCGTTTCTTGTGGATTCATCTGCACAACAATATACTCTAATGAATACATAAGATAAATAGGAAAAAACCAGTAAAGAGTTTCTTCACTGGTTTTTTCCTGTTTAACTATTTAACTATTCTACTTTTTATCGATTTTTGCTTTCTTTTTATCGATTTCGCTCTCCTTTTTATCGACTTTCTGATTTTTTTATCAACTAGCAGCAAGCCCGCTGACTTTTTATCGACTTTCGCTATCTTTTTATCTACTTTCTCCCTTTTTTATCAACTTCCATCTTTTTTTATCAATTTTCATCGAGCTCACTATTTTATCTTTTCTCCAAGCGAATAACATTCCATGATAGTTTTGGCAAAATCCCGGAAACAGCGCCGTCGCTAATCTTTGCATTGCCATTTGCGTGTGGTGCTACTGCTTGTGCGCGGGCAGAATTGGTTTCTTTTATATCGGCATTTTCCAACACAATATGCTCTACTACTTGATAGTTCTCAAAATTGCGGATATCACAGGAAAACTCTAATGCATCATCTGTGTCTCTGTTGACTGCAAAAATAGTAAGCTGTTCTTGTTCTTCATTATATACGGCTGCTGCTTCTAGCATCGGCACATCAGTAAAGTCCTTGCTGTCATATTTTGGGGAGGAAATGATGGGATTTAAAGCAATTCCTCTTCCGTAGATGGATGCATGCATATATGGATAAAAAATTGTTTGCTTCCAAGCTGCACCATTTTCTTCTGTCATAATCGGCGCGATAACGTTTACGAGCTGTGCTAGACAGGCTATTTTTAAACGATCGGCATGCTTCAGCATCGTAATCAGCATGCAGCCAACGAGCAGGGCGTCTTCAAAGTTATAAATATCCTCCAGCTGCGGCGGAGCAATACTCCAAGGTTCAATCCGCTTATCTGCTTCATTGGAGTGATACCAGACATTCCATTCATCAAAAGAGAGATTTATTTTCTTTTTGCTTCGTTTTTTTGCTTTCATATAATCGGCAATGGAAATGACAGATTGGATAAAATCATCCATTTCCAAAGATTGCGCCAAATAGTTTTTAATATCATTATCGCGGTTTCCATAATATTGATGGAGGGATATATAATCAACATGATCATATGTATGATCGAGAACTGTTGCTTCCCATTCGGCAAACGTCGGCATATTTCTGTTGGAGCTGCCGCATGCCACCAGCTCAATCGTTGGATCTACCCACCTCATAACTTTAGCCGCCTCTACTGCTATGCGCCCATATTCTGCTGCGGTTTTATGGCCAATCTGCCATGGACCATCCATCTCATTGCCAAGGCACCATGTTTTAATCTTATGCGGCTCTTTATATCCATGCCTGATGCGCAGATCGCTATAATAAGAGCCTTCTGGATGATTGCAGTATTCTACTAGATTTCGGGCGGCATCAATTCCCCGTGTGCCAAGGTTAACTGCCATATTTACTTCTGCTCCAATGCCTTCTGCCCATTTCATAAACTCATTTGTGCCAATTTCATTTGTTTCTGTTGTCCGCCAGGCAAGCTCAAGGCGGCGAGGACGATCAGCAACAGGTCCAACACCATCTTCCCAATTATACCCGGATACAAAGTTGCCGCCAGGATAGCGAATAATCGGGACGTTGAGTTCTTTAATCAACTCGGCCACATCTTTGCGGAAGCCCAGCTCATCCGCCTGCGGGTGCCCTGGCTCATAAATGCCGCCATATACTGCCCTGCCAAGATGCTCGATAAAAGACCCATAAATTCTTTTATCGACTTCCGCAATTTTAAAGTCCTTCTCTAAAACCATTTTCGCTTTTTTCATCATTATCCAACATCCTCTCTTTAGAAAAAAATAATTATCCTTTTACCCCGCCGGCTGTCATTCCTTCAATAAAATAGCGCTGGAAGAATATATACAATATTAAAACAGGGAATATTGCCATAACTGACCCTGCAATAAGCACATCATAATTATTGCCATATGGTGTAAGCAATGTGGATAATCCAATTGGCAATGTTAAGTTTTCGCTTGATCTAAGCACAATCAATGGCCATAAGAAGTTATTCCAGCTTCCTAATGCCTGCAAAATAGCCATGGAAGAAAAGGCAGGAGCCATCAATGGCATCATCACGCGGAAATAAATGCCGACTTCGGTGCAGCCATCTACCCGCGCTGCATCCAACAAGTCCCTTGGCAATCCGCTTGCATATTGCCGGAAAAAGAAAATTGGAATTGGCGCTACGACAAATGGCAGAAACGCGCCAATTAATGTATCCATCAATCCTAAGCTCATCGTTAGTTTATATAATGGAAGCATAATGATTTCAACTGGAATCATCATCACAATCAGCACTAATCCAAAAATCAGATTTTTCAGCTTAAATTGATAAACCGCTAAACCGTAGCCGACCATGCTTGTCAAAAGCAGACAAAGAAGGGTCGAACATACCGTAATAATGATGCTGTTTTTGTACCAGGTAAAATAATCTGTATCTCCTGTAAAAATAAAGGAATAGTTTTTAAAGGAAAGCAAATCTGGCTGCAATTTCAGATTAAGCCCGTAGCGCAATATCTCCGTCGAAGGCTTTAAGGAACCAAGTGTTATCGCTACAAGAGGAAATAAGGCGAAAATTGAAATAATAATAAATAACAGAAGCAAAAGGATGGATGACAGTTTCCACTTTTTTCGTTTCGGTTTCGGCTCCATCTACTGTTCCTCCTTTTTGAACATCCCGAAAAATTTTAATTGAATCAAGGTAATAATCAATGTAATCACAAGCAGGGTAATGCCGACTGCCGATCCAAATCCTAAATTATTCTGCTCTATCCCTTTTTGATAAAGATAGCCGACAATGGTGAGACCAATATTATTTGGCGACCGGTTGCTTCCATAAAGCATATAGCTTTCAGCAAACATCGAAAACCCGCCGTAAATGCTGATTGTAAAGACATAAATGCTGATCGGCTTTAATAGTGGCATTGTGATATGGAAAAACTTCCGCCAGGTGGAAGCCCCGTCCACTTCTGCTGACTCGTACAGCTCCTTTGGAATGTTTTGCAGCCCTGCCAAAAAATATAAAATATTAATCCCCATCCATTTCCATGTTGCAAGCACAACGAGAACGAACATGCTGGTGCTTGCATTGTTCAGCCAAGCGCGAGGCTCTATGCCGAATGGCGCAAGCATGCTGTTTAGAAGCGCCTCTTCTTGTCCGCCAAAAATCAAGCGGAAAATAATCCCTGCCACTACAACAGATGTTAATGCTGGAACAAAGGTTGCAGAGCGGAAGACGTTTTTCGCAAACATTAATTTCGAATTTAAAAAGACAGCCAAAACAAGCGGTAGCGGAATTAAGATCAATAATGTAAAAAAAGTGTATACAGAGCTGTTTCTAATCGCTTTTAGAAAAGTAGGATTCCATAATTCCTGATAGTTTGCTAGACCGATAAAACTTGTTTTTCCTGGCAGCACTTCTTGAAAGCTCATAATAAAGGTGGTGACGACAGGGTAGGCGAAAAAAAGCACAAATGAGAGGATAAATGGCAATACAAAAAAATAGGGTGCCGCCTTCTGCGAATACAGCAAATTGTTTTTTCGTTTCTTTTTTGCCTGGACTTGGTCATCCATCCTATTCCCTCCTTTTTGGAGACTGCTAGATCACTAGACAGCCCCCTTTTTTGCTTCTCTTACTTCAACTGTTCTTGCGTTTCTTTTAAGACTTTTTCTGGATCCTCCATATCGACAAGTGTTCTAAAGAGCACCGTAGTTTTAATCGCATTGGAGACATCCGGCGTTTTTTCGCCGATATTGACGCCTTCAATTTCATCCTTTACTTCGAGTAATGTGTCAAAAATATTAGGTCCAAAGTATTCTGTAAATTTATTCGTTTCTTTTAGCTCTGGAGAATCCCACACATCTGTGCGCACAGGGTCAAATCCAAGCTGCTTCCATATTTGAATATTGCCTTCTTTCGATAATTTTGCATAAGCCAGGAATTTTTTCGCTAAATCAGGGTGCTCTGATTGATTGGTGACAACCGTTCCTGTGCCGCCCATTCCAGAGGAGCGCGGGTCGCCCTCTTTCCAAGCTGGTGCTGGTTTGATGACAATTTTTCCTTTTAAGTCAGGCATATAATCTGTGAATCTGCCCATATACCACATTGGCATCCAAACAGACGCTGCTCCTCCTTTATTCATAAATCCGTAATATTCTTCTGAATGATGGTAGTTTCCTGGAGCAGGTATCGCAATTCCTTCTTTCACCAAGTCCTGCTCATACTTTAAAACGTTCACAATATCAGGATCTGTCAGGTTAGGCTCTTTATCTACTGTTAATAAATCATCCTTGCCTTCAAGCTGAGCCACCTGTGACCAGAAAGACCACTGATCACTGACATCCAATGTAGTCATCGGCACACCTGTTTTCTCTAAAACTACTTTTCCTGCCTTTTTATAGTCATCCCATGTTTTGATATCGTCTGGATTAACGCCAGCTTTGTCTAAGATTTCTTTATTATAATAAATGACCCCCGCTCCAACATGGAATGGCAGCCCATAGATCACGCCATCTTTTGAATAAATATCTAGTCGTGATGGCACAATATTGGCCCTTTCTGGATCAACCACATCATCTAATGGCAGAATTTGAGGCTCCCCTTTTAAGAAGTTGCCGAATTTGCTGATTTCAATATCAGAAATGTCTGGTGCACCTTTGCCTGATTGCAAGGCAACCAATAATTTATTATGCAAATCTTCATATGGATAAGTATTTACCTTAATGCTGATTGGATCATCTGGATTTTCCTCATTCCACATCTTTGCCATAGATTCATAGTATTTGCCATGAAGCGCATTAAATGTCCATAATTCTACCTTTGTTCCTTTTCCTCCGTTCGAATAGCCAGCATTAGAGTCTTTTTTGTTGCAGCCAGCCAGAAAAACGGAAAGCACAAGCAGAAGTGACAATACAGTTAAGAGCCCTTTTCTCATCGTTATCCCCCTATTTTTGGATGTGCTAAATCCTGTTATAAGAAAAGGTGTTCTGCCGTTTGCTTCTCTTATGCCAGGATTATTGCCGTTGTTTATTTTAAAAATAGCTAAACTGTTTTACACATTTACATAGTATTAACGCTTTTCCTTAAAAATGTATACGTTTCCATAAATAGTTCTTTTTTCCTATATCTTCACTAAAAATTAGCAATTAATGCTCCTTTTTAGCATGTATAGCCTGTTGTATGCATAATAAAAACTAAAGATCTTTTTATTTTATTTTTTTATGAAGAAAAGGCTGGGGGGAATGGCAATGGCAGAAAACCGACTGATAGATTGGCTGTATTCTTTTTCGTTTTCCATATTAAAGTGCTTGCTTCTAAATATAAAATGGATGCTCTTTACATTGCTTGGACTAGTTGTTTTCGGGATTTTCCCAGCAACGGCTGCGCTGTTTGCCATTGTGAAAAGGTGGCTGCAGGGGGACAATTATATTCCATCGTTTTATTCTATTTATAAGAAAGAGTTTGTAAAAAGCAATTTGTATGGTTTATTATTTGCTTTTATCGGGGCTGTTTTATACTGCGATTTGCTGATGCTGCAGCAGACTTCTATTGTTTTTCTGCAGTTCCTCTATATTCCGGCACTCGTTGTCAGCTTTCTTTATCTTTGTGCAGTAGCTTCTTTTTTTATTCTTTCTGCCCACTATCAATTAAGTGGACTAAAACTATTAAAATATAGTTTTATTTTTCCAATCATCCACCCTTTTTTTACAGCAAAAATGGTATTTGGTTTGCTTGTTATTAGTTATCTCTGCATTACTTTTCCTAGCCTTCCCTTTTTATTCGGAGGAAGCATTGCCAGCATTTATCTAATGTGGATCTTTTCTAAGCAGAAACTTATCGATAGGGGCTGATGGCACATGATTTATATTAAGAATTTGTATTCTGGTTTGCCTATTTTCAAAGCATTAAGTTCAGAAATTCGCATTGAAATCATCACTCTTTTGACAAAATATCCATCTTTAAATTTAAATGACCTTGCGCAAAAACTGAACTTATCAAACGGTGCTGTGACCATGCATATCAAAAAGCTGGAAGAAAGCGGCTTAATTGATATTACGACCGCTGTGGGCAAACATGGCATTCAAAAAATCTGCTATTTAAATGAGGATGCTCTGACTGTTAATTTGGTGAACAAGGAAGTGGAGAATTTTTATGAATATGAAATAAAAGTCGGCCATTACTGCGATTATTATGCTGAGCCAACTTGCGGTTTGGCGACAAAGGACTCGATTGTAGGAGAATTCGACGATGCCCGCTATTTTGCCGATCCAAAACATGTTCAAGCAGGCATTATTTGGCTGACCAAAGGATTTCTTGAATACCGCATTCCTAATTATTTAAAAAAGAACCAAGAATTTAAAGAGCTTCAGTTTATCTTTGAAGTAAGCTCTGAAGCTCCAAGCTATAATAATGACTGGCCTTCAGATATTTATTTTTATTTGAATAATATCGAACTTGGCTATTGGACCTCTCCTGGAGACTTTGGCGGCAAAAAGGGACAATGCGCACCAGAGTGGTGGCCGCCCCATCTAAATCAGTATGGATTATTAAAATTGCTGCGCATCAATGATTCTGGCACCTTTATCGACGGCTGCCGCATCTCAGACGTAACAATCACAGATATCCAATTAACACAAACGTCAGACATTAAATTTAAATTAGCAGTAACAGAACAAGGCACCGTTGGCGGATTAACCTTATATGGAAAAAACTTCGGGAATTATAAACAAGATATTATTGCAAGAATATTGTATGAAGAGCTAGGATGATTTGCAGTCTAAAGAAGCAGCTAAAGAGTTCTCTGATGCACTTTTTTAGCTGCTTTTTATCAAATTCAGCTCTCTTTTTATCGATTTTCCGACTTTTTTATCAGCTTTCCCTCTCTTTTTATCGATTTCTCAATTTTTTTATCGACTCGATTGGCGCGCTCTTCTTTTTTATCAACTTTCGCTTCCTTTTTATCGATTTTCCGACTTTTTTATCGATTGGCTCTTTTCCTGCTTAATAATAAAAAATAAAGACAGCTCCTTTTCCTCTAGAGCTGCCTTTATCTCTTTATTCAACGTATAATTCCTCTTCTGTCACCCACTTATGATTGGTGACCTTTTTTCCGCCGGTTGTTGGAGTGTAGTCCACCATATAAACAGTTGTTTTTTCTGCTGATTCTATTTCAGCAGTCGCGCCTTTCATGCCTTCCATATGGTCTGCAAGCAAGGTTACCTCTGTTCCCGGAGCCAATTCCTTATTGCCGGCATCCTTGATTTCTTCTTGGATGACCCATTTATGATTATTCACTTTTTCTCCGCCCGTTGTTGGAGTATAGCTCACTACATACGCGGTTGTGTCAAAGGAACTTAGGACTGTTGCTTCTGCCCCATCCATTCCTTTCATATGATCTGCTTTGATGATGACACTGCTTCCATCCATATATTTTGGATTTTTTGCTGGTTCGAGGTTGTCCGGCAGTTCAGCAGAGCTTGTATGTGTATGCTCAGTCTCGCTGCTTGTTTCATTCTCTTTTTTGTTATCCGTACATGCCATTATGGAAAAAGCAAATAGAATAGCCATAAGAGCAATCGCTATTTTTTTCATTTTTTTCCTCCTTTGCTGTTAATTAGTTTTATCACAATAGGAGGAGGTTTAAACATTACTAGCACTTTTTGTCGAAAATAGCTATATTCGAAAATCAGCAGCATTCCCAAAAAGCTTATGCCAATGAGTCAATCGTATCCTTAAGCATCTTTTTTTCTAATCAAACATGCTGCAATCAGTCCAGCACTCAATGTCGCAGCAAGCAAAGCAAATGCTGCCGTATAGCTGCCTGTATGGATGAAGGCAACAGAAATGACAGGACCAAGGCTTGTGCCTGCAAATAAAATAACGGTATACATTGAAACTGCAATGCCGCTGAACTTTCCTCCTAATTGGCCAACAAGAGAAATGATGGATGGAACAGCAAGAGCGATTCCGCTCACAAATAATACACTTACAATTGTCAGCAATATAATATTGGCGGTAAGCCCCATTAACACAAGCGAAACAACCGCAAGGGATAAAGCAAAGCGGATCACAGGCAAAATGCTGAACCGTTTTGCTAATGCTCCAGATAAAGGTGATAATACCATCCCTAAAATGCCGATAGCACGAATATAAAATAGCTGCTGATTGCTGTTGCCAGTGGAAATTTCAGCTAAATATTGTCCTAATGTTGTATACATGCTCACAAATGACATTAACAGCACAAATGCAATCACATAACTAAGCACAATATTTTTATTTTTAAAAATGACGCCAATGTGCTTCAGCGGCTCAAAAATATTTTTCCCGCGATTATGGGCAACACCTGCTGGCAATAAATAAAATAGAATAAATGCTGTAAGAATATACACAATAGCAAGAAGATAAAAAACAAGATGCCAATTAAACGATTGGCTGATGATGGAGCTGAATAACTGTCCAACAATGCCTGCTACAAGAAAACCTGTGCTGATAAAACCAACCGCACCCACTTTTCTATCATTCGGAAAAACCTCTAATGTATAGGCAAGGGCCACTGGTGAAAATGTTGCGGCGGCAAGTCCCTGCAACCCTCTTAACCCCACAAGCAAGGGAAAAGAATTTACTGTTCCAAGCAGCAATGAAATGAAGCTTAAAATAAGAAGTCCCACAACAATGACGTTTTTTCGTCCATACTTTTCTGAAATGGCTCCATAGAAAAAACAGCCGACCGCAAAACCAACTGAAAAAATACTCGATGTGATGGCCGCTTTTGACAACGATATATGCAATGTACTGCTGAATAAACTAATCAGCGGGATGCTTACATACAAACTGGACATCACCACCATTCCTGTCCATGATAAAATCAATGTCATGAGCGTATAATTCTGCTCTTTTTGCAATGATACACTTTCCATTTAATCACCTTTTCCATTTATTTAGCTCTGTTAACGTATATGCTTGTTTTCTCTCCAATCAGCATAGCTTTAACACAGCCCTTTATTCTAAAAACAGCATTTACCTCTCCACTCCAAGCCTCTTCTGCATTTTGTCATTTAGCTTTTTGATTACTTTTTCAAACACTTGTTTTTCTTCTGGCTCTAAGTCCTGTACTATTGAGGCACAGAATGACCAATAAACTGGGAGGACTTTTTTCACCATAACCCGTCCTTCTTCAGTAATATGTACATGTACCTTTCTTCGGTCGTTGGCACAATGTGTACGCTCAACCAACTTTCTTTTTTCCAGCCAATCAATCATAGAAGTAAGCGACGCACGGCTTATTCCTAAACGCTCTGCCAGGCTTGAGGGGGTTTTCTTTTTGTCCCCGTACAATGTTAACAATAATAGTAAATCCAGTTTACTTTCCGTTATGCCAAAAGGCTCTAGCTCTACATCAACAGCATCTAACACAAAATCGCTCAGCCACAGCATCATTAATCCAGTTTGCGTATCTTGTTTTATTGCTTCCTTTGCTGCTGGCTCTTGAATTAATTCCATATATGGCTCTATTCCTAACGGCGGCAAGGAATCTTCTGAGCTGATTTTTTTCTCCATCTTTTTCGCACTCCTTATAATTAGATTATCTAATTATAATATATACTAACTACTTTCCGAACTATTGGCAAGGAGAAAAAATTTTTTCTGCTTGCCAATATTTGAACTTTTTTATAAATTTGTTTATCGTTAGATTAGAAAAGATTGAAGGATGGTGGATACAGTGATTAATAATTTTGATGAAATAGTCGTTCGCCGCAACACATACTCCGTAAAATGGGATGGAGGCAAAATGCTGGAGAAAATGGGGCTCACCAAAAAATATGATGAAAAGACCATTCCATTATTTACGGCAGATATGGACTTGCCTGTTCCCCAAGCCCTAGTTGATGCCCTGCATAAAACGGTCGATCATCGCATATATGGCTATTCTGTTTTTCCTGAGGAGTATTTTGAATCGATTCAATCATGGTTTAAGAAAAGACATGATTGGAGCATCAAAAAGGAAGATATTGTTTACAGCCCTGGAACTGTTCATGCAATCAATATGGCTGTGCGCGCATATACAGAGCCTGGGGATGGCGTCATTATTCAACGGCCCGTTTATCCGCCCTTTACAGCAGCGGTTGAAAAAAATAACCGCGTAGTCGTCAATAATGCTCTTATCCATGACGAAGACGGCTACTACAGAATCGACTTTGAAGACTTTGAGGAAAAGGCAAAAGAAGCATCCACAAAACTATTTATTATGTGCAATCCTCATAATCCAACGGGCCGGATTTTTTCCAAAGAAGAGCTGGAAAAATTGGCGGATATTTGCCAAGCCAATAATGTGATCATTATTGCAGATGAAATCCATGGCGATTTAATCCGCTGCAATCAAGTATTTACACCCATTGCCAAAGTCGCAAAAAGCACAGATCATCTTGTTACATGTACAGCAATTAATAAAACCTTTAATGTGGCAGGCCTGCATTGCACCAATATGATCATCCCAAATCCTGCTTTGCGCAAGAAATTTATCGATACAATGGGCCATCAAATGGCATCTCCCTTTACAATTGCAGCATTGATTGCAGTTTATAATGAAGGTGGGCAATGGCTAGAGGATCTGAAGGAATATTTGGATGGAACGATGGAAATGGTCAAAGCATTTATCGATGAGCATATGCCAAAAGTTAAGGTATCCATTCCGGAAGGCACTTATGTAATGTGGATGGACTTTAGCGCATATGGCCTTTCCGATGAGGAAATCCATGACCGCATCTACAACAAAGCAAATGTCTTATTGCAAATGGGCCATAATTTCGGCGAAGAGGGCGTCAACTTTCAGCGCATATGCATTCCTTCCCCACGCCCTATTATAAAAGAAGCACTTGAGCGAATTGCCCGGGAGTTTTCAGATTTGCAATAAACCAAAAGCTGAACCGCGTATAAACCGGTTCAGCTTTTTTGCACCCCAATAGGCAAATAATAAGAAAGGTTGTTCGTAATCGTTTCTCCCACTCGGTAGCCGATTGCTGAGGCCTTGCCGTTTATCAAAAAGCTGCCCATTAATAACTTTCCTGACTGCTGCCCCTTTTCGCTTTGGAACGCAATTGATGGATGTTCGATATATTGCTGATAGATAGGCAGATACTTTGTGTAGGATTGCTCCTTTTCTCGATAAATCTCCCCATTTGAATGATGAATTTCCACCGTATCTCCTTCCCGGCCAAAGACGGGCTTTTTTACATAAGCGATGTTTTTTTCCAGGAAATAATCCGGCTCTAAAAAAGTAGGGAGAAAATATTCTTCCATCCACCGATGCTCTTCCTTTGTAAAAAAAGGATGATCTTGCTGATGAAGCCCCCAGATAACTGCCTGCACTGCTTTATTTTGCATTAAAAAGGCAGAAGGTGGATTGATAAGCTGCAGCTTCCCTTTTTCCACCAATTCAAGCAGCCACAGCCCTATCTTATTGCCTTCTTCATCTTCATCCTCTATTAAATTTTCAATTGGGAATGTCTGCCGATAGAGAATATCAATTCTTTTCCCTTCCTCATCAAACAGGCCAGCGCCCTTTTCAATTTGCAGCTTATGCAATGGAATAAAATGGGATGGCACTTCTGCTAACCTTTGCAAATAGAGGACCGTTTCCCTGTCCTCCACATTATCCTCATGCGCCGTAAAGACAATATAAGGAGTTTTTGAACAGCTTTGGCTGAGCTCATGGATGCTTTTCACCATTTCTCTGCCGAGGAGGCGCTCTTCCCGTTTATTCGGATTTTCCGCTCCAAATTGTTCGCAAACAAGGCCATTTACAGAAAAAAGCTCCTTAATAAAGGTTGGAGTATCTGCATTGATCTCGATGCATTTATAGCCAGAATCAGTCGGAATAAGATCAAGCCGGGAAATGACGCTCTCTGCGGTCATGGACTTCACGCGTAAAAATGGATGGACCTCAAGAGGGAATCCCAGCTCTATTAAGGTTTCTTCGTTCACTTCTCTTAAGAGTGCATTTGTTTTAGCAAAAATTGCTCCAATTCGGTTTGTCGCTGTGCGCACATGCGCTAACCTTTCCTTTTCAATAAAGGCAATGTCATAAAGAGCATATTCTTCATTATAAAGATCTGCCCAAAAATTCTCTATCTTGCTGTAAAACTGTGCTCGCTTCTGTTGATAGGAATTCACACAACCTCCTCCCCAATCTCCTTTACATACAGAACATAAACAGAGCGGTCCTCATCTATTTCTGTAGATGTTACTGCCTTTTGGCCAAGGTTTGGAATATCTACAATATCTTTCAGCAAATAGCGGATAATATCATAATGAGTCTGGCAGGGAATCACTGCAAGCAAACGATAATTTTCCGCTTCGCTATGGCGGCGAAATTCAATATGCAGCCCTCTGCCCATATAGTTTTTTTCATCGATGACATGGGGATTTCTGCCAATATCCTTTAACACTAAAATTTCTTCGTCTCCATCCATTTCATTAGAAACCAGCTCATACTGCTGCCCGCGCATAATAAAATATGTGCAAAGCTGGCGGGCATACAATTCATCGCTGCCGACCTTTGCAGCATCGTATTCATAAAATGGACGATAATCCTCATTTCCTTTATCAATAAAATACGTGAGTTTCTTCACCATTCTCCCGCCTTTTTAATAAGATAAGCATTTCGCCACAATCCAGCCAATCGCAATGGACAAAGAAAACAATAGCGCCCCAACCGCTTTATTGTCTTCTTCAATTGCCTGGCGGATGCTAAAGCGCACTGTCACTAGCTCTGCAAGAATAAATACAATAATCTGCACAACAATGCCGATCAATCCCCAGATTGCCATATCCACAAGGGAGATGGAATATTCCGCCGCTGCTCCAAGAACAATCGCAAGACCAATCACTTTCCCCCCTAATACAAGGCTTGCGCTTACGTTGTTTGCTGCAATTAATTTCATTTCCTTTAGCTTTGGAGTGCTTACCATAAATAGCACAATGCCAATAAGCAATAAAAGCAAGGCAACACCTAAATAGGAGGCAAAATTTATATATAAGTTCATATCGGTTCTCCTTTTCTTTTTAAAATAGAGGCATTAACCTCCGTAGCTTTTCGACCCGCTGCCAAAGCCTGAACTTCTCTTCACAGAAGTTTTGTTTCCTTTGTCTGTATCAACGGAAGAGCTATTATTGTCTGACGTATTCGAATTAGTGCTTGAATTGGTTGATTTACTGCTGTTGCTGTATGTAGATGTAGAGCTTGATCCTGATGTGCTTTTCGCTTTGGCTGCTTTAAATGCACTGCTGTTTCTTAATGCTGTTTTCGTATTATAGTAATGTCCGCCATAATAATAATGTCCATAATGACTAGAAGAGCTGTCATCGCATTCCCAGACTTGATCGTACTCATCCCATTCCCAATCCGTACAGCTAGTATCCATCGGGGGATCTGGTATCGTGGAATTCGAGTTTGATCTCGAGGTTGTTGTATATTCTTCCTCTGCATCTTTACTGCATGCTGCAAGGTTCAGCAAAAAAGCCGTCGAAATAATGCCTGTCATTACTTTTGTTGTTTTTTTCATTTTATTCACCTCCACTTCCTGACTTTGTATCATACGTTTCTCCTGAAAAAAAGATTCTAGAAAGCTACATTTTTTCATTCTTTTCCATTAAATGATAGAATGCTAGTTTTGGCAATCTATTCTTATGAACTAATCCGTTAGTGACTTTTGTTTTTTCTGCAATTTTTTTCCTGCAAAAAAAGAGGAGCTTTCCATATAATAAGTAGTTCCGTTTCGGTAGAGAAACATACCAAATAGGATGCTAATTAGCAGACCAAATCGCAACCTGAAAACCAGCTTGACAATTGTTTTTGGCAACGTGCTATTTACTAGGTTGATTTTTTTACTTAAGTAGGTAATGGATGTCCTTTTTGAGTAACTAGAGATCATTAAAATAAGCGGAGGTTTTTCGGTTAGACAGCAGAATAGAGCTAGTTTTGGGGGATATAAGCGGAGGTTTTCCGATTAAGCGAAGCAGTATTGCTCTTTTTCACGTTTTTCAAGTCAATAGTCGGAATCTTTCCGTCTATTCAAGCTATTTTCCGTGCTATTTCCTAAATAAGAGAAATTTCTCCGCTTATTTATCCAACGCGGACTTCTGCTACTTCTCCTTTAGTTAAACATATTAAAGACAAAAGCTTGGGAAAAATCCCGAGCTTTTGTCTGCTAATTATATGGTTATTCCATGCTGCGATTTTAGATTTTCTCCACGTTATCGGAACTACTTATCCATATAAACAGCCCCTCCTTTTTCTTATTCTATTATTTGCAAATATCTTTCCTTAACAAGCTTCAAATGATGCAGCTCATGGCCTGCGACAATATAGCTGATCGCATTTGCAGACACTTCTCCGTTGTTTGCATAGCCTTTTCTTTTCGGGGTTCCTTCTGGCAGTCCTTTAAATAAGGCAAGCGTGGACATGCGCACTGCTTTATATTCTCCTATTAAATCGCTTATCGTGCGCTTTTCAAACTGTGCTTCTTTTACATATGCTTCATCATCATAGCCAGCAAGGGATGTCAAATCTCCTCTGGCAATCCGCAGTGCCCGGTAGCTCATAATCCGCTCTGTTTCCGTTATATGTCCAAGCACCTCTTTGATCGACCATTTCCCCTCCGCGTAACGATAATTTAGCTGCTCCTCCTTCAATCCTGATAAAAGGTCCGCTGTTTTTTCCATCTGCAATTCCAAATGGCTGAGCACATCTCCTGCTGGAACGAGTTGAATATAGTTATGATAATAAGCTGGGTATTCTTCTTGCGCCGGTTTTGCAAACATTGCACTTCCTCCTTTTTGTCTACTAAACTCCATTCTAAATGTTATTCGGCTTTTTTCTGTTATTTCCTGCAAAATAAAGTGAAACCCATGTTCCCCACTGATTGTTAGTTGAACCAATCAGACCGCCATGGGCAAGTTTCTCCTCACCTAGATTTCTTGTTTTCTCTCCTAATTTTGAGGTGGAGGTCAAAAGCCCGTTAATGCCTGATAAAATTGAGTTTTATGGTCAACTTTATATAAAGAGTGTAAAAAATGTTCTTAAACTAAGGCTTTATTCGTAAAGATTATTGCTTTTGAATCCACTTTTTATAAACTTAATGAAATGGAGCGGAGGACACTCGACTCCTGCGAGAACAAGAGGAAACTTAAGACCCCACAGGCAAAGCGAGGAGGCTTAAGCTTCCTCCCCGCGGAAAGCGAGTGTCTGGAGCGCAATGGAACGAACTGGTTCTTACAATTTGACCATATTAAAAAACAACAAAGTATTCGAAAACAGCCTAAACTAAAGAAACAGAACAGTTTAAGAAAGCATTTCTGGACAAGGGTGAGAAGTGGTACAATACCAATTAAATAATTATTGAGGGGTAGAATAAATATGGACATATCTATTCGAAATGCCGAGCAAAACGATTACAATTCATTGTTGCCTTTATTTAGGCAGGTTCATGAATTCCACGTTTTTAAAAGACCCGATTTATATAAAGAGAATTCGACTCCAGTCGAGCAAAAGTTCTTTGAAAGCCAGTTGGTAGATGCCAAACAGCATATTTTTGTGGCTGCCATAGGCAATGATATAGTCGGAGTTATAGTGATAAAGGAGGAAGAAACAACTGAAAATTCATTTGTCAAAGCGAGGAAAGTATTAGTTATAAACAGTTTATGCGTTGCTGAAACGCATAGAAAAAAGGGTATCGGAAAAAAGCTAACTAAATACGTTTTTGATTTTGGGAGAAGCCTCAGAGTTGATAGCATTGAATTGGGAGTATCCGAGAAAAATACTTCTGCCATTGAATTTTATAGATCAATTGGGATGACAACAAAGAGCAGAAAAATGGAGATTATATTAAACTAACAAAGACATTAATTCGATATGGAATTATCTAGAAAATACTAAAGATCAACTCTAAAGTCGGTCTTTAGCATTTCTATTTATAATGTTAAAACAGTGCCATTGATGGAGATAATCGAGTTGCTGTTGAAACTGTTTTTTATCGTTTTGCACTTCTAATCAGAACCCGTTAGTTTTAACCACCAGCCTTTTGTTATTATTGATATCTCAACGCTTCTAATGGACTTAAATTAGAGGCTTTATTCGCTGGGAAGATGCCGAAAATTACACCGATGAAAACGGAGAATCCAACTGATCCCGCCACTACCCACCAGGTAATCTGCAGCGTCATATCGAGAAGATTCGATAATAACTCCGCACTGCCAAGACCAATAAGAGCACCTAATATGCCGCCTAAGGCACTTAGTACGGTTGCTTCAATTAAAAACTGCAGCATAATATCTCTTTTCTTCGCTCCGATTGCTTTGCGTATGCCGATTTCTCTTGTGCGTTCTGTCACCGATACAAGCATAATATTCATAATGCCGATTCCTCCGACAATAAGTGAAATGCTGGCAATTCCTGCAAGCAAGTATGTCATCGTGTTCGACACGGAATCTAAGGCATCGGATACAGAAGATTGATTGCGGACAGTGAAAGAAGTTTCATCCCCGCTGAATTGGTTGTACAATTCTTGCTTCATTTTGGCCATGCCCATTTCCACCGTATCTTCTGATATCATATTCACCGTCGCAGATGTGACATATGTTTGGCCGATAAAACGCTGTGCCGTTGTAAATGGAATCAATACTTGATCATCTACCGATCCAGATAATTCTTCCCCTTGTTCAGCCAGCACTCCGATTACTTTAAAGGTGGTGCCATCAATTTTTACCGTTTGATCGATCGGATTGGAAAAGCCAAAAAGTTCTAATGCGACATTGTATCCTAGTACGACCACTTTGTTGCGGTTGTCGAGATCCACCTCCATCACATTTCGACCTGATTGCAGCGTGATATCTTCTACCTTGTCATAAGAAGTAGTAACACCTGTTACTGTTACCCCGTCGCTTTCCGTGGTGCCATTTTTCACCGTGCTGCTTGTTGTGACAGTCGGTGAAACAGCATCCACTTCATCGAGGTCTTCAAAGGACATCAATTCATCATAGGTGACCACTTCTTCATCGCTGGAGTTTCCAGATAAACTAATGGAAACAGTCGTTGTTCCCAAACTGGATACCTCATCAGAAACCGACTTAGAAGCTCCCATTCCAAGAGAGGTAAGGGCGATAACTGCAGCCACTCCAATGATAATGCCGAGCATCGTTAAGGTTGCCCGCAGCTTGTTCATGGTAATATTTTTAAACGAAACCTTCATTGCTTGACTGAACTTCAAGAGACTACTACCTCCTTTGCTTCCATTAGCCGGCCATCTTGAATGCGGATAACACGCTTAGCTTGTTTTGCTATTTCTAAATCATGGGTGATCAAAATAATCGTATGGCCTTGGCTGTTTAGATTTTTAATCAATTTCATCACTTCGACCCCTGTTTTGCTGTCGAGAGCGCCTGTCGGTTCATCGGCTAACAGAATCGGCGGGTTTCCAGCAAGGGCCCGGGCAATCGCCACACGCTGCTGCTGTCCTCCTGAAAGTTCTGTCGGCTTATGGCCTGCACGCTCCAGCAATCCAACTTTATCCAATGCTTCTAGCGCCACTTCTCTCCGTTCTTTATTGCTTAACCCCCGGTAGATTAAAGGCATTTCAACATTTTCTAAGGCCGATTGTTTCGTCAATAAATTAAAGGATTGAAAGATAAAGCCGATTTTATGGTTGCGAACTTCCGCCAGCTGCTTGCTTTTTAAGGAAAAAACATTTTGTCCATCTAAATAATAGTCGCCAGAATCTGGGGTGTCCAAGCAGCCAATCATATTCATCAAGGTAGATTTGCCTGAACCGGATGGACCA
>Ga0182738_1002446_pt1 | contig 21995 bp, 16 predicted proteins | sample eDN5th30CBELigMG_FD_128876 | JGI IMG/M metagenome (GOLD analysis project Ga0182738, IMG submission 128876) | Enriched Miracle-Growth compost microbial communities from Emeryville, California, USA - eDNA 5th pass 30_C BE-Lig MG (version 2)... ...
GCGACCACGTCCTGCTCCAGGCGATTGCCCGCGTCAACCGGCCCTACGAGGACAATGATGGACGCCGCAAGCCGGCAGGGTTCGTCCTCGACTTCGTCGGCATCTTCGACAAGTTGGAGCGCGCCCTCGCCTTCGACTCGGAGGACGTGTCTGGCGTCATCCACGGCATCGACGTGCTGCAAGAGCGCTTCAAAGAGAAGATGCAGGAGGGCGTCGAGGAGTATCTCTCGATTACCAAGGCCAAGCGCGACGACAAGGCCGTCGAGGCGGTGCTGGAGCACTTCCGCGACCAGGAGCGTCGCCACACCCTCTACCAGTACTATCGCGAGATCGAGGAACTCTACGAGATCCTCTCTCCCGACCCGTTCCTGCGCCCCTACGTCGAACTCTACGACGAGTTGACGGCCATCTACCGACTGGTGCGCGGTGCCTACGAGCCGCACCTCTCGGTAGACCGTGACTTCCTCCGCAAGACGGCCAAACTCGTCCAGGAGCACACCGACAGCGGCTTCATCCACGAGCCTTCTCGCGTCTACGAACTCAACGCTGAGGCGTTGGCCGCTATTGCCCACGAGCCGAAGCCCGACACCGTCAAGGTCTTCAACCTGATCAAGGCCTTCACGACGCTAGAGCAGGAACAGGGCGCGACCCAGCCGCACCTGATCGCCATCGCGGAGCGGGCAGCCGAGATCGCCAAAGCCTTCGAGGAACGCCAACTCTCGACCCAGCAAACCCTCGACCAGTTGGAGGAACTGATCCGCAAGTACCGCGAGGCTGAGAGTAGCCCAGAACGGAAAGAGTTGCCCTCGGATGCCTTCGGTGTCTATTGGCTGTTGTCGTATCAGGACAACCCAGAAGCAATGACCGTGGCAAGAGCGGCCCGCGATGCTTTCGAGGAGTGTCCCCACTGGCGGCAGAGCGAAGACCAGGAACGCAGGGTGCGCCTATCACTCTATAAGGCGCTATCGAAAGCTAACGTCGACAAGATGCCAGACTTTGTCGAGAAGCTCCTCACTGTCCTGCGGAAGGCCGATTGATGACTCGAAGTCCTGCCGCTCATGGCGAATTGTTGGAGGAGGCAGTGCCTGCCGATCTCTTCAAGTCTGAGATCAGAGCATGGGCGCAGCGGATCGGCGTTGAACCGCGGGAGATCCACATCAGACCGATGAAGCGAAAGTGGGCAAGCTGCTCGTCACACGGTCGACTTACCTTCGATGCAAGCTTGCTGCGCCAGCCTGCCGCGTTTCGCCGCGAAGTCATCGTCCACGAACTCCTGCACTTGAAGATCCCGAACCATGGACCCGTGTTTCGCAACTTACTCAAGGCGTATCTTTCTGAGAGTAGATAATCCCCAATACAAGGGGAGCGAGGCACCTCTCGCCCCAACCGTATATCCTGCAACCAACAACATACTGTCCGTACCACGAGAGGATCGACGTAGTGAGCCACACCGACGCGCCGCTAGCCGGCATCACCGTGCTGGCGTTCGAGCAGGCGGTGGCTGCGCCGTTTGCGTCGCGGCAGCTGGCTGATCTCGGGGCGCGGGTGATCAAGATCGAGCGGCCGGGGGTGGGCGACTTTGCGCGCGGCTACGACCGGACGGTGCACGGGATGTCCAGCTACTTCGTCTGGGCCAATCGCGGCAAGGAGTCGCTGACGGTCGATCTCAAGCATCCCGACGGACGCGCGATCGTTGAGGCGCTGCTGGAGCAGACGGATGTCGTCGTCCAGAACCTCGCGCCGGGTGCGATGGAGCGGCTGGGCTGGGGCGGCGAGGCGCTGCTGGAGCGCTACCCGCGCATGATCTTCTGCGGCATTTCCGGCTATGGCAACAGCGGGCCGTATCGCGATCGCAAGGCGTACGACCTGCTGATCCAGGCCGAGGCCGGCGTGCTCTCGATCACCGGCACGCCCGAGACGCCGTCGAAGGTCGGCATCTCGGTGGCCGACATCGCCGGCGGCATGTACGCGCACGCCGGGATCATGACCGCGCTCTTCAACCGCGAGCGCACTGGCAAGGGCGCGGTGCTGGATGTCGCGCTGCTCGATGCGCTGCTGGAGTGGATGGGCTATCCGCTGCTCTACACCATGTATGGCGGCGTCGCGATGGGGCGGGCCGGTGCGAGCCATCCCGCGATTGCGCCGTACGGACCGTATCCGGCCGGCGACGGCAAGCTCGTGCTGTTCGGCATCCAGAATGAGCGTGAGTGGCTGCGTTTCTGCACTGACGTTCTGGGCGGCGCGATTGACGCAGACGATGCGCGCTTCGCGGCGAACTCGGAGCGGGTGAAGCATCGGATCGAGCTGGATGTGGCAATCCACGCTGCCTTCGCAACACTGACCGCTGATGAGATGGTCGCTCGGCTTGATGCGGCCGGGATTGCGAACGCCCGGGCGAACGATGTGGCGGACCTCGCCGAGCATCCGCAGGTTGTGGCGCGGGATCGCTGGCAGGAGATCGGCAGCTCGGTCGGACCGCTGCGGGCGATGCTGCCGCCGGTCGATGACAGCACAATCAGCTACACGCTCGGTGATGTGCCCGATCTTGGCGCGCACACCGACGCGATCCTGCGTGAGATTGGCTACGACGATGACCGGATTGCGAGCCTCCATCAGGCGGGAGTCGTGTGATAATCCGGCGCTTTGTTGCACTCTCATCGCGAGGGTTCCATGGCGGAGAATCGTCGTACCGTCGGGCGCTACCTGGATGGCTTCCGCACAAACGATCACGAACAGATCCTGTCCTGCCTGACCGACGACATCACCTGGACGGTTTTCGGCGCGTTTCGTCTGACCGACAAGGAGGCGTACGACGCGACGATCGAGGGGCCGAGCTTCAACCCGCCACCGACGCTCGATGTCGTGCGCATGGTCGATCAGGACGATGTCATCATGGCCGAGATAACCGGCTCAGTGCGCCGCGAGACCGGCGAGGTGATGCGGATGACGATGGCCGAGGTCTCCGTGATGCGCGATAAGAAGATCGCCGAGCGTCGCGCCGGGGTGATCGAGCTCAAGGAAGACGACGTTCGCTAGCCCCGCCTGTGTCAACTGACACGGTATTGCAACGCATTAGCGCTTCAGCACAAGGAAATCAGGACTACACTCAGTAGTAATGATCCCGAATCGGCGGGATCGTGCGTTGATCGGACAGGAGCTACTGGACGAGCCAGTTTGCGCCAACAGTCCTGGGCGATAACCTCAGCCTGCTCTCCTGTCAGCATCTGTCCCATCCGGTCTGTATTGCGGTGTTGCCACCGCCGGAGAGGGGTTCCGATGAACATCCATGATCTTCAGGAGCTGATTACGGCGAAGACCTACCCGTCGCTCACAATCACACTCCCGACCCACCGCACCTCGCCAGACAACCAGCAGGATCCGATTCGCTTGAAGAACCTGGTGACCGAGGCGACGAATCGCCTGCGCGGTGAGTTTTCGCAGCGTGAGGTCGGCGCGCTACTGGCGAAGCTCGACGATCTGGTGAACGATGTCAGCTTCCCGCACTTGCAGGAAGGGCTCGCGCTGTTCGTCTCAGCCGACACTGCGCGCTGGTTCACCATTCCGCACACGCTGCAGGAGCGCGTCGTCATCGACGATACGTTCTTCACCCGTGACCTTGTTCGGGCACTAACCCGCTTGCGACGTTACTGGGTGCTGAAGCTGAGCGAGCAGCCGAGTCGTCTCTTCGCCGCGACCCGCGAGGATCTGGAGGAGATGACCGACGGCGGGTTCCCGATGCGCCACGACTGGCAGGGCGAGGATGAGGACCTGGAAGGTGGCTTCGGTGTCAACGTATCCAGACTGCGCGACGATCGCCTCCGTCAGTTCTTCCGCTCCGTCGATCAGGCGTTCGCTCCGTTCCTGGCCGAGGACCCACTGCCAATAGTCATCGTCGGTATCGATCGTAATCTGGCGTTCTATCGCGAGGTGGCGCCCAACGTCGGTGATGTCCTGGCGACGATCACCGGGAACTACGATGAGCTCTCGGCGCACGACCTCGGGCAGATGGTCTGGCCGGTTGCGCGGGAGGCGTTCGTATCGCGGCGGCTGGAAGTGCTCGATCAGTTGAACAAGGCCGTCGGAGCGCAGCGATCGTCGTCGACGCTCGGCGAGGTGTGGCGCGAGGCGCAGCTTGGTCGCGGCGACACGCTTGTCGTCGAGGAGGGCTATCACCAGGCGGCGCGGGTTGGCGACAACGGCCTGCTCGACCTGAATGTGGACGATCCCACCGCGCCGGATGTCCTGGATGATGCCGTCGATGAAGTCATCACGGCCGTGCTGGAGAAGGGCGGCAGGGTCGTCTTTGTCGAGGACGGCGAGCTGGAGAAGCACGGCCGGATTGCGCTGATCCTGCGATACTGACGCGCAGACGGTTATCAGGGTTGTTGCGAGAGCGGTGATGTATGGCGGTCAAGCCCGGCTGGAGTGGGCGGTTCTATGAGGATTTCGAGGTCGGTGATGTTTACGAGCATCCGCTCGGACGGACAGTGACGACGACCGACAACATCTGGTTCACATTGCTGACCCAGAACACCGCGCCGATCCACTTCGACCATCACTACGCAGCGCAGACCGAGTTCGGCAAGCCGCTGGTCGACTCGACCTTTACGCTGGCGCTTGTCACCGGCCAGAGCGTCACCGACATCTCGCAGAACGTCTTCGCCAACCTCGGCTGGGATTCAGTGCGATTGCCGAATCCGGTCTTCGAGGGCGACACGATCTACTCGCAGTCGGAAGTCCTGTCGATGCGCGAGTCGCGCTCGCGGCCGAACATCGGCATCGTCACGGTGAAGACGACCGGCTTCAATCAGGATGGCGTCGTCGTGATCGACTTCAACCGCACGCTGATGGTCTTCAAGCGCGGCCACGGCCCGCAAATCGCGCGCCTGCGGCCGGAGGGTGAGCGATGACGGCGACGCAGATCGGCACGACCCAGGCGCTGGCGGCCTTCACCGCCGGACTTCACTTCGACGATCTTCCGGCTGAGGTCGTGCGGCGCACCGAGGATCTGTTCCTCGACTGGCTGGCATCGGTGCTGGCCGGTCGCGACGCCCATCCGGTGCGGGCACTCTCGCACTTCGCCGCGCAGATGGGACCGTCGAGCGGCCCGAGCGAGCTGCTGCCGTCACGCGGGCGCACGTCACCGCTCTTCGCCGCGCTGGTGAATGGCGCGGCGTCGCACGTCGTCGAGCAGGACGATGTCCACAACGGCTCGGTCTTTCACCCCGGCGCGGTCGTCTTCTCTCCGGTGCTGGCCATGGCCCAGGAGACCGGCGCGAGCGGCCGCGACTTCATCGTCGCGGCGGTGGCCGGATACGAGGCCGGGATCCGCATCGGCGAGTTCCTCGGTCGCTCGCACTACACGATCTTCCACACGACCGGCACCGCCGGGACGGTGGCGGCTGCAGCGAGCGTTGCCCGGCTGCTCAATCTCGACGCTGAGCAGACGCTGCACGCGTTCGGCTCGGCTGGAACACAGGCGGCCGGGCTGTGGGAGTTTCTCCGCGATGCGGCAGATTCCAAGCAGCTGCACACGGCCAAGGCGTCCGCCGATGGGCTGCTGGCCGCCTGCATTGCCCGCGACGGCTTCACCGGCGCACGGCGCATCCTCGAAGGGCCGCAGGGCATGGCGGCCGGCATGTCGTCCGACGCCGACGCGAGCAAGCTGACCGATGGTCTGGGGACGCGCTGGGCGCTGATGGAGACATCGTTCAAGTACCACGCCTCCTGCCGCCACACGCACCCGGCTGCCGACGCGCTGCTCCAGCTGCTCCGTGACGAGGGTCTGGCGGCTGACGATGTCCGCAGCGTGCGCGCGCGCGTGCATCAGGGCGCGATCGACGTGCTTGGGCCGGTGACCGACCCGCAAACCATCCACCAGTCGAAGTTCTCGATGGGCTTTGTGCTGGCGGTTGCGGCGGTACGCGGTCGCGCCGGTGTCACCGACTTCACCGACGAGGCGTTGTCCGATCCGGCGATCCGTGCGTTCCACGACCGCGTCGAGATGGCGCTCGATCCGGAGATCGACGCGGCCTACCCACGGCAGTGGATCGGCCTGGTTGAGGTTGAGACGACCGACGGGCAGCACCTCGTCTCGCGGGTCGAGGTGCCGAAGGGCGACCCCGGCAACCCGCTGACACGCGCCGAGCTTGAGGACAAGGCTCGCCTGCTGGCCGGTTACGCGCACGGCGCATCTGCCGATGAGATTGATGCGATCATCGCTCGTGTCTGGCGGTTGAGCGACGAGCCGGATGTCCGTGACTGGCTGCCGCCGGCATGACGCAATTGGGAATGGGAGAGGGAGCGAAATCGTGGAGATGACCGAACGGGACGAGCTTCGCAAGCGTATTGTGGACGCGATCGAGGCTCACCGCGATGAGATCGTGGAGGTCGCCGAGTGGATTCGGCAGAACCCCGAAGTCGGCAACGAGGAATACCAGGCGTCGGCGCTCCTGTCGTCGAAGCTGGCGGAGCTAGGCTTCGAGGTCGAGAAGCCGGTCGGCGGGCTGGAGACGGCCTTCGTCGCCGAGCTCCACGGACGCGCCGATGGGCCGGTCGTCGCCGTCCTTGCCGAATATGACGCGCTGCTCGGTATCGGGCACGGCTGCGGCCATAACCTGATCGCCGGTAGCGGTCTGGCTTCGGCGATCGGCCTGAAGGCAGTGTTGCCGGAGATTGCCGGCAGGTTCCGCGTCGTCGGCACGCCCGCCGAGGAGACCACCGGCGGCAAGATACCGCTGGTCGATAACGGCGTATTCGACGATGTCGACGCGGCGCTGATGGTCCACCACGCCGGTAACCATACCGGTGTGCCGCTGGAGTATCCCGAAGGCACCAGCCTCGCGCTCGTCGGCACGACCGTCGAGTACTTCGGCAAGCCGGCCCACGCCGCAGCCGATCCGTATAACGGTGTCAACGCGCTCAACGCCGTCATCAAGCTGTTCACCGGCCTCGATGCACTGCGCCAGCACGTCACGATGGACACACGCATTCACGGCATCATCACCAACGGCGGCGAGGCGGCGAACGTCGTGCCGCCCTACGCCTCGGCATTCATTGAGGTGCGCGCCGCCTCGCTCGCCGGTCTCGAAGACCTGGTCGCGAAGTTCGACAAGGTGGCCGAGGGTGCGGCGCTGATGACCGGCTGCGAGATGAAGCTGACACGCGGCGACACGTTCTACGACATGCGACCCAGCTATGTCGTCGGCAACCGCTACCTGGAGAACATGAAGGAGATGGGCCTGGAGATCAAGCCGCGCGAGTCGCGCCGCGGCATGGGCTCCACCGACTTCGCCAACGTCAGCTACAAGGTGCCATCAGTGACCGGCAGCTTCGCGATCAGCCACGACCCGATCCCCGGCCACTCGCAGGAAGTCGTCGACGCCTCCGGCTCCGAGTTCGGCTACGACCAGTTCATCAAGGTCTCCAAGGCGATGGCCCTGACTGCGTTCGACCTGATGACCGACGCCGAGTTCCTGGCGGCAGCTAAGGAGCAGCTGGCGAACTGGGACCAGATCGCGGGGAAGTGACCTCACCCCCCAGCCCCCTCTCCCCACGGGAGAGGGGGTGTCCTGTGTGAACACAGTGGCTGCCGGTTTGAGGGGGCGAAGTTAAGGAACGGCAGCTAACTCGCCAGCATCACGACACCCCCTCCCTTCGAAGGGGAGGGGGCAGGGGAGGGTGAGGTCTCTCAGGCCGTCTCGTACTCCTCAACAGCGCGGATCGCCTCTTCCAGACGCAGCGAGAGCACTCGGGAGACGCCGTCGCCGCTCATGGTGACGCCGTAGAGGGTGTCTGCGCCTTCGATCGTGCCGCGATTGTGGGTGATGACGACGAACTGGGTGCTGTGCGCGAGGTCGCGGAGCTCGTCGCGGAAGCGGACGACGTTCGATTCGTCCAGTGCGGCGTCAACCTCGTCCAGCAGACAGAACGGGCTGGGGTTGACGCGCTGGATCGCGATCAGCAGCGCGACGGCAGTGAGTGAGCGTTCGCCGCCGGAGAGGGCGGTCAGGTTCTGCAATCGCTTGCCGGGTGGCTGGGCAACGATGTCGATGCTGGCTGCGCCATCGTCGTTTGTCGCCAGGACGAGCCGAGCCATGCCGCCGCCGAACAGGCGGGTGAACGTGCGCTCGAACGCGACGGCCACATCGCGAAATGTCTCGTTGAACTGCGTCGCCATGCGGCTATTCAGATCGTTCAGCACCCGCCGCAGGTTTGTGGCGGCCTGTTCGACATCATCGAGCTGCTGCCGCAGGTGGGCCAGTCGCGCCGCTTCGGACTCGTGCTGCTCCAGAACATCTTCGCTGACGGCGCTCATCCGCCGCAGTCGATCGCGGAGACGGCCGATCTCGCGCTCGTCGACCGGCGGCTCGCCCTCCTCAGCAATGCCGAGAGACGTCGGGTCGTCAATGCCGAGGTCATTGCGGATGCGCTCGGCGAGGAAAACCTGCTCGTCCTGCATCCGGGCGTGCCGTAGCGCGTCCTGATCGCGCGCCCGCTCGGCTGCGCGGATGAGCTCTGTCGCGCGATCGAGGTTGCGCTCGGCTGCCGCGTACGATTCCTGAATCGTCTCGCGAGCCGCACGCAATGTCGGGAGCTCGGCGGTCGCTTCGGCGAGCAGTCGCTCAAGGTTGGCGATAGATTGCTCGGCGCTCTGGCGCTCCTGATCAGCCTGCTGACGTCGCGCCGCAAGTTCCTCAACTTCGCGGTCGCGGGCCGCGATGCCGCGCTCGGCAGCGGCGATGCGCTCGCTGATGCGGCGCTCGGCTGCGGTCGTTGCGCGCAGTCGCTCGCGGGTTTCGGCAAGCGTCGCACCGAGCTGGTTGTCGGCGCTACCAACGTGCTCGTCCGCCGCTTCAAGCTGGTGGACGACCGCGGCTCGCTCGCCGGTGAGTGCTTCGTAGTCAGCGGCGAGCGCTGCCAGCTTCTCTCGCGCCTGATCCTCGGCCGAATCCAGATCGCGTGCGTGGCCGGCGGCGCGTTCTGCCTGCTCGCGGGCGCTGGCGCTCGCGGCGTTGGCGGCCTTCAGCTCGGCTCGGGCGCGTTCCAGTGCGGATCTGGTCGCGCGCTGCTGACCGGCAAGCATCTCGATTTCACCGCGCAGCGAGGCGATCCGCTCGGCAATCGCCGTCTCCTTGTTCGCGCCATCGAGCAGCGCATCGCGCTCTGTCTCCAGCGCGGTCGTCGCTGCGGCGATGCGCGCTGGCAGCGCTCGGCGCTCGCGTTCGCGGGCGAGCAGACCGCTGTCCCTGCCACGGTCGCCGCCAGTAACCGCGCCGGACGGTCGGGTGATTTCACCGGACAACGTGACGAGTGTCCAGCCGCGGGCCTGCTGTAGCAGCCGTCGCGCTGCTTCGAGGTTACGGACGATCAGCGTGCGACCGATGGCCTGCTCGATCACCGGGCGTACCTGCTCGGGAAACCGGATCAGCTCGGCGGCCACGCCAACGAGGTCGGGATCGCGCACGTCGAAATCGAGTGAGCGCGGCGCGCGAACGGTGTCGAGCGGCTGGAATGTCGCGCGTCCGGCGCGGGTGCGCTTCAAATAGTCGATGGCGGTCTGCGCATCGTCCCAACGCTCGACGATCAGGTCTTGTAGATGTCCACCGAGCGCGACTTCAATGGCCGTCTCCAGCTCCTTCGGCGCTTCGATGACTTCAGCGACGGTGCCGACCAGCCCGGGAAGCGTCAGATCACCACCACGCGCTGCCCGGATAACGGCGCGGACACCGGCATACAGACCATCGCCAGTAGCGTGGGTGCGCTCCAGCAAATCGAGCCGCGCACGAAGGGTAGCCAGCTCGTGCGCCGCATCGTCGACCTGTCGGCGGCGCGTCGCAAGTGATTCGCGGAGCTGCTTTGCATCCGCCTCGGCGGTGGAGAGCGCCGCTGTCGCACGCTCGACCTCGGCCGCCTGATCTTCGGCGTGCTGCTCCTCAACTTCAATCGCCTGCCTGGCGGCATCGAGCCGCTCGGTGGCCCGCGCGATCGTTGCGTCGGCATTGGCGACCTGTGTGTCGGCGGCGGTGCGCCGGTCGGCCAGTCCGGCGACTGAGCTCTCCAGCGCCGCAACCTCACGCGCCAGGTTTACCGAGCGCTGGTCGATGCGGTCGAGCGTCTGGCGCAGCTCGTCGCGCCGACGGCGGGCGACATCCAGCGCCGCGTTGTGCTCTGCCACCTGCCGCTCCAGCTCGGCGACGTCCCCGGCCAGCGCCTCGCGCTGCTGCGCCAGCGTCCTGGCCTCGCGGGTGGCCGACTCGTGGTCGCGCTCCAGCTCGGCGCGGCGCTCGTGGATGTCGGCAGCCCGCTGGTCGGCCGAGCGCAACTGGGCATCCAGCAGCGCACGCTGATGACGGGCGTCGGCGACGGCTCTGTCGCGCTCACTGACGCGCTGGGTCAGCCCGGCGAGTGCATCGGCGATGCGACGGTCCTCGGCGCGTAGCTCGGCCAGCCGTTGGGCGGCGATCGTGTGCTCGCGCTCGCGCGCCTCGAAGCTGGCATCTGCGGCATCAAACGTCTGCTGCGCGGCATCAACGTTCGCCTGCGCCGCCTGCCAAAGCGTCCGGTAGTAACGACGCTGCAGGTCCCGGAGCTGGTCGCGCACCGCGCCGTACTCACGGGCCATCCTGGCCTGCCGTTCCAGCGAGCGGACGCGCGGCTCCAGCTCGGAGAGGATGTCGTGCAGTCGCTGGGCGTTCCCGGCAGCTTCGGCAAGACCACGTTCGGCTTCATTCGCCCGCATCCGCAGTCCGGAGATGCCGGCCGCGTGCTCAAAGAGGCCGCGCCGCTCTTCGGGTCGCTGGCTCAGCGCAGCATCAACGAGCCCCTGCCCAATGATCGTGTAGGCCTGCCCAATTGGCGCAACGAGCTGCTGGATGTCTTTCAGACGCACGCGGCTGCCGTTAATCAGGTACTGATTCTCGCCTCCACGGAAGGCGCGGCGGGCGATCGAGATTTCGGCGAAGGGGAGCGGCAGATCGCCGTCGCTGTTGTCCAGCGTTAGCGTGACCTCGGCCATTGTCTGCTGCGCGCGCTTGTCAGAGCCGGCGAAGATGACGTCGTCGGTGCGTCGGCTGCGCAGGTTGGCGTAACCCTGCTCGCCGAGTACCCAGCGCAGTGCTTCGGCCACGTTGGATTTGCCCGACCCGTTCGGTCCGATGATCGCGGTGATCCCGCGATCGAAGACGAACGGCGTCGAGCCGGCAAAGCTCTTGAACCCATGAATATCGAGTTGCTTGAGGAGGACCGTCATCCGGCGCTCATGACCCCCACATCACACCCGCACCAAGTCTCGATGCTACCACGCAGACACGTTCAGGCATGAGGATTGCGCCTGAAGTGCTGGATGGCTCGTGCTGGTCGACGACAATGCAGTTGGCGTAATCACGATCCAGGTTCGCCGTCTTCGCAATGCAACAGAGAGGAAGCTGGATGGATCTCAGGAAGATCAAGGGGCGGGCGGTTGTCGCAATCGCCTCGGGCGAGAAGGTTGGCGAGATCGATGACGTGGTCATCGATGGGCAGGAGCGGCGTGTCGCGGCGTTCAATGTCAGCGAGGGCGGATTCCTGCGCAAGCATCACGTCTACCTGACATACGACGGCGTGAGCTCGATCGGCGAGGATGCCGTCATGGTGCAGGCCGATGACGTGTTCCGCCAGTCATACGGCGACCGCGCCGACGGCTATTTCACACTGGAATCTCTTACGAAGGTGCGCGTCGTAACGGAGTCCGGCACCTATCTGGGCGATGTCGCCTCGGCGTACTTCGAGCCGACTGATGGTCGTCTGACCGAGATCGAGGTCGGCACCGGAGGGTTCTTCCGTTCCAATACACTGATTGATGCTGGGAGCCTGATGTCAGTTGGCTCCGATATCTTCATCGTTCCCGACAACGTGGGACAGGCTTCATGAGCAAGCGAACACGAACGATCGTCAGCCTTGGCGCGTTCTATGGCGTAACGGCACTGGCAGCTGCGGGCGGCGCATTCGCGACCCGCTCTAGCGTGCAGACGTGGTATCCAACGCTGCGGAAGCCGCCGTTTAATCCGCCGTCGTGGCTCTTCGGCCCGGTCTGGTCTGCGCTGTATCTGGCAATGTCAACAGCCGCCTGGCGGGTCTGGCGGAAGCGGCAAGACGGCGCAGACGAAGATGCTGTCCGCCGCTCGACGCTCCTGTATGGCGCGCAACTCGCATTGAACAGCGCCTGGTCGATCCTGTTCTTCGGTCTACGCTCGCCGGACGTGGCGCTTGCCGAGATCGGCGTCCTCTGGACTGCGATCATTGCCTGGTATCGCTCGGTTGTTGCCGTCGAGCCCGGCTCGGGCAAGCTAATCCTGCCCTACATCGGCTGGACGACGTTTGCCGCCGTGCTCAACGGCTCGATCTGGTGGCTGAATCGCGACCGTTGCTAATCGGCCGCGTCGCGCTTCTCGCGTCCCAGCATCGTCATAACCTGCTCGAACACCTCGTACGGCTGCGCGCCGACGATGGCGCGATTACCGAGGATGAAGGCCGGCACGCCACTGAGTCCGATGCGCTGGGCCAGTTCGTAGTCGGCCATCACCTGCTCAAGATAGCGTCCGTCCTCGACCGCAGCCGCCATCGCCTCGGCATCGACGCCTACCGACGTTGCGATCTCCTTGAGCACATCGATCTTGCCGATGTCCTTGCCCTCGGCCCAGTAGGCCGTGAAGACGGCGTGATGGAACGCATCGAAATCGCCGTGCTCACGCACAAACTCGGCGGCCTGCAAAGCCGGCAGCGAGTTGGACACCCAGTCGCGATCGACCATCGTCAGGCCGACGGCGGCAGCCATCTCGTGCATCGGCGCGCTACGCTCGGCGCGGACTTCCGGTGGGTATGGGTGTGGTCGTCCCTCAGGGGGTGTATCCGGTGCGAGCAGGAAGGCTCGCCACTCGACGACGACGTCATAGTCCTGCTTGAGCTGCTCGACCCGAACTGAGCCGATGTAGCAGAACGGTCAAACGTAGTCGGAAAAGACAATAACGGGCACTGGCTCGTCTGGTCGTACTTCCACGTACTCTTCCATCCCTGACCGCCGCGGCGCATCCACGGCGCTGCTGGAAGGATGCCACGCCATGTGTGTTGGAGGTTATTCGTTCGTAAGGATAGGACCCGGCCTGTCCGTCGCCGTGAGGCGACCCTCCGGCGTGGATGCAGGCCGTCTCGATAAACCGTCACCGCGACGGCCAAAAATGTAGGGGCGTATCGCATACGCCCGTTTGGCCCACCGACCAACCCGGACGAGACCACGACGCTCGGGTGCCCTGTTGAGTGGTCGCGTTTCTAGCCGGGCGTATGCGATACGCCCCTACATTTTTGGCCGTCGCGCCAACGTAGCACCTCGCGTCCAGCACGCCAATCGCCAGGCGGGAGTGTCGCCTCCCGACAACGTTGGGCCGGGTCCTGCCCGAGCGAACGTCATTGTGGCGCGTAGCACGGCTCTTCGACAGGAGACACCTTCGCGAACACTGCGTCGGGCACAGAGCCCGGATCGTAGACATCCAGACGGCCATATGCAACGTCGCGCTGCTGGATGATTGCTCCATCTGTCGCGATGTCGAGCGAGGAGCTCTGCACGACACGCTGCTCTGCTCCGACGCTGAATCGGAAGTCCTGGGTTTGACCGTTCGGTAGCGCTGACGAGGATTCCCAGGTCGTCCATGGTTCATCTGAGCTGAATGTCTGGCGTGGCTCGATGCCAGCCAGTTGGCCTGTGATCGGCACAGTCGCAGAGACAGCGGGAATCTGATCGATGCCGAAGGTTTCGAGCGTGGCGGCGTCGGCGACGAAGGGTGGCCCCAGTGGCGCGGGTGGCGGTGGCGAGTTGCCGACATCGACGCAGGCGGCGTCTGGATGAAGCGGATGCGTTCCGGCACTCCAGACGGTATAGGCTTCCCCGCCCGCGTATCCATTTTCCTGATAGAACGTCCCGTCACTCTCTGTCGTGTAGGCGTGCAGGCGTTTGATGACGCCGTCGCTGTCGAGTTCCACCCAGATCTCGGAGACCGTTGTGGGCTGCCCAGTCACCGAACTCGATTCGGCCCAGTGCAGCACCGCGTTCGCGTGCACCGGTCCCTGTATCACCCAGGCCGGAGGCACGGAGCCGGGCGGTACGACTGTCTCCGATGATTCCGGCACGTCATTGCTCCGAGGCTGCGCTGCTGAAGTCATCTGATCCGATTCAGGGAGCGGCCCGTTGTCCGGATCGGCCATGCTCCCGGCAACCATGGATGCAAACGCTGTGAAGAGCAGCATCGTGCAGAGCATGATCACGAAGTCGCGTCTATCCATGGCGGGTGTCTCCCTTGCAATGAACCCACCATAGCTCCAATCGCAGGCCAGAAGCACGCTCGACGACTATCGCGTTCATTGATATGGCTCACCGTCGTAGATCTGAAGATGAGCGCGGAATCAGGTTGTGCTGACCATTCAGTGACTGTCCTGCTGTACACTGCGATATCTGGGGAGAGCGGGAAGACCGTGCGGGAGGCGCAAATGGCGACGACAGTTCCGATGGCAAAGGCCGATGGCGCGACGATCATGCTCGAAGCTGAATTGCGCGGGCGGATCGATGGCGAGGTGCGCTTCGATCGCACGTCCCGGATGCTCTACTCAACCGATGCGAGCAACTACCAGATCGAGCCGGTCGGGGTCGTCATTCCGCGTCACGCCGATGATGTCCGTGCTGCCCACGAGCTGGCCTCAAAGTACGGCATCTCGATCCTGCCGCGCGGCGGCGGCTCGGCGCTGGCCGGCCAGACCGTCGGCCACTCGCTCGTCCTCGACTTCTCGAAGTACATGAACGAAGTCCTGGAGATCAATCCCGAAGAGCGCACGGCCCGCGTCCAGCCGGGGATCAACCTCGATCTGCTCAGCGCGAAGGTGCGCCAGTACGGCCTGATGTACGGCCCCGACCCCAGCTCCAGCAACCGCGCAACCGTCGGTGGCGTCGTTTCGAACAACTCGGCCGGCGCGCACTCGATCCTCTACGGCATGACCGTCGATCATTTGCAGAAGGCGTCGCTGCTGCTGGCCGACGGCTCGACCGTCAACCTCGATCCCAGTGCGCTGGATCGCGCCGGACAGGATGATGCGCTCGGCCGTCTGATGGCGAAGCTGCTCGCCTTCCAGGAGCAGCGCAGCCCGCTGATCGCGCGCGACTTCCCACGGCACTGGCGGCGGTCGGCCGGCTATTCACTCAATCAACTGCTGAAGGACGACTTCAACCCGGCCCGACTGCTGGCGTCTTCGGAGGGCACGCTCGGTACGCTGCTCGATGTGACCGTCGGCCTCGTGCCGCGACCGGCGAAGACGGCGCTGGCCCTGATTCAGTTCGACGATCTGGTTCAGTCGATGGAGGTCACGACCTCGATCCTGGAGGTCGAGCCATCGGCGATCGAGCTGATGGACCGCATGCTGATCGAGCTGACGCGCTCGCAGCCGGGCTACGCCGCCCAGATCGCCAACATCACCGGCAACCCGGAAGCGGTGCTGGCGGTCGAGTTCTACGGTGAGACCGATGAGGAGCTGCGCGACAAGGTCGATAAGCTGGAATACCACCTGCGCCAGCAGCGGCTCCTGCCGGATACGCCGATCGTCCGCGCCTTCGATCCCAGGGAGCAGGCCGACATCTGGTCGGTGCGCAAGGCGGGTCTGGGCCTGCTGATGAGCATCAAGGGCGATGCCAAGCCGATCCCCGGCATCGAGGATGTCGCCGTGCCGGTCGAGCATCTGGCCGAGTACGTCGCGGGCATCAAGGAGCTCTGCGCTCAGCACGGCACCACTGCCGCCTATTACGCGCACGCCAGCGCGGGCTGCCTGCACATTCGTCCGCTGGTCAACCTCAAGGACGCCGATGGCGTCGCGATGATGAACGACCTGACCCACGCAGCCGCCGACATGGCCTATCGCTTCGGCGGCGTTGCCAGCGGCGAACACGGCGATGGCCTGCAGCGCTCCGAGCTGAACGAGAAGATCTTCGGTCCGGATCTGTATCAGGCGATGCGCGAGTTCAAGGGGATCTTCGATCCGCAGGGCTTGATGAACCCCGGTAAGGTCGTCGACGCGCCGCCGATGATCGAGAACCTGCGCTACGGCGTCGAATATCACACCGCGCCGATCACCACCTTCCTCGACTTCTCAAAGGAAGGCGGCTTTGCTCGCGCGATCGAGATGTGCAACGGCGCCGGCGTCTGCCGCAAGGTCGGGGCAGGAACGATGTGCCCGTCCTACATGGCGACGCGCGACGAGAAGGACACCACCCGCGCCCGCGCCAACGCGCTGCGTAACGCGCTCTCCGGCCGCATGTTCTCGCCGGACGAGCTGCTCGGCCCGGAGGTCTACGACGTCCTCGATCTGTGTCTGTCCTGCAAGGCGTGCAAGACCGAGTGCCCATCCAGCGTCGATATGGCCAAGATCAAGACTGAGTATCTGGCGCACTATCTCGAGGAGCACGGCGTGCCGCTGCGCACGCGCATCTTCGCCAATATCCACGCCGCGTCGGTGCTGGCGTCGAAGATGCCGAAGCTGGCCAACATGGCGATGAAGTCGCCGATGGCCAAGTTCGCCATGCGCAAGATCGGCATCGCCGCCGAGCGCGACATGTCGCCGTTTGCCGACGAGACGTTCGAAGCCTGGTGGAAGAAGCACGTCGCCAGGCGCGACGCGAAGCAGGCCACTGGTCAGCAGTACACTCGCGGCCCGGTCGTCTACTTCCACGACACCTTCGCCAACTTCAACTACCCGCGTGTCGGACGCGCAACGGTCCGGCTGCTGGAGGCGGCCGGTTACGAGGTGATCGTCGAGACGCGCCGCGCCTGCTGCGGTCGCCCGATGCTTTCGAAGGGCCTGGTTGAGCAGGCACGCGGTCTGGCGCGTGAGAACATCGCCGTGCTGGCGCCGTATGCTCGCAAGGGTGTGCCGATCGTCGGCTCGGAACCGTCCTGCATCCTGACGCTGCGCGATGAGTACATCGACCTGATGCCCGGCGACCCGGATGCCGCGCACGTGGCGGCCAACTCGTTCATGATCGACGAGTTCCTGGCGCGCGTCGCCGCCGATGAGGGTCTCGGCATCAAGTGGCGCAGCGAGCCGCGGTCCGTCTTCTTCCATGGCCACTGCCACCAGAAGGCGCTGATCGGCACGAAGGCGTCGATGGATGTGCTCAAGCTGGCCGGCGTGGACGCGCAGGAATCCGGCGCTGGCTGCTGCGGCATGGCCGGCTCGTTCGGCTACGAAGCCGAGCACTACGACGTCTCGCGCAAGGTCGGCGAGGAGCGCCTCTTCCCGCGCGTCCGCCAGACCACGCCGGACACGACGATCGCCGCCGCCGGCGTCTCCTGCCACCAGCAGATCGAGCATTTCACCGGCCGCCCGGTCAAGCACATCGCGGAGGTGCTGGCTGAGCAGGTGCGCCCCGGTCACGTCTGGCGTCCGACTGTCAGCCAGGAGCCGGTCGCAGCGGACTAGCGACGTGCTCGCGAGAGCACGAATCCCGGGCTGGTCGATGGTAGCGTAAGCAGGTGGCTAGCGTCTCGCGTATACGCGTACAGCGTAGCCGTGAGGGTGGCGAAATCGTCATGCCAGAAGGCAAACTATTGCGCTTTCGCTAAAACACGGTACGATGCGATCAACAGACGTATATTGCCACGGGCACCATCGCGCGAATTACGTCGTTCAGTCTTGCATTCATGAGGGTGATTCGCGAGCCGCCCAGCACCACCTTGGCGTGACATCCACCACGCCGACATGGCTTGGCCACGGGTTTCTCCTGTTCGGCGAGTACGCGATCATCCCCTCGCAATTGAAGCCTTTGTTGTGCTCGTGCGGCGCACCGGCATTGCCAATATGCAATGCCATGGCAAAGCACGGCAGGGTCACTCGACGAGCATGAGCCTCGCGATCGCGAGGAGAAAGGAAGTGGAAACGGATCGAGATGGTGAGAATTGACAGGTCCCGGGGAGATTGGAGCTCACCGGGACCCCGGTTGAGAACAGCACGGTAGCCCGCCCTGCCCCATCACAACTGAACTATAGCAAGGTGGCTGCCGCGCTTCGTATGTGGGTCTGGATTCTTCTGGGAAAGGACGAACCACATGGAAACGACGCGGCGACGACTGTTCGCCGTCCTGTTGACGAGCATGCTTCTGCTGCTTGGCATTGGCGGTATCGGCCCGGCCCTTGCAGCGGGCGGACTCGACCCGATGTCGGTTGAAGCGACGATCTTCCCCGGTGAATCGCATGACGTTACCAAGACAGTCACGACGCCGGAATTCCCGCCCCAGCCGGACATCATGTTCCTGTCGGACACCACCGGTAGCATGGGCGGTGCGATCAACAACGTGAAGACGAACGCCACGAACATCATGAACACGGTTCTCGCGGCCCAGCCGACTGCACAGTTCGGCGCAGCGCAGTACCGTGACATTGGTGATACGCCGTTGTTCCGGGTCGATCAGCAGATCACTCCAACCGTTGCTGATGTTCAGTCAGCGATCAACGGCTGGTCAGCCGGCGGCGGTGGCGATACACCGGAGGCTGCCATCAACGCGTTGTGGCAGCTCGGGCAGCCAGGCGTTGCCGGCTTCCGCCCCGATCCAGCTACAGGCATCATCGTCTGGTTCGGTGACGCCAGTAGCCACGACCCAAGCAACGGGCACACCCAGGCTGACGCGATTGCCGCACTGCAGGCAGCCGGCGTCACGGTCCTGGCAATCAACGTCAATAGCGGTGGCGCGGACGGTCTCGACCATTTCGGTCAGGCGACTGCCATTGCCAACGGCACCGGCGGTCAGTTCCTCGGAACTGCGACACCAGATCAGGTCTCTGCAACGATCCTCGCCGGTTTGAGCAATCTGCCGGTGACGGTTTCGATGCAGAGCGACTGCGCTGCCCCGATCAGCACCACGTTCGATCCGGCAGAGCAGACGATTACCAGTGGCGAAAATGCCGTCTTCACCGAGACGATCGCTGTTGCAGCCGGAGCGGCCGGCGGTGATTACACCTGCCGCGACGTTGCGCTGCTGAACGGCGACGTCATGACTGATACCGACGGCAACGTTATCTACGAGACGAAGCTGATTCACGTCCCAGGTATCGAGCTCACGCCGGAGACGGCAGTGAACGAGCTCGGCACGCCGGGCCAGACACACACCGTCACCGCGACCGTGACCGCCGGTAGCGCCGGCGCGATGGCCGGCATTCCGGTTGTCTTCACGATCACGAGCGGCCCGAACGCAGGCGCGAGCGGCTCCTGCTCCGTGAACGCCGATTGCACGACCGACGCGAACGGCCAGGTCAGCTTCACCTACGCAGGCGTCCAGGGACCGGCCGGCCTCGGCACCGACACGATCGTCGCCAGCTTCACCAACGCTGACGGCTCCGTGACGTATGGCTCGGACACGGTGACGAAGGACTGGGTCGACACCACGCCACCAGTGACTGCCTGCGTGCAGGGGCCGAACCCGGGCGGCAAGATCCCCAAGGCTCCAGGTAATGGCGGTCAGGGTCAGAATCAGGACGGCTTCTATACGCTGACCGCGACGGACGCCGTCTGGCCGGCTGAAGACATCGACATGTACGTGGTCGACAGCGGCACCGGTACTGTCTTCGGCCCGTATCCGGTCGGCACGAACATCAAGTACACCCAGGCACCGGGCGCGACACCGAGCGCAGAACCGATGTCTGGCGCGGTCCAGTGGAAGATCAAGGGCCAGGGCGATATGGAGATTTATGCAGTCGACGGCTCAGGCAACGCCAGCGACCCAATCTCCTGCCTCGTTCCCCCGCGACCGCAGTAATGTAGTTTCGTCTGCTAGTAAGGACGGGGAGAGGATCGCTCCTCTCCCCGTTTGTGTTGCCTATCAGCAGTATGCGAACTGGTAATCCAACGATTAAATGGTCCCCTGTCACCGCTCTACTCAACGCCCCACCTCCGGCGTCCCGCGCAGCAGCAGCGCTACCGGCGTGAGCAGGGCCAGCGTCACCAGGCCGGCGACGACGAAGACGGCTTTGATGCCGATGCTGTCGAAGATGATGCCGGCACCGACGGAGATGGCGATCATGCCGAATGACGCGGCTGAGTGGAAGCCGCCCATGAAGCGGCCCATTGAGCGGCGGCGGCCAGCCTCAACGGCGATCGCAGAGAGTCCGGCGGTGGCAGCTGAGCCGCCCAGCGCCAGCACGCAGACGACCGCCATCGACGGCGCGAAGGCGTCGAGCCTCGCCAGGGCCAGCAGGCAGGTGCCAACGACGATGCCGCCGAAAATCACCAGCACCATCGGTGAGATCGAATCGGACAGCCGGCCGAACGGAATCTGGCTGGCCGAGGTGATCAGGTAGATCGTTGAGATCAGCATGCCACCCTGCAGGATTGAGAGGCCGATTGCCTTGGCCAGCAGCGGCAGGAACGAGACGAACAGGATCGTGTTGGCGTTGACGACGGCGTTGTAGGCGAACAGTCCGGCCGTGACCCGATCGATCTGGAAACGCCGCCCTTCGGTCTGCAGTCGAGAAGGCGCTGTGGCCGACTGGTTGATGTCCGGCAGCAGCCAGAAGATGAGCGGCAGGTTGAGCGCCGAGAGCACCAGCAGCAGATAGAACGGACCCTTGAACGCGACGTAGGCGACGATCAGGCCGCCGATGAGCGGGCCGATGGCCATGCCGAGGAAGTTGGCGAAGTTGAAGTAGCTGGCGTAGCGGCCGGCCGAGCCTTCGCGCGAGAGCAGACCAACATAGGCCATCGCCATCGGCAGCATCATCGCTGAGGCGATGCCATGCAGCAGCCGCGTTCCGACGAGCGCCTGGATGTTCGGCGAGATGGCGTACAGCACAGCGAGGAGCGGGTAGATCGCAGTCGAGATAAGCAGCACCCGGCGCTGCCCGACGCGATCGGAGAAGACGCCGATCGGTCGGCCGAGAACGAGGCGGACACCGTAGAAGCCGCCATAGAGCAGACCGATCCACAAGCCGGTCGCGCCGAGGTCTCGCGCATAGATCGAGAGCATCGGCGAATAGGCGGTGGTGCCGATGAGGTTGATGGTGACCGAAATGAGGAGGACGAGGAGTGCGCGTCGGGCGATGTCCTCTGTGAGCGATGCCGTGCCTGACGCGCGTTCGTCTGCTACTTCACTGACGCCTGTCGCCATTCACTCCCCCACCTGCATGTGTTCACTCGTTGAACGCATGCTACTGCGAGAGGTATCTGGCGGTCTATCGCCGTGCGGCACAACATCCTGGCATGGGCATTGGTGCCGATGCACAACGGCAGTGAGAGAGTAGCTAGCGCGGCATCAGCGGGCCGCGCTCCCACTTGTCCTTCTGGAATCCGGGCGTCGTCCAGCGCGCGCGGTTGTCATTGCCACGGCCGCTGTTGGAACCGGAACCGTAGAAGCCGGAACCGGGGGTCGGCTGGCGGTAAATGTCGCCATTCGCGGTCACGATGAATGCGCCAATCTCGAAATCCTCGCCCGTACCGGCGTCTTCCATCTCAATGTCTTCGGGTTCTGCAACGTTCTGGGTCTCGTCAGTCATCTCCGGCTCCAATCGTGTGCGCCGCTCGCCACCCGCGATGTGCTTCTCTGAATGATGGCCGATCTGGGGCCGAACGGCCAGTGCATCTCGTGATTAGTCAGACGTTGTGTCGTTGACAGGCAAGTGGTCGCTTGCATATGATGCATCTCGATGGACGATGTATTCAGGGCGCTGGCAGATCCAACGCGACGGACGATTCTCGACGAGCTGACAGCCCATGACGGGCAGACTCTGTTCGAAATCTGCGGTCGGTTGACGATGAAGCACGGCATTGGCTCGTCGCGACAGGCCATCTCGCAGCACCTCGATGTGCTGGAGGCGGCCGGATTGGTCGAGACTCGGCGCGATGGTCGCTACAAGTTCCACTACATCAACATCGAGCCGCTCCGGCCGATCGTCGAGCGCTGGCTGCATACGTCCGGTACCGATGATCGTGAACCCGAA